>Ga0224559_1001575_pt1 | contig 12383 bp, 8 predicted proteins | sample 714S33034metaG_FD_180676 | JGI IMG/M metagenome (GOLD analysis project Ga0224559, IMG submission 180676) | Peat soil microbial communities from Stordalen Mire, Sweden - 717 S3 30-34 | ecosystem: Environmental > Terrestrial > Soil > Wetlands > Peat | place: Sweden: Norrbotten County, Stordalen... | reverse complement strand
GTACGCGAACTGCGCGCCACACGGTTGAGCGAAGTGGCCAAGATGCGCTCGGACTTAGAGCACTTGGAGGCGAGTTGCCTGGCCGAAGTCAACGTGGAAGCCGCCGCGCTACGCGCCGACGAGCAGATTGCGCGACTGAATGGCGAGGATTTGACGGCGGAGGACGAGGGCTGCAAGGCGCTGAAACAAAAGATTGAGCAGATGGGTCCAGTGAATATGATGGCGCTGGACGAGTACAAGGAGACCGCCGAGCGCCACGGCTTCCTGGGTACGCAGCGCGACGATCTGATGGAGTCGATCACCAACACGCAGGAGACGATCAAGGAGATCGACGGCATTTCGCGCGAGCGCTTTGACGAGGCCTTTGCGCGCATCAATGAGAACTTCGCGGTGGTTTTCTCGCGGCTCTTCCAGGGCGGGCAGGCCTTTTTGCGGCTTACGGACGCCGAGAACCAGGCCGAAAGCGGGCTGGAGATTGTGGCCTCGCCACCGGGCAAGAAGCTGCAGAATGTGCTGCTTCTGTCGGGCGGCGAGAAGTCGCTGACCGCGCTGGCGCTGCTGGTGGCCATCTTCCAGTTCCAGCCCAGCCCCTTCTGCGCGCTGGACGAGGTGGACGCGGCGCTGGACGAGACCAACGTCGGGCGGCTGGCCGATCTGTTGAGTTCGCTCAGCAAAGAGACGCAGTTCCTGATTGTGACGCACTCCAAGCGCATGATGCAGACGGCGGACATGATCTACGGCGTGACCATGCAGGAGCCGGGGGTTTCCAAGGTGGTCAGCGTGCGGTTGGGCGCGCGGGAGCAGCATCGCGCCACGGCGTAGGATTGCCTGCCATGGAGCTATATATGCAGATTGTGAATCCCAAGGCAGAGCAGTAGGCGAGAACTCGGTACTCTCAAGTTATTCACTCATGATTGCTTCGCAATTCAATTGTCACCGCATTGGCGGACTAGGAATCAGCGGCTTATCAGGCGAAGCACTTCTTGAGCTGCCGTAAAACGTGTTGCGGAAATGCTGCTAGGAAAGATTCGTTCTCTCCTGAGCGGCAAGGGCGTCCATGTGGAGTAGGCGTATTCGTATTGGGGGTTGGAGGCGGCTTGGGAGCGCTCGGCGGCCTGACGCAGGGCGGCGCTCTGCTGGGCGTTGGATGTGTCGGGAAACATCATGGCTGGACCCCTCTTGAATAAATGATGATGAACCCAAGAGAAAGGTTGCACAAGATCACTATTGCTCACTTTTTCCACAGAATATGCCGGACGCGGACAATATTTCTTCCACGGCCTCTTCCGGGGTGAGCGCATCGACCGGGATGGAAATGTGCGACCTGCGGTAGAGCGGCAGGCGACGCCAGTAACGAGCTTCGAGGTTGGCCTGATCGGCGAGGATGGGGCGCGTCTGCTCGGTGCCGCGGCAGCGCTCAAGCGTGGTGGCCAGCTTAACCTCCAGATGAACCAGCAGGGTTCCGGGAACGGTAAGCAGCAGCTTGCGTGTGGCCTCGTGCTCAATGGCGCCACCGCCGAGAGCCAGCACCAGCGCGTCCGTGGCGGCCAAGCGGTCAATGGTCTCCGCCTCGCGGGCGCGGAAGGCCAACTCGCCGTAACGGGCGAAGAACTCGGAGATGGTTATGCCAGCTTCGGCCTCGATCACCTCATCCACATCCAGAAACTTCCAGCCCAAGCGAGCGGCGAGGAGCGGCCCCAAGGTTGACTTGCCCGACCCCATGAATCCGGTGAGGACAAGGCGGCTGGGCGCGGTGGCCTGCGGCGCGCGGGATTGAACGGAGGCTTGCATGATCTTAGTGTAACGGCTCGGCGGCTTGCAGTTGGTGGCGCAACTCTGTTCCTCATAGTGAGGGCTACCCGTCCAATCACCGTTGTGGATGAGCTGGAATGAGCTGGAGTAAATATCCCCCGGCAGAGCCAGGGTTTTCCTGTTTTTAATAAAGCTAAAATGGAGTGCAAGCCCGCGCCGCGTCCCCCTCCGCCGTTGCCCGGTATTGTGCTGCTTCCTGCCGCTTCGCGCCCGAGTAATGGATCATCTCCCTCTTTCCGTCAATCACTGCTCCCAACAGAATCTCCTTTGACGGGTCGTCGTGATAGATCGAGAACCGGAATACCTCCTGCCCGTCGCGAATCCCGGCGCGATACGCGGGACCAGCAGGGTCCACACCGGCAATGCGCTTGCTATCGATGCTCTTCTCGTCGAATCCAGCATCCACCACCGTTCGCGTCACCTGCTCCAACTGCGCGCAGTTCCCCAGCGTCTTCGGCAGCGGTACGCCCGCGCCCTCCACGGCCATCGCTCGCATCTGGGCCAACTGCTCCGGCCCAAGATAGCGAGCAAATGCGGCCAACACCCGATCCTCCGTCAACTCCGGCGGCTTCCGACCTTGCGCTTCATTGATTAGATCGAACATGACGTTGTCCAGCGACAACTTGCCCGCGCCGCGCTCCCGAATCGCCGCATCCGCCCAGAGCGCCACTGCCGCGCCCCGTGTGTACGACAGCTCATACCCTGGTCCCGACGAGTGGCTGAGTTTCTGCCACTCGGCATTTGAAAGCTGCCGGAGCGGCGACCTCTGGTACTCCCGCAGCCGTTGGTTCAGATATTCCAGATAGTCAGCAAAAGTGATTAGTCCCGCCCGCAGTGGAATCGCGGCCTCGTAATACACCGTGAAACCTTCAGTGAACCACTGCACCGCTTCGTCCGCGCCTGCCGGACCCATGCTCATGGGATTCCAGTGATGAAACATCTCGTGCGCCAACAGTCGCACTCGCGCCGCATCAAACGTATCCTCGTGCGACAGAAACAGCATATAGGCATTCGTGAAGCCGCTGCCATCGTCATTGCCTGACTTGTCATCAAACGGCGCCAGCGTGACTAGAAAATAGGACATCGGCTTTGTATGCCAGAACTCGTTCTCCGCATCGATCACCCGGCGAATTTTCGCAAACGCCTCTGCGTCGGTGAACTTCCATGTGCCCCGTGCAGCCAGCACCAGTGTCGTTCCATTCTCAGAACTCTTGGTCAGGCGAAAATTTCCACCTGCGAATAAAGCATCCTGTATCTGGAACCATGGCACCCGCACCCGCAATTTCCGCTTCCCATCGCCAAAACTACTGACGAACGGCATTCCCTTCGGCAGCGCCCGCCAATCAAACGTCGCGTCCACTAAATCTGTACTGGGCAGTCTCGGATATACCAGCGCATTTTCCGGGTTGAAGAGAAAGTAATCCGCGTTGACGACTGCCATGTGTTCCTGTGGATGCCGGAACCACTCCGTCTGCAAAGGCACGATGTCGTACGCCAGTTCTACTCTTTCGCCCGGTGTGGCAAGCAGCCTTTTCTCGCCCGGATCTGCGCTGTCCTCAAGCGTCGCCCCTTGTGTTAGTACCTTCAAGTTCTGGGTCTGTCCTTCCAGATGCAGCGCGCCACCCCACTTGGTAGGCACCCTGATCGCGGTCAACTGCTCCGCTGCGCGAAATCGCACTTCTACGTGGAACGCCCGCTTCTCGCTGATCGTGACTGGGTGGAATCGAAACGAAATCGCTCTGACCTTGCCCTGCGCTGAATCAATCGCCGTTGCATGAGCTGCCGTTATCGCCATGAATACAAGAAGCGCCGCCACTGTCTTCACTTTGGATAACTTCAAAAATCGCTCTGTGTGCCTAGCTCTCGCGTTCGCGGTTGTAAAGGAAATCATTCTCGCAACTCCATTGGCGGCTTTGACTCCAATTGCTCAAAGGACGATCTGGCGAGTGTGAGCGCTCATTCATCCATCAACCGGCCGGTCATAGCGCCCGCGCAGCGCGTTCCAGCGGATTTGCGCGATCTCCTGCAACATACGGAAGCCGTCGCGCAGGTAGCTCAAGCGGGTGCGCTTGTCGTGCGCCCAACTGACCGGCACTTCCACCACGCGGAGGCCGTGCCTGAGCGCAATCAGCAGAATTTCCGGGTCAAAGCCCCAGCGCTCGATGGTCTGCAAACGGAAGACAGTCTGCGCGGCCTTGCGTGTGAAGGCCTTGAAGCCGCATTGCGTATCGGCGAAGGGTAGGCGCATCACCGCCCGTGTCACGCCGTTGAAGCAGCGGCCAAAAAGCTGGCGGTAGAGCGGCTGGCGGTGGGTCTGGCGGTTGCTCTCCAGCCAGCGCGAGCCGATGGCGATCTCGGCACCCTGCTCAATAGCCGCAAAGAGCCGTTCCGCCTCCTCAATCGGCGAAGAAAGATCGGCGTCGGTGAAGAGGACGATGGACCCGCGCGCCTCCAGCATTCCGGCGCGCACGCTGTAGCCCTTGCCGCGATTGCCGGGATTTTCGATCAGCCGCACTTCGGGCGCTGTCCGGGCAAAGGCGCGCACCACCTCGGCCGTCTGGTCGGTCGAGCCGTCGTTGACCACCAGAACCTCGGCCTCCCAGCCGCGCCCGCGGAGGCACTCCACCACCGAGCGGAGCGTCGCCGGAATCCGCCCGCCCTCATTGTAGGCTGGAATCACAATGCTGTACTTTAGCCCGCCGCCGTTGCTCAAATCGTCCGTCACGCTTGCCTTCCCGTAGAGCCATTCCCGCCCCAGCCAAGCTGGAAATCGCAGCAATGCCTCTGTCATCATAAACGCCACCGGACTGAGTTGGCCCGCGCAATTGCCGGAGCCGGAGCATTTCCGCCAAGCGCTTGAGAAGAAAAGCCCAAAAATCTCCAGGAACTCCATTTTTTCGTGCAAGAAAGGGGCAATTCCGGTTATGCTGTTTGCAGAGGGTTAGTGGATATGACAAAGGCAGATTTGGTGGAAAAGGTGACCGGAGCGGGCGACTTGACGCGCCGCGACGGCGAGGTCATCGTCGAAACCATCTTCGACGCGGTGATCGGCGCTCTCAAGAGCGGTGACAAGATTGAAATTCGCGGCTTCGGCTCCTTCCGTATCCGCCAGCGCAACCCCCGCATCGGCCGCAACCCGAAGAGCGGCGAGCGTGTCGAGGTTCCGGCCAAGAAGGTGCCCTACTTCAAGCCTTCCAAGGAACTGCGCGACCTGGTCAACCCCAAGGAAGCCAAGGCCGTCTGAAGTCCAGCTCAGATTGAGGTTCGCAGTGTCCCACATTTCAAAATCGAAATGTGGGACTGGTGGCCCGCTCATCAGTTCCGAAGAATCACCATGAGCCATGGGAAGCTGTACCCCGTTCATCGCAGTTTTTTGCGATGAGCGGGCAGGTGGTCTTGCGTTCCTTCGTATACTGTGGATGTATCCGGCGGCACAAGCACGGCCCTTGCCTCCAACGGCGCCATTACGCCCTCCAACGGCGATATGACCGGCGGCACAGAATCGATCGGCAACCACATCTACTACTTCTTGATTCCCGACCAGGGCGGCTACGACCCCGTCGGCAACTTGACAAGCGTCACCGACTCGGTCACCGGCGCGTGGAACTACAGCTACGACAAACTCAACCGCCTGACCAGCGGCGCGGCCAAGGCGGGCTACTACTCCGGCGCTGCGATGAGCTGGACCTACGACGCCTTCGGCAACCGCCTCGCCCAGACCGTCGGCGGCACGCCCAAAGTTTCCATGCCGTCCACCACCACGGCGAGTTATACTACCGCCAGCAACCAGGTTTCCAGCGTGAACGGCGGCGCGGGCCTGGCTTACGACGCGGCGGGCGATGTGATCCAGGACTCCCTCAACTCGTACCTCTACGACGCCGAGAGCCGCCTCTGCGCGGTGAAGAACTCCAACAATACGATCACCGAATATGTCTACGACGCGGCCGGCACGCGCGTCGCCAAAGGAACATTGAATGCGTGGCCGGCGAGTTGCGTTCCGCCCACCAGCGCCAACGGCTTCAAGCTGACCACAAGCTGGGTCCTCGGCCCCGGCGGCGAGCAGGTCACCGAGTACGCGGTCAGCGGCGCGGCGGGCAGTTACACGAGCACATGGGTCCATACTAACGCCTTCTCCGGCGGTAAGATTCAAGCCACCTACGCTTGGTCCAACAGCGCCCACACAACCACGGACACCTACTTTTATCTGGGCGACTGGCTGGGCACCAAGCGCGCCGAAGTGAGCGCGGGCGGTTGCCTGAGCACCTTCACCAGCCTGGCCTACGGCGACGATCTACCCACCGCGCTCACCGGCACATGCTACGTGGACGCCACCGAACACCACTTCACCGGCAAAGAACGTGACGCCGAATCCGGCAATGACTACTTCGGGGCCAGGTACTACGCGAGCAGTATGGGCCGATTCATGTCGCCCGACTGGAGCGCAAAGGAAGACCCAGTACCGTATGCACAGCTTGACGATCCGCAGAGTTTGAATCTGTATGCGTACGTGCGAAACAATCCAATGGTTAGGATTGATGCAGATGGGCATTGGACTATGGAACAAGTTAAGACAGGATTAGATGTTGCTAGTTTCATACCAGTTGTAGGTGATTTTGCAAGCGCAGCAAGTGGAGGAATTTCACTTGCACAAGGGCATTATGGTGAGGCAGCTTTGAGTTTTGCTGCAGCAGTCCCAGTTGTTGGGATGCTGGCAGAAGGAGGTAAAGCTGCGAAACTAATCGGCGAAGCCGGAAAAGCTCTTCATGCAGAGAAGGAAATTGCCGCAACCGCTCACGCAGCCGAAGAAGGCAGTACCCTCTTTCGGAGGGGGGCACACGATACTCAAGGACTATTAACAAGTCAAGCCAGCGCGGCTGAGAAGGCTGGACTTCCGCATGGCGTTTCTGTGAGCACCAGTTCTGCGGCAAAACCTGGACAAGTGGTTAGGAGTGCCTCATCATCTTCCGTAGAATCGGCTGGGTTAAATGTCCATAAGACGGGTAGTGACCCAAATCATTTTACCGTGGAACTCCCAAAACCTATCACAAAGGCAATTACGGAGAAATGGAATGCACTCTTCAAATAACAGCCCAAGTATTGCGTGGAGGAACCCGAGTTTCGAGGCGATTATTGCCTTCAACTACTACGACGGTCCAGAATCAGGTCTAGCTGTATATTCCTCGGGTGAAGGCATCCGGTTCTCGTCTATTGGTGATTCTAAGAATAGAAGGCAGCGTGCATTTGAAATGGAAGCAATTGAAGGCGACTGGCGGGTTTCAATTGAGTTGCTTCGCCAGAATGAAGGCGCTCTAGAATCTCAGCGTATTCTCGTTCCAAGAGCATGTCAGATACTTACTGCTTTGAAACGGGATGTACTCCTTGCAGTCACAAAGGCGCAATATATCGCCGTCGGTTCGCCAGATTTAGAAGGGTTGTTGATGTTAGCTGTAAATTCAGCGAGGTTAGCTGAGCTTCACGAGTTCGACGGCGCACCTGCTGCTTTTCTCCTTGCGAGCCGTTTAGTGCGTCAGAGAATGTCAAGGAGAACAACGGGGTCTATAAAAGAGGATGTAAAGTAAAAACATTTTATCGGCTTCGCTTGGTATCCCATTTTTGAATCGTTCTTTGATTCAAGGGTAAAAGACTACGAACCCCAATTCTCCGTTTCCATCAAGCCAGCCGTCCTCCGGGGCGGCTTGCTTGCTGTTGAGACGTGAATCTTTGGTTCCAGCGGCTTTCCGCCGGTAGAACCGGGGGAGCGTGGAGGGGCGTTTCGGGGCTGGCTGGTTTGAATTTTCGGCTTTATCCGGCAAGCTGGCGGCAGGGGCAGAAGAGGCGGGTGGCCCAGGTTCCCATCCGGATAAATGAACCAAAACTGGGTGGCGGGTGGCCCAGGTTCCCATCCGGATAAATGAACCAAAACTGGGTGCCCCAGGTCCGGATTTTCGGACCTGGGAGTCCACGAACCCAACCCTCTGTCTTTTTCTTCCAGAACTTTGCCGATAATAATCACCCGTTCGTGCAAATTATGGAAAGAGGAACAGCAAGGAAAAGGGAGAAATCCTCGTCCTCGGCAAAGTTCACCCCCCAAAGATACCCCCCTCCGGGGGGTCGTTCTCTTTCTCTTCGCTTTTTCATGAAAGTACAGCGGGTGTCGCTTCGCGCCAGTTGAGGATAGACACTCCGTCCCTCGGAGAGTGATGCAAGGAACCCTGCGGCTACCCTGAATCTGCGTGAGCGGCGTCTGTGATTAGGGAGGCTTTCCAGCATTCGAAAAATCGCGCTCAAATAACTTCCTACTCCGGCAAATTTTTCGTCCCGGTTATCTGGAAGGTTCCCGATGCGGCTGGCGCTCCCGTGCCGGGCTGGCCTCCGCCAATCGACACCGTATAGGCGCCTTCCGCTATGACCGGCTCGCCGGCTTCGCTGACCATGCTCAGATCGCGGTCCTTCAACTCGAAGCGCACCTTCCGCGATTCGCCCGGCTTCAGCGAGACACGCTGGAAGCCGCGCAATGCCCGCAATGGCGCTCCCGGCACACTCGGAAAACTGAGGTAGAGCTGCGCCACTTCATCGCCCTCGCGCTTGCCGGTGTTTGTAACCGTCACTTCCGCCGTCAGCGGGCTGCCCGCGCGGATGGCTTCCTTCGGCAGCGCCAGATCGCTGTACGAGAAAGTCGTGTAGCTCAGGCCGTAGCCAAATGGATACAATGGCTTGCCGCTGAAGTAGCGATAGGTGCGATTCTGCATGGCATAGTCTTCAAAGGCCGGAAGCTGCTCGATGCCCGTGTAAAACGTCACCGGCAGTCGGCCCGCGGGATTGTTCTTGCCGGAAAGCGTCTCGGCAATCGCCGCGCCGCCCTCTTCGCCCGCATACCAGGAGTCGAGAATCGCGCTTACGTGCTCGCTGGCCCAATTCACGGCCAGCGCGCTTCCGTTGGCCAGCACCAGAACCACCGGTCTGCCCGCCGCCGTCACAGCTTCCAGCAGCGCCTCTTCCGGCTTGGGAAGATCGATGCTGATGCGGTCGCCGCCCTTGAAGCCCTCTTCGCTGACCGGCATCTCTTCGCCTTCCAGGTCGCTGGTAATGCCGAGAACCGCGATGACTACGTCCGCGCTCTTGGCCGCGGCAATCGCCTCAGCGCTGGGCTTGGTGTCGTACTTCGCCCAGAACAACTGCGCCTCGACAGGCCCTTTCTCGTTCAACTCATAGCGGACGCGGACGGACGCCTTTTTGCCCTGCTCCAGTTGAATGTGGCCGGCTTTTGCCTGCGCGTGCTCGGGGTCAAGGTACTCCATGGCGAGCGGCTTGCCACCGACCATGACCATCGCGGAGTTGCCCTTGGCGCGCACGCCGACGCTGTACTCGCCGGTGGCGGGAACGGTGATAAAGCCCTCCCAAGTCACGGTAAGCGGGAATGTACCCGCGGCTTCCTTGGGTACATCCTCGGTCTTTATATCAACGGCGCTCACCTGCCTGGTCGCCAGAATAGTTCCTTTGCTCATGAAGCTGCCACCGGTGGAGAAGGTGAGGGTCAGCCCCGGCTTGCCTTCCGGCGTGGTCAGCACGGATTCAGGAACCGGGTCTCCATCGGTGCGCAGAAACTGCGTTCCCGGCACAAAGGTGATCTGCGCTTGCGGAAACTCCGCCTTCAGCCCTTCGAGCACTGAAACCGTGTGCGTTGGATTGCCGTTGTAGTTGCCGAGCAGGAACTTCGTCTGGTCAGCCAGCGGGCCAACCACCGCGATCTTGATGGCGCCAGATTTGAGCGGCAGAGTGCCGTTATTCTTCAGCAGCACCATGGACTCGTTGGCCAGCTTCCGCGCCAGTGCGCGATGCTCGGCGCTGTCCAGCTCCGCGGCATCGATCTTCGAGTACGGATCGGCCTCCGGCGGATCGAACATTCCCAGCTTCATGCGCGCCGTGTAGAGCCGGATCAGCGCCGTATCGATCTCGCTCTCCTTCAAGAGGCCTTGCTTGAAGGCGTCGTAATAGGCCTTGTAATCGTGGTCGTCGTTGACCTTGGCGAAATCGATGCACTCGTTGTCCATGCCGCGCTGAATGGCCAGCGCGGAGGCCTCCGGCTGCGTTTTGGTGAAGTGATGATCGCGGTAAATGTTGACGACCGCATCGCAATCGGAGACCACATAGCCCTGAAAGTTCCACTTGCCGCGCAACTGATCTTGCAGCAGGAATTCGTTGGCGCAGGCGGGCTGCCCATTGATGCGGTTGTAGGCGCACATCACCGAGCCGGCCTTGCCCTCGGTGACCGCCGCGCGAAAGGCCGGCAGGTAAGTGTCCACTTCGTCGTGCTTGCTGATCTTCACGTCGGCCGTGTGGCGGGTCGGCTCGGGTCCGCTATGCACGGCGTAATGCTTCGGCGTGGAAATCACGCGATAGTGCGCCGGATCGTCGCCCTGCATTCCGGTGACGAAGGCCACGCCCATGCGGCCCGACAGGAAGGGATCTTCGCCGTAGGTCTCCTGACCGCGTCCCCAGCGTGGATCGCGAAAGATGTTCAGGTTCGGCGCCCAGAAATCAAGGCCCTCAAAGACATTGCTGTGCCCGTCATGCACGGCCTGGAGGTGCTTGATTCTGCCCTCAGTTCCAATTGCCGTGCCCATGTGGTGAACTGCGCGTGGATCAAAGGTAGCGGCCAGGCCGACCGGCTCGGGAAACTCGGTGACTCCGGGCCGCTGGACTCCGTGCAGAGCCTCGCTCCACCAGTCGTAGGCGGGAATGTTCAGCCGGGGCACGGCGCGGGACTGATTCACCAGTTGCGAGACCTTCTCTTCCACCTTCATGCGGTGAACCAGATCCGCGGCTCGCTGCTCGGCGGGCAGAGCAGGGTCCAGATACGCTGGGCGGTCTGAATTCTGGGACCACAATTGGCCCGCGCACAAGACAGCGATTACTGCAAAACCAACTCGAAGATTCGCTATTCGCACAACTCTCCTACCAGGACTCAATGGTCCTTTATCAGAAATCGGGTGAAAGGCCGGTCTGGTTAAGAAACCGGCCTGAGAATTACCACAAACAATCATAGTCTCAAAAGCCCCTAGCTTTACTGGAAAAGCCTGGGCGCAAAGTCTTTCAGATCCCGGCGCCAAGTCTGCCACTCGTGCGAGGTGCCAGGCGACTCATAAAAGATATGCTTGACGCCGCCCTTGGTGAGCGCTTCATGGAAGCCAACGACCCCGGCATGCATTTGAGCTGGCTCCTCGGTGCCAATGCCGATCCAGACAAGGTGAACCTTCTTGGCGAAGGCTTCTGGATCAGCCAGCGCGCCGTTGTAGGCGGTTTTGGGATCGAAGGGAGCTCTGCTCATCATGCCAAGGCCGCCGGAGCCGCTGAAACCGCCGATGTAGCTGAAGGTGTCCAGGTGGGCGAAGGTAATCTGGAAGGTCTGCATTCCGCCCATTGAAAGTCCGGCCATGGCGCGGTGATCGCGGTCGGCGATGGTGCGGAAATTCGCATCGATGTACGGAATCAGAGCCTGCGTCAGATCGTCCTCAAAGGCCGTGAACATCTCCTGCATCGACTTCATTGCTTCCGGCGAGCCGAAGCCCTTGCCGGTGAGGTCGGGTTCAACGTAGCCGGTGTGATGAGCATAGCCGTAAGCCATCACGATAATCATCGGCTTCGCGCTTTTGCTGGCGATCAGATTGTCCAGGATGAAGTTGGCGTGGCCCTGCTTGATCCAGCCGGTTTCGTCCTCGCCGCCGCCGTGCTGCAGATAGAGAACCGGATAGCGCTCTTTGACTGCTGTGTCGTAATTCGGCGGCAGATAGACCAGCGCGTGCCGCCAGCTTCCGGTGACCTTGGAGAAGTACCAAATCTCGCGGACCGCGCCGTGCGGCACGTCTTGCGGCAAATAGTAGGTTGACCCGGCTTCAGGAATCTCAATGGCGCTGGCGTCCTTGCCGCTGCCGAAGAAGGTATGGCTGCCGGGATCGCTGACCTCGGCGCCGTCCACGATCACCGTGTAGTAATGGAAGCCCGGCACCAGAGGCGCGCTGGTCGCGGTCCAGTTTCCGTCGGCTTGCTTGACCATGTCGATCTTGGGATTTCCCCAGAAGTTGACCTGGACCTTGGTGGCGTCCGGGGCTTTGAACCGGAACTCGGCCTTGCCGCTGGCGTCGACGCGTGGAAACTCAGCGCCCCAAACATTGGTGGAGGCGGGTTGGAAGCCGCCGGGATTCTGTGCAAAGCAACAGCTTGACAGCAACAGAATTGCAATTCCGATTCTCTTCATTTGATTCTCTCCATGCGCTACTCGCTTCTGGTAATCGTTTTCTGCTCCGAAGGTATTTCTCCAAGGGAGCAGCGATATTCCAGTCAGTGCTATGGTACTCGACGGCGATTCTCGAAGAATAGTCGCAACACATCAAGTACATTGGCTTATACGACGCATTCTGACGGCAAGGACACGGCACTCGATGCCTGGAAAATCCTTCAAACAGCACAATTGCGATTCCGGAAGGAGTTGCCGTATCTCCTTCCGGAATTCTCCGCCCAATATCCCCGTTATGCTACGCTACGCCACTTCCACTTTCAAGGTGATGCCAATG
>Ga0224559_1001574_pt1 | contig 12383 bp, 14 predicted proteins | sample 714S33034metaG_FD_180676 | JGI IMG/M metagenome (GOLD analysis project Ga0224559, IMG submission 180676) | Peat soil microbial communities from Stordalen Mire, Sweden - 717 S3 30-34 | ecosystem: Environmental > Terrestrial > Soil > Wetlands > Peat | place: Sweden: Norrbotten County, Stordalen... | reverse complement strand
AAAACCCGAAAGGAAAAAAACCCGGCTTCGCCTATCCTTCGCCCCATTCAGGCTCATCCTTCGATTGGAAAAGACTGGGTCTCATACAGCGTTTTATCCAGTTGAGAGTGTCCCCCATGTCCATAGCGAGGGACCGGGGGGACACTCAGCGTGTTAGGAAGCCATCACTGGGAACGTGCCACCCACCCACGATTAAGGTCGTGTCCTTTCAAAACCTTACATTCACATCAGGCTGCCAACAACTGAACGCTGACCACTGACCACTGTTCACTTCGTCCACTGATCGACCCAGTCGTTGACTGTCTTGTACCAGAGCTGCGAGTTTTGCGGCTTCAGAACCCAATGGCCTTCGTCGGGGAAGTAGAGCATCTTGGACGGCACTTTGAGGCGCTGCAATGTGGTGAAGAGCTGGAAGCCTTCGGCCACGTCCAGGCGGTAGTCGAGCTGGCTGTGAATGACCAGCGTAGGCGTCTTGAAGTTTTTGGCCGCGAGCGCCGGAGACCACTTGCGGAAGGGGTTCTCGCTGTCCGGCTTGCCGTAATAGTCCCAGGGCTTGCCCTTGAACTCCCACTCGTTGAACCATAGCTCTTCGGTGCTGCCGTAAGCCGATTCGGGCGAGAACATTCCGTCATGCGTGACGATGCAGCGGAAGCGGTCGGTGTGGCCCAGAATCCAGTTGGCCATGAAGCCGCCGTAGCTGGCGCCCAGCGCGCACTCGCGCGTCTTGTCGATGAAGGGATAGTGCTGCTCGGCATAGTCCAGGCCGGTCATCAGGTCGGTGAAGGGCTTGCCGCCCCAGTCGCCGTTGACGCCATCGACAATCGTCTGCCCATAGCCGGTTGAGCCGCGAGGATTGATCATCACGACGACGTAGCCGTTGGCGGCAAAAAGTTCCGCGTTCCAGCGATAGCTCCACATATCGCCCAAAGCGCCTTGCGGCCCACCGTGAATGATGAGCTTGACCGGATACTTCTTCGCCGGATCAAAGCCCGGAGGCCGGATGAGGAAGCCTTGCACTTTGGTTCCGTCGGAGGCGGTGAACCAGAAATCTTCCATCTTCGGCAGGTCAAGCTGGGCAAGAAGGGCGTCGTTGAGGTGGGTGATCTGCTTAGGCTCATAGATGGCCGCCATCTTCACTTCATGACCGTGATCAAACTCTCGGACTGAGTCAGTCATTTCCAGTGCATTGCCGAGCACAACTTCCGCCGGACGGTCAATTCGGACGAGTGTACCGAGAAAATAAGGCCATCCTCCCTTCAAAATCAAGCGCGCGTTGCTCCATTCACCAATCGTTTTGCTAGATCGACTCAAGTCATCACCGGTTATGTTGGTTTCGTAGATTGGAGCTTCTCCCTTTTCCCCGGAGACAAAAACAATGTGTTGGGAATCATTTACCCAGGAAAATTCTTCCACCCAATTCTCGAACTTGAAATCTTCAAGCAAATCCTTGACGGTCTTCGCTGCGCGGTCGTAGAGCGCCAGCCGGAACTGATCGCTCTCATACCCGGCCCGCGCCTCGGAGCGCCAAGCGATGTACTTGCCGTCGGGCGAATAGGCGGGGTTGAAGTTGCCGCCCGCTGATGTGCTGATCGCTACTGGCTTGGCCGACGGGTTGGTCAAGTCGAGAGTGAAGATTTTGGCGCTGACGCTCGTCGCCGGTTCTTCGTCGAGGTTCTCGGTGAAGGCCAGTTCCTTCGAATCGGGAGAAATGGCGCAGCCACAGCCGCCGCCATCGAGAGAAAAGGGCGGAACGTCGCGGGGATCGTTCGGCGTCAGGTCGCGCAGAGCGCCGCTAGCAACGGTGAGCAGAAAGAGATGGCTGCGCTTGTCGCCGGTGTAGTGGTCCCAGTGGCGATACAAAAGATGCGTGAAGATCTGCGCCTTGACTTTGCTGGAGGCCGCAGCGGCATCGCGATCCGCATTGCACTTGTCGCCCGTTGCCGCGTCTGCCGTCGTGATCGCCGGACAGTCCGGATAGACGGCAGAGGTGAAGAGAACGGAGTTCCCGTCGGGAGACCAGAGGGCGTTATCGGCCTCGGTGGAGATCGCCGTGAGCTTTTTGGGGTTGGCGATTGCGCCGGTGGCTGGGTCGAACTCCGCCGTCCAAACCTGTTCCGAGCCGCCGCGACTGCTGAGGAAGAGGATGCGCTTGCCGTCCGCGGCGAACTGAATGCCCGCGTCTCCCGGCTGCGACCCATCCAGCTTCTTCGGATCGCCGCCGCCAATCGCCTGTAGCCACAGTTCCAGCGTCTTGGTGTTTTTTTCAAGGCTGACGGTCGTTACCGAATAGGCCAGCCATTTGCCATCGGGCGAGACAGCGGTGTCGCCCAGCCGCTTCATCTGCTGCAAGTCCTCGAAGGTCATGGGGCGTTTGGATTGGGCAGCCAGAGCCGTGCAAAAGATAGAGGCGGCGAGTGCGAGAAGAGTGGTGGCTTTGCGCATGGAATTTTCCTGTTGAAAAAGATGATTTCAGCCTGAAAAATGAGTGTACACCCGCGATGCTTTTCTTGGTTAGCGGTTTGGTTTGAGGGCAGGGGAATTGCATTTAGATTGGGAGCAGTCGTTTTGAAAGGGCACGGCTTTAGCTGTGCCACAAAAGTGGGAAGAAAAATGCTGGGCTTTACAGGCTGCGGAAAAACTCAATCGAAGCATCAGTTTTGAAAGGGCACGACTTCAGTCGTGCCGATAAAGCTCATAGAATCAGCAGGGCTTTAGCCCCTGGGGGATGGTTTGTAAAGGTGAAAACCATCCCTCGGCGGCTAAAGCCGGACTATTTACACCCTAACAATCGGCACGGCTAAAGCCGTGCCCTTTCAAAACTGCTCCGTTTCATGATTTCAAATCCAAATGCAATTCCCATGGATTTGAGTGCGTGGGCTTCCGTCGCCGCGCCGCCTGATAATCTGGGCGCATGGGCAAGCAGGAGTGGAATGCGGCCAAGACAGCGCGGGTACGGGAGCGGCTGCTGGGCTGGTACGAGCGCTGTCGGCGCAACCTGCCCTGGCGGCGCGTGCGGAACCCTTACGCCATCTGGGTCTCGGAGATCATGTTGCAGCAGACCCGCGTCGCGGTGGTGGTGGAGCGCTACCAGGCTTTCATGGCGCGCTTTCCTACCCTGCTTTCGCTGGCGCTGGCCACCGAAGAGGAGGTGCTGGCGCTGTGGAGCGGCCTGGGCTACTATCACCGCGCGCGAATGCTGCACAAGACGGCGCAGTTTGTGGCCGACCGCTTCCAGGGCAACCTTCCGCAAACGGCGGCCGAGTTGCGCCTGCTGCCGGGGATCGGCCCCTACACCGCCGCAGCCGTGGCCAGCATCGCGCATGATGAGCCGGTGGCCGTAGTGGACGGCAACGTCGAGCGGGTGCTCTGCCGCATGGAAGGCTGGAAGGCCGCTCCCCGCAGCGGCGGCGGCAGCGCGGTCAGGCGCAAGATCGAAGAACTGGCTGCGCGGCTAGTGGACCCCGTCCGGCCAGGAAATTTCAATCAAGCGATGATGGAGTTGGGCGCGACCCTCTGCCTGCCTCGCGCCCCGCAGTGCCTGGTCTGTCCACTGGTCTCGGAGTGCCAGACGCAGGGCGAGCACGAGACCGCGCCGCGCCCGCCGATGCAGAGTCGCGAGGTGGGCTACGCGCTCTCGGTGAGAGGCGGGCTGGCTGGGCAGGCGCACCGTGAAGTGCTGCTGGAGCAGCGCCCTGCCTCGCTGACCGTGATGCCCGGAATGTGGGAGCTGCCCGCGCTCACCCGCCCGGAGGTTCCCGATGAGGCGCTGTGCTTGACCGTGCGCCACGCCATCATGCAAGTGAATTATTATGTGCGCATCCGCACGGTCTTTGAGGATGACGTGGAGGCGCTGACCGTGCTGGGCGGCGCGCGGCGCTGGGTTCCGCTGCGCGAGGCGGAGGGAATGGCGCTGACCGGCCTGGCTCGCAAGGTGCTTGCGCGCGCGCATCTGCTGGCCGCCGCGCCGCTGGACGCGATGGCGCCGGCGGCGGACGTGGAACTCTGACATGGTTTTGGCAATAGAATCCGAGTCTTCCCACCAATCCAGGTCAAACCGCGCTATCATGGTAGGGGTAGGAGAAAGACCAGCGCATGTCCACTGAACCGGAGACCCAGATCGCCGCGGAAGCGTCCGCCGCGGAAGAGGCCAGCACAGAAGAACAGAACAGATCCAGCACGTTGAAGGTAATCGGCTGGCTGTCGATTGGAATCGCGGTCGCCGCCTTGGGCGTCTATGTGGGCCGCGAACTCCGCGGTCGCTATAAATTCAACCGCCGCACGCCTTACGACTTTTACGACCACGCCTCCGGCAAGGAACAGCAGGCCGGGGAGTTCGGGCTGGGCGTTTAGAGCATGGACTCCCACCCTTTTCACGATTGATCACGCAGATCCTTCGACTGCGCTCAGGACGAAAAGGATGGGGTACGGAAGCATTGCTCTGATAACTGACAACTGATAACTGACAACTGACAACTGATAACTGTCCACTGTCCACTGTCCACTGACCACTGACCGCTGATCGAGGAACCCCATGCCGCTTTCCGGAGAAGCCATTCGCCTGATGAACTACATTGACGACGTAGCCGTGACCCTGCGCCGGATTCTGGCCACCGTCCCCACGCTCTCCGACGAGGAGCGCTTCCGCGTCGCCCAGCACCTGCTGCAGGCCCACCCCAGCGCCGATGACGTGGCCGAAGCCCTGGCCGCCAAGACCGTTCGGATTGCCTGAGGCCGCTATTCTGCTCGACCGCTTCTGGCGGCAAGTGAGCTTCTCGCCGCTCGCCGATCTTCTGCCGGAGGTTCTCTGAGCTTTCCAAAGCAGAACGCTGAGCGGGCTGCTGTCTACCTCGCGGGATAAAAGAGGTCGAAGCAATCCATTGATTCCAGGCCTGCTTCTCGCTGCTATTTCTATTGGAGAGTTCGGCGATTTTCAGGTGATAGGGGTTGAGCAGGCTGCCCGTGGCGTACAGAGCCAGCCGCTTCGCAGGCGGACGAACTGGGCCGGGAGCGACCATATTCGTGGGGTTCGCAGAGCCATTTGGGCTCTCGGACAATGCGGTGCTGCTAGGCATGAAGGCCAACTTCAACCAAGGGTAAAGACATACAGGCCAACTCCACTGGTACAGGTTTACTCCAACCAATATACAAAATGGACCGCGTTGAACCACCGGGCGCGCTCGCTCCAGAGGCCACCCTCAGGCTGAGCGGCCTGAAGACGGCTGTTTCATTCTTGGATGCGCGCAAAGAGGTTTTCGCTCACAGATGAATTGTTTTTTGGTTGATTTTGGACGGCAGCACGGGGGGCGGCAGGAGGCCGAAGCACGGCATATAGAAGTGGCGGGAACTCTGGCCGTCCTTCTACAAGCATCTCTATTCGGCTTTCTTGGTTTTGCGGAAGCCGTGAAACAACTTCGCCATTATCGTTTTCGCGGTTCACAAGTTCTTGAATCCTCAATGCTGGCCCGGTATGAAGAGCTGAAAAAGTGAAGTGCTGAATCAGAGATTGCCTGCCATCAGAACTGCTTCATCATCACAATGAAATGGCACTCGACTCCAGGCTTGACCGGACGCGATAGGTGGGCCTCTTCCGTGCCGGTTTCGACGAAGCCAAAGCGTCGATAGAGTGGCGGAAGCTCGGGGCGTGTATTGAGGACGGTGATCTTGATGGCCGAGCATCCCTGGCCGCGCAGATGCTCCTCGGCCGCCGCCATCAACCGCTTCGCCAGACCCTTGCCTTGATGGACGGGATCGACCGCCAGTTGGCCCATATAGCCGTGCCTCTCGTGTACCTCGGTGTAGATGCATCCGAGAAGTTGGCCGTCTGCATCCTCGGCGGCATGGATGGTTCCGGTTTGCATCATTGCCGTCAAGCGCGCGTCGTCGGTGCGCGTGCCTTCCAGGAAGGTTTCAATGGCGAAGGCGGAGTTGATGACGGGAATCAGGCGCGTTCGGTCGGCGGCGGTTGCCGGACGGATGCGGAGATTAAGGCCGGTATTTGTTGCAATCGTCATCATCAAACCGAAATAGTAATCTTTTATTGTATTTCAGTTGCTCATTGTGGCAAAGTTTCAGTATGGACAAGGATTTGGTGCTTCAGACGTTGCGTTTGCATGAGCCGGAATTGCGGGCTGCCGGTATTCTGCATCTTCGCTTGTTTGGCTCGGTTGCTCGCGGAGACTCCTCGGCCCAATCCGACGTGGATATTATGGCTGATTTCGATCACTCCAAGCGGCTCACCCTCTTTGACATGGCTCGGCTGGAAGGCCGGCTCAGCGACTTGCTGGGAAAGAAGGTCGATCTCTCTCCCGCCGTATCCATGAAAGAGCGTGTCCGGGCGCGCGCTGTGCGGGAGGCTGTCCATGCCTTTTGAGGATGCGAGATAGGTAAATAAACGGGGTGAGATACCCCACCCCGTTCACGCCCGCTCGGCTGCATTAGGTGTTCGTGTCGTCGAGCCACTTGCGTCCGGCGTCCGTGATCTCCCAGATTCCCCGTGGTGAGTCGCTATTGATCAAACCTATTGCGCGCATTTCGCTGGCTTGCCATGGCACGCGATTCTCCCAGCGAATCAGATTCGATTTGGGCAACTTACCAAAATCGGCAGCAGTCAGAATACCGGCTCCGCGCATTTTCATGCCGACGGTTTGAATGACCTTTTGACGTCGTCCGCGCCCGCCCATTTCTACTAGGACCCGCAGGATTGGCTTCCAATAGGACTTGACTGGTGTGAACGGTTGAATGTCGTTCCCCTCATTCGGCGAGGTTGCCGCGAGATCGATCTCGGGTTCGCCGGAGGTTTGGTTGGTGCCAAGCAATGTGTCAATCGCCGAAATCTTGCCACGCAATTCTGCGATCTCAGTTTTTAGCTTCTTGAATTGTTCCTCGTTGTTGGAAAGTTGATCGTTGTACTGGTTGCGAAGTACCGCGAGTTGCATTTCCATGGTTTCCATGACTGCCCACTTTCTGCCCGACGACAAATTCATTACATGACGAACGATTCATGTTGTCAAATCAAACGAACTGTCATTTATGTATCCATAACAAAAATGTAAGGCATTAACCGTTTGACGGTTTGCGGCCAGCGCCGTAGGCTCATAGCATGGAATTCATCGTAAGCGAACTGGAACGGGAGCCCATCGACTTTGACCTGGAGCTGGCCCCGGGCGCGGTCGATCTGGGCGAGGAGGCTGCGCAGCAGGGGCCGCTCGAGGCCGTGGGACGCGCCGAGGTGCTGCATGAGCATCGCGGACCCAGGGACATTGTGGCCGACATCCGGCTCAAGGGACGCTTTGCCGGACGCTTTGAAGTTCCCTGCGCGCGTTGCATCGAGCCGGTGGAGATTCCCCTCAGCGCCGACTACGACCTGATCTTCCGCCCGTCGTCGGCTGACGCCGAGGCCACGGAACGGTCGATTACTGCGCCGGAGACGGAAATCGGTTATTATTTAGGAGACGGTCTTTCGCTTGAGGATGTGCTGCGCGAGCAGGTGCTTTTATCTCTGCCGGTCAAGACATTATGCAAGCCCGACTGCAAGGGACTTTGCCCGCGCTGCGGCGCCAACCGAAACAGCCAGCCCTGCAACTGCGACGCGGGTCCAAGCGACCCCCGCTGGGAGGCGCTGGCCGGTTTACGCAGCCGGATCGAGTCCGCGGGAATAACTCCCCGGACGAATTGAAAGGAATTTTGAAATGCCGAATCCAAAAAGGCGCCATTCGACGCGCCGCACCGCACTCCGTCGCAGCCACGACTTTTTAACCGCCGTGGGCGTCTCCGAGTGCCCCGCCTGCCACGAGAAAAAGCTCCCGCATCGCGCCTGCCCCAAGTGCGGCGAGTACAAGGGCCGCGCCGTTGTCGATGTCAAGGAAGAAGCCAAGTAGCCTCCCTCCTATGCTGATCGATATTGCGCTTGACGCCGTAGGCACCGACAAAGCTCCGGAAGCGGAGATTCGCGGGGCCATCCTTGCTTGCAAAGCTCTGCCCGTGCGGGTCCACCTGGTGGGTCCGGAGGCGGAGCTGCGCGATCTTCTGGACGACGCTCTGGGAGACGAAGACCTGCCCATCGTCATTCACAACGCCACCGAACGCATTGGCATGGAAGAGAAGGCGGCGCACGCCGTCCGCACCAAAAAGGACAGCTCGATCCGCGTCGGCCTGAAGCTGGTGCGCGAGGGCAAGGCGGCCGGCTTTGTGACTGCCGGCAACACCGGCGCGGCCATGGCCACGGCCAAGATGGTGCTGGGCGCGCTGCCCGGTGTGGATCGTCCTGCCTTGGCGACGCCGATGCCCAGTTCCAAGGGCAACCCCTGCGTGCTGCTGGACGTGGGCGCCAATGTCGATTGCAAGGCCAACAATCTGGCGCAGTTTGCCGTGATGGGCGAGATTTATGCCCGTGCCGTGCTGAAGATCGACTCGCCGCGCGTGGGCCTGCTCAATGTTGGCGAGGAAGAATCCAAGGGCAACGACCTGACCCACGAGGCCTTCCCGCTGCTCAAGGCGCTGCCCATCCACTTTGTGGGCAACGTCGAGGGGCGCGACATCTTCAGCGGCCTCGCCGATGTAATTGTCTGCGACGGCTTTGTGGGCAACGTGGCGCTGAAGACCAGCGAGGGCGTGGGCCGCTTTGTGCGCGACGTGCTGCGCGAATCGCTCACCCGCACCGTCACCGCCAAGGTGGGCGCGCTGCTCTCGCGGCAGGCCTTCAACGAGTTCCGCAACCGGCTGGATTATCGCGAGTACGGCGGCGCGCATCTGCTGGGTGTGCGCGGCGTCTGCATCATCGGCCACGGCTCCTCGAACGACCGCGCCATCTATAACGGCATCCGCGTGGCTTATGAGTCGGCCAAGGGCGGCGTCATCCAGAGCATTGAAGCCGAGTTCGCCAGCCGTCCCAAGGACAACGGCACCGAACCGGAAGCGCCTGCTGAGTCGTAAATTCATTCAATGTAGCGCCGACCTCCTGGTCGGCTGTCGCGTGGGCGTCCTCGCCCACGCTGTACCCTGCACAATCGAAAAATGTTCCTTTATCAACCCAAAATCCATCGCTTTTTCGAGCAACGAATTATTCTCGCGCCAGACCGCAACTTTCCCGCCGGATTGCTGTCTGAGTGTACAGAAGCCGGTTGGGAGTCGAACCCCAGGAGCCGGCAGCGTCGAGGTCAGAGCGAATCCGGCAGATTGGTCGGTGCGGCGCGAGGAGGGTTTATGCGGAGTATACGCCTGGTTCTGTTTGCAATGCTGTTGGCTTTGCCGTTCGCGGCAACGGCTCATGCTCAAGTGATGTGGGGGGTTGGCGTCGGACCGGTTGTGGCGGTTGCTCCCGATGAGTACGGCCCACCGGTCTGCGACTGGGGCTATTACGCCTATTACCCCTATGCGTGCGCCCCGTATGGCTACTACGGGCCTGATTGGTTCTACGGCGGCGTCTTTATCGGCGCGGGGCCGTGGTATCACCGCGGCTGGTATGGCGGGCGCGGCTGGGGCGGCCACGGTTGGGGCGGACGCGGCGGCTATGGCTACGGCGAACGCGGAGCTTATCCGGGACGCGGAGCTTATCCAGGACGCGGCGGCAACGGCGGTGTGGCGCGAGGCGGATTCCCTGGACGGCCAATGCCGGGCGGCGGCGGACGCGGCTTTGCACCTCCCAGAGGCGGTGGCGCGGCTCCTCGCGGCGGGTTTGGTGGTGGTGGACACGCGGGCGGCGGCTTTAGCGGCGGCGGCCATGCAGGCGGCTTCGGTGGCGGAGGTCACTTCGGCGGCGGCGGTGGTGGAGGTCACTTCGGAGGAGGTGGCGGCGGACACATGGGTGGCGGCGGCCATGGCGGCGGCGGACACCGCTAAACTTTGATCGAAATTTCCTCCTCCAAGGCCCGTCTGCTTCGGCAGGCGGGCCTTTTTTTAGTGCGCCAGTTCTGTCAGCCGGTTGGCAATCCGCTCGGCAGCGTCAGGGTGAGCTTGGGTGCGTGCAGCGGCGGACATGGCGGCCAGACGCTTCGGACTTGTGAGCAGACCGGTCAGCGCCTCTAGCAGCTTTCCGGGTGCGTCGAGGTCCGTCTCGTCGAGAAGAACAGCCGCGCCGGCCTTGACCATCTCTTCGGCGTTACGGAGCTGATGATTGTCGGCGGCGGCGGCAAAGGGAACCAGCAGGGCGGGCTTTCCGGCGGCGGCTAGCTCCGCCACCGTCGAAGCGCCGCTGCGCGCCATCACCAGCGTGGCGCGGGCGAATTGCGCGGGCATATCGGAGATGAAGGGCTGAACACTCCAGCGCTCGGGGTCCGCGCCGGTGACGGCGTAGGCGGCCTGCGTGGCTTCAAAAAGGCGCGCGCCGCTCTGGTGGAGGACGGTAAGGCCAGGGACGGCGGCAAGCAGCGCTGGGAGGATTTTGGGCAGATTGACGTTGAAGAGGCGCGCGCCTTGCGATCCGCCGAAAACCAGCAGATGCGGCGCGGACGAAGTTGGTGGCGCAAGCGAGAAAAACTCCTGCCGGACGGGAATGCCGGTAACCTCTGCGTTGCGGAAGAACTTTTTGGCGGCGGCGAAGTTGACGGCGGCGGCCTGCACGCGCTTGCCTACCAGGCGATTGGCGAGGCCGGGCATGGCGTTCGGCTCGAAGGCCATGGCGGGGATTTTCAGTTGCAGCGCCGCGGCCATCGCCGGGCCGGAGGCGTAGCCGCCCACGCCGAGGACAACGTTGGGGCGGAAGTCGCGGATCAGACGGCGGCAGGCGAAGATGGAGCGCGGCAGGTCCATCAATGTGCGCAGGCGTGTGACCATCGAGACGTTCTTGAGCTGGCCGACTTCGACAAGTTTCAGATGGAAGCCGACTTCGGGGACGAGCCGCGACTCCATGCCGCGCGCCGTGCCGACAAAGAGGATTTCGGCGTCGTGGCGGGCGACGAGTTCCCGCGCCACGGCCAGCGCCGGAATGATGTGCCCGCCAGTGCCGCCTCCGGCGATGAGTACGCGCAAGTTCGACAAATTCATTCCTTTCAATTGTTTGAATCTAATATTCTGACGCTTCCGGCATCGTTACTAAATAATTGATGTTAAGCGGCAACCCGCAATGAAAAGGATTTCGCCGCTAAAATCAGGCAGAAGATTCACAGTTTCACAGTAAAAGGGGGGGGAGGGGGGGCAAGGGCGCGGAAAACTTTTGCCGAGGGCGCGGTTTCTCCCCTCTTCCTTTCTGTTCATGCCTCGCTCCTTCTCTTCCATAGTATGCACGAACGGCTATGAATTCTCTGCAAGATTGCGGAAGAAAAGACGGCGGGGTGAGGTTCGTGGATTCCCCGGTCTCAGAATCGAGACCGGGGGCACCCATCATCTATGGGAGTACTGAGTTTGTACCTCCGGGATCGTGGCCACCGGCCAAAAAGCACGATGAACGAGGCACAGCTTTTCAAGGCTCAGGGTGATTTTTCGTGGCTGATGATTGGCTCAACTGGCAACTCGCCGGGCTAAGATTAGGGTACACTTGATGGGACGATGCTGTTTGGTAAGAACATCAGTTGAATGAGGATTTATGAACATGAATGAAACATTTCTTCGTAAACAGGCGTGGGATTATTTCACGACTCATGCTTCGCAGCGGATCTCCACATTTAACTTTTATATTGTTCTTGCTTCTTTAGTCTTGACTACATATTTCTCAAGCTTTAAGGCAGATTCAAACCTTCAGAGTGCACAACTATCCCTCGCCGTTTTATTGGTCTGCTTTTCTTTTATCTTCTGGAAACTAGACAAGCGGAACCGGAAATTGATCAAGAATGCTGAAGCTGCATTGATTCATTTTGAGTCCAACGAAGGTACGGCTGATCCAATAACAAGACTTTTCACTCTGGAAGCAACATCAAAACGGGAACCAATGAACCTGAAGTCGCCTGTAAAGACGATCTTGAAACGGGATCTAAGTTACTCTGATTGCTTCAATCTTGTTTTTCTCGGTTTTGCATCTATTGGAATGTTTCAAATTGTGCAGGTAATGTTTCATACTGCTTGCGTGTGGGTTCCGCATGTTTTGATTTTCGTGCATGGTGCAACAACGGACATCATGCTTCGCTTCAGAAACCTTTTCATCGTTTAACGCAAAATCACCGATGTGCTTCACTCTTGTCCAAGACAGCATTTTCTGTGAATTGAACGCTTGATTCCACGGGACATAGCAGTCCTTCCCCAGTGATAGCGCCAGACTGGTTCGATAACTCGGACTGAAGGGGTTTCTATGTGGCCGGCATCCTGCTGTCCAATTCATCGGCGTGTAAGTGCTGTGCCACCGTTCCGCCTGGATTCATGCTTATCTTCTGCTGTCCAACTCATAACTACCAAATCAGCGGCATGGGTAACTGCTCCCCCAGTTGCCGTGCGGCGGGCGGTCCCTCCATCGGATT
>Ga0224559_1001573_pt1 | contig 12391 bp, 13 predicted proteins | sample 714S33034metaG_FD_180676 | JGI IMG/M metagenome (GOLD analysis project Ga0224559, IMG submission 180676) | Peat soil microbial communities from Stordalen Mire, Sweden - 717 S3 30-34 | ecosystem: Environmental > Terrestrial > Soil > Wetlands > Peat | place: Sweden: Norrbotten County, Stordalen... | reverse complement strand
TCTAATTAAATATGACTATGAATCCTATTAGAATTTTTCCAGATTCATTTCTTTCAAAAGTGCACTTTGGAAAACTTCAATAGGTGGTTCAATTCCGGTCCATATTCTAAACGATTCAATTCCTTGATACATTAACATATTAATGCCAGAGATAGTTTTTGCACCTGCCTTTTCAGCTTCCATTATAAGTCCCGTTTTAAGTGGATTGTAAACTATATCATTAACTATCAAATCTTTATGCATCATATCTGCGGTTACTAATGGTTTATGATTTATATTGGGATACATCCCAATTGGAGTGGTGTTTATTAGGATATCTGTATCTTTAAGTTCTTTTTCTAGATCGGTACCAAGATCTGTTGTTATAACTTCCTGATCAAGTTTTTCAAACAGATCATCCTTGAGTTCTTGAGCTTTTTCTACGGTCCGGTTCGAAATTACGAGACTTTCTGCTTCATTAAGTAGTAGTTGGAATGTAATTGCCCTTGCAGCTCCTCCTGCACCCAATACCATGATCTTCTTTCCCTTTACAGGCGTAAAATCCTCAATTGCCCTTATTGCACCTATACCATCCGTATTATGGCCTATTGCCCCATTTTCACCGAATTCAATTGTATTAACTGCGCCTATTAACCCTGCAGCAATATCTAGATAGTCTAAATATTTGATAACCTCTGTTTTATGAGGTATTGTAATATTTAATCCCCTGATTTCCATTGCACGGGCTCCATTTATGGCATCTTCGAGTTCCTCTGTTTTCACCTTAAAGGGTACGTAGATATGATCCAATCCCGCACTGGTAAATGCTGCATTGTGCATTCCAGGGGATAATGAATGCTCCACCGGGTCGCCAATAATCCCAAAAACATTTGTTTTGCCTGTTATCATTAAAGTTACTTCCTACAGTTTTTTTAATTTAAATAAATTAGTATGATTTCTATTTGAATATATTATACCCTGATTTTTAAATAGCCATGATTGTTTTAACCATTTCAATGAGGGCATTTCCAAGTTTAAGGTGTTCATTCACATCAGGATGTACACCATCTAATTCGCTGGCTACAATTATTTTGGATGTATCCAGAAATTCACATTTATAGTCTTTAGCTATCTGTGCATAATGATACGGTAGATTATGTGATTTTTGATATGAATCTTCGAATTCGTATGGGAAATTGTTAAGCTTTTTAATATATGGTGGTACCATTAGAAGAATTTTGGGTGCTAATCCACCGGAACCTGCTGCACTCTTCTTAATAGTATCTACTAGTATTCTGATTCCATGAGCAATTTCTATTGCAGATAATCCAAATCTTGTTTTTAGATCATTAGTTCCCAAGAGTAAAATGCATAAATCTACGGGTTTATGGCTTTCAAGACAAGGAATTAAATATTTCAAACCATTTTTATAACTGCTGTTAAATGGATCATCTCTAATTGTAGTTCTACCATTTAGTCCTTCTTCTATAACTTTATAATTTTCATCTAATCCTTTATCTAGTAGTCCGGTCCATCGTTCGTCAAATGTCATCCTATTGGGACTGGCCGGATTGTAACCCCATGTAATTGAGTCGCCATAGCAAAGAATAGTTTTCCTTGTCATAGGATTATAGTTTATTTTTAATTGTAATTAATAGTTGGTGGATTCTAGAAGTATTTTCATCATAGATATTTATTTTATTATGATGCATAATATTGTAAAAAGGTGAAATAAAGAGACATAGCAATTTAAAAAAAGATTTAAAATTTTTATTATATAAGTGAAAGATATTATTACTGAGAGTTTGAAAACATGGAAAAAAAGAAAATATGATTGGTGGAATGAGTAAAGAAGATAGGATGATGATGTTTGTTTTGAAACTTGATAAGAAAATAGCTATGACCGAAGTTCAGTTGGATTACTTGAAAAAAATATGCGGGAAATGCTTAAGAAAAAAAATGTAAAATTTTTTTTTTAACAGCATACTCCTAGAAAATTTTCATTCATCTTACTTTTTTATTTTCTTTTTAATGGAATTATCTTTCCATATATTTCCAAAACATTCAACATATTACTAATTTTTAAAATATTAGTTTAATAAGATTGTTAACTACTGTATTTAGAGCTGATTCTATATTGGTTTACTAAAACCCATTGATTTAGAAATTCTTTTATACATTAGTCTATATATATTTCCATGCAACTGTGTATATTATAAAGAATATGAATTTATAATTGAAGATTGGTTAGAGGTGTAGAATGCTTGCAAAACAGAGGTTTGTTCTTGATACAACTGCTTTTACAGATACACAACTTCGTGATGACTATGGAGAAGGTGACCTTTTAAAGACTGTGGATATGTTGATGGATTTAATTGCAAAGTCCAGGATAAAACTCAACATAAGCTGTCACATGCCACCAATCACTTATAAAGAATTTTCAGATTATATGGCACGGTATGAATGCCCTGATAAAACTATGGTCAAAGCTGAAACATGGATCGTGAAAAAAACTCCTAATCGTTACGATACAAAAATTCCATCAGAAATATTCTACGAATATGTACAGGATATGAGGGAAAGAATGAACAAAGGGATGAGAATATCTGAAAGTTCAATATGGGAATCTGCAGTAGAATCATTGGTCTTGATGTCCCGCGGAGAGAATAAAGCAGATATTGAAGCCAAAGTTCTGGGTAAAGCAATAACCGACTTTAGAAAACGTTATAGGGCAGCTTTAAGGAAAGGTACACTTGACAGTGCCCCTGATCTTGATGTTCTTCTCCTAGCAAAGGAACTTGGAGCCGGAGTGATTGCAGCCGATGAGGGTATCAGAGTATGGGCTGAAAGATTAGGACTCAGATTTTTAAGTGCAAAATCATTTCCAAAAATGATGGAAGAATACCTTCAACATTACGATTAAAGAGATTATAACCAATAAATCAGAATTCTTATAGTTTAAACTCCGTATACTATTAAATTTCTATAATTAGTGAAATATTTTTAAAAGATACCAAACTAATAGAGGGTAACTTGATATTATCTATTTACAAATAATTAAAAAATTTTTATCCACATTATAAAAGGCAGGAGAGAAAATGGAGATACAAAGACCTAGAGGCACACGTGATTTTCTTTTTAATGAAATGAAAGAAAGGAAATGTGTTGAAAGTACCATGAGACAAATATTTGAAATATATGGTTACGGTGAAATTAAAACACCAATTTTCGAGGAACTTTCACTTTTCACAACCAAGTCAGGTGAAGGCATAAAGGATCAAATTTATCACTTCCAAGATAAGGGTGGTAGAGATTTAGCCCTAAGACCAGAACTAACAGCCCCCGTAGCAAGGATGTATATTAAAGAACTTCAAAAAACTCCAAAACCCGTTAAAATGTACTATTTTGGCAGTTGCTTTAGATATGAAAGGCCACAGGCAGGCAGATTTAGACAGTTCTGGCAGTTTGGATGTGAATTAATAGGTGGAAAGTCACCGGGATCCGAAGCCGAAGTTATTAGCATGGCAGCACATTGTCTAGAAGAACTGGGGCTTAAAGACTTCGAGATACATATTGGAAATTTAGGAATTCTGAGGAATATACTAAACGATGCAGATATCGAGGGAGATATGCAGGATCAAATCATGGGAATAATTGATAAAGGTGATGTGGACGAGCTTGCAAATTTACTAGAAGATATAGAAGTAGATGATGATTCAAAGGAATTATTATTGAAGCTTATTGGAATGAAGGGAAATAGTTCAATTATAAAAGATGTTGAAGAACTGATCAACTGCAGTGAACATGCTTGTAACGCATTATCTGAGCTTGAAGAACTTTTAAAATCTCTTGAAGCTTTTGGATTTTCAAATTACGTGGTAAATTTGGGCATTGCTCGTGGTTTAGATTATTACAGTGGAACTGTATTTGAAATTTATGTACATGGTCTAGGCGCACAAAAACAGATAAGTGGTGGAGGTACCTATAATTTAATAGAAGTATTTGGTGGAGAAAATGTTGAATCCACAGGATTCGCATTCGGATTTGATAGGGTTATGGACGCTCTTAAAAAACAAAACAAAACCATCAAAACAAAACCATCCGTGGAAGTATTCGTAGCACCAATAAAAAATGATTTAAAACTTAAAGCCTTTGAAATAGCCCAAAACCTCAGAAAAAATGGTATTTCAACAGATGTAGATCTGGTTGGTAAAAAACTTAAAAAAATATTATCATATGCAGACAGCCATAAGATCAACTACGTTGTTCTTGTAGGTGCAAGAGACTTCGAAGAAGGTAATGTAACTGTTAAAAATATGATCAGTGGAGAACAGGAAATTGTTAGCATAATAAACATTGCTGAATTGCTTAAACAGAAAATAGAAACTTAATTAAGAAATTTTAGAACTCAAATTGATCTTTCAATAAAAAAATAAATTGGAATTAGTACAAGTCCAAAAATAAAATTTGGAGATGATGTAAATGGATGAAAAAGATTTGGATCTTAATTTCAGACTTCAAGTGGGTGGTGAGCAACTCATAATAGCAATATCACAAGATTATAAAAGTTCTGAAGTACTAATGGTCGCTTATATGAATAAAGAAGCGTTTATGAAAACCATAAATACGGGCAAAGCCCATTACTGGAGCACTTCAAGAAACAAACTTTGGTTAAAGGGTGAAAGTTCAGGCCATACACAGGAAGTGCAGGAAGTATTGACTGACTGTGATGAAGATGCAGTTTTACTTAAAGTGAAACAAAATGGTGGAGCATGTCATGAAGGCTATTACTCTTGTTTTTTCAAGAAAATTCAAGAAAATAGTGGAAACTTAGAATTGGTTAAAGAAAAAGTATTTGAGCCCGAAAATGTTTATGGAGAGAAATGATGAAAATCGTTCCAGATACAAGTGTAGTAATTGATGGCAGAATCACCAAGCTAGTAATGGGTAAAGATTATCATGGATGCGAAGTTATAATTCCTAAAGCAGTCATATCTGAACTTGAAAATCAGGCCAATAAAGGGCGAGAAACTGGTTTTAATGGTTTAGGTGAACTCAAACAGCTACAAAAACTTTGTGCCGAGGGAAAATTAAAACTTTCCTACGTTGGTCGAAGACCCACCTCTGATGAGATATCCCTTGCCAAGGGTGGTGAAATAGATGCAATGATCAGAGATACTGCAGGGGAGTATGAAGCAATACTCATAACCAGTGACAGGGTACAAAGAGAAGTTGCAGAAGCACAAGGATTAGAAGCAATTTATCTTAAACCAGAAATGATAGGATATAAAGAGCTTACCATTGCCAAGTATTTTGACGACGAAACCATGTCCATACATCTGAAGGAAAATGTCAGACCCATGGCAAAAAAGGGTACTCCTGGAAATATAAAACTGGTTAAAATTAGTCCAAACCCACTTAAACATATAGAACTTGAAAAGATGGCAAGAGAAATTACTGAAATGGCAAAAAGCGATTTTAAAAGTTTTATAGAAATAGAGATGGAAGGGGCAACTGTTGTTCAATTCAGGGAGTACAGGATATCCATTGCAAGACCGCCATTCTCAGATGGAGTAGAGATAACAGTTGTAAGACCTATAACCAAGGTGTCTATGGATGATTATAAACTTCCAGAGAAACTAGTTAATAGGTTAAGAAACAGTGCAAAGGGCATATTAATAGCCGGTCCTCCAGGAGCAGGTAAGACAACATTTGCACAGGCTGTAGCAGAATTCTATAGCAGAGACATTGGAGCAATTGTAAAAACAATGGAATCACCTCGTGATCTTCAAGTTGGTGATGAAATAACTCAATATGCACCTTTAGAGAAGGATATGAGTAAAACAGCTGATATTCTCTTATTAGTCCGGCCAGATTATACCATCTATGACGAGCTGCGTAAAACCAAAGATTTCAGAATATTCGCTGACATGAGGCTGGCAGGAGTTGGTATGATAGGTGTTGTACATGCAACCAGACCAATAGACGCCATCCAAAGAATCATTGGAAGGGTTGAACTTGGAATGATACCATCCATAGTAGACACAACCATATTTATTAATGAAGGACGAGTTGCGGCCATATTTGATATTAAACTCACAGTAAAAGTACCGACAGGCATGGTCGAAGCAGACCTTTCAAGACCTGTAATAGAGATCAGAGACTTTGAAACAGGCGATTTGGCTCATGAAGTTTATACATATGGAGAACAGACAATTGTTATGGATGTTGGTGCAACAACCTACGAAAAAACACCAATACAGAAAATTGCTGAAAGGGAAATAATCAAAGAAATACGTAACAGGATCCCCGATGCAACAGTCGAAGTTAGCATGAAATCAGATAAACGTGCAACTGTCCATATAGATGAAAAAAATATTGCTAAACTCATAGGTAAGAAGGGTAAGACCATAGACGAAGTTGAAAGGAAAATAGGTATAAGTATAGGTGTTGAACCCCTCGAGGAACAGGAAGCGGAGGATATGTTTCCTGTCAACACAGAGATTTCCGGTAACTATGTTGTTCTTAACTTCAGAAAAGATACAGTTGGCACTCCTTTTGATATCTTAGTCGAAAATGAATATTTATTCACAGCTACAGTAGGTAAAAAAGGCACCATTAAGATTAAAAAGGACATTGAACTTGCAACCATCATACTGAATGCCATGAAAAGGGATATACCTATATATGCCCGGCTTAGAAACGAATAAGACATCACTGCTAATGAAACAAAAATAAATGTTAACTAGATTGTACTGTAATCAAAAAAATTCGGGAGATTATGTAAATGAATATCAGCGTATCAACACTGGCACTATCACCAAAACCACTTGACAAGGTACTCGAATGCCTTGAGGATAGAGGTTTGAAGTACTGTGAAGTCATAAATGAATACCCCTATAATTCCATTGAGAAGGATGTGGTTGATTCTTACAATATTAAAATTACTGTACATTCACCATTGTCTGATATCAACATAGCATCCTATAATGATGCGATAAGAAGATCCTCTGTATCTCAGATAAAAAATTCCATTGATGTTGCATCTTCAATGGAACCCGGTTTAGTTGTTGTGCATCCTGGACAAATACCAATACTTGGGAAAAATTTTAGGGAAAAAATCCTTGATAACAGTAAAGATTCACTATTAGAATGTTCGAAATATGCTGAAGATAAAGGAGTTATGCTCTGTGTTGAAAACATGCCCGATATTGACGGATTGTTAGGTAAAGATATAAATGAACTTGACAAAATGGTTGAGGAGATAGGAGCATATATAACACTTGATGTTGGACATGCCAATAATATGGGGTTTGAAATTTCAGAAATGCTAAAATCTCCACTAATAAAACATGTTCATCTCTCAGACAATGACGGAAGTTATGACAACCATAACGCCATTGGAAGTGTTAATATTGACTTTAAATCTCTATTTAAAGAGCTCAATAATAAGGATTATAAGGGTATTTTAGTTATAGAAGTAAAGGATCCAGAAGCAGTCGGTGAAAGTTTGGATTACATCAAAAATAATTTTAAAAATTTATTTTAAAAATATGGATATCCACAAAAAACGTGCATTCATAACTTTTTAAATTTTTTAGAATTTTTATAATGACTTTAGATAAATACTTCCCCAAAAATTTTAATTCCAGTGTTGTTCAAACTTTAAATTAAAAACCTAACACTAGTAATATCTATAATCAGAGAGTAAATCCTATTTTTTATATATAATCTATAATATAGACTATGATAGAAGAGAATTTTATTATTAAATAAAAAAATGAAGGGGATGTTTAATTGAAAATTGCAATAATTGGTGGAACAGGAGACCAAGGACTTGGACTTGCATTGAGATTTGTTAAATCTGGTGAACATGTTATAGTGGGATCTAGAGATATTAAAAAGGCTGAAAATGCTGTTAAACTTATAAAAGACATGTTAAATGATGAAAATCTCCCTAATCTATCGGCAATGACCAATGAAGATGCAACAACTAATGGTGATATTGTTGTTTTGACTGTACCACTCCAAGCACAGATGATAACACTAAAAAGCATTAAAGAATATGTTCAGGGTAAAATCTTTGTAGATGCAACCGTTCCCCTCGAAGGATGCATAGGTGGTAAACCAACAAGATTTGTTGATCTATGGGAAGGATCAGCAGCTGAAAGATCGGCGGCATTTCTAGGTAAAGATGTGAGGGTTGTATCTGCTTTCTGTAATCTGAGTGCAGCAAGCCTCACCAATATCAATGAAGATGTTGAATGTGATTGTCTGATTTCTGGTGACGATTCCCAGGCAAACACAACAGTAATGGAGCTTGCAGAAAAAATTTCAGGAGTTAGATCCATTGAATGCGGTCCTCTAGAGAACGCTAGAATTGTTGAGAAAATTACTCCTCTTCTAATCAATCTAAACATTCGTAATAGAATTAAGCTTGCAGGTATTAGAATAACAGGACTTTGAACAGTAAATAAATGTAATTTAAAATCATTAATGGGTGAATCATGAATTCAGAATTATCAGGAGATCTTGTTATAGTCAGGGAAGGAAATATCGCAAAGATCCATGAAAAAAGTCACTACGGTAACATGACAGAAGACGGACTTGAACTATCCCTTATAGAAGCCCTCTATCTATTGGAGAAAGGAAAATTAGAAGTTAATATAGATTCAAATGATGTAACTATCGATAAACTTATTAAACTCATACGGGGACAGGGCTCATTTACTAATTACATTGTTTTTAAGGATCTTCGTAACAGAGGATATATTGTTAAAACCGGCTTCAAGTATGGGTCAGAGTTCAGGCTGTATGAGCGGGGTAAATCTCCGGGAGATGGTCATTCAAATTATCTTGTAAAGGTAGCAAGTGAAAACAGTAAATTCATGATGGCTGACCTGTCAAGTTATGTTAGAGTTGCTCATGGTGTAAATAAAAAATTATTATTTGCAGTTGTAGACGATGAAAACGATATAACCTACTACAATGTTGAATGGACAAGACCCTAAATCTTAATATATTTTCGTTTAATACCTATTTTAATAATAATAACAAACATCTAATAAAAGGATTCAATTTAATAAAATTTTAATGTTTACGATGGTGATTTAATGATAGACCCTTGGAGTTCGGCGATTTTAGACTATGAGAAACTCATAGAACAATTTGGAATTAAACCCTTTTCAGATCTACTGGACGACATTGATAATCCTCCAATATTAATGAAAAGAGGAATAATATTCGGTCAAAGGGATTATGGTAGGATAATAAAGGCAATGAAGGAAAAAAGTGGATTTGCTGTTGTTACTGGTATGATGCCAAGCGGCAAAATGCATATTGGCCACAAGATGATCGTTGATCAGTTGATATGGTACCAGAAGCAAGGAGCAGACATCTATATTCCAATAGCAGATATGGAATCGTACTCTGCAAGGGGCATTGAATTTGAAGAATCTAGAAAACTTGCAATAACAGAGTATCTAACCAACTACATAGCACTAGGACTTGATTTTAAAAAGAAAAATATACACACATATCTCCAATCAGAAAATAAATCTGTACAAGATCTTGCCTATATATTAGGTCGTAAAGTTAATCTCAATGAAATGAAGTCAATATACGGATTTTCAGGATCAACCAACATATCACATTTATACGTTCCATTAGTACAGGTCGCAGATATATTGCACCCACAGTTAGAGGCGTTTGGAGGTCCTAAACCCACAGTTGTTCCTGTTGGTCCCGACCAGGACCCACATATAAGACTCACCAGAGATATTGCCGAACGTTTCAAAAACAAATATAAATTCATAGCCCCTTCATCAACCTATCACAGATTTATCACAGGCCTGACAGGGGATAAAATGTCGAGTAGTAAACCAAAAACTGCCATATTTTTAAGTGACAGTCCAGAAATGGCTGAAAAGAAAGTTAAATCTGCAAAGACTGGTGGGAGAGAAAGTTTAAAAGATCAACGCCAATTGGGAGGTGTTCCCGAAGATTGCGTTGTATATGAAATGTTACTTTACCATCTTGTTAGTTCGGATGCCGAGTTAAAAGAAATGTACCATGATTGTAAACAAGGCACAATTATGTGCGGTGAATGCAAAAACATTGCATCGAGTCTGATGAGAAAATTTTTCCAAAAATTATCAAAAAAGAGGCTGATTGTAGAGGATGATGCAAGGAAGATTTTAAATAGAAATTAGATAAATACATATTGAACAAAAATAATTGGTTATTTAAAAACATCGCACATTGAAAGTAAGCTGTATGATAGGGGAAGACTGTAAATGCTGAAAAAAGAGAAGTTTGATGGATTTTTTGGAGGACTATACCGACGGAATGAGATATATTTGTTGATTTCAACTGCAATATTAATAATTTCCGCATTACTTGGTTATGCATTTGCAGGAGTTTTAAGCCCATTTTTTGCAGGGATATTCAGTAATTTAAAGAATAGTGTTGTTCAAGGACAAACACAACTCCAAACTCTGCCCATATTTGGGAAAAATCTCGATATCGCCCTTATAATCTATATTGGAGGAGTACTTTTCGGTGTTGGTACCGCTATTTATCTCATTTTTAATGGTGTATTCATTGGATATGCCGCAACCCAATTTCCTCTAGGAAATTATATTTTGTATAATATACCTTATGGTATCCCTGAGCTAATTGGTATTATACTATCTGGTGCAGCGGGATTCAGGCTTGCTAGTTGTGTATACCATATCTTTAATGGATTAACACATATGAGATCAGACATTTCCCAAACCAATCAATTCAGATATATAATAGAAATGAACATGGATGAATTCTGGGAATCTGTCAAATTGATGGTTTTAGCTATTGTATTTATATTTATAGCTGCTTTAATTGAAGCCAATATTAGTATTGCATGGGCAAACTATATTAAATTAGCAATCTAACAGAACAAATTTATTAAATATAATGATTTGATGTATTGATACCTATTTAAAGGAATTATACCCTTTAAATGGTTTGAATTTATTAGATGATTTTATAACTATTAAAAATTTAACAAGGTGATACCATGATGAGGTGCATATCCTGTGGAGAACAATACGCTCTTGATGAAATAATTTACATTTGTAAAAAATGCGGATCTACCCTAGAAGTAGTTTGCAGACCAGATGTTTCGAAGGATATTTTTAGCTGTAGAAAATCTACGATGTGGAAGTACAAAGAATTCATGCCAATTGACGAATCAAAGATTGTGAGTCTTGAAGAGGGTGGAACACCATTCTGCAGGTGCCAAAAACTTGGAGATAAACTTGGGATAGATCTTTATGTTAAAGTTGAGGGTTCAAATCCAACAGGAAGCTTTAAAGATAGGGGTATGAGTGTTGGAATAACTAAAGCAGTTGAACTTGGAGTTAATACTGTTGGATGTGCATCAACAGGGAACACATCTGCATCATTAGCCGCCTATGCTGCTAGAGCAGGAAAACGTTGCATAGTACTTTTACCATCTGGAAAAGTAGCATTAGGTAAACTTGCACAGGCAATGTTCCACGGTGCTGAAGTTTTATCCATAAAGGGTAACTTTGATGAAGCTTTAGAAACAATAACTGCTCTTGCACTTGAAGGGGATTTGTATCTTTTAAATTCAGTGAATCCATTCCGTTTGGAAGGTCAAAAATCTATAGGTTTTGAAGTAGTGGATGACCTTGGATGGAAATCTCCAGACAGAATTATACTTCCTGTAGGTAATGCAGGAAACATATCAGCCATATGGAAGGGTGTTACAGAATTTCATGAAGCAGGTTTTATAGAAGATCTTCCTATGATGACAGGCATACAAGCAGTGGGATCGGCACCAATAGCCAATGCTGTGCGTCAACGGAAACATAATATAGAACCCGTTGCTAATCCTGAGACTATTGCCACAGCCATAAGAATAGGTGCTCCTGTAAGTGCTCAAAAGGCATTAAGAGCAATATATGAATCTGATGGAATGGCAGAAACTGTGACAGATGATGAGATCCTAGATGCTCAAAAATTGCTTGCTAGAACCGAAGGAATAGGTGTGGAGCCTGCGTCTGCTGCATCAATTGCGGGCCTTATTAAACTTGTTGAGAATGGAGATGTTGATAAGGGTGAACAAGTAGTCTGTATCGTAACGGGACACTTGTTAAAAGACCCTAATACGGCAATAAATGCGTGTGTAGAACCAGTTGAGATTGAGGCCAGTGTTGAAGCACTTTCTAAGATTATTAACCCTCGATAGATTCATCACACCCACTTTTTTTTGGGAAATCAGAACAATTTCTATATCCCAATTATTTCCACCTCACTAAATACAACACGATTTGTAATGGGCTGTCCCAATATGATATGGATCATGATGACATGACCCATTAGCATATAGATCATTAAATAATCTCAT
>Ga0224559_1001572_pt1 | contig 12393 bp, 16 predicted proteins | sample 714S33034metaG_FD_180676 | JGI IMG/M metagenome (GOLD analysis project Ga0224559, IMG submission 180676) | Peat soil microbial communities from Stordalen Mire, Sweden - 717 S3 30-34 | ecosystem: Environmental > Terrestrial > Soil > Wetlands > Peat | place: Sweden: Norrbotten County, Stordalen... | reverse complement strand
AACTTTTAGATGCAGGAATTCGAGATTATGATGAAATTTATTTCACATATAACACTCCACAAGTTGAACAACTTTCAAGAGTTGCTGTTGGACTTAATTTACTATTAATTGATGATGTAATTGATAGAGATGAAGCAAGAGAAGCAGCAGGCTGGAGAGGCTCAGCAGAAGGAATCAAAAATGGATTAGATCCAGCATCGCTTAATCCACCTGAATTAGATAAGAGCATTACAGACGATAACCCGAAACAAAATAATAATCAACCAAAAAGTGGTGCAAAATGAGATTTCTTTATCCACCAGCTGTAAATTTTAATTTTATGAGACAGAGACCTCAGAAGTTGATGGAGATGTTTGCAAGAGCTGGACATCCCGCCTATTATATAAATACAGAAGCTTCTATTCCTGGAACGAAAGTTTACCCTGGTGTATATCAATTCTATCCAGATATACCCCTTTACATATACCCCAAAGACACTAAATACACCAACTTAGAGTATGATGTTTTATATTATTCTTACCCACCTGTTGGAATTCAAACTTTAAGAAGAAAAAAAACTCCTTTTGTACTTTTTGACAGTGTAGATGAACCAACATCTGGAGTATTCCAATTTTGGAATCAAGGTAATGCATATTATGAATCTCTTGAACGTGCAGACTTAGTATTAGCTACTGCTCATTCATTATATGAAACAGCAAAGAAATATAATGATAATGTTCTTTTATCACCTAATGCATGTGACTATGAATTTTTTAATATAAGCCAAGAGAAGCCAATGGAATATAGGAATGAAAATAGACCTATTGTAATTTATTCAGGAGCAATAGCTTCTTGGGTGGATTTAGAATTATTGAAAAGAACAGCCCAATATAATTCACAATTTGCTTTTTTTGCTATTGGAGCTGAATTTAATGATCGTATGGGTCAAACACCTCAAAATTTGCGATTTTTAGGATATAAAGATTATACAGAAGTACCAGCTTATTTACAATGGGCAAATTTAGGAATAATCCCATTTAAACCCGGAAATCCTGAAGTTCAAGCTTGTAATCCAATCAAAATGACCGAATATCTTGCCTGTGGACTCCCTGTCGTCACTACTAAGATGGAGGAGTGTCGAAACGTCGTCGATGTAGTGATTTCGAAGGATAGTCGAGAATTTATTGCTAATATTCCCAAGGCAATTCACGCAGATAAAGGTTTACGAGGCGTTAAAAATATGAAAATTCGACAAGAATATGCTAAAGAAAACTCTTGGGAAAATCGGGCAAAAGAAATTATAGACAAAATACATGAGATGAGATAAATGTTAGAAGATGATTGTCCTATTGTAGCAATAGGAGCACCTACACAGAGCAGAGAAAATATATTACCAGAATATTTAGAAAATTTATACAATTTAGATTATCCTAAAAGTAAAATTCACTTAATGTTTTTGGTTAATAACTCAAAAGACGACAGTTATTTAATTTTAGAAGAGTTTAAAGAAAACCATAAAGATGAATATAAGGTTATAGATGTTTGGGATATATATGGCATTGCAAATGGATATGTTGATTCAAGAAACAAAAGAAGAGATTATGAAGCTTTTGCTACTATAAGAAATGCATTTATCTCTATGATTGATGATACAGATGAATATCTTTATTCTATTGATTCTGATATATTAGTTCCTTCCAATTCGTTGAAACAACTAATAAAAAATGATAAAGATATGTGTTCCCTTTTGGTGAACAATGGGATGGATTTTTTTAATATATTGAAAGAACGAACATTCCAAGGAAAATTTAACCATTATTATGAATTTCCTCGAAAATTAATTGAAGTTGACTGTACAGGAAGTGCTGTTTTAATAAAGAGAAAAATAATTGAGGATGGGGTGCGATACGGATTTCACCGACAAGGTGAAGATTGTTTTTTTTGCATGAATGCGAAATTGAATGGATTTGAAATCTGGTGTGATGCATCCATTGAGGCAAAACATTTAATGGGATGAGTGGATATGGTTCTAGTAAAATGTCAAAATCCTGGGTGCAATAAAGAGTTTAAAACAACGCTCTGTTACATCAAAAGAGGTGGAGGAAAATTTTGTTCTCCAAAATGTTATCACAAATCTACTAAAAAGAAAATAATAAGAAAATGTCAAAATTGTGGAGAACCATTCGAAACATATCTTTCTAGAATTAAAATAGGTCGAGGTAAATTTTGTTCACCTTCTTGTGCTAACTCTAAAGAAAATCATCACAATTGGCAAGGTGGTAAATCCTTTGAACCTTATTGTATTCTTTTTAACAATGAATTTAAAGAAAGAGTGCGTAACTTTTGGGATAGAAAGTGTGGGATATCAGGAGTTAAAGAAAAAGAGGAAAAATTATCTGTTCATCATGTGAATTATGATAAACAAAGCTGTTGTAATACAACAGTCCCATTATTTATCCCATTATCTCGGAAATATCATATAAAAACTAATAACAATCGTGATTATTGGGAAGAGATGCTTACAAATTATATAATGATTTGGTTTAATGGAGAGTGTTATTTAAAATGAACGTTTTAGGTATTCTAGTAATAAGAGATAAATTAAGTGAACATTTGCTTGATTCTATGAGGGAAATGCATAAATATTGTACAGATGTTGTAATTCATGATCCTTATGATCTTGTAGGTAATCCTTATTCTCCATATTTTGAACAGAGTCGAGCAATTTTAGAGCACGCAAGGGAAACATATGGACATATGAATATTTATGCTTGTTTGGGATTAGATCAACTTAATATAAGTCGATACAATCCAGATTGGGTTTTGACTTATTTTGATGATGAAATACCATTTCCAAGAAGATTTAGTTTTATGTTTAATTCACTTATACTCAATGAATATGTTAATTGTTGGACTGCGGATGCTAAATATTTATGGGATGTTGAGGATTTATATAGAGTGGATAAACTTTGGAATACATTTAATTATCCATTTCTTTTTAGATTTATTCCAGAAATGGATTATAAATGGAATGCTGATGAAATAGTGCCAAAAAATCAACCAGGACCTACTGAAAATAGTTTAATCCCATTATTAAATTATCAATATTTTTCAGATGCCAAACGCGTTCGTTCTTATTTAAACTTCAGGAAAGAAGAAAATGAACACAATGAAATTACAAAATTACATTATAAAAGCCTTGTAGACGAAGATATAAAACTGGAGAGATTGATAGATTGAAAGAAGGAATCACAAGTTATATCCATTTAGATGAAGTGGCAATTGATATTTTGAAAGAATGTAAAATAAAATTATCAGCTGCTCAAATTGTAGATAAAATCGTTCAACGATACAAAGTTGGAAAGATTGCCCTATCCCCTCATATCATTGCAGGTCGATTTCGAGGCATGCCACACATAAAAAAGATAACTCAATCTAGAGGGCCACAACTTTATGAATACATCGAGTGAACGATACCTTTAATAATATATAACAATACAGACTAATTTAGTTCTTATTTTATACTATGATTAAAAATTACTATTTTTAAACCCAACTTAAAGAGGGGATTCAATGAGTTCTAATAAAGATTCCAAAGAACTTGCAACATCTTTTATGGCATATTCTACACTTAAATTTGATGATCAGTTTGATCCAAATCAAATTCCAGGTACAGGATTACCTATAACTGGATTTGCAATTCATGATGGAACTTTTAAAGACATTATACAAGTTGACAAAAGTGAATTTTCAAATATCCAAAAATCCTTACAAACTGCTCAATTTAGAGTAGATCATAGCGAATCAGTTCGTGATGTTGTCGGATTAGTAAAACAAGCAAAAGTTGATTTCGATGAGAATGCAGGAAAGTCAGGTGTATCCTACGATGCATTTATCGATGACGCAGAAATTGCTGGTAAAGTTCAAAAAGGATATGTAAAAGATGTCTCAATAGGTTTTGATTTTTATCCAGAATGTACCGAATGTGGTGGAGATTTCAGAGAATGTGAACATTGGTTCGATGAAGCTCAGATAAGAGCGAGGGATGTTGATGTATTTGAATTATCTCTTGTAACACGTGGTGCTGATGCGGAAGCTAGTGCAAGTGTGAAAACTTTTAAAGCACAATTTGATAAAAAATTAAAACATTTAAAGAAAGAAGAATTTAAATTAGGAGGAAACTCTATGGTTAAAGATGAAACAGTTATTGATGCTTCAAAATTAGTCGAGGAACTGAGTGCAGCTCAGAAAGAAAAACTTGCAAAAGAAGCAGAAGCAATAAAATTCAAAAAAGAAGCTGATGAAAAAGAAGCTGCTAATGTAAAATTAATGGAACAATTAAAAGCTTTACAAGATGAAAAAGATTCTCTTGAAACTACAGTTAAAACTCAGGCAACTGAACTTAACAAACAGGGAGACGACATTAAAGAAATAAAAGCTACAACTAAAAAAGTAGAAGTTCTTTCACTTGTTGACGAAGAAATTGAAAAAGGTCTATGTCCTGTAGAAGAAAAGGATTCTCGTGTCAAGGAATTAATGGGGAAAGATGACCTCAGTGAAACTAAAAGGTTCCTAGGTAAGTTTTCAACAGTTAAAACTCACAAAGATGTTTCAAAATCAAAAATAGGTCTTGAAGGATTTGGTAAATTGATTAAAGAGAATGGCCAGCTTGACTTCGCTAACATTACCCCTGAATTAAAGCAAAAATATATTCACCAAATGTTCCGTTACGACAGAGTAAGGATGCAGGGTGGAGAATATATGGGCTTCTATAAAAATGATGAAGTACCTGAGCGTTCTTACCAAGGTTCCTATCTAGGATTCTATAAACCTGGTGACAAAAGACTAGGTACAATATAAGGAGGATGAAAAATGACAGTATCAGGAATTGCAGGCGAACAGCCTGGAGATAAAGTTCATTACACTAACACTTATGATATCCCCGATGCCTTATGGCGTGTTGTGATGTATGATCCCGCTAATGAAGGAAATGTTCTTCTAGGTCAAGAAGGCGGATTAAAACCATGCGGAGGTATCTTCACTATAACTGGCGGAAGAACTCCATATGGTGGATCTGGACCTAATTCTGGAGTGATGTCTGGAACAGGAATTGATGCACCAGCAGAAACAAGATTAGGTGTACATAAAGTAGGTTTTAGACCAGCATATGCATCTGGAACAATAAACTTCAGTGATGCTCTCTGTATGGGGCCTAACGGAACTGTTATGGCAATGCCAAACTTTGACGCAACACCTACACCAGCACAAATAGTAGCGTTCATAGGACGTGCACAAGAAGACGCAGATGATGGTGACTTCTTTATTATAGACTTCATGTTATAAGGTGATTAAATGTACGATATCGCAATGTTTGCAGACGGTAGTTATACTTCTACCGATATAAGATGGGAACCATACCTCGAACACTCAATAATCGAGTATATTTGGTCTCACACAATAATGAGAAACTTTTGTTTCGTTTACCCATTACCACCTAGTACCTTTACCACAAGGATACCAAGGAACTACACCACAGGAATTGCTACTAACCTAGCAGAAGGAGTGGAAGTCCCTGTTGTAAGACAGGTTACTGATAACTTCGACATTACTGTTGTTAAGTATGGTACTGGTTGCGAAATGACTGATGAGTCAAAAGAAACAGATTGGCTCGGAATACTTGGACAAGCTCAAGTAGAAGAAGCAGCTTTAAGGATGCTTCGTAAAGAAAACGCTGATATACTCGCAGTTCTCCTAGCAGGAGCAGGATATGGATCTAACGCTGTTACTCCAAATAGGCTCGCTTATGAGGATCTTGTATACGGAAGAGCTTTCATGTATAACAAATTAAGGCACCCTGATATAACAATTGTTAATGCTGATCAGCTTGCAGATTTACAAGTAGACCCTAGGTTTACCGCAGAATATGCTTCAGGAACAACCCAGACTCTAAGAGAAGGTGTTGTTGGAAGAGTAGCAGGACAGGATATAGTTACACTCCCTGAAATGCCTACAGGAACAGCAATAATGATGGATACCAATCTTAGACCACTTTGGTTTGTCGAAAGGCAAGGTGCAAAGATAGAACGTTATAGAAGTGTCAGGAGACAATCCGACGGTTTTGTAATCACAGCATGGGGTATACCTTGTATGGTACGTCCAGATTGTGTCTATCAGATAAGTAATTGTTAAATTACTTCTTTTATTTTTTGGAGGTATAAAATATGGCAGCAAAGATAACTAAAGCAGAAGCAGACAAAATAAAGGAAGCTGAAGCTCTTAAAGAAGCTAAACAATACAAAGTTAAATTTGATAGCGATGTAATGTTTGAATTTATAGATCACGGAAAACACGTTGAGAAAGACAAACAGGGTCAAGAATTTACCGTAGATGATCTACCAGCTCCATTTGTAATTAAAAGGGGCCAAACCAAAATCATTGATCAAAAGATGTATAATTATCTCAAATCAAGAAATGTTCTAATTTCTGCATTTGAAAGAGCAGAACAAGAAAGACTAAGGGGAAAATATCTAAGAAGGAAATCAGTTAGATCAGAACCTAAAAGAGATGTTCAAACATGGACAGATGATGTAAAGACAGTAATATTTACTGATCTTCCGTATGAATTAGAGGAATAAATATGAGCATGGATAACTTCGTTACAATGGATTTTGTACATAAATCACTTATGTTAGGTGACGAAATCAAATTTGACGAAGTTATTTCTTATGCTATCGAACCAAATACCAGTGTAGTTTTTGGTCATTTACGAATTCAAGAATCAGATTTACCTCAAATAGCTTTGAGGTTAAGAATGGATTTACCAGTTTTAATAACGACCATTCAAGAATTAATTGCAACTAGAATTGGTTGTCAAATAATTAAGAAAGATCCTGAATTCGGTCAAAAACTTAATAGGTGGCGTGTAGGCAATGCTGATGAAGGATTTCAAAGAAGAGTCGACACTGATATGGATGATTGGTGTACCTACTATAATGAAATGCTCTTAGAAGTAGAATCAATGACAGGGCCTGGACATATGGCATCAGGTCAAAGACGAGGGATTTATCGTGAGTATAATGAGCCATTTTGAAAAAATGATTTATCCTGGGGAAAAATACATTCTTGAAAAAAGAATGCCAACAGGTGCAACAGATATGTTTGAAAGTATTGTCGAAGATTGGCAAAAAGTAGCAGAACTTACTGGAATAATTCAGAAACCTTCTCATGATCCTCAAAGTACTCGTGGTGAAGAAGAGTTAGCAGAATATTTCGGAGCATTTATAGCTAATTTTGAAATTCCAGAGGATGATTTTCAAGAATATAGAGTAAAGAATATTATCCCTTTAAAAATTCCTTTTATTAGATATTTCCGATTTAAAATTTTAGATAGAAATTTACGAAGAAATAATCACATATCTCATTACGAAGCAACAATGGAATTAATTAAAGTAAACAATGCCTAATATTGACCCATTAATGGAATTTGGATTTACTCCAGCCCCTAATTTTTATGAAGCAGTTAGTTTGGTCAATCAAATTGGAGTTCAAGCAAATGATTTGAACCCAGTTGAAGCCGAAGAAATGGGACGGCAAATTGTTCAACTTGCAAGAATAAAACTTGAAGACTATGAGTTGCACCCCTTTGTTGATACAAATAGGCTAGAAGGAAATCCTGGTTTAGCAGCTACTATTACACATAAAGTTGACAATGGAACCCTTCTTATTACAGCAGGAAATGACTATGCATATTATGCCAAATGGGTAGAATATGGTAGCAGTCACCAAAAAGAACCTAGACCTTATTTATACCCATCCATTATGGAAGTTATGGGCATGAGGGAAACTAAACAGATGATTGCCGGTGGAATTTATACAAGAGCTAAAATAGCAAGCAAAGGAGCTCGTGCTGGTGGTGTCGCTGGAATGATACCAATGGCCGCAAGTAGAAGACGATCTGCATTTATGAATGAAGGAGAAGGTCTTGCAGGACTTTTAGCAATAGGAGCTGTCGCAGTAACCGTAGCATCTGCATTTTATAGTGGAGGATATTAATGTTTTTAAATTCAGCACAGTTCACCAGATATTTTCGAGAAATCTTAGGTGATTTTTTTTCGGCGGAGATGATTGAAGCAAAACGTTTCGTTCTTTCGGTTGCTGATAATGGAATGGGACAACCTGTTGATGTTCCAATATTCGTTCGAAGAAAAGATAAAGCACAATATCCTGAAATAAGGATGACACCTTTTTTCGCTGATCCGACTCTTTTTCCTCCTAAACCAAATTACAGTTATAGTCCAGGAATTCCACCAATGGAAAATCCTGATATTATGTATAAACGTGAACGTGTGGACAGTCAAGTTCGACGATCGCAAGTTCAAGTAGATATTTACGCACTTGATAAAATGGAACTTTATCAAATTCGAGATACATTGATAAGAAGAATGCATCAGTTTCTTTATGTAGAAGTAGCTCCTTTTATAATACCCGAAGGATGGGTAGAAGATGCCAATGGTGTATATTCAAATTCAGGATATGATACAACATTTAATATTATTCAAGCTTATGAAGGTAACTATAATTATTTAACTAAAACAGCTGATGTCGAGACCACAGTAGGTTCTTGGAATCTAACAGATGAAGGGTTATTTGTTAATCCATTTAACGAAATCTCAGATGTTATATTCTTAGATAATACTAATGAAGGAAAAGTCTTTTCAGATGGAAGCAATATCCGTCAAAAAGGTATCTTGATTATAAAAACAATACGATCACACGCTATTTCAGATCCAAATCCATTGATTGAAAGATGGAGTTTTATGTTTAGAGTTGATTTCATAGAAGAAATACCAATGGGTGTTGGAAGGACGTTCAAAGAGGTAGATGTTAATGGTAACAGTCAATAAAAAGAAAGAAGAGAAAAAAAACGAAAAAATCGAAAAAGTTTCAGCACCTAAGCTGAGACTTGATGTTTTCGGATCTAGTTTACAAGTAAATAAATATAATTTCTTTAAATCAAGATTTGATTTAAAAGATGATAGTTTAATAACAAAAGAAGAATTTGAAGCCAAATATATTGAAATGTTTGGTAAATTAGAATATGGGAGGTAAATAAATGGTAAATGATATACCAAAGGTCAATGTCCAATCTGTATATGGATATGGTGGCCTAAATTCAACCGCAGATAATACTTACGCAGCCGTTGTTGAATGTAGCAAAGGTGTTCCTAATGCCCCAGTCTTTATTACTGGTCCTGCACAATTAGCTCAGAACTATGGAATAACCATGGATGCATATTGGGGAGTCGGTGGACAACCAATGTATGTAACAAGGGCAATTTATGAAGGAGAATATGATGAAACAACAGGGGATTATCCTAATCCTGCTCTAAATGCAGTTCATTATTTATATGATGATGCAGCAACTCCTCAACATGTTGTTAAGCTTACTGCTACAAGTCCTGGGACTTTTAATGTTTATTTAACAGCTGGTCCTAATTCAAGAGGCGGAAATGATATTGTTCTTGTTGAAGATGAAACACCTCCTGAATATTATGTAGGAGTTAGTAATACAATTACTCCTCGTGGTAAAACTTCAGTAGAGAATTTAGTAGAAAGAATTAATGAAGGTTCATTTTGTGTAACTGCTGAATTCAAAGTTCTTGAACAAGATGGAATTACTACAAGATGGGATACAACATTTAATTCAGCAATAAATCCACTTACTCAATTACCTTTTGAATCTATTGTTGCTGGAAGTGATTCACTCGCTCTTACAGGAAGAGTTATATTAGGAAGCACTCCAACAGGAGCTATTGTCGATTCAGCAGAGCCAAATGTACCAGGTTCTGATGGTGTTGTAAAAGTAGAAGCTGAACAAGCTGAATTTGATATAATTCCAAATGATAACGCAAATGAAGCACACAGAACAGCATTAGCTACTCTTGAAAGTGTTACTATAGCAGGTGTATTTACTTCTAGAGCTTATGATACTGTTTATGCAGAATATGCAGCTCATGCAGAAAAAATGAACACTCCTCAAGAACATGGATGGAGATTTGCAATTATCGGAGCTCAAGATGACGCTACTATGACTGAAATGTTATGGGATGCAATAAACTTTAATTCAGAAAATGTTTTATATGTTGGACAGGGTGTTACTGATATGTATGGAGTTGAATATACTCCAAGACTTGCAACACAAGTTCTCGCTGGTAAATTAGGATACACACCTTATCAAAACGCTGTTTGGGGTGGAAATGCTTCTAAAATATTAGCAGCAAATGGAATTAATTTCATTGCTAGTGTATTACCTCTTCCAGGAAGTAGCACAAATGGAACTGCTGATACTGATGATAGAAGTGCTTACAATTCAGGCGGAGTTATAACATTCAGGCAAGATACTGATGGTTGCAGAATATTTGAAGGAGTTACAACTGCTCAGGATAATGGAAGCACAACTGACGAAGATGAAATTGCTGTTGTTAGAATTGTTAGACATGCAAAATACGAAGTATATAACAGATGTTATTCAATGCTCGGTGAAAATATTAGTGCAACTTTCCAACAAGATCTTCAGAATATGATTGCAGGTGATTTAGCAACAATGACTTCAGTTGATGGAGCTCTTACAAATGATCCAACAACTGGATTATTAGCTTATTCTGTTCTTGTTCAGCTTTCACCAAGAAGTCTCCAGTTACAAGGAAAAGTTAACATTCAAATGACACTAACTCCTGTACACGCCGCAAGGGAAATAGATGTTACAATGACGATAGGTTAAGGAGGAATTCTAGATGTCAACAGATGCAACACAATTAAATATTTTTGAACTGGGAAAAATTACTATTGGTGGAGTTGAGTATTGGGTAGAAGAAATAAGCGTAAATGCTTCTAGAGATTTACACCAATATTATACCACAGATGATTTTACTGCAAAAGCAGTAAGACCAGGAAGACAAAAAATCGATTTCACAATTAAGAAAGCTAAAGACCTTAGTGATCTTGGTAGTGAATGGGGGAAACTTTATGAAGGAACTACAAGATTCGATATAACATTATATGCTTTAAATGCAGGTGATAATGTCAATGTACCTCAACAAATTATGGTACTAAGAGGATGTAGATTAAGTAAAGATAACCTTGGTAACTTCGATTCATCTAAACCTGTACAGCAAGATCTCGAAGGTCAAGCTATGTACAGAGATTTCAGCGGAGGACAGATATAATATCTGCCTCTTATTTCTTTTTCATAATTATTTTTATTTTATAGGAGTATAAAATGGTCAATATACCTATCAATACTAAAATTACAGGTAGTGAGATTGGTGGAACAAACTCTCCGAAAGTGAAGATACCTGTTAATACTAAACCATCAACTTATTATCCTGATGGAGGGGAGGATACCCACCTTAAAATTACAGGTAGTGAGATTGGTGGAACAAACTCTCCGAAAGTGAAGATACCTGTTAATGAACCATCTGTTAGTAAAGGGAATGTGGAGATCGGAGGAAGACAAGTAGTATCTTCTGGTGCTGAGTCAGGTGGAAGAGTCGGTGCAGGATTAGGAACTGATGCTAGCACAGCTACTTTATCAGGAGCATCGGAGATACCTATTACTACACATTCGTCTGGAAGTTACTATAAAGGTAACGATATGATAAAAGTATGGAAGGGTGTAGACTCAGCTGGTAATGATATAATTGATTTAGTTCCTAAACCTACCGCCGCAGAAGCTGCCAGAGATATTATTGGCACTGCTGTAAAAGCTGCTCCTAGAGCTGTCGCAAGTGCTGGCCTTGATATTGGTGGAGATATTGTTGGAGGTGTACTTGGACCTGCACTAGCTGCGAGTGATATATTCACGAATGCGGGATATGTTAGCGGAGCGGAAGAAAATACAGAAAATTGGCTAGGAATATCTCATCGTTCGCAGGCACAAATAACAGCTGATTCTAATATGATGCAACATAACATAGGAGATCCTCTGATTCAACAAGAACATGATCTTTGGTCAGATCCATTGGGTTATCTTGGAATAACTCAACTTGAAAAAGATCTTGGAAATGTAGCGGGTGTTGTCTCTTCATCTGCATCAAGTATCGAAACTGGATTGAACACACCTTATTTCAACACTGTATATAGCGATTCACAAGCAGCTAATAACAATAACAATGGAATGTTAATTTTTGAATTAGGTTTTATTAAAGTAGGACAGAACCTAATTGCTTGTGAGGAGATAAATTTAACAGTATCATACCAAGTTAACGAACGTCATGTATCTGATCAAGTTATGCCTGTCGATTTAGCTCAAACTAAAATGAAACTCGAATTTTCAATTAAAAAACCAAAAATTATAGAAAATGATTTACTTTTTTATTTACATCTAAATAGAGTTCCTGTCGATATAATGTTATA
>Ga0224559_1001571_pt1 | contig 12397 bp, 10 predicted proteins | sample 714S33034metaG_FD_180676 | JGI IMG/M metagenome (GOLD analysis project Ga0224559, IMG submission 180676) | Peat soil microbial communities from Stordalen Mire, Sweden - 717 S3 30-34 | ecosystem: Environmental > Terrestrial > Soil > Wetlands > Peat | place: Sweden: Norrbotten County, Stordalen... | reverse complement strand
GAGCGCATATAGACCTCGAATTTGCGGGCGGCGCGGTGGCGCTTCCAGCGGTAGTATCGGTTGCGCGCGCCATACCATAACTCGCTGAGGCGGGGAGCAATTCCCCGGCGCGGCGCCAGACGGATATAAAGCAGGCCAGCCAGAGCGCCGCCCAACTGGGCAAAGGCGTACACCTTCTGCGCGCCGAAGAGCATGGCGATGGCCACCAGCACGTAAATCGCCACCAGGTACCGTGCCTTGATGCCGATAGGCAGCGGAAAGAGCATGAATTGCGTCTCGCCGTAAAGCGCGCCGATGGCCACCAGCAAGCCGAAGATGCCGCCAAAGCAGCCTAACAGCGGATCCCCGCTCAGAGAATATCCCAGTGCATGGCTGCACAGATAGATCGCGATGGAAGCGGCCGCCGTTCCCAGCACCGAGGTGAAATAAAGCCCGGTCACCCACTCCGGCCGGTGGAAGTTTTCCAGAAATCCCGCCACAAAAAACAGGGAGAGCAGTTCAAAGAGAGTATTGAAAATGCCCAGATGAACAAAGCTGTAGGTGAAGAGCTGCCAGAAGGAGCCGTGCAGGAAGGCACCCGGAGCAAAGCACAGAGGATTCAATACCGGGATGGCCCAGAGTGGAAGAGTCAAATTTGAAAGCAGCAGCAGGGCAAAATACGCAGCCAGATTCCACAGCACCAGGCGGCGCGTGGCTCCGCGGAAGTCGGGAAAGGCAAACGGGGTGGTGCCGAATCTAGGCATAGTCAGTCTAAGCGTAAACCCGAAGGCGGGCCACTGTCTCGGAAAAAGCAGGCGGAGCGGTTGGCGCGGGCGGCTTTCGATCTCCCGGTTTTTGGAGCCTCTCCCGGAACGGAACCATGCGCGGATTTTCAGATGGGTTGGGCTGCGTCAATAGCCTAGCGTATTCTTTGGTTTAGGCGATCAGACTCAAGGGAGAAGGCCGCCCCTTGACCGGAGGCCGGTTTTTAGCCAAGAATAACGGGAGTTGCACTGATAAAGTGCCGTCATCCCGCAATGCGATTTGTTTGGATAGAGAGGAGGCTGCCATGCCGAGCTGCCCGGAATGCGAGAATAGTCTTGACGTTGAATTGGACGAAGTGGAAGAAGGCGACATCGTCACCTGTGACGAATGTGGAACCGAGTTCGAGGTGGTGGGCGTAGAACCGCTGGAACTGGTGCAGTTGGGTTCCGGCCTGGACGAGGACGACGAGGATCTGCTCGTCGAGGACGAGGAGGAAGAGTGAAGTTGAATCGCACGAAGTTGGCCGCCGGAGTGGCCTTTGCCATTCTGGTTGCCGTTTTGGCCCCTGTGGGATCACGCGGCGGGAGCGCCGCTCCTTTTACCGCGGACGCGCAGAATCTGGGTTTTCGCGTGGTCTCGGGCTTTGTCTCGGACGCCGATGCCAATCTGGTGGACGGCGCAACAGTCTTTCTGAAAGACCTGAAGTCCAAGAACATTCGCAGCTTTACCTCCGCCGAGAAGGGCCGCTTCCGCTTTGCCTCGGTGAATATGGCCCAGGATCACGAGCTTTGGGCGGAAAAAGACGGCAAGAAGAGCGTCGTCAAGTCCATTAGTTCCTGGGACACGCGCAAGGAGATCGAAATCGAGCTGAGGCTGAAGTGAAGCGCTCTTGGCTCGCGATTATACATTTTGCCTTAGTTTTTGTGGCATAATGTAGATGAGGTGGCGTGATGTCTACAGCATCTGCACAAATTGGGGATTGGCTTGGGATTGAACCGCCCATGACGCAGGCTGCTGTCCTGGAACTTGTTGAGCAGCAGCTTGCTCCGCCAGTTATTCAGCGGTTGTTGGATATGGGATTGAGCCGCGATGAAGTCTACTCCGTCATTATTCCCGCGCGCACTCTGCAACATCGGCGTTCCCGTCATGAACGGCTCACGATTGAAGAGTCCGACCGGGTGATCCGCGCGCTTCGCGTGCTCTCCGCGGCTGAGGGGGTTTATGAGAGCCGGGAGCGTGCCCTCCAATGGCTGCGCCGTCCGAATCCGAGGCTCAATCACCGTTCGCCGATTTCTTTGCTCAATACAGATACCGGCGCGCGCATCGTCGAGGAGTTGCTGGGGCAGATCGACGAAGGATATTTTATCTGAGGCGCTGAATGGTCCTGTGGCGAATCAGCAGGCATTTGGAGTTGAATGGCAGGGGTGGAATTGCCTTTGCGGGGCGCTGGCACCATGCGGGATTCCCCGTGGTGTATCTGGCCGAGTCTCCTGCGGGTGCGCTGGTTGAGGCCTGTGTTCACACCAGCGCCAACGACATTCCACCGTCATTCACGCTTCTCAAAGTGATTGGCCCCGATCAGCCTTTCGATGAAATTGAATTTTCTTCTTTGCCGCGGGGCTGGGCCGAGCGCATTGAAATTACGCGCGAAATAGGTTCTGAATGGCTAAAAGACGGTCACGCCACTCTGCTGCGAGTACCCAGCGCGCTGGTTCCGGAAACAGTGAATTATGTGTTGAATCCTCTTCATAAAGACGCTGGCCTCTTCGAGATTCAAAAGAGTTTCCTCTTCCCTTTCGATGCGCGCCTGAAAAGCTGAGTGATTTGGTTCCTGCTACTCCTGCTTGAGAATCACGTCGCCGTTGATGGTTTTGATCTCCACATGATTCAACCCGCTGCCCACGCGGCCTTCGGCGTAGATGTACTTGCGCGGAGTGCCTAGTGACGTGTCCCAGTCGGCGGATTCGCGCTGACTCAGGCCGGCGTGCTGGATGATGTCAAAGCTCCTGTTCGCATTCTTGGTATAGGCCAGCTTGATGCGGACATCCATGGGAAAGTCCTTGGGAACGGTCAGCGTGATCGTGCCTCCATTTGAGGTCAGATGAATATCGCGCTGGGCAGTGGATGAACCAACGACGCGCGCCGAAATATCGCCGCCCATGGTGGTCGCCCGAAGGGGGCCGTTCACGCTTTTAATGTTGATATTGCCGCCCATCGTGGTGGCGTCCACGTCCGCTTCGGCGCGGTCAATCGTGACATTGCCGCCCATGGTCTTGAGTTTGGCGAACTCGCCCACGCTGCCCAGATGAATGCCGCCGCCCATGGTCGACAGAGTGGCTCCATGCGGCGCATCATCCACATCAATTCCGCCGCCCATCTTGCTGATGGTCAGCGCGCCTTTCTCCGCGCGAGCTTCCGGCTCCCACGCTTCCCGCGACTTGCAGCCCAGCACAAAAGTTGAGAATGCGCCCGTGACCACGAGTAAAAATACAACGGATGATTTGTGAATCGTCATGGCATGGATCTCCCGGTGAACCTATTATGAATCACTGGATGGGCATTACGAAATGCTCCTCGAAAAAGTTCAGTGAAAGTTCGTCTGGACGATGGCGAGACTGAAGTTCTGAGTGTGCGGCAATCATAATGGCCAGCTTTCTTTTTGAGAGGCTGGCCAGTCCTGCGATTGTCGATTTCTATTACACGAGTCCTACGCCGCGGCCTTGCCTCAGATCCCACAACGCAGCCACCAGCGCATCGACTTCTTCGCAGGTGTTGTAGAGCGCAAAAGTTGCGCGCACTGTGCTCTCCAAACCGAAGCGACGTAGGATCGGCTGCGCGCAATGATGGCCGCTGCGCACCGCGATGCCCTTGCGGTTGAAATAATCGCCAATCTCTTCCGGGCGCAAGCCATCCATCACGAAAGAGATCACGCTGGCTTTTTCTTTGGCTGTGCCGATGATGTGCAGGCCGGGAATTTTCAGTAGCGCAGCAGTGGCATACGTCAGGAGCATATGCTCATGGCGCGCGACGTTGACAATGCCCACGCGATCCAGATAATCAATCGCTGCGCCCAGTCCAACTGCATCGGCTATGTTGCCCGTGCCTGCCTCGAATCGCTGCGGCGGCGGCTGATAGATAGTCTTCTCGAAGGTCACATCCTGAATCATGTTGCCGCCGCCCTGCCAGGGAGGCATCTGATCCAGCACCTCGGAGCGGCCATAGACAACGCCGATGCCTGTCGGCGCAAAGACCTTGTGGCCGCTGAAAACGTAAAAATCGCAGCCAATCGATTGCACATCAACGCGTAGATGCGAGACCGCCTGCGCGCCATCGACCAGTACACGGGCACCGTGACGGTGAGCCGCCTCGGTCATTGCCTGCACCGGCAAAATCGTGCCCAGCGCATTGGAAACGTGCGTAATCGAAACCAGCCGCGTCTTCGGACCAAGCAGCTTTTCGTACTCGTCGAGCAGCACCTGGCCGGAGTCGTCAACCGGCGCAACGCGCAGCCGCGCGCCTTTTTCCGCGCAGAGCATCTGCCAGGGAACGATGTTGGCGTGATGCTCCATCCAGGTGACAACAATCTCATCGTCCTTCTGAATGTTCTGCCGTCCCCAGCTTTGCGCGACTAAGTTGATCGCTTCCGTGGCTCCGCGCACAAAGACAATCTCGCGCGTGGCTCCGGCGTTCAAGAAGCGGCGCGTCTTCTCTCGCGCGGATTCATAAGCATCGGTGGAACGCGCGGCCAGTTCATGCGCGGCGCGATGCACATTCGAGTTTTCGTGCTCGTAAAAGTAGCTCAGCCGGTCGATCACCGATTGCGGCTTCTGTGTGGTGGCTCCGTTGTCGAACCAGATCAGCGGACGGCCGTTGACCTGCTCGCGCAGAATCGGAAAATCGCGGCGAATCGCCTCCACGTCAAACGAATACGAAGAGAGGCCGAGATCGCCCAGCAGCTCCGGCTGGCCCTCGCCGGGAATGACAGCAGGAACAACATTCAAAGCATCGAGCGAACGAGGCTGGTTCTGCGGATCATAGGAAGCCGGCGCGCGAAAATCCGGCTCGTGCGTGACTGAGCCAGGGAGTTGCGGAGCATTGTGATCAAGCGGCGATGCAAATGGATTGCTGCTCTTTGAAAGATCAGCCGGAACCGGGCCGGGAAGCGAACCGGAAAAGAGCGGCCGCGCATCTTCCATGAAAGAAAAAGTTGGAATGGCCGAGGAATCAACGATGCCGAGGGCTCCGGGAACGGTCGGCGTGGGCGGCTGAATCGCCTGCGGAACCTGAAGGTTAGGCGACAACGAAGCAGGAATTGCAGCGTAGCCTTCATCGCTAAGCACGGGCTTCGCGCTCGCTTGCGCGGGAGTGTTTGTAACTGCCGGTTCGGCATCCGGAGCAGCAAAGATCGGGCGAGCATCCTGCAAGAAAGAAAACTCCGGCGCTGCTGCCGGTGTAACTCCGCCGCCCGGAACTGCCGGTAGCGAAGAGGCAGACGAACGCGCATCCGGCGCAATGCTTCTCTCCGGCGTGGCGAGATCGTTCCCCGCCAGAGGGTCGCTCAGAGGCGCAAGAACACCCGGCACTGCAGGCGCGGTTGGAGCAGGCACAGCGGCGTAGGGGTTACCGGTGAAGGTCGAGTTAGGAGGCAGCACAGTGCGAGCCGCTGTTGCGGCAAGATACTGCTGCTCACCCGGCAGTTCGTTGAAAATCGCATTGGCCATCTGCGCTAACTGCGCCGGAGAGAGCAGGCCGGGAGCAACCGCGTCGCTCGCCCGCAATCCCGCAGCCCAGTCAGTCGCATTTGGAGAGACTGGTAACTGCTCACTTGTACTCATGGTATTGACCCACGTTCACGTCTTCCAGCAGGGCAATCGCATCGTCGGTCAGCACCGCCGCCGAGCAGTAGAGCGACACCAGATACGAGGCCAGCGAGCGCTGATCGATGCCCATGAAGCGCACCGACAATCCGGGACTCTGCTCACCCGGCAATCCAGGCTGGAAGAGGCCCACCACGCCCTGCTTCTTCTCGCCCACGCGCAGCAGCAGAATCTTGGTCGTCAGATCCTTGCCGCGAATGGCGATCTTGTCCGAGGGAATCAGCGGAACGCCGCGCCAGGTCACGAACGGCGTGCCGAACAGCGTGACCGTCGGAGGAGGAACGCCGCGCCGCGTACACTCACGCCCAAAGGCCGCAATGGCGCGCGGAGGCGCAAGGAAGAACGAAGGCTCCTTCCACACCTTGGTCAGCAGCTCGTCCAGATCGTCCGGCGTCGGCGCACCCTTGCGCGTTTTGATCTTCTGCCCGTCGGGAACGTTGTTCAGCAGGCCGTAGTCGGCGTTGTTGAGTAACTCGCTCTCCTGCTTTTCCTTCACGCTCTCGATCAGCAGCCGCAACTGCTCGCGCACCTGATCGTAGGGGTTACTGAACAGATCGGAGACCCGCGTATGCACGTTAAGCATGGCATTGATGCTGCTGAGGCGGTATTCGCGCGGAGTCTCCTGATAGTCGACAAAGGTCGCCGGCAGCGGCGACTCATCTTCATGCGAGCAAAGAGACTCGATCACCTTGCTCTCGTTCACTTTGTTGACGCGCAGTGTGCCGGCTTCGAGCGGCTTCCAATCCAGGAAGCGAACCAGCCAGCGCGGTGTGATGGCTCCAAACTGCGGAGCGGTCTTGGTTACATTGGCAAGTTGAAAGGCGGCTTCTTCACCAAGGGATGCGCGGAGAATTTCTTCAGGCACGGTCGGACTCCTTTTTTCAATAACACCATTGATTGTAGCCCGATGCTTTGGGCCATGCAACGCAGACTCTCATCCAATTTATTGTTGCTCGGTGGAGAAAAAAGGGGCCGAAAAGTATCTGATTAGGCCCCTTCTTCGGGAAATTTGGAGCGCCGGGCGGGAATTGAACCCGCGAATACAGGTTTTGCAGACCTGCGCGTTGACCGCTTCGCCACCGGCGCTTGTGGAACACCGAACTCTAGTACTTCAGCACGCTATGATCCACGCGATCCGACCAGGCATGAATCCCGCCGGTCAGGTTCCAAACGTGAGTAAAGCCAGCTTTATGTAAAACTTGCGCGGCCTTCACGCCCCGCTGCCCCATCTTGCAGATGGTTACAATATTCAGATTCCCATCCAGTTCATTCATCCGCTTCGGCAGCTCAGCCAGCGGGATCAACTGCCCGCCGATGTTGGAAATTTCAAACTCGAACTCATCGCGCACATCGAGCAGAAAAAGATTCTCACCTGCATCCAGCCGCTCTTTTAACTCCTCGACTCGAATCTCCGGAACACTCATTGCTTACTCCCCTGTAGAAAACTTGCTTGGCGGCCACTCTGCTTTCGCATCCGCCTCAATCTCAACCCAAAATAAAAAACCCACCTGCCAGTTCAACTCTGGCGGTGGGTTTCCAAGAAGCGGCGGCTTGTATGTTGCTCTAGCTCAGCCATTTCCTCACGCCAGAATGTGTATGCGTACAGCACATCGCTGCAAAACAACACATCGCGACGGTCATGGGGCTAAAAGAACTCATGAAAGAAATGTACCACAGGAATGATTGGACCGCAAGAAAAAAATTTCAGCCGCTGGACGCAGTCTAATATGATCAGGAAGCTGGATGGGTCGCTCCTCCGCGGCCACGGCGGGTTAACTGAAAGAAAGCCGCATCACCAGACTGCGAGGAACCCAATGATCAAGAAGGCCGCCAAGAGCACGAAAACCACCCAGGCCGCCAAAACCGAGAAGGCTGCTAAACCGCTCACTCCCGCTGCGTTGCAAACCGCCGGCGAACAGGCGTTGCGCGATGTGCAGAAGGCGCTGTCAACGCAGGACTTTGCCAACGTTGGCGAGATGAATGCCTTTCTCCATAGCCTGATGGGGCCGGGGTTGAAGCAATTTTCCCACGATGCAAAGCCTCCTTCACCCCAGGATGAGGCGCAGGAGCTGGCCTTTGCCGCCATGGAGGCGGAGAGCGCGGCGCAGGCGCGCAAGTTGGTCAAACAAGCCCTGGCCAAAGATCCCGATTGCGTGGATGCGCTGGTCCTCCGGGCTGATCTGGATGCGCGCACGCCCAAGGAAGCCCTCGAAGCCCTGCAAAAGGCCGTGGCCGCGGGTGAGCGCTCGCTGGGAGCTGAGTTCTTCAAGGAGAACAAGGGGCACTTTTGGGGTCTGCTCGAAACCCGCCCCTATATGCGCGCCCTGGAGCATTTGGCTGGGGTGCAGCGCGCGCGGAATAGCAATCTGGACGCGATCAAGGCCTACGAGAAGATGCTCGATTTGAATCCGGGCGACAATCAAGGCGTGCGTGATCCCCTGCTGGGCCTTTATCTGGCCACCGGCAAGCTGGAGGGCGCGCGCAGGCTGCTCGACGAATACGGCGACGATGGGATGGCCAATTTTGCCTGGGGCCGCGTGCTGGAGCGCTTCCTCTCCGGCGACAAGCCCGGCGCTGCCGCCGCGCTGAAGAAAGCCCGCAAGGCCAACCGCTTTGTCGAGCTGTACCTGAGCGGGAAGAGGAATCTTCCAAGGGGAATGCCGGGTATGTATTCGCCGGGCAGCGACGAAGAGGCGCTTTTGTGCCTTGATAACCAGATGCTGGCCTGGTCCAAACACAAGGAAGCGGTCTTCTGGCTCCTGGACCAGCTTGTGAAGTTTGAAGTTCCAAAGAAAGCCGTTGCCGCCAGACTCGGAAAAGTACCCAGGAAAATTCGTTGACAGTTTTGCCCTGGCTTTCTTGTGAAAACCGGGGCATTTTCTGAAATTACATCCGCGGCGATTGTGTACTTATGCGAAGGAGCGCTGCACGACCAAATTGCTATAATGGATTTTGCTGGTCCAATTTCCCCAGTTTTGCGACAAGACAGGCTTTTGAGGAGTAAAGAGTATGGAAGTGGCCGTTTCCAGCGCTCGCGAATCCGTGTCGGCGGGCTCCGGCAGCCTCAGCTCCCGGCAGTTGGTCGAGGTCTATCGGCTGATGCTCCTCTCGCGCCGCGTGGACGACCGCGAAATCCTGCTCAAGCGCCAGCAGAAGACCTTCTTCCAGATCTCCGGCGCCGGTCACGAGGCGCTGCTGGTGGGCGCGGCGCTCGCACTGCGTCCCGGCTACGACTGGTTCTTCCCCTACTACCGCGACCGCGCGCTCTGCCTCACCCTTGGCGTCACGCCCACCGAGATGCTCTTGCAGGCCGTCGGCGCGGCCACCGACCCAGCCAGCGGCGGCAGGCAGATGCCCACGCACTGGAGCAGCCGGGCGTTGAATATCGTCAGCACCTCCTCGGCCACCGCCTCGCAACTCCTTCACGCCGTGGGTTGCGCCGAGGCCGGCCGCTATTTCAGCCTGCATCCTGAAGCCGCCGCCTCTGCGCCCGACGATTACCGTGCCTTCCGCGAGGTAAAATTTCACGGAGATGAGGTCGTTTGGACTTCTCTGGGCGAAGGGTCCACCTCGCAAGGCGAGTTCTGGGAGGCGCTCAACACTGCCGCCAACCGCAAGCTGCCGGTCATCTTTTGCGTGGAAGACAACGGCTACGCCATCAGCACGCCGGTCGAGGTCAGTATGCCGGGGGGCAACATCTCCCGCCTGGTGGCCAACTTCCCCAACTTCTACTTTGCCGAGGTGGACGGCACCGACCCGGAGGCCAGCTTCCGCGCCGTTCAATCCGCCGCCGCTTACTGCCGCGCCGGACTGGGCCCCGCCTTTGTTCACGGGCATTGCATGAGGGCCTACTCCCACTCGCTCTCGGACGACGACCGGCACTATCGCACCCAGGCCGAAAGAGAGGCCGACGCGCTGCGCGACCCGATCACCCTCCTGCGCGCCCGGCTGCTGCGCGAAGAGATTCTCACCGAAGACGAACTGACCGCGCTGGAGCACTTGCTGGATCAGGAAGTTACCGCCGCCGCCGAGTACGCCTTGGCCGCTCCGCTGCCGCTGGTCTCCGAGATCACCAAACACGTTTACTCCGAAGTCCTGGACCCCACCCGCGCTGCCTTCGCCACCGAGCAAGCGACTGTCTCCGACCCCAAGCCCAAGACGATGGCCGACCTGATCAACGCCTGCCTGCACGACGAGATGCGCCGCGATCCACGCATCGTCGTCTTTGGCGAGGACGTGGCCGACGCCAGCCGCGAAGAGGCGCTTGCCGAGGTCAAGGGCAAGGGCGGCGTCTTCAAGCTTACCGCCGGCCTGCAAACCGAGTTCGGCTCGGAGCGCGTCTTCAACTCGCCGCTCGCCGAGGCTAACATCGTTGGCCGTGCGCTGGGTTACGCCGTGCGCGGCATGAAGCCGGTGGTCGAGATTCAGTTCTTCGATTACATCTGGCCGGCCATGCACCAGATTCACAACGAGCTTTCCGTCCTCCGCTGGCGGTCGAACGGCGAATGGGGCTGCCCGGCGGTGATTCGCGTGCCTATCGGCGGCTACCTGACCGGCGGCTCCATCTATCACTCGCAATCGGGCGAGAGCATCTTCACGCACATTCCCGGACTGCGGATCGTATTTCCGTCGAACGCCCTGGACGCGAACGGCCTGCTGCGCACCGCGATTCGCTGCGACGATCCGGTGCTCTTCCTGGAGCACAAGCGCCTCTACCGCGAGACACACGACCGCGCGCCTTATCCTGGCCCTGATTTCGCTATTCCCTTCGGCAAGGCACGCCTCGTCCGCGCAGGCTCGGACCTGACCATCGTGACTTATGGCGCGCTGGTTCCGCGCTCGCTGCAAGCCGCCGAGCGCGCCCGCCGCGAACATAACATCGACGTGGAGATTCTCGACCTGCGGACGCTGAATCCCTACGATTGGGAAGCTATCGCGGCCTCGGTCAAGAAGACCAGCCGCGTGATTGTCGTTCACGAAGATATGCTCAGTTGGGGCTACGGCGCGGAGATCGCCGCCCGCATCGGCGAGGAGCTGTTCGACTCGGTTGACGCGCCTGTACGCCGCATCGGCGCGATGGACACGTTTGTAGCTTACCAGCCGATTCTGGAAGACGCGATTCTGCCGCAACCGGAGACTATCCTCAAAGCCATCGTTGATTTGAAGGAGTATTGAGACCGGGGCCACCCGCCGCTGAAAACCTAAGTGGACATAATTAACCCAAATTTCACCCTGGTGAAACGTGCAACCAAACAATCGGTTGCTAAAATCCGATTCCAAGGAGTGGAATATGAAAATAGCTTCCCTAGTCGTACTGTCCATCACAGCTTTCGCCGCCGTGCAGGCGTCCGCGCAAGCCGCAAAGCCCGCCGTACAGCACCTGCCCATCAACAATCCGATAAGCCACGTATTGCTGATCAGCATCGATGGCATGCACGCCGTCGATTTCAGCAATTGCTCACAGGGAGTTGCCAGCATCAACAGCGGCGAACCGTACTGTCCCAACCTGGCCTCGCTTGCCTCTACCGGCATCAAGTACGTGGCCGCCAGCACCTCCAAGCCATCCGACTCCTTCCCCGGCCTGATGAGCATCGTCACGGGCGCAACGCCGCGCACCATGGGCGTCTACTATGACGTGGCCTATGACCGCTCGCTCGATCCGCCCAAGACGACCACCGGCAACGGCGTGGCTGGCGGCGCTTGCAAGCCCTACAGCCTGCCCACCGGCACCACCACCGAATACGAAGAAGGCATCGACCTCGATCAGACCAAGCTGAACGGCGGCGCTCCCGGTGCAGCCCTCACCGAAGGCGGCCTTGCCTCCATCGACCCCAACAAGCTGCCCCGCGACCCCAAGCTCGGCTGCGCTCCGGTCTATCCCTGGAACTTCGTCCGCACCAACACCATCTTCAGCGTCATCCACGAGGCCGGCGGCTATGTCTCCTGGTTTGACAAGCACCCGGCTTACTCCTCGGTTTCCGGCCCCGGCGCCAACATCCTCGACGACTTCTACGCCCCGGAGATCAACTCCACTGTCGTCCCCCTGCCCGGCGTCTCCACCCCCGCCGGCGTCTCCTGCGCCAAGGTCGTCGATCCCGGCTCCGACCTAACCGCCTGGACCAACAGCTTCCAGAACATCCAGTGCTACGACACGCTCAAGGTCAACGCCATTCTCAACCAGATCGCCGGCAAGAACCACAACGGCTCCAAGACCACCAAGGTTCCCACCCTCTTCGGCATGAACTTCCAGGCCGTCAGCGTGGGCCAGAAATTTGTAGAAAAGAACCTCTCCACCAATGGCGGCTATCTTGATTCCGCCGCCACCCCTGGTCCCGCCCTGCTCAGCGAGATCGAGTTTGTCGACGACGCCATCGGCGAGATCGTAGAGGCCATCAAGGACAACGGCATCTACGACTCGACCTTGATTGTCGTCACCGCCAAGCACGGCCAGTCGCCCATCGATCCCAAGCTCTATAACCCCATCCTCAAGACCGGCTCCTCGCCCGCTACTCTACTCGCCTCCATGCTGCCGGTCTCGGAGTCGCCCGCTAACCCCACCGGCATCGGCCCCACCGAAGACGATGTCTCGCTGATCTGGCTCAAGCAAGGCGCAAAACTATCTACCGCGGTTTCTACCCTGGAATCCAACGCCACCCAGATCGGCCTTGGCCAGCTCTACTACGGCCCCTCGCTGGCCCTCAACTACAACTGGCCCGGCTTGGTGGGAACCCAGGATCCTCGCACCCCGGACATCATCGTCACCCCCAACATCGGCG
>Ga0224559_1001570_pt1 | contig 12401 bp, 14 predicted proteins | sample 714S33034metaG_FD_180676 | JGI IMG/M metagenome (GOLD analysis project Ga0224559, IMG submission 180676) | Peat soil microbial communities from Stordalen Mire, Sweden - 717 S3 30-34 | ecosystem: Environmental > Terrestrial > Soil > Wetlands > Peat | place: Sweden: Norrbotten County, Stordalen... | reverse complement strand
TGGGACCGGGGGTTATGGCGCTTTCGCAGGTGATCGGCTTCTTCACCAACAGTTTCCTTGGGCCGATCTGGGCCGCCGGCATTACGCTCTTCTACTATGATCAGCGCGTACGCAAGGAGGGCTACGACATTGAGTGGATGATGCAGGCCGCTGGACTGACCGCGGCGGAACCGGCAGCCGCCACACGAGAGCCATTGCCCGCACTGGACACGCACTTTGAGCCGCTCCCCGCTGCGCAAGATCAGGGGAGCCCGCATGACTGAGCCGCTGCACCCGTCGACCCTGGGCGAGATTCTGGACCGGACGTTTCAGATTTACCGCGCAAAGTTTTTGCTGTTTATCGGAATTGCAGCGTTGCCTACGCTGGTGATGCTTGGCGTTCACCTCGCCGACATCACTTGGCTCCATCTAGGTTCTCTCGTTCATCCGTTTCGTCAGCCTGGAATTGCTCTCTGGAGCTTTTTCGTGTCCCTCGGGTTCTACCATGTCTCAAGCTTCCTGCACTTATTGATTTTGCCTGCACTCGTGTACTTAACATCGAATTTATCTCTAGGCGAAGGAGGCTCAATCCAGAAGGCAATCCGGTTTGCTGCGGCGGGCTGGCGGCGATACTTATGGATCGCTATTCTTAAGTTATCTGCGATTTTGGTGATCCCCGAGATTCTGGCAGCGGGACTGATTGCCGGAGCCGCGTTCGCTGGAGACCGCGCCGGCGTGTTCAACGGCAATCGAAGTGAATTCTTCGCCGTGCTCATGGCAGCGTCAGCAATCATTGCCGGTGGTGCACTGTTCCTCTGGCTGGGCAGCTGCTTTTCGTTGGCTGTTCCGGCCTGTGCCCTCGAAGGAATTGCTGGATATAGAGCCATGCGGCGCAGCTGGGTGTTGACCAAAGGCAGCCGCCTGCGAATCCTTTTCACCTTCCTGACGATAGCGATCTTCTCATGGTTTTTGATGTATGGGCTTCAATTAGTATGTCGATGGATATACATTTTGCTCTTCCGAATGCATTTCTTTGGGACAACAGCACAGCATCTTTATCCCGAGGCAATCTATCTGATGTATGCCATGGTCGCTGCCATGGTTGGCGCAATCTACCCCATCGCCATCACCCTCTTCTACTATGATCAGCGCATACGCCTTGAAGGGTACGACATCGAGAGAATGATGGAAGCCGCTGGACTGAACGCGCCTGGAATAACGCTTTCCGTCGAGAGTCCGATTGCGCCCGGCGAGCCGCAGGAGGGCCAGGCTTGACGGCTCGGATTCAACTCGCTGCTGTGGCGATGGCTGCGCTTCTAGGCTCTTCGCCGACTTGCAGTGCTGCTGACACAGCTGCCTCTGCTCAACCAACGGGCAGTGGAAGCGAGGCAACGCTCGCTGAGTATCGCCAGCATCTGGTCGAGCTGAATGGCGTGGTTGCCGCCTGCGCCAAAGCGCGCGACACAAAGAGCTGCGATCCCGCGTTGGTGAGGCAGGACGACCATGTGCCGCTTTCGAATGCGCCTAATGCGGAACGGCGGCTGGTGCGCTACAACTGGCTGCGCGTGCTGTTCTTGAAAGCTCAACTGAAAGACGAGGTGCCGGAGAAGGCGCACGACAAGGGCAATGCTCCGAACAAAAATCAGGACAAAACTCAGATGGGGCCGGCAGACGGAGCCGAGCAGACTTCGGCAGAGGAGACGACGCGGCCACCCAAGCCTGCCACGAGTGAGCTTTTGCGAGCCGCCGAAGCACGCCTGACTCAGGACATTGCCCAGGCCGACGCGATGGCATCTGGCCCCGCTGCGGTCACTGCGGAGCACGCGAACGAACACATCACCATGAAGCAGGTGCTCGCGGGGCGCGACTTCCGCAACCTGGAAACATCCACGGCGCGCGATACGATGCTGGAAAAACTGAGCGAATGGCTCAACCTGCTCTGGAAAAACGCAGCAATGCTCCAGGCGCACGCGGCCTGGGTGGGGCGTGTGATCGTGTGGGGATTCATTTTGGTGGTGTGCGTGGGGCTGGCGTGGGGGCTGCTGCAACTGGAACGCCGCTGGCGCATACGGCTGGTGCCGGAAAGCGACGGGCCTGCCGCCGGAGCCGCTTCAGCCCGCGACTGGCAGCTTTGGCTTGCCGACGCGCGGCGCGCCGCCGCTGCCGGTCAATGGCGCGAGGCAATTCACTTTGTCTATTGGGCGACAGTTTCCAGGCTCGAATCCAAACGGCTGTGGCCGGCAGACCGCGCGCGCACTCCGCGCGAGTACCTGGCGCTGGTGGCCGCGGACGACCCGCGTCGAGCTGGGCTGACCACGCTGACGGGAAGCTTTGAGAGGACCTGGTACGGTGGGCGGGCCGCAGGCGAGAGCGAATACGCGCAGGCGGAGAAGCTGGCCGACGGACTGATTTCCGGAAACAGCGCGACGGGCATTGGGGCAAACAAAGGCGGCGCGCAATGACGTTTCTCTCCTCGCTCGACGCCAAGGACCGCAAACTGCTGCTCTGGTGCGTGGGAATCGCGATTGCGCTGGCCGTGGCAACCGGCTTTCTGCTGCCCAACGCGAACGACAACGACAATCCTCTGCCCTCGTCTTACCTTGCCGGCCAGCACGGCGCTCGCGCCGCATACGAAACGCTGCTTCGCTCCAATTATTCGATTGAACGCTGGGAGCAGCCGTTGAGCGATTTGGCCGCGACGGCCGGCCCGGAGACGGTGATCATCCTTGCGCAGCCGTACTCTCGCGAGCCGGACGACATCAAGGCGGTGCGCAAGATTGTCGAGCGCGGCGGCCGCGTGCTTTCCACCGGTTACTGGGGCGGATTTATGCTGCCGGGCGAGGCCAGTGAACAGCCCAAGGAATTCAACTTTGCCGCGTGCCGGTTGGAACCTGAGGGGCTGGATGCGCTTTCCGGGTCGGGTGAGGCATGGATGGTTCCGCAGGCGACGTGGGAGATGGGCAACCCAGCCGCGCGCGTCGAGTACAGTTGCGCCGGAAATCCCGCGGTGGTTGAGTACGACTGGGGCAAGGGGCACATTGTTTGGTGGGCCAGTTCGACGCCGCTGGAAAACGGCTCGCTCAGCCGCGCTCACAATCTTGATCTGCTGCTGAATTCGCTGGGGCCGCGCGCGGGCCACCGCTTCTATTGGGATGAGTCGCTGCACGGCGACATTCGCTCCACATGGAGCTTCGCCGCCGGGCCGGCGCTCACCATGCTGTGGATTGGCCTGGTTGTGGTCGCGTTTTTGATCGTGCTCAGTTTCAGCCGGCGCAGCGGGCCGGTGCGCGATCTGCCTCCGCCGGCGCGGGCCACGCCTATCGAATTTCTTGAGGCTCTGGGTTCGCTCTATCGCAACGCCGGAGCCGCATCGACGGCCGTCTCGGTTGCGTGGGAGCGGTTTCGTAGGCACAGTTTGCGGCTTTGCGGACAGAGGGCGAGCAAGATGAGTGCAGCAGAACTGGCGGCGGTGATTCGCCGGCGTTTTCCGCTGGCCGACGAGAGCCTTGAAGCTGACTTGGCCGCTTGCGAAGACGCTGCATGGGCCGAGACGGCCAATCCCCGACAGGCGCTCAAGCTGATTCAATTGCTGCATGGGCAGTACGAAAGATTGATGGAAGCGGCGAGGCCGGGCAACGAGACAGGCAATCAGGCCGCGCAATCTGAGAAGATTCAATCCAAACAGCAGGAAAGGGCTTCATGAGCCAGGAAAACAATCTCGAAGTTACGCAAGATGTAAGCCAAAGCTCGGAGAACCTCCGCGCAACCAGCCAGCTTATCGCCCATTCCCGCGCGGAGTTGGGCCGCGTGATCTCCGGCCAGAATGAGGTGATCGAGGAAGTACTGATCGCCGTTCTCTGCCAGGGCCATGCGCTGCTGGAAGGCGTGCCGGGCATAGCGAAAACTCTCATTGTCAAGGCACTGGGGCGGCTGCTGGGCCTTGGTTTTCAGCGCGTACAGGCCACGCCTGACCTGATGCCGGCCGACATTCTGGGCACCACGATTCTGCGCCCCGGTTCGGCAGATTTCGCCTTTCATGCCGGGCCGGTCTTTACAGACATGCTGCTGGTGGACGAGATCAACCGCATGCCGCCGCGCACACAGGCTGCGCTGCTGGAATGCATGGAAGAACGGCAGGTGACGAGCGACGGAGTGCGGCGGGCGCTGCCGAGCTGGTTCACCGTCTTCGCCACCGAGAACCCGGTGGATTTTGAAGGCACGTATCCTTTGCCGGAAGCGCAACTGGACCGGTTTCTACTCAAGATTCGCGTGGCTTATCCCTCCGAAGCTGAGGAGCGGCAGATTCTGGAGCGGCACCACGCAGGCTCAGGCGCGGGACTGCTGGAAGATGCGAAGATTGCGCCTATTCCAGAAGGGTTGCTGGCCGCGGCGTGCGCCGAGGTGCGGGCAATCCGGATTGAGCCGGAGCTTTATAACTACATTTTGGCGCTCGTCCGGCGAACGCGGGAGTGGCCCACGCTTCTGCTGGGCGCCAGTCCTCGCGCGGCGTTGAGCGTGATGCGCGTGGCGCAGGCGGCGGCGGCGTTCGATGGCCGCGACTACCTGGTTCCCGACGATGTGAAGCGCTCCGTCCAGCCGGTGCTGCGGCATCGGATTATGTTGAAGCCCGAGGCTGAACTGGAAGGCTTTGACGCTGATCGCGTGCTGGCTGACGTGATTGCCGCCGTCCCGGTGCCGAGGCAATGAATGGAGCGAGAACTGTGGTAGTATTTTGGTAGTATGGAGGTAGTATGAAGGCCAAGACATCTATCACACTTTCCTTGCCGCTCCTTGTCCAAATCGACAAGCTGATCGGCGAGCGCGCCTCCCGTTCAGCCTATATCGAGAAAATCCTCAGCGAGCACCTTCGCGAGATGGAGCGGCAGGCGATTCAGCAGAGGGACTTGGAGCTGATCAACGCCAATGCAGACTATTTGAATGCCGAAGCCGAGGACGTGCTCAGATACCAGGCTCCTTACATCTAGAGGCTTGGAAGTCTGCTCGTTTCCTGATCAGGAGACTGTTTACTAGAAAGAAAGCGATGAGAAAAGGCGAACTCTATCTGGTTTCCGAACCTGCTGGCGATCCGAAGCGGCAGCGTGTCTTTGTTGTCGTGAGCAACCAGGGACTCATTGACTCGCGCTATTCCACAGTCATCTGCGCTCCCATCTTCACCCACGGCGCGGGTCTGAGTACCCAGGTCGCGGTCGGAATAGAGGACGGCCTGAAACACGAGAGCTGGATTATGTGCGACAACCTCACGAGCATTGGTAAAACTCAGCTAACCAATTATGTGGGAAGCCTCTCTTCTGCGAAGCTGAAGGAACTGAACCGCTCTTTGGCGTATGCACTCGATCTTCCCATTGAGGCTCAATGATCTCCCCCAGCCTTCATCCCGGCCCGGTGAGCGCCGCATGCGAGCGGCGTCGGCGGTGGGCTTTCGGGCTGACGGCGCGCGGCATTGGGCTGCTGCTGGCAGGCTTCGTCTGGCTGGTTCCGGGCTTCTGGGATTGGCGGCTCGCCTTCGCGATGCCGGCCTGGGGGGCGCTGGTGTTGATCTTTGCGCTGATGGATGGCCTGCGCCTGCCCGCTGCCGGCGAATTGGTTGTGAGCCGCTCATGGTCGAACGCTCCGGCGCTGATGAGCGAAACCGAGATTGAATTGACGGTAGAAAATCGCAGCAGAATCATCGTTGAATGCCGGCTGGTGGACGATTTGCCGCCGGCTCTGGTTGCGGAACCGGAGACGCTCCGGCTCACCGCGTTTCCGCGCGTGCCGGCTTCGCTGCGCTATCGCGTGGAACCCAAAGAGCGCGGCGACTGGGAAACGGGCTGGCTCTATGTACGCTATCGTTCGCCGCTGGGTCTGGCCGAGCGCTGGGCGAGGGCGCCGCTTACGCAGACGGTCCGCGTTTACCCGGCCCTGCGCGGGGGCGAAGAGCAGAAAATCTTTCTCGCGCGCAGCCGGCAGATTGATTTGCAACTGCGCCGGTCGCAACTGCGTGGACTGGGCCGCGACTTCGAGAGCCTGCGCGACTATCGCGAGGGCGACGACCTGCGCGACATTTGCTGGACGGCCACGGCGCGGCGCGGCACGCCCATCACGCGCCAATACCAGACAGAGCGCAGCCAGCCGGTTTGGATCGTGATTGATTGCGGCCGGCTAATGCGGGCGCGTGTGACCATGGCTCGAAGCGCAAAAGATTCCGGCCCTGCGCCCAGCAGTTCCAAACTCGACTACGCCTGCACAACGGCTGTGGCGCTGGCACAACTGGCGCTTTACTCCGGAGACCGCGTGGGACTTTTGGCCTACGGACATAACATTCAACAGCGGCTCTTGCCCGGTCGCGGCGCGGCTCACTTGCGGCAGCTCATCGAATCGCTGGCCCAGTTGCGCGCAGAGCCGAGTGAAGCCGACCATCTGAGGGCCACGGCCACGCTGAATCGCCTCCAGCCCCGCCGGTCTTTGATTCTATGGGTCACCGATCTGGCGGAGACCGCGATGCGCCCCGAAGTCATCGACGGCGCGCTGCAACTGCTGCGCCGCCACATTCTATTGTTTGTGGCCATGGCCCAGCCGGAGGTGGAGCTGATCGCGCAGGCGAGGCCCACAAATGTGGAGCAAATGTACCGCGCCACGGCAGCCCAGGAGATGGCCGGCCGCCGCGAACTTCTGCTGGCGCGGCTGCGGGAGCAAGGCGCGCTGACCCTCGATCTCAATCCCGAAGTTCTCACCGCGTCAGTGCTGAATCAGTACTTGACGGTGAAGGAACGGGCAATGGTATAGGAGTAGAATTCTCATCACGGGTGAAGACAATGAGCAAGGCAAGAACGAGGAGAAATCGGCTTTTGAGGTGCGCTGCATGCATCTGCTCCGCGGCGCTCCTTGTATGCCTAGCGGCGTGTTCCAGGGAGGACGCGCGGAATTTGGTGGACAAGCTGAGTGCGAAGAATGATCAGAACTCAGGAGAGCCTCAAGCCGCGCCGCTGCCAAAGCCGGAAAAAAGTGGAAAGCAGGGGAAACACGTAAAAACGCCGGACCCGCTGCTTGACGCCACCCAGCAGGATCTTGTGGAGTACCTGCGCGGCAAACTGCTTGCGCTCAGTCCCAGCGACGGAATCAACGACAATATCGAAGCCCGGTTTGATCCGTCCACCAGCACATTGACCATCATCCAGCCGGGCAGCCGCTGCGATCAATTCCTGAGTGCGCTCGACATCAACAACATGACCTGGGACGTCTTCGATCCCAGCGATACCCACAACTCCCGCGAACCGCTCCTGCGGCTTACGGCAACTTCGGTGAGCGGCAAAAAAGCGAGAGCCTGCTATGACACGAAGGGCCAGCCCGAGCCGGGGCTGAACACAAACCGTGTGCGGCTACTTTTTTCCTATACAAAATCGGAACAGATTTCCGGCTTCCAGGAGAAGATGATGAAGGTCGTGAAGAAGCTGGTTGTGCTATCAGGCGGCGCGGAGGAGAAGGACATCTTTCATCCGGCGAGCAGCAGCGCCAGCTCCGGCCACAGATAATCCGCCCCTCGGCGAACCGAAGGGCGGGGTGAGAGCGGATTGAGTGGAACTACTCCGCGTCCGCGGCTTCGGCTTTGGGAGCAGCTTCGGCGGCAGGCTCGGCGGCGGCGGCTTCTTCCGAAGCTTCCGCCACAACCGTCACCTTCACGTGAGCGCTGACTTCGCGATAGAGCCTGATGGGCACGCTGAACTCACCGACGCTCTTCAGCGGCTCGTCCAACTGGATCTTGCGGCGATCGATCTCGAAGCCCTTTGCTTCCAGCGCGGCGGCGATATCGGCCGAGGTGACAGAGCCGAAGAGGCGGCCGGCCTCGCCCGACTTGCGGGTGAAGTCGAGCGCGACGGGCTCGAGCTTGACGGCCAACGCCTCGGCCAAGGCCTTTTCCGTGGCGGAGCGGCGGTCGGCAGCGTTCTTCATCTGCTCGACGACAGCCTTATTGGCCAGGGTTGCCTGCATAGCCAGCTTGCGGGGCAGCAGAAAATTACGGCCGTAGCCGTCGGCAACTTTGACCACATCGCCGCGGTTGCCCAGATGAATTACATCTTCCTTCAGAATGACTTCCATGACTAATTCTCCTGTGTGCGGGCTGCCGGCGCCGGGGGCGCTCTTGTCTTCTTGAACAAGATCCCCGGCTAAGACGCGCCGCACTCGGTTCTAGATCGGCATCCACAATATAGCCTTCCGCCGAGTCAGCTCCACTCACTGCGAGCGGGTGCGAACCGGCGGAACGGCAGCCGATGGTTACGGCGATTCCAGGAATACTATGCCCTATTTGAAATCCATTCCAGGCCGTCACTCGCTGATGCTCGCGCCGGCTTGAGTAGATAGATTCCAATGCGCACCGTTCCTGGAATCGCGTTAGTGCCGTGTGGCAAACGGCAGCAGGGCGATATTCCGAGCCTGCTTGATGGCGCGGGTCAGACGGCGCTGGTGCGTGGTGCAAACGCCGGTGAGCCGCCGGGGCACGATCTTGCCGCGCTCCGCCACAAATCCTTGCAGAAGGCGAACGTCGCGGTAGGGAATCGCATCGATCTTCTCGGTGCAGAACTTGCAGACTTTTTTGCGGCGGAAGAACTTGCCGCGGCCGCCGGGACCACCGGAGGGCCGTCCGCCGCCAGGCCGTCCGCCGGAGCGCGGACCGGAACTGGAGCCGGGACCGGAACCCGAACTTGGTCCGGAACTTGAAACCGGGCTGGAATCCGAGCCGGAAGCGGCTTGGGGAGTTGCTGGTGCGCTCGTCTCGGGCGCTTTTGCTTGAGTCTCTTCAGACATGCTGTTTCCTCTTTACTCTCTTGGGTTCCGGAACGCGCTTTTGGGCACAGCCCGGAACACTGGATCAGGCCGCAGCCCACACCCCAACAAAATGGAGAAGGCGGCGGCAATTCGTGACAAGCTGTGCTTAGACGGCCGGGACCGGCTCAGCGGCGGCAGGGACCGGCTCGGCGACAGGAGCAGGAGGAGCCACCGGCGCAGGCGCAGCGGCCTGAACAGGGGCGGCTACGTTCGCGCTCCGGCGTACGCCGCGCAGAGCCTTCACCTTGGCCAGACGCTTCTCTTCCTCGTCGATGCGCACGGTGATGAACTTGATCACCGGCTCCGTAACGCGCAAGCGGCGCTCCAGTTCCAATATCACCGCGCCATTGGCCTCGACGGTAAGCAGAACGTAGTTGCCGTCGTTGAACTTGCGCACCGTGTAGGCGAGCTTGCGCCGGCCCATCTTCTCGACGGTCTTCACCACCCCACCACCGCTGGTGATGTTGGTGGAAAAGCCGGCGATCAGCTTGTCGATATCCTCTTCGGCCGCATCGGGCCGAACAATGAACATAACCTCATATAAACGGGGCATTCGGTTTCCTTTTCCGCTGGAGTCACTTAGCCTCCAGCCCTCAATACTCAATTCACAGTTCAAAGGATCTCGGTTTGCAGCATTTTCTAGTTCTGATCCTTGTTCCCTGTTCCCAGATCTCTGTCTTCCTTGCGGTTAAACTCATTCATCGCGGCTGCCGGTCCCAGTTCGAGAACGCGCCGCGTCGCAGTTGCCACCCGGTCGAGCACCTCGTCCAGCACCGTCAAATCCGCCTTGCGCATGGGCGAGAGCAAGTAATCCTTACCGGGACGCTTGCCGCCGCCTGCCGCAATGGCCTCTGGAGGAAGATCGAGTCCCACGCCAATGCGCAGCCGCAACCACTCCTGAGTACCCAAGGCGCCGGTCACGCTGCGGGCTCCGTTGTGCCCAGCCGCCGATCCGCGCTCCCTGATCTTGAAGGTCCCCAGCTTCAGGTCCAGCTCGTCGTGAATGACGAGCAGATCCCGGGCCGGGTCCGCCTCAAATTCCTGAACCAGCGCGGCCACAGCCAGCCCGCTCAGGTTCATAAACGTTTCCGGCTTGGCCAGGACCACTTCGCGCCCCGCTATGCGGCAGGTTGCGGTAGCAGCTTTGCATCGCCGGTTTTGAACCACAACGCCCTCTTGCTGGGCGATGCGGTCGATGGCCATGAACCCCGCGTTGTGCGGGGTCCACAGATAATCCATGCCAGGATTGCCCAGCCCCACCACTAAAAAGGGGCCGCGGCGCTCCACGTACTCACTTGCTTCAGCCAAGGCTTACTTCTTCGCCCCTGAGTCGGACTTCTTGGCTCCAGCCTCGGGTTTCTTGGCCGCATCTTCCGTCTTGCCGCCCTTCTTGGCGACTTCCGGCTCGGCCGTTGTAGCACCCTCTGCTGCCGCCGCCGTCGCGGCCGCAGCTGCTTCGACTTCGGCAGCGGTTGGCGCTTCTTCGCGGATGGAGACGACGTGGGCCACGGTTGCGTCCTCGGGTTTGAGGTACTTGATCTTGTCCGAGTGAGGCAGGTCGCTGACGCGCGAGGCGCCATACATCTCCAGTTGGCTGACATCCAGATCGATGTGAGTGGGAATGTCGGCAGGCAGGCACTCGACTTCAACCTCGCGCAGCACCTGATCGAGAATTCCGCCCTCGGCCTTGACGCCTATCGGAATCCCCAGCAGCTTGATGCGCACGTTGACGCGCAGGGTCTTGTCGAGAGCAATGCGCTTGAGGTCGATGTGAATCAACTTGTCGTTGATCGGCTCGCGCTGCCAGTCGACAATCATGGCCTTGGCCGCGGACTGGCCTTCAACTTGGACATCGAAGATCGTGTTATGGCCGGTCTCGGAGAAAAGAATCCGGGAAATCTGCTTGGGGTCTACCTCGATGGCCACCGGATCGTGCCCCGGGCCATACAGCACGGCGGGAATCTTGCCCGCGACACGCACACGGCGCGCGGCATTCTTGTTGAACTTGCCCTCACGGGGCTTGGTTACGACTACTTCTGGCATACGGTTCTCATTTCCTGAATTCGGGCACGGATGTTTGAGGTCCGCTCCCTTTGTGAAGCCAGTGGTCAGTGAACAGTGGACAGTGATCAGTAAAAGCCGCTCGCCTGTTTTCTGTTGCCAACTACTAACTTTTTGTTAATAAAACTGATCCCTGCTCAGCGGTCACTGTTCACTGGCCACTGTTCACTGACCACTCAAGAAAACAGCGTACTCACGCTGGTTTCCATGTGAATGCTCTCGATGGCCGCGCCCAGCAGGCCGGCGATGGAAAGCACCTTAATCTTGGGCAACTTCTGTGCCGCCTCGCGCAGAGGAATGGTGTTGGTAACCACCACCTGTTCTATGCGCGACGTGGCGATGCGGTCGATGGCCGGGCCGGACAGAACGGCGTGGCTGGCAGCAGCGTAAACGCTCGTCGCTCCGGCTTCATAGAGAGCGTCCACCGTTTTCACCAAGGTGCCGGCGGTATCGATGATGTCGTCGAGGATGAGGCAGGTTTTGCCGTTCACATCTCCGACGACGTGCATCACTTCGGCAACGTTCATGTCGGTGCGGCGCTTGTCCACAATGGCCAGCGGCGCGCCCACCTTCTGCGCGAAAAAGCGGGCCCGCTCCACGCCGCCGGCGTCGGGCGAAACCACGATCAGATTCGGCAAGTGAAGCTCGCGGAAGTAGCTCACCAGCACCGGGCTGGCGAAGAGATGATCGACGGGAATGTTGAAGAAGCCCTGAATCTGCGCGGCGTGCAGGTCAACAAAAAGGGCGCGGTTGGCTCCGGCGGTGGTCAGCAGATCGGCGATGAGCTTGGCGCTGATGGCCACGCGGGGGCGGTCCTTGCGATCCTGGCGTGCATAGCCGTAATACGGCACCACCACCGTGATTCTGGCCGCCGAGGCCCGCTTGAGCGCATCGATCATCACCAGCAGTTCCACCAGGTGCTGATCGACCGGATAGCAGGTGGGCTGGACGATAAACACATCCACGCCGCGCACGTTCTCGAGCAACTGAAAGTAGACCTCGCCGTCGGCAAAGCGCTGCATCTTGGCTTCGCCCACGGGCACGCCGATGTGGCGGCCAATCTCCTCGGCCAGTGGCCGGTTGGCGGTGCCGCTGAAGAGCTTGAACCGTTTGTCCTCGCTCAGGTTGCGGCTCCGTTTGCGCTCGATGACCGGTTTGGCCTCTTTCGCCTTGGAAGCGTCGGTCGGGGGCGTGTTCTTTTCGGGCTCTTTTGGAGCCCCATCCCCGGGTTCGCTTGGCCCGCCGCCCGCCGGTTTATCTTCCAACATCACCGTCACTGATTCCACTTCCATCTCCGAATTCCCTCCAAGCTGGTTGGCTTTGGCTGTTTCGGTGTTCGCATCACACAAGAAACTTGGCTGGGCGACCAGGATTCGAACCTGGACAAATGCCTCCAAAGGGCATTGTCCTACCATTAGACGATCGCCCAACTCATCAGCCGTTGGCGAGTCTCTCTCGCTGAACAGACGGCTGTCAACCTGCTTACGGCAAAAGCATCTCGCCCCAGTATTTCGTGCGCGGCAGGGTACGGGTTA
>Ga0224559_1001569_pt1 | contig 12408 bp, 10 predicted proteins | sample 714S33034metaG_FD_180676 | JGI IMG/M metagenome (GOLD analysis project Ga0224559, IMG submission 180676) | Peat soil microbial communities from Stordalen Mire, Sweden - 717 S3 30-34 | ecosystem: Environmental > Terrestrial > Soil > Wetlands > Peat | place: Sweden: Norrbotten County, Stordalen... | reverse complement strand
TTCGCCGGCAGCGGCGGATCGCCGGGCTCCATGAAATAGAGCGCCATCCGCCCCTCGCAACGGACGCACTGCGAAAGATCGACGCCGACGCCGCGGTACTCGTCGATGAACCGCTGGGCCAGATCGCCATGCGGGATGACCGAGGCGAACGCCGTCCGCCGCCCAAGTTGGGCCAATAGGCCGGCCACGTTGGCCTCGGAGCCGGCAGGGGTCAGCCGCAGCCCGCGGCAGGTCGCCAGACGGTCGCCCATGGGGACCGTAAGGCGGATCTGCGCTTCTCCAAACGTCGTCAAATCATAGGTGGTCATGGGATGCTGCCTCCGTGTGACCGAGGCGATGTTGCATTACCCGGCGGGTCGTCGCCGCCGTCGGGCGCGCCAGACTTTCACGGGAACGCCGTCATGACGGCCACACCCGGGCGATGGCCTGCTGCAACTCGGCGGCGGCCGCCAGCGGGTCTTTCGCGGCGACGATCGAACGCCCGGCGATGACGATGCCGACCGGATGATTCGCGAACGTCGCCAGATCGGCCGGCGTGACTCCGCCCGTGATGGTGACGGTGAACCCCATGGCGGCGAGTTCGTCGACGCGGGCCACGTCGTCGGGCCCCCATGAGAGGTCGCCCGCCGCCTCGCGGTCGCGGGACCGCTTGACGATGACATGCTGTGCGCCGGCCTCCCGCCACTGGCGCGCCTTCGCCGCGTCGTACCATTCGTCGGACAGCTCGATCTGGACCTCGCCGTGGCAGGCGGCGGCTACGGCGCAGACCTGCTTCACGGTGGTCATCGAGGCGCCGGCCACCACCGATACCAGCGACGCCCCGGCCTCGAAGGCCATCTGCGAAAGCAGCTTCCCGGCCTCGGCGATACGGATGTCCGCCAGGATCTCCTTGTCCGGAAACAGCGCGCGGATTTCGCGCACGGCGCGCAGACCCTCGGCGAGGACGAGGACGGTGCCGCACTCGATGATGTCGATCTGGGGCGCTGCGCGCTGCAGCGGCGCGAGCGCGCTCGGCAGGTCGGACTTGTCGAGCGCGATCTGGAGCCGAGGCCGCGTCATAACCGGGCCTCGTTTCCGACCGATCCGGCGGCGCGGGCCCGCAGGGATGGCTGAACGGACATCGTGTTTCCTCCTGTTCGGCGAGGCCGCCGAAGCGGATCCGCTCTTTTCGGTCGAGCATAAGATCACAAAACGACCAAAAACAACTCAGAAGTGGTCGAATGCGACAATATGTCGTGCTCGAAATGATTGAATAGATCGTATTGTGCGAATTATGCGATCGATCTATGGAACCCCGAGTGAGAGGTTCGCGCTCAGCGGGCGACTGGCGGTCACGGATGCGCCGTCGTCGCCGGGGACGGATGCGAGCGCTGCTTTGCGGGGAGGGCGGGAATGGGCATATCCGGACGCATGACGTCGGCGCGGCGTCGCAGACTGTTGGATCAGTTGGAACTCAACGACTTCGCCCGCGTCTCCGACCTCGCGGCGTCCTTCCGGGTCTCCGAGATCACCATCCGGCGCGATCTTGACGAGCTGGCCGAACAAGGGCTGATCGAGCGCTTCCACGGCGGCGGTCGCCTGATTGCCCGCCGCCAAGCCGCCGCCCTGAGCGGCGCCGGAATGACGCATGAACTGGAGAAGCGGGCGATCGCAGCCGCTACGGCGCGTTTCGTGCGACCGGGCGACACCGTGATGATCAGCGGCGGCACCACGACCCTGGCGTTGTTCCGCGAAATCGCGGGAATGGAGATTCAGATCATCACCAACAACACGCTTCTCACCGCCGCGGTCGACGAGAAGACGGTCGCGAGCCTGTTCTTGCTCGGCGGCGAATACAACCGAAATACACGGGCGCTAAACGGCGACATGACCAATCTGGCGCTGAACCAGATCCATGGTTCGATTTGCTTTCTCGGCACCAACGCCATCAGCCAACACAACGGCCTGACTTCGACAATCCACGCCGCAGCCGCCGTCAACCAACTGATGGCCAGTCAATGCAAAGGCAACGTCGTCGTCGTGGCGGACTCCTCGAAAGTCGGCAAGACTGCGCACTTCGTCAGCCTGAAGCTTGCGGAGGCGCGCGTGCTGGTCACCGACGACGGCGCCGACCCTGCCGAGATCGCCGCTTACCGCGCCAACGGCATCGAGACGCTCATCGTATCAACGGCGACCGAATCGGGACCCCGGATTGGCGCCGAATAGATAGGGCCGCAGCTTGTGACGGGCGCGGACGACAGCGTTTGCACAGGCGCCGTGAGAAGGATTCGGATTGGGAAGCGGCTCCACACGCTGACCCACCTCAATCCAATAAACGTCAGAAAGGTAGCGCACCGATCGGCGCTTGGACGCCAGGCCTGTTCACAGTCGCCGCTGCTGCTTCGGCACAAGGCCGCTTGCCGCCCTGTGCGGCGGGCGCCAAGTGTCGGATTTTGTCCGCTTACCGGCGCGCGCCGCCTTCGCGCCGCCACATCCACACCAGCGCGCCGAGCAGCAGCGCGAGGCCGAGGAAGCCGACGGCGAGCGGCGTCTGCTTGACGCCGATCAGCGCGCTCGCGCCGGCCCGCTTGATCCCGAAGTAATCCGAGCCGGAATAGCTCGGCGAGGGCTGCATCGCGACGACGCGCGGCAGCGTGACCGCGTCGTCGGCGCCGCGCGCCAAGCGATGGACGCCGCCGCCGGTCGCCTCGGCGAGCGGCCGGAGCTTCTCCGGCGTCGACACCACGTCCTGGAACTCGACAGGGTTCTGCGGCCCGACCACCGCCAGCGCGATATGCTCGCCGTCGCTGGCGCGGTAGAGCCCATCCTCGTCGACGCTGAGGATCGCCCGCGACAGGCCGGGCGCGACCGACGCAAGCTGCACGCTGGTCGTCTTGCCGTCAGGCCCGGTCACCGTCGCCTGCGGGACCTCGCCCTTCAGGCTTTGGCGCTCGATCGTCAGGTCGCGGCCGTTGGCGCGCAAGCGCAGCGCCTCCTCTTCGAGGTCAGGCTCCTTCATCAACCAATGGGCGAGCCGGCGCAGCAGGTCGAGATAGGGGCCGCCGCCGTCGAAGCCGCGCGCCCATAGCCACATCTGGTCGGACAGCAGCAGCGCGACGCGCCCCTTGTCGACCCGGTTCAACACCAGCAGCGGCGAATTGCCGACGCCTTGCATCAGCGTCGCGCTGCCGCCGGTCGCCTCGCCGCCGATCTGCCGCAGCCAGCGGCCCCAGGCGGGCGGGTTGGCGTCGCCGCCGGCAAGGCCGCGCGTCACCGGATGCTTGGCGCCGTCGGGCGAGATCTCGGCGCGGAACGGTTCGTCGAACTCCTCGCCGGTCGGCCGCGCTGGGGCGATCGCGCCTAGCGGCGTGGCGAACAGGCCGTCCGGCGTGCCGTAGGCCGGCCCTTCGGCCATCAGCAGCGCGCCGCCTTTGCGGACATAAGCGACGACGTTGTCGAGATAGAAACGCGGCAGGATCGCCTGGCTCGAGTAGCGGTCGAAGATGATGAGATCGAAATCTTTGATCTTCGGGCCGAACAGGTCGGCGACGGGGAAGGCGATCAGCGACAGCTCGTTGATCGGCGTGCCGTCGGACGCCTTCTCCGGCGGGCGCAGGATGGTGAAGTGGACGAGATCGACGTTGGCGTCGGACTTCAGCAGGTTGCGCCACATGCGCTCGCCCTGGTGCGGTTCGCCCGACACCAGCAGCACGCGCAGCTTGTCGCGCACGCCTTCGATGGCGACGACCGCCTTGCGGTTGCGGTCGGTGATTTCGTCCTTCACCGGCGCGACTTCGAGTTCGACGACATTGGGGCCGGCGTGGTCGATCGGCGCCTTGATCTGCAGGTCCCGCCCGACTTCGGCCTCGAGCGTCGCGATCGTCTGGCCGTCGCGGCGCACTGTCACCGTCGCCGGCTCGCCGTGGTCGTTGGAATCGACGACGCGCGCGACGATCGTCTGGTCCTTGCCGACGATGCCGAAGCGCGGCGCCTCGACCAGCTCGATGCGGCGGTTGCGCTCGCCTTCATGGCCGGTGACGAGCACATGCACCGGCGCGTCGAAGCCGAGCGCGCCGGGCGAAGCGGGGATGTCGTTGGCGTCGCCGTCGGTGAGCAGCAGCGCGCCGCCGACCCGGTCCGGCGGCGTGTCGGCGAGCGCCGAGCGCAGCGCCGCGAACAGTTGCGTGCCGCGATTGTCGGGATCGCCGCGCGGCGTCTCGACTACCCTGACCTCGACATTGTCGAGCGCCGCAAGGCGCTGTTCGAGCTCGGCGCGCGCCGCCGCGGTCTGGCGCGGCCGCTCGCCGATCTGGTTCGATTCCGACTGATCGACGACCAGCGCGACTACGTCCTTCAGCGGCCGGCGATCCTCGCGCACGACCGACGGATCGGCCAACGCGAGCAACAGCAGCGCGCAGACGAGCGCCCGCAGCGCCGCCGCGCCCGGCCGTCGCCACGCCGTCAGCGCCACCATCGCCAGCGCCGCGACGGCGAGCGCGATCATCGCGCCCTGCGGCAGCGGCGGCGCGAAGGCGATCGACCACGCGTTCAATGCGACAGCCTTTCCAGCAGGTCCTTGGCGTGGACCTGATCGGCCTTGTAGGTGCCGGTCAGCGTGTACATCACCAGATTGACGCCGCCGCGCAGCGCCATTTCGCGCTGGCGCGGGCCGCCGGGAATCAGCGGGTAGAGCGGCCGCCCTTCGGCGTCGGACGCCCAGGCGGCGGCAAGATCGTTCGACGTGACGACGATCGGCGAGACGCTGTCGCCGGCGCGCGCCGGGCGGGCGATGCGATCATTGGGATCGGGCGGCGGCAACGCCTCGATCCAGGTCTGACCATCCTCGGTGCGACCGACAAAGTGGTCGATGAGGTAGAACGTCTTGGTGACGACGTGGTCGCGCGGCACCGGCTCGAGTTCCGGCACGTCGACGCCGGAGAGCAGCGTGCGCAGCCACAGGCCTTCCGGCGTCGGCAAGCCGTCGGGGCTCTGGTTCAGCGCATCGCGGGTGTCGAAGACGATCGTGCCGCCGTCCTTCATGAACGCGGCGATGCGCTCCACCGCGGCGGCGGGCGGCTGCGGCCGTCCGGCGACAATCGGCCAATAGAGCAGGGGATAGAAGCTGAGGTCGTCGCGCGCCGGATCGACGGCGATCGGCTCGGCGATCTGGGCCGAGGTGCGCTCGCCAAGCACGCGCGCCAACGTCGCGAGGCCGAGGCGCGCAGTCTCGTCGACCGTTGCGTCGCCAGTCGCGACGTAAGCCAGATGGGTCTGGCGCGCGGCGTCGGCGTCGCGGGCCGAAATCGGCGCGTCGGCCGCGCGCGCCTGCGGCGCGAGCGTCGCCGCCCCGGCCAGCGCGCCGACGAGAAGCAGCGCCGCGGCGGCGGGCTTAGCGAAACGCGGCGTGCGCCCGAGCCACAGGCTGGCCAACCCGTCGGCGAGGAAGCCGATCAGGGCGGCGAGCAGCAGCCACGGCTTGAGGTCGAGCGGCTCGGCGACGCCGAGGCCGCCGGCGGCGACCGTCACGGCGCCGTAGTCCGCCGGCTCGAGCGCCGCGCCCGGCGCCACAGCGTTGACCGCTTCGAGCCCGTCGGCCGGGCCGTAGAAGCCGGGCGGATGGCGGGCGTCGCCGGGGCCGGCGAAATCGGCGCCGATCGGCGCGGCCTCGGCCGGCGGCGCGCCCAGAGCGCCGAAGCCGTCGAGGGTGCGATAGGGCGCACGCGTCGCTTGGGCCCCCGCCTTCTCGGCGGCGCTCGACTCGGCCGGCGCGGGCCCGGCGCGGGCGACGACCCGGCGCAGCATGTCGACGAACAGGCCGGACAACGGCAGGTTCGACCAGGTCGTGTCGGCGGTGACGTGGAAGAGGACGACGAGGCCCTTGCCGCGCGGCGCGGCGGTGACCAAAGGCGTGCCGTCGGCGAGCCGCGCCCAGGTCTTGCCGGCCAGGCCCGGCTCCGGCTCGGCCAGCACCTGGCGCGACACCGTGACCTCGTCGGGCGCGGCGAGACCGAAGAACGGGCTCTCCTTGTCGAACGCGGCGATGTGCTTGGGCGTCTCCCACGACAGCGCGCCGCCGAGCGTGCGGCCGCCGCGCCTGAGCGCGGTCGGCGTCAGCTCGTCGTCGCCGGCGGCGAGGCGCGTGCCGGCGAAGCGCAGCAGCACCCCGCCCGATTCGACGAAGGCGGCGAGCTCGTCGTGGGCCGGGCCGGGCGGCACGCTCATGTCGGCGAGCGCCAGCACCGACGGCTTCTCGGCGAGCAACGTCTGGATCGTGTCGCCGCCCGCCTCGCCCGCCTCGCGGATTTCCGCGTAGGGCGCAAGCGCCCGCTTGATGTAACAGACCGGCGACAGCAGCGGCTGGGCGACGTCGGCGCTGGACCCCGAGAGGATCGCGACGCGGCGGCGGCGCGAGCGTTCGTCGACCAGCCAGGTCGCGCCGGCGGACGATTCGTCGGCGACGACGAGCCGGCTGATCTGATTGCGCAGTTCGACCGGCAGATCGAACTTGGCGTCGACCGCGCGAGCCTGGCCGAAGTCGAACGACGCTTCGCCGATCGACCGACCCTGCGCGTCGAGCGCGCGCACGGTCCCGGCGCGCCGCCCGCCGGCGTCGGCGCGGGTCAGATGCGCCTGCAGCGCGCCGGCGAGATTGTCGGCGCCGGCGACGCCGATCGCCGTCGTCTTGTCGAGCACGACCGAGAGCTTGTGGCCGCGTGCGACGTCGGCGAGCGCGCGGGCGAACGCCGTCGCGCCGCCGAGCTCGACGCCGTCGGCGATCCAGACGACTTCCGTCTGCGGATTGGCGGCGAGAAAATGGGCGATCGGCGGCAGCGTCGCCAGGCGTTGCGGCGCGTAGGGGACAGGCGCGAGCGCGCGCAGGCGATCCTCGCCGCGTTGCGCGTCGAGGGCGGCGAGCTCCAGGCCGCCCTGCGAAACCGGCGCCAGCGCGACGAGCCGCCCGGCCCGCGTCGCCGCTTCGAGCGCGGCGCGCGCGTAAGCGGCGCGCCGTTGCCAACTCGGCGCCGCCGCCCAGCCGTCGTCGAGCACGATCAGCAACGGCCCGTCGCCCTTGCCCGGCAAGGCGTTCCAGATCGGCCCGGCCATCGCCAGGATCACCAGCCCCGCCACCGCGATGCGCAGCAGCAGCAGCGGCCACGGCGTCTTGGCCGGCGTCGCGTCCTTGCGTTGGAGGCCGATCAGCAATCGCAGCGGCGGAAAAACGACCTCGCGCGGGCGCGGCGGCGTCACCTTGAGGAAGAGATAGAGCGCCGCCAGCAGCGCCAGCGCGGCGAGCGCCGCCGGCGCGGCGAAAGCGAGCGGCAGGCCAAACATCTCAGGCGCTCCAGCCGGCGCGCGCCGGCTCGGGGCCGGCCATGCGGGCCCGCAGGGCGAGCAGCGCCTGCGCCGCCGAAGCGTCGGTGCGGTGCAGGGCGAAGCCCCAGCCGCGCGCCGTGCAGGCCGCGCGCACCGCTTCGCGATGGTCGGCGAGTCGTTCGAGATAGGGATCGCGCAGGCTCTGGGCGCGCGGCGCGCGCAGCCGCGCCAGCCCTTCAGCGGCGAGGAACTCGGTGTGGCCTTCGAACGGGAAGGTCTCCTCGATCGGGTCGGCGATCATCAGCGCCTGACCTTCGGCGCCGCGCGCGGCGAAACTGGCGATCGTCGCTTCGACCGCCGACGATTCGGAGAGGAAATCGCCGATCAGCGCTGCTTTGCTTCGCGGCTTGAGCGGCGCCGCCGGCGGCAAGCCTGCGGCGGGGACTCCGCGCCGTTCCTCGGCCGCCACCGCCTCGGCGAAGCGCTCGACGACGTCGCGCCCGGCGAGCGGCGGGGTGAGGCCGAGCAGCCCGGCGCGCTCGCCGCCGCGCACAGCGAGATCGGCGAGCGCGAAGGCGAGCACGGCGGCGCGATCGACCTTGGCGCAGGGCGCGAGCGACGAAGCGAAGGTCATCGACGGCGAGCGGTCGAACCAGATCCAGATCGTGTGCGAGGCCTCCCATTCGCGCTCGCGCACGAAAGCGCGGTCTTCGCGCGCCGAGCGGCGCCAGTCGACCCGCGCCGCCGGCTCGCCGGAGACGAACGGCCGGAACTGCCAGAAGGTTTCTCCCGAGCCGGCCTGCCGCCGCCCATGGACGCCGTGCAGCAGCGAATGGGCGATCTGGCGCGCGGCGACGACGAGGCTCGGCAGCCGCGCCGCCAGCGTCGACGCCTCTTGGCGGATGCGTCGCTCGGAGGCCGACGCCGCCATCGCCTCAGCCAAGCGTTCTTGCGACCAGCCGCGCAATCACGGCGGGGATCGTCTCGCCGTCGGCGCGCGCGGCGTAGCTCAGCGCCATACGATGTTTGAGCACCGGCTCGGCGAGCGCGGCGACGTCGTCGCGCGACGGCGCGAAGCGGCCGTCGACCAGCGCGCGGGCGCGGCAGGCGAGCATCAAGGCCTGGGCGGCGCGCGGGCCCGGCCCCCAGGCGATCGGCTTGGCGAGCTCGGCGTCGCCCTCGCCGGGGCGGGCGGCGCGGACGAGATCGAGGATCGATTCGACGACGCTTTCGCCGATCGGCGTGCGTCGCACCAGGCGTTGCGCGGCCATCAGCTCGGCGGCGGTCATCGCCGGCTTCGCCTTGACCTCGACGTCGCCGGTCGTCTCGATGAGGATGCGGCGCTCGGCGTCGCGGTCGGGATAGCCGACGTCGATCTGCATCAGGAAGCGATCGAGCTGCGCCTCGGGCAAGGGGTAGGCGCCTTCCTGCTCAAGCGGGTTTTGCGTCGCCAGGACGTGGAAGGGGGCCGGCAGATCGTGGCGCGCGCCGGCGACCGTCACATGGCGTTCCTGCATCGCCTGCAGCAACGCCGACTGGGTGCGCGGGCTGGCGCGGTTGATCTCGTCGGCCATCAGCAACTGGGCGAAGATCGGTCCCTTGATGAAGCGGAAACTGCGGCTGTGGTCGAGGCCCTCCTCCATCACCTCGGCCCCGAGAATGTCGGAGGGCATCAGGTCGGGGGTGAACTGCACCCTGAGCGCGTCGAGCCCCATGACGACGCCGAGCGTCTCGACCAGCTTGGTCTTGGCGAGGCCGGGGACGCCGATCAACAGACCATGCCCGCCGGCGAGCAACGTCACCAACGCCTGCTCGACCACCCGTTCCTGGCCGAAGATCACCGCGCCGATCGCCTCGCGCGCCGCGGCGACGCGCGACAGCGTCGCTTCGGCGGCCTTGACGATGCTGGCGTCGAGATCGGCGACGGTCATGCTCTCTCCTTTGGACGAACGGCGGGTCGGGCGAGCGGCGCGGGCGAATTCCCCTTCGCCGGCGACCGCACTAGATTGAGGCGACCCCTGCCGGAAGCAAGGCGTAACATACGGACGACATCCTTGCCCACAAACAAGCGCGAGATTGTGGCGGCCGGCGGCGCGCCGGAAAGCGCTCTCGGCGGCCTCGCTGAAGCGGCGGCGGCGGCGGCCCGCGGCCGTGGCCCGGCGCCGGTTCATCTCTGGAATCCGCCGTATTGCGGCGAGATCGACATGCGCATCGCCGGCGACGGAACGTGGTTCTATCGCGGCTCGCCGATCGGCCGCCCGGCCCTGGTCAAGCTGTTCGCTTCGATTCTGCGCAAGGACATGGACCGTCACGTTTTGGTGACGCCGGTCGAGCGGGTCGGGATCGCGGTCGACGACGCGCCGTTCGTCGCCGTCGAAATGGAGGCCGGCGAGGCGGACGGCGCGCGGCGGCTCGCCTTTCGCACCAACGTCGACGACGTCGTCACGGTCGACGCCGATCATCCGCTGCGCTTCGAGCGCGCCGCCGTCGACGGGATCAAGCCCTATGTCCGGGTGCGCGGCGAATTGTGGGCGCTGGTCAAGCGCGCGCTCTACTACGATCTCGTCGCGCTGGGCGAGGTCGCGCCGCAGAATGGCGAAGACTGGTTCGGCGTGCGCAGCGGCGGACAATTCTTCGCCATCGCCCGCACCAGCGAGATCGAGGGGTTGTGAGCGATTCGTCCTCGCCGAGCGGGCTTTCCGCCGACGGCCTGCGCCGCCTGGCGCGGGCGCGGCTCGCCGCTGAGCCGGCGGCCGACGCGCTCGCCTCGCTGCTGGCGCGGCGCGGCGACCGTGCGCTCGACGGCCTGACGATCGATCCGCAGACCGTAGCGGCGGCGCGCCCGGCGGCGGTGCTGGCGCCGATCGTGCCGCGGCCGGACGGGCTGACGGTGCTGTTGACCCTGCGCGCCGCGCATCTGCGCAGCCATTCCGGACAGGTCGCGTTCCCTGGCGGCAAGATCGACCCCGGCGAGACGCCGGGCGAGACGGCGCTGCGCGAGGCGCGCGAGGAGATCGGCCTTGCGCCCGAATTGGTCGAGCCGCTCGGCTGGCTCGACCCCTATCTCACCGGCACCGGTTTTCGCGTAACGGCGCTGGTGGCGCTGATCGACCCCGCTTTTAAGCCGACGCTCAACCCGGACGAGGTCGCCGACGTGTTCGAAACGCCGTTCGCCTTCCTGATGGACGCCGCCAACCACCGGCTGGAGGAACGGCAATGGCGCGGCCGGACGCGAAAGTTCTACGCCATGCCCTACGGCGAGAGGTATATCTGGGGCGTCACCGCCGGCATTCTGCGCAATCTGTACGAGAGGCTGTTCACCTGATGTGGCGCTCCGTCGGCGAAACGCTCGGCCTGTTTTTCCTGCCGTTTCTACTATTTGCGAGCTATCTCGCGCTCAGAATGCGCTGGCCGCTGGCGCTCGAGCACTGGACGCGCAGCCGGGTGACGATTCTGGTGATCGCCGGCCTCGCGGCGGCGCTGGCGGGGCTCGTCGCCGCCTCGCTGTTCGCGCCGCGCGGCCACGGCGTCTATCTCCCCGCCCATGTCGAGAACGGCGTGCTCGTGCCGGGGCGAATCGAATGAGCGTCCTGCCCGGCTTGCGGGACGGGCGGCTCGCCGACCGTCGCCTGCTCGAGACCGGCCGGCTCGCCCGCGCGCTCGCCGCGCTGAACGGTGACGGCGAAGAGACGCGGCTGGTCGGCGGCGCGGTGCGCGACCTCGCGCTCGGCGAAGCGGTCGGCGATTTCGACCTCGCCACCACCGCGCTGCCGGAAGTCGTGATGAAGCGGGCGCGCGCCGCCGGCTTCGGCGTCGCGCCGACCGGCCTCGCCCACGGCACCGTGACGGTGATCGTCGAGGGCAGGCCGATCGAGGCGACAACGCTCAGGCGCGACGTCGACACCGACGGCCGCCACGCCAAAGTCGCGTTCGGCCGCGACTTCCGCGACGACGCACTGAGGCGCGACTTCACCATCAACGCGCTGTCGCTGACCGCGGACGGAACCGTCCACGATTACGTCGGCGGGCTGATCGATCTCGCCGCCCATCGCGTCCGTTTCATCGGCGAAGCGCGCCAGCGTATCCGCGAAGACTATCTGCGCATCCTGCGCTTCTTCCGCTTCTCGGCCCGCTACGGCGACGGCAAGCTCGACCGGGCGGGCTTCGCGGCGGCGATCGCCGAACGCGAGGGCCTGGCGATCCTGTCGCGCGAGCGGGTGCGCGCCGAACTGATGAAGCTCGTCGTCGCCCCGCGCGCGCCGCAAACACTCGCCGCCATCTGCGAAGCGGGGCTGCTTCAGCCGCTGGTCGCCGGCCAGACCGACGCGGCGCGCTTCGCCCGCCTGGCGGCGATCGAGGCGGCGGGCGAGACGGCGCCCGACGCGACGCTGCGCCTCGGCGCGCTGTGCGTGCTGATCGGAGAGGACGCTGAGCGGCTGCGCGACCGGCTGCGGCTCTCCAACGCCGAGACCGATCGCCTCGCCGCCCTGGCGCACGGGCTCGCCGACCTGCACGACGGCGAGACGCCGCCTTCGCTCGGCGCGCTGCGGCGACTGCTGTTCGAACGCCGTCGTCAGGGCGCGCTCGACGCGCTGGCGATCTTCCAGGCTGACAGCGGCGCAGGCGTCGACGACTGGCGCTTCATTCGCGCCCGCGCGTTTCTCTTGTCGACGCCGGAGCCGACCCTGCCGATCACCGGCGCCGACGTCGTCGCACGCGGCGTGACCCACGGCCAGCGCATCGGCGCGACGCTGAAAAAGTTGCAGGCCTTGTGGATCCGCGCCGGTTTCCCACGCGAGCCGGAGACGCTGGCGCGGCTGCTCGACGAGGCGCTGAAACCTTAGCTCCGCTTGCCGACGCAGGCGGCAGGGGCTAGCCAGAAACAGTCGCGGCGTCCCTTCTCCCCGCTTGCGGGGAGAAGGGACGCCGCGCCAGCGGCCGATGGGGGACGCAGGATGCCGCCAACCAGGTTTTGGGCCGAAATGTCGTGGCGCGACTTCGCCGCCGCCGACATGGCCAAGACGGTCGCAGTGCTGCCGATCGCAGCGATCGAACAGCACGGACCGCATCTGCCGGTCGGGACCGACGCGTTCATCGGCGAGGGCTATCTCCAGC
>Ga0224559_1001567_pt1 | contig 12427 bp, 11 predicted proteins | sample 714S33034metaG_FD_180676 | JGI IMG/M metagenome (GOLD analysis project Ga0224559, IMG submission 180676) | Peat soil microbial communities from Stordalen Mire, Sweden - 717 S3 30-34 | ecosystem: Environmental > Terrestrial > Soil > Wetlands > Peat | place: Sweden: Norrbotten County, Stordalen... | reverse complement strand
GAGAAACCTTCGCTCAGGCACGCTATGCGAGCGATGCAGCGGCAACAGAAGCTCTTTGCCGCGCGGCCGATGCCACGATTGTGCTGGCTCCCGGCACTTCGCGCTTCACGCGGGTTGCGGCGGGCGTGGCGCACCGGCTGGGCGGCTTCATCGACACGCACATCACTGCGCTTGGCGGAACTGATACCGTGGAAGTCTCGCGCTGGTTCTATCGCCAACGAGTTGAGGCAACCATCAGCCGCGATGCGCGCCCCTGGTTTCTGCTGCTGGATGCGGGCACACATGCGGCCTTTGCGGGCGCATCCGGTACGGCTCCGGTCGAACAAGTCGCCGTTCAACTGCCTGCGCTGCGTACTACTTTCAGCGGCTTCCGCGCTCCGGCGCAGGATGCGCAAACCATCCGTCCCGATGCGAAGATGCTGTTGGTGGCCGGCGCGGGATGGACCAAAAAACAGCCCGATGGCCAAGTTCATGCCGCCGAGGCGGGCGAGCTGATTCTCGGCTTTCTGCACGCAACGGGCGCGTCTCTGGGTAGCAGCAAGTCACTGGTGGATCAAGGTGGCGAAGGGAACTCCGTTCTCCCTTTTCTGACGCATCTCAATCAGATCGGGCAGACGGGCGCGACACCGCGCCACGCCAAAGGACTCTCCACCTGCTGCCACGGCGAGGAACCGCATGTGGTGGGCTGGCGTTTCATCGGCGACCGGCGCGCCATCAGTTTGGATCCCAACTGCGGGTGGACTCGCGGCAAAGCTGACGTAGTCTATGTCGCCGACGCCTTTCCAGTGATGGCGAAAGTGAACGCGCTGCTTGAAGCGAAGAAGGTGTAAGCAACCGGAACGTGTGAGTGCTCCAAGTCCCAGAATCGAGACCTGGAGCGTTCAGCGTTGCAGATACGATTCACGCACGGAACTCCCCTAGAGCTTGAGCGCCGCCGGAAGCGAAAGGGTCTCCATGATCTTTTTCATTACCTGGTCGTCATCTGCGATCACCCGAAGGAGCCTTTGCTTGAGTTCATCGCGTTTGGCATAAAGGCGTAGCGGTTCCGGGGGGTTGTGCAGCAGTTCCTTCCCCACAAGCGCACGAACGATAAAAGGCATGTAGGACGAGTAATCGCCCTGCATGCTGACCGTCTGCGTCGTGTAAGTCTCCGGATTGACCTTTCCCCACGACACCGCTTCTGCCGGCGCGCATGAGGACAGGCTGCCATCCGTCACCGGGGACGAAACGATCTGAGCGTCATAATCATAGCCGCGGATATTGTCGAGGAAAAAGATCTGCGAGAGCGTCGGCTCCGGTTGCAATGAATAATTCTTGGGAACGCCCCCGCCCAATACCAGGATGGCAAACGACTTCGCTTCGGAGCCAAACAATCCCCAGTGATGGTAGGCACAGGACTCGAATACGTCTTCGTGAAGATCGTAATCGAAGCCATATTTGATCTTCCCAAGCCGCGCCAGCATCCAGAGCTTGACTGAATTGAGGAACGCGCTGCCATCGGCGGGCGCACCGATGAAAACCGGTAATTCAAGATCGGAGCATGTGCTCAGCAGGCCGGGTGCAATGCCCAGCGCCTTCTCCCGTTCGCCAAAGTACTTGCCGAGAAGATAATTGCGTTCCGTTGTTGTCATCCGCCTTTGGAATTCTGGCCTTTGCAGTACCTCCGTCAATACGGCATCCTGGTCAAATAACACTTGCTCGTCAAAGCCGGTGTCGGTAACGCGAATCACGCCATTCTCGCGCAGTTTGGCATCATCGCCGAACAGATTCACTTCGCGGATCGGGCGTTCATCGGTCTTCCGGAGACAGTCATGACCATCGTGATAACAGATCGCGTCGGTCACCGTGAGGTATGCTGTGTTCGCCGCCTTAAGGAGTGGAATAAGCCACGCGCGGTGCTGATCGGAAACCGTAATCGGTCCGGCGCACGTCACGACAAGCGGAATGCGCTTTTCGATCACCTGCTTCATTACCTCATAGACCCGCCGCAGGTATGCGCCTCCAAAAGCCGGAAGCGATCCTAAAAATACCTCGCTCAGGTTCTCGCAGCTTGTGACCGGTTTCCCGGTCACTTCCCTGCCCATAAGTCCATTATTCATAGCGCATTTGCTCATACTCACAACCTCATATCAAATCAACTTGTGTATTCAGCTTCCCGGACTGTTTCTACGGAGGGTTACCTTACTCAATGATACCTTCGCTGTTGAAGTTAGCCGACCGAACCGGTCGAACCGGCTTCAAGTCTAGGAAAGGACACCGGACTTCTTTGTGATTGCCGCGCTTCTCCGGCGCTGAACCTGCGCGAATCTTGGAGCTGGCTTTGACTATGCTGGGACCTTCGAAAATAAGGAACTACATTACCCGCGCTAGCCATTTTCCTGTGTGTGACATGAGATTAGCTGCAATCTCCTCGGGGGTGCCCTCGGCAACAATGCGGCCGCCGGCCTCGCCGCCCTCGGGGCCTAAATCGATGACCCAATCGGCGGATTTGATGACATCCAGATTGTGCTCGATGACGATCAGCGAGCCGCCACCATCGATAAGCTTGCGGAAGGCGGTGAGGAGCTTGGAGACGTCGTCGAAGTGGAGGCCGGTGGTGGGCTCGTCGAGGATGTAAAGGACGCGGCTGGCCTGGGAGGGTTTGGCGGTGGCGTTTACGGCGCGAACCTGAGCGAGGTGGGCGGCGAGCTTGACGCGCTGCGCCTCGCCGCCGGAGAGTGTGGTGGCTGATTGGCCAAGGCGCAAATAGCCGAGGCCAATTTCGTCGAGGACAGCGAGCTTTTCCAGCAGGCGGGGTTGACCAGCAAAGAAGCGCAACGCCTCTTTGACGGTCATTTGCAGCACATCGTGGATATTCTTGCCCTTGTATTTGACATTGAGAATCTTGGCTTGATAGCGGGTGCCGTTGCAGTCTTCGCAGGGCAGCTCGACGTCGGCGAGGAATTGCATTTCGACGGTGACCGTACCGTCGCCCTCGCAGGTGTTGCAGCGGCCGCCGGGAACATTGAAGGAAAAATGCCCCGGCGTGAGCGAAAGGCGCTTGGCCTCGGGTTGCGCTGCAAAGAGCTCGCGAACGAGGTCGAAACCCTTGATGTACGTGATAGGGTTGGAACGCGGGGTGCGGCCAATGGGGGTCTGATCGACGAGAATCACGTCGTTGATGCGCTCGACTCCAGCGAGAGATTTGAAGACGCTGGAGGGGTCGGCACCATCCGACTGACCCAGCGCGCGCGCCACGGCGCGATAGAGGATCTGGTGCACGAGAGTGGATTTGCCCGAGCCGGAGACGCCGGTGATGGCAACCAACATTCCGAGGGGGATTTCAACGTCGAGCGAGTGAATATTGTTGGCCGTGGCTCCGCGCAAAATGAGGCGTTCGCGGCCGGGCGTTCGGCGGCGCGTGGGGATGGGAATGGAGAGTTTGCCGGAGAGATAGCGGCCGGTGAGAGAGTTGGGGTTGGCTTCAATCTCGGCGAGCGCGCCCTCGGCGAGGAGTTTGCCGCCCATCTCGCCAGCGCCGGGGCCAAGGTCGAGAAGGTGGTCGGCTGCGCGGAGAATGTCGGCGTCGTGTTCGACCACGATGATGGTGTTGCCCAGGTCTCGCAGTTTTTCCAGGATGTGGATAAGGCGGGCGGTATCGCGCGTGTGAAGGCCGATGGAAGGCTCGTCGAGAACATAAAGCGCGCCGACCAGTTGAGAGCCGAGCGAGGTAGCGAGCTGAATGCGCTGCGCCTCGCCGCCAGAGAGCGTGGAAGCAAGGCGGTCGAGAGTAATGTATTCGAGCCCGACGGCATCGAGAAAGCTGAGGCGCTGGCGAATCTCTTCGAGAATGGATCCTGCGATCTCCTCTTGCATGGGCGAGAGGCTGAGCGCATCAAAGAAATCCTTGGCCTGGGCAATGGTAAGTGCGGTGGCCTGGCAGATACTCTTGCCATTGAGTCGAACGCTGCGAGCCTCGGCTCGTAGTCGCTGGCCGCGGCAGTCGGGGCACTCGGCGTAGCCGCGATACTTGCTGAGCATGACGCGGACATGGAGCTTGTATTTTTTGCGCTCCATCTGGGCAAAGAAGCCATAGACGCCGGCAAAGGTTCCTTTGCCGCGCAGAACAATTTCGTGCGCGGCTTCGGGCATATCGCGCCAGGGCACGTCGAGCGGAACGCCCAGTTCAGCCGCATGCTTGCGAAATTCTGTAAACCAGGGGCGATACTTGGGGCGATTCCAGGGATCGAGGGCGCCGCCGTTGAGAGTGAGTTCCTGATCGGGGATGATCAGGTTGAGATCGAAGTCCATCGTATTGCCGAAGCCCTGGCAACGGGGACAGGCTCCGTAGGGATTGTTGAAGCTGAAAAGGCGCGGCTCCGGCTCGCGGCCGGGGCGATGGCAGCTCTTGCACTCGTAGGCTACCGAGAAACGGTGGCGCGGGCGAGGAGCAGTATCGTCATCCACCCCACGGACGAAGACCTGTCCGTGGGGGCCCCGGTCACGCGGGAGTTCCTCGAAGATAACCTCGCCGGACTCGCGGTAGGCAATCTCAGCGGCATCAACGAGACGGGCGCGGTTTTCGGGAGTCACTACAATCCTGTCTAAAAGAACAAAGACCGGCAGCGTGAAATCAAGGTCGAGGAGCGACTCGGGAGTGGAGAACTCGAAGATGCTGCCTCGCTGGTATAGACGATTGAAGCCGGAGGCGCGCAACTCGATGAGGCGAGCTTTGAGGGCCTCGGTAAGCGGAGAGCCAACCGCCGTTTTTGCCTGGGCCTTGGCGGAAGACTTGGCCGCGGATTTCAGAACACTCCGGGCGGGTTTGGCCTCGGCTTCGGGCGCCGGTTCGGCGTGTCGCACGGGAAAGAGCACATTCAGCCTAGTTCCCTCTCCCAGGGCCAGCGTAGCCTCAGCAATCTCATCGATGGAGTCGCGCTTGACCAGGCCGTCGCAGTGAACACAGTGGACGGTGCCGCAGCGGGCGTAGAGCAGGCGCAGGTAGTCGTAGATTTCAGTGGCCGTGGCGACCGTGGAGCGGGGATTGCGCGTGGAGTTCTTCTGCTTGATGGCGATGGCTGGCGCGAGGCCGTCGATCTCGTCCACATCGGGCTTTTCGATGCGCTCAAGGAATTGGCGAGCGTAGGAGGAGAGCGACTCGACATAGCGCCGCTGCCCTTCGGCGTAGATAGTGTCGAAGGCCAGCGAGGACTTGCCAGAGCCGGAGACGCCGCTGATGACTGTCAGCTTCCCGTGCGGGATCTCGCAGGAGATGTTCTTCAGGTTATGAGTCCGCGCACCGCGGATCGTGATGGCGTCGTTCAAGTGGAAATCACCGGGAAAGTAGTCGGCCGGCCGCAACCCCGCTTCCTCTGCGAGGTTTGGAGCGCAAACAGCCATTATTCATTATAGGGCGCGAGACAATGCGGAAGATCAACAAATGAATAAACCCACCAGCCGAAGCCGGATGAGCGCCGCGGTCAATAAATCTGGACCTTATTCCGACGGCTTATTCCGGCGGACCAATGCTAAGAACAAAATACGATGCCGGCTCGGTTTTGCTGGCGTTGGTGGCAGAGTGGTCGTCTCCGGCAATGCAAAGGCCCATATCGCCAGCCTTGAGCGTGCGAGTGACGCCAGCGGTCATCAGGGTTACGGCGCCTTCGCGGACGAGCCAGATCTCCGAGTGCTTGTGGTGGTCAATGGGCTCGGCGGGCGCGCCAGGAACGAGGAAAGTGATATGCGCCTCCAGCCTGATATTGTCTGGCAACATGCCGATGAGGAAATGGTGCGAGGTACGCGCAGGCCGCTGCGTGCCGTAGGCTTCGCCTCAGGTGTATTGTCCGGACGCCAGCTTGGGCAGTGCAGCGAGTGCGGCGGCGGTTGGCGACACCGGTAACTGGGCTTCGGCGGCAGACGCAAGGGCCGGAGCAGCAAAAAGCATCGGTAATAGTGCGGAAAATTCTCGACGATCCATGAAGACCTCCTGTTTGTAGGCAATATTACCCAGAGAATGGCCGGTCTGCAAATACGGGGGATAAATCGGATTAGATGAAGAGATGGAATTTGCCTTCAGAACGAAAGAGGCAGGACAAACCAGGCGCGTACTTAAATGTGAACCGCACAATGATCCGGGCGAATCGCAGGAATGACGCAGTCGGCAGGCACGAACTGCGCGCGAATCTACGGTAAATATTTGGGATTAAGCGGCCAACGAGGAAAACTGCAAGAGTTTCGACTCCTTGATCTCTTCCTGGCGGGCAAAGACTCTCGCCAGTCCTAACAGGGCCTCCGAGGCGCAGGAAGGGCATCGCATTGAGTTGGTGCCAACGGAGTCACAGTCCTGGCATAGATAGGCCCTGGAAAACGGGATGAAATGCTGGGCATCGGAACTGTTGGTTTCACTCTGTGTTTGTACCATTGAACGGTTCCTCCGAGTCATCTATTTGGCCGAATCTCACTCAGATACGGCTACTTAGAAAAAATCTTGCTGTTATCCTTGTCGAATTGCTGTTCGGTTTTAGTGGATTTTTCTGCGGCCTTTTCGGCCACATGGTCAATTTTCTTCTGGGTTGAGGTGTTCGAGAGTGTCTCGTCTTCCAGCTTCTTCGCCTGCGGATTCTCAAATTGCACGGTCATTGTCGATCTCCTGAGTATCACTATGGACTTTCAGGCAGGCTCAGTACTGGTCTGTTCTGCTCCACTTCGGATTTCCTTCATCAACCAGGCGCGTCGAACTCTCATCCGCCCTGGCTAAGGTCTGCGCCGGTAAACTGATGATTGAGGTATTCCGTGCTTCGTTTTTCCGTTTTGGTATTACTCTTCGCTTCGATTGCCGGGTTCGGCCAGAGTTCTTCGCAGATTCAGAATGCTCAGGCGCCGGCAACTGAGCCCCCTGCCGCTATGAGCCAGCCTGCCTCTGACGCAGTGGCGGAAGCTGAGGCAGCTATCGCCAAATCCGACTGGAAGGCAGCTGAGGCCAGGCTGGCTCCCTGGCTGGCGACCCATCCCACCGATGCGCGGGCGCTGTTTGATGCGGGTTACACGGCCGACGCGCAAAATCATCTAGCCGATGCGGCCGGACTCTACCGGCGAGCTGTGGCGTCGAATCCGCAGTCTTTTGAGGCACATGCGGAGCTTGGGCTGCTGCTGGCCCGGCAAGGTAGGCCGGAAGAGGCTTTATCTGAGTTAGTGGCCGCCACTCAACTCGACCCCGGCGAAGCTGGAGGCGGCGCAAAGGCGCAGGTGTGGCGGGCGCTGGCGGAGATTGACCGCGTAGGCGATCCGGCCAAGGCTTCCCAAGATTTATTGGAGGCGCTGAAACTCTCGCCCGAAACGCCTGCCGACACTTTGCTGGCTGCCAGCCTTGCTGACCAGAGCGGCCAGTTTGACGCTGCCAAGCAAGCCTATCGCCGCGTACTCGCCAAAGACCCGAAATCCGCACAGGCCAGCGCGGGCCTGGCTCACCTATTGATTGCGCGCAAACAGTATCCCGAAGCGGAAACCCTGCTGCGGACAGCGCTGGAGCAAGCGCCTGAAGACACGGCGCTGACCGCCCAACTGGCCACCGTGCTGGCTGCGCAGGATAAGGCCGAAGCACTGCCGCTGCTGCAGAAGCTGCACGCCGCTCACCCCAAGGAGATTGCGATTACGCGCATGCTGGCCGCGGTGCTGGACGATGCTGGAGACGAGGAGGACTCGGACAAGCTCTACGTTGCACTGCTGGCGGCCACTCCCAACGACCCGGAGCTCTTGGTAGCTCACGGACAGAACCTGATCCGCCAGCTCAAGTACCCCGAGGCTCTCACGGCCTTTGACAAGGCCACCAGGTTGGATGTTGCAAACGCCGACGGATGGAGCGGGCTGGCCTTTGCTGCGTCGAAGACGAATCAACCTTCGATCACGTTGCACGCGTTGACCGAACGGTCGAAATACTCACCAGAGGTTCCGTCCACATACTTTTTATGGGCGACGGCCTACGATGCATTGCATGAGAAGTCTCAGGCCGTAGCCTACTACCATCACTTTCTCGACTCGTCTGCCGGCAAGTTTCCCAATCAGGAGTGGCAGGCGCGGCAAAGGCTGCTCGTTCTGGAAGGCAAGAAGTAAGATCAGGGACAAGAGATTATTCATCCAACGAGCTGCCGGTGGTTAGCTGTAAGCTGACAATAGTGGCCGCTGAGTTTGTTCCCATTTTTCAAGAGGAGTACCGGGCGTTGCGCCCCAGGGCGCCATTGCCGCCCATGGTGGTCCGTATTCGGCGGTTTACCTCGCTGAATACCCGGATTCGATTGCGCGACGGGCAGATACTGGTCAGCCTTTCCGACCTGCTGGAGGGCGCGCCAGAGCCGGTGATTCACGCTATCGCGCACATTCTGCTGGCCAAACTCTACAAAAAGCCCATCAATGCAGCGCACAATATGCGCTACAAGCGTTTTTCGTCGAGCGCGGCAGTCACCCGGCAGACCGAGCTGATTCGCGGCGCACGCGGCAGCAAGCGGTTCTTCGGCCCCGAGGGCCGCTTTTACAACCTGGAAGAGGTCTTCGACTCGCTCAACCTGCGGTTCTTCGGAGGCCTGTTGGGTCGGCCAGAATTGACCTGGAGCGAAGGCATGGCCAAGCGATCTCTCGGCCACTATGACGCCGCCCACAACACCATCGTGGTGAGCCGGGTTTTTGACCGGCCATCGAGCCCGCGGTACGCAATCGAATACCTGCTGTACCACGAGATGCTGCACCTGAAACACCCGGTGAAGATGCGCGGGGTGCGGCGATGCGTACACTCGCGGGAGTTCAAGGCAGAAGAGAGGCTATTCCCGCAATTAGCCGAGGCGCAGGCGTTTATCAAGAGGCTGTAGCCGGTATCTTCGCGCTGGCTGTGACTGGGATGACTACGGTTTCCCCTGCGGAACCCGCACCAGGATGGCGTTGTCCACGCGCACAATCAGGCGGGAGTATTTCTCTTTGCCCGCGTTGCGCATGGCCTCATAGCGCGGGTTGAGCGAGTCTACGTCAACACGCAGCGGCGCCTTGGGGTCCCCAGGCACGTCGAAGCTGACGCGGATATCGGGCTGGCCGTCGCCGTCCACGTCCACCAGATCGGATACGCGCGGCGGCAACGCACTCACGGGGGTCCAATCGAGCTGCACGAACGGGCGTGCGCTCTGCAGCAGGTGAGGCGAGACGGGGCGGTGAACGTCAATAGCGTACGCGCCCATGGGAATCGAGCGCACCTTGGGGCCGCCGGAGTAGACCTCATCCACGTGCAAGCCGAGGGCAATAACCCCTTTGGAGAAGAGGCCCATGAGCAGAAATGGAGTCAGCAGGGCCGCCAGTACCGTGAGAACAGCAGCCGTGTAGCCGAGTGTGGCGCGCAGTTTCATCAGCTCCCCCTAAATGACAAAGTGCAGAATAGCGGCGAGACCCTGGGCGATAATACTGCCGCCGAACATGACGGCCATGGCCCAGGCCGCGTAAAGAAACAGGAGCCGTGCGCGTTCCGGTTTCACCGCAACCTCGGTTCCCTTGATATGCCAGACGATGGCGTGTTGCGGACAGGCATCGACACATGCGCCGCACTTCATGCAGGAGAGCAGAGTTTCACCGCGGGCGATGGACTCCTTCGACAGGGAGAGATTTGGGCAGGCGTTCTGACAGAGCAGGCAGGAGTGGCAACGATCTTTGTCGATCTTCATTTCGAAGATGCTGATTTTGTTGAAGATGGATTGGAAGGCACCAAAAGGACAGAAAAAAGCGCATTGCGTACGTTTTTTTGTCAGCAGCGGCAGCACGATGACCAGTCCCGCAAAGAGCAGGATGAAGATGATGTTTTGTACCAGCCCCAGCAGGTTGCGTGCGGCTATGTATTCCGTGACGGCTTTGAAGGGGCAGAGCCACGTGCAGTACACAGACTCAAAAAGAGCCATGGAGAGCAGCACCATGGCCAGCAGCACAGCCCAGGGCAGGTAGCGCCAGCGCGGATCAATGTTGCGAATCTTGGCTCGCCTGGGGATAGCTGCCATGCCCTCTTCGATGCCGCCGAAGAAGCATGCGTAGCTGCACCAGCCTTTTCCCATGACCAGTGTAAGGGCCAGCCAGAGTCCGATCATGGAGGCAATGCCATGATTGGCGCTGGCGATGGAGCCGGGAAAGACCAGCGTTTTGGTGAAGGCTGCCGGAAGAATGAGGAACGGGATGGGCATGAAGCAGAAGGGGGTGCGACCGGCTATCATCTCTTCGACGGGAATGCCCATGGAGCCGCGCATGACGAGAAGGTTATGAATGAAGCCGATGGGAAAGAGGAGACCGAGGCTCACGAAGAAGATGCGACGCCAGCGATAGGTCGAGCGGGTGCGCATCATCTGGAAGAAGAGCACGGTCATGAAGAGCGCGGTGACGGCGCCGGCGATGTGCGAGAGACGGTCGGCGCGGGCGCTCGGGTTGGCGAACATGAGCAGCGACCAGAGCAGTATCGGCAAGGTGAGCAACAGAGAACGGAGGATGCTGCGCGGCGGATCGCCGGCGTGCGGCGCAAGATAAGCGTTAGTAGCCATAAGCATTTTTCCCCAGCAGCATGGCAATTCCCAAAGCGAGGTAATAGAGGGCAATGAGCACCATCGCCATCCGAGCGACCGTAAGGACGGCCTGGTTACGGGCGATGCAACCCAAAGTTAAGAACGGAACAAACCAAACAGAAGTTCCCAGAAAAAATGCAGCAAAGAAGAGCAGGGCTGCGGCCATGCTGCCCAACTGGGCGGCCCGGATGCCGGCCGCTACAAATGGAGGGCAGAGATTCAAGCCGGTGAGGAAACCCAAAGCCGCCGCACCAGCAAGGCTGCGACTTTTCTTTTCACCAATGCTCACCAGTTTTGACTCCGCGCAGGGTTGAGCGCAACTGCGCCGAGCCGCATATGCATACCAAAGCAGGATGCCAGCGAGCAGCAAATAGACCGCGCCCATCAGCAACAGACGAGGCAATGGCAGCATGGAGGCCAGCAAGCCAAGTTCCCAAGCCACAACGGCAAAGAGCAGGTATCCCAGAAGGCGGGCTCCCAAGAAGGCAGAGAGATAGCGGAGGTGAGGCCGTAAGCCCTTACGCTCGGTAAGCATAGAGGGAACCAACACGGGTCCGCAAGCTGCTATACAGGCAGGACCTGATGCTAGACCGAGGGCCAGAGCTTCGCCGTATGAGACAAACACAGCCATGGGCGGATGCTATCTGGCCTTCCGCGCCAGGATCAGTGACGAATGGCACACGCCGCCTTTTCAGGAGTCTTACGCAGCTTTTTCCAGAGCCTCAGCAGCTTCATTGGGCCCGGCGGCAGGGCGTGTGGCGGCCCAGACGATCAGAAGTATGCCTGCCATGACGGAACCGGCACTGGCGAGTTGAGCGTTCGATAAGTTCCATAAAACCTTGGGGTTGCGACGTATAAATTCAACCAAAAAGCGAGCTATTCCGGAGAGCAGCAAGTATTCGCCGACGATGGCGCCCGCGGGGCGGTGTTTGCCGGCTCTCCACCACAGCCAGGCTCCTATGAGTAGGGCTGCGGCCAGTTCGTAGAGCGGCGTGGGATGGACGCGAACGAACGGCGCGGTTGGCTCTATGCCATTGGGAAAGCTCATGCCCCATGGCAAGTTGGTGGCGATGCCGTAGCATCCGTCGCCTGCGAGGAAGCAGCCAATGCGTCCGATGCCGTAGCCGATGGCGGCTGCCGGCGCGGCTAAATCCAGGGTCCTGAGGCTGCCAATCTTCGACCACCAGCCCTGGAAGAGCAGCGCGGAGATGCCGAAGAGGAGCCCGCCGAACCAGGCGTACCCATCCCTGGCCCATAAAACCTGCCAGCCCAGTTCGCGGAATTCGATAGGTGTGTCGATGACATGCCAGAGCTTGGCGCCCACGATGCCAGCTACCACGGTTACGGCTACGATGCTCAAGGCGTCGGTTTCGACGTGCGCGCGGCGAAAGCTGCGGTCCATGACAAATGCAGCTACTACTGCGGCCAGCCAGAGCATCAGCCCAAAGGTGGGCATGGTTAAGTGCCAAACGTGCAAATAGGGAATCATCGCTCTTCAAGTATAGACGGGCCAAAGGCGGAAGAAGTGTCCGGCGTGCGCCCTGGATCGAAACAGCCCTGATTTACACAGGAGGGCTTGCCGCGCGGGGCTTGATTCAGGCGATACTGTGTGCATGGCTACCAACAGCACCCAAGGTCTTGAGATCCTTTATACCCGCCAACAAATTGCCGAGCGCGTTGCCGAAATGGGCGCTCAAATTACCCGTGACCTGAACGGCGAAAAGCTGGTAATGGTGGGCGTGCTGAAAGGCGCGGCGCCGTTTCTGGCGGATTTGTCGAGGGCCGTCAAGGCCGACGCCACATTTGACTTTGTGGCCACCTCGAGCTACGGACAGGGACAGCGGTCATCCGGTGCGGTCAAACTGATCAAGGAT
>Ga0224559_1001566_pt1 | contig 12430 bp, 9 predicted proteins | sample 714S33034metaG_FD_180676 | JGI IMG/M metagenome (GOLD analysis project Ga0224559, IMG submission 180676) | Peat soil microbial communities from Stordalen Mire, Sweden - 717 S3 30-34 | ecosystem: Environmental > Terrestrial > Soil > Wetlands > Peat | place: Sweden: Norrbotten County, Stordalen... | reverse complement strand
GGCGGAAGAGCGTTCCCCTGAGTTGAGTTCCGCCGCGGCGCCAAAGGCGCCGGTGGAGTAGCCGCGGATGAACCATTTCAACCGCAATCTGGCTTTCGACCCCCAAGGCGACACATCGTGCCTTGCGACAAACCTTGTGCAGGGTCTCGCGTCCATGGAAGAGATCAGTGCTGCATGCGCGAGCCGGCTTGAGGCGATCCGCATGGAAGAGATCCACATGAAACAAATCCTGGAGGTTTTGCGCCAGGGTGAGCGCTTTCTGCTCTGCTCGCACGCCCGTCCAGACGGCGATGCGGTCGGTTCCATGCTGGCCATGGGGATGCTCCTGGAGCAGTTGGGCAAGCGCGCTGACCTGGTGACCGCCGACCGCATCCCGAACGCCCATCGCGGCTTGCCGGGAGCCGAGGGCATTCGTACCGCGCCACGCGTGCATGGCTCTTATGATGCTGTGATTCTGCTGGAGTGCGACGGGCTGGAACGCACCCGGCTGCATGGCCTGGAAGAATTCTTTCTGGTCAACATCGATCACCATGCCAGTGGACAGCAGTTTGGTCAATTGAACTGGATTGACCGCAAAGCGGCCAGCGTGGGCGAAATGGTCTACCGGCTGGCGAAGGCCGCCGGGGTCAGGGTTACGCCGCAGATGGCCACCTGCCTTTACACCACGGTGCTGACCGACACCGGGGGCTTCTGCTACGGCTCCACGCAGGCCTCCACCTTTGCCCTGGCCCGGGAACTGGTGCTGGCCGGGGCCGATCCCATTCGCATCGCCCAGAATGTGTATTTTTCCTCGCCTGCTTCAAAGCTGTTGCTGCTGGGCGCGGCGCTGGGCAACCTGAAGCGCGAGGGCCGGCTGGCCTGGCTCTGGGTCACCCAGCAGGACATGGTGCGCACCTGCGCCGCTGAGGAGGACTGCGAAGGGGTGGTGAACTTCGCATTGGCTGTCTCCGGGGTCGAAGTCGCCGTTTTTCTGCGCGAGCTGCCGGAGCGGCGCATCCAGTTGAGTATGCGCAGCAAGGGACGGGTCAATGTGGCCGCCATTGCCGGACGGCTGGGCGGAGGGGGGCACAAAAGCGCCGCCGGCTGTACGCTGGAGGGACCACTAGCCCGCGCGCTCAATGAGATTCTGGCTCAATTGCGCCCCGGCGTAGCTTTGCTGGCTGGCGGCGAGGGGTGAGCGGGTGCGGAGACGCTCTCGGGAAGAGGAACTTCATCGGTTTTGAAAGGGGCGGCTGTTTGCAAGGCCCTGATTTCATCCAGGCCTCTGACCGTTTGTTGTTGTACGTATTTGGGTGTTCCACCCTTGCGGCGCACTTGTTCTTCCACCCCAGCGACGAAGACCTGTCGCTGGGGGCCCCGGCTTGCCGCCAGGGTGGGAAGGCACAAATTTACGCGGTCAGAAACCTGGTACAGGGGCAATTTATTGCGATTCCGCCCGAATCTGTTAGCCTTGACCCTGTTGAAGCGCTGTGTAACCTCTGCGTCTTTCTTGAAGCGCGGATTCTGGCCGGGGCTCGAGCGGTTCTCCAGTTGCTGTACACCGAAACCACAGCGGCTGAGTGGCTTTTCCCTTAAGATAAAGCCACCTAGCACAGAGTTGATCAAGGCACCTGTATTGGAGAAACGCTCTATTCAGATTCCCCCGATTGCCCTGACTGAAGCAGATTTGGTTGGTCTGCGAGAGGCCAAGCGAAATCTGCCCGTTGGAGAAACGCTGGACGTGGACACTTTTCAGGAACCATCCGCTCCGGACTCGCCCTCAGGCTGGCGTATGAGGCTGCCTCGTTGGGCCACCGTCTGCGAGGCCTCCGTTTTTCTTGGCTTTACCCTCTTTTTTCTTCTCTATGGGCAGATTCCGCTGCTGGGCGGCGACGGGCTGGGCCTGGTGGGGGCCGATGAGCCCCGCTATGCGCAGATCGCGCATGAGATGCTGGACCGCTTCGACTCGGCGCAGACCCTGAAGGCCCGGCTGAGCGCCTGCGTAACGCCTTACCTTTATGGCCATCCTTGGTTGGAGAAGCCGGCCCTCTACTATTGGCGGGCGATGTTCATCTTTCAGGACTTCGGCGTACACGACTGGAGCGCCCGGCTGCCCTCAGCCAGCTTCGCCTTTATCATGGCGGCGTTGATCTACTTGCACATGAGGAGGTTCCGCCCTGGCGGCCACCTGGACGCGGCGCTGATTACCGTGGCTTGTGCCGGCATCATCGGCTTTTCCCGCGGCGCCTCGACCGACATGCAGATGGCTGCACCGTTGGCCATTGGCCTGTTGGGCTGGTACGCCTGGTACGAGACCGATTCCAAGTTCTGGCTCTATGACATCTACTTTTTCACCGGCCTGGCCACCCTGGCCAAGGGGCCGGTAGCGCCCTTCCTGGCCCTCGCTATCGTGGCCGCCTTCGCCTTTCTGCGCCGCGACTGGTCAATTCTGCGGCGCTCCTTCTGGTGGCCCGGGGTGGTGCTCTATTTTGCTATGGTGCTGCCTTGGTTCATAGCCGTGCAGCATCAGAACCCCACTTTCTTCCGCGAATTCTTCCTGGAACACAACCTGCAGCGCTTCGCCACCGATCGCTACCAGCACCACCAGCCCTTCTGGTACTACCTGGTGGTGGTGCTGCTGGCCGTCATGCCCTGGACGGTGATTGCGGTGCGGGCGCTGGTTGACGGCATTCAAACCTCGGTCTGCGAGTGGCGGGCGCGCCGCGCTAACCGGTGCAAACCCTGTGCCGGCCGCCCCGGCGACGCCTTCCCGGAGTTTCTGGTCCTGTGGGCGCTCATTCCCATCCTCTTCTTTTCCTTGTCGCGGTCCAAGCTGCCCGGCTACATCCTGCCCTCCATTCCGCCCATCACCATCCTCACCGGCGACTACCTTTTCCGCCGCCGTCAGGCGGGACTGAACCGCTGGGTGCTGGCCGGCCACGCGCTGCTCTGCGCGGTGATGACCCTCTTCGCGCTGCTGCTGCCCTGGTTTGTGGCCCACGGACGCCAGATGCCGCCCATGCACGCGCTGCTGGTGGCCCTGGCGGCCTCCTGTGGCGCGGCCCTGCTGATTCTGGTGGTGGTCAAGGGCTTCGGCGTGGCCCGGCTGCGGCTGGTGACCACGAGCGTTTTGGTGGTACTGGTTCTGTTCCTTTACGGAATCGGTCCGGTCTTCGGCATTCCGGCCATCGATCAGACCAAGCGGGTGATCCACCTGCTGGACCGTTCTTACTCGGCGCGCCCGCTGGCCGCGCAACTGGCTACGCTGGCTCCCGGCGACGAGACGGTGGCGGTTTTCCGCGCCCGGCGCGACGTCGAGTACGGCCTCTCGTTCTACCGCAATCGCGAGGTGGTGAACTACGAAGAGAGCGGCGTGCCGGCGGAGCAGCATCTGCTGGTGGCGCGGGTGACCGGGCGGGGCGGCGTGGATCTGCACACTCAGGCCGCGCTCGATGAGTACCTGGCGGGCCGCCAGTATGAGCAGCTTTTCAGTTGGCCTGAGCAGGGCCTGGTGATCTACATGGTGGGCAGCCGATAAACTGCTACTGACTACGGTCGTAAGGGAAGAATCATGGCATCGGGCGTTTCCATCGAGATCCTCGATCTGCGGCACTTTGCGGCGCCGTTATTGCGTCCTGTGCTGGAGGCGGAGGGAGAGCTCTGGAGGCAGCGCCTGCACTGGGATTATCGCGTCCCGGCCAAGTTGCTAGTGCAGTACCTCGACAGCCATGTGTTGCCCGGCTACGCGGCCCTGGATGCGGGCGAGATCACCGGCTATGTCTTCTGCGTCTACGAGGAGAGCAAAGCGGTCATCGGCGACGTCTTTGCGCTGCCGTGCGCCCGCACCGGGGTGGGGGCAGTCGGCCGGTTCCCGGCCCGCGAGGAGCCGGCTCAAGCTCTTCAATCTCATGAAATTTCCGCCCATGAAATCGAGCAGACGCTACTCCGCCATCTTCTTGAACTGCTGGTGAACTCGCCGCAGATCGATCGTGTGGAATCGCAACTGCTGCTGCACCCCTCGGGCTCCCACGCCCAGGTCTTCCGCGATGCGGGCTTCCAGATCTACCGCCGGTTTTTCATGGTGCGGCCGCTGGCGGGCTTCTGGGGGGCGCCGCGCGTGAATCTGCCCGCCGGACTGGAGCTGCGTCCCTGGCGCGACGAGGATATAACCGCCGCCGGGAGCCTGGTCGCCGAGGCCTACCGCGACCATCCCGACAGCGTGATCAACGACCAGTACCGTTCGCTCCACGGCTCGTTGCGCTTTCTCCACAACATCGTCCGCCATTCCGGCTGCGGCGCCTTCTCCGTGCCGGTCTCGCACGTGGTGGAGGAGCGCTCCAGCCGCCGGCTGGTGGCGTTGCTGCTGGGCTCGCGGGTCAGCCCGGAGAGCGGCCACATCACCCAGCTCTGCGTTCATCCCGAGTTCCGTCGCCGCGGCCTGGCCCGGATGCTGCTCACCCTGGCCGCCGCCTGCTTCCTGCGCCAAGGCGTCAGCGAAATCTCGCTCACCGTCACTGAAGCCAACGCCGAGGCCATCGAACTCTACCGATCCGAGGGTTACGAGTGCGTGCACAGCTTCGACGCCGCCGTCTGGCGGCGGGGAAGCCTTGCCTGAAAATCCTATGGGGACCACGCGGGGCGGACCGGACCGATTCCATTTCGATTTTGAGGGTTGGATTTCGAGGTCGGATTTTGAGGCCGGGGAAACCGCTAATCAATTCGGAAATGTCGCAAAGGTGGGATACGACAAAAACTTCATTCGGAAACTTATCGCGCAATCAAAAACATCAGCCAGCTAATCGCAATTGCCGAGCCCACAAAAAGCACAAAGCAGTAAGTTCCGTAGCGGATCATGCGCCGGGGCGTCTCGCGCTGGGTAATGCCGAAGACGACCGAGGCGAAGAGGGCAAACAGCACCACCGCCGTAAAGTGAGAGGGCTGAAAAGCCGGATTGCCCATCAGGATTTTCTCCCGGTTCTCAGATTGTGTGCGTCCACGGCGGCAATCACATTCAGCAGGCCGGCCACCACAATGAAGCGCGTGCCGTAGTCGGCAAGGGTCGTCTGCGCCTGCGCCGCGCCCAGGCCCAGAATCTGGCTGACGATGTACAGCAGCCCATTGCCCAGATCACCGGCCAGCCCCAGAACGTCCAGAATTTCATGCGCGCTCGAGTAGAGCTTGCCCTGCATGGTCAGGCCCAGCACGAACATGGCCAGGATCGACCCCGACAGCAGCGCTCCGCGGCCCCATTTGCGCAGCAAAAAGTGCCCAGCTCCGGGAATCAGCCAGCCGGCGATCAGGGGAAGGTAGACAAAACCCTCTTGCGCGCCGGATTTTGCGCCCGCCTTCGCCCCGGAGGGCGTTCCTGCTTGCGAGCCTGGTTGCGAACCGGAATCCGCCGCGGCGTTCTTGTTTTCTACGGTTGCCATTCCCTTTTGACTATACCGCAACGAAGCAGGGAATAGGGATTAGGGGGCAGGGAACTCGATCGATCTCTGGCTCCTGGCGCCGCACCTTGTGGTTTGGAATGCTGACCACGAAAGTCAGGGTGCCCCAGGTCCCGATTTTGGGACCTGGGAAATTACGAATTCACACGGTTGCAGCAATTGTCCCCGCCCCTAAATTCTCACCAGTTCCCGCTGCACCTGTCCCGTGACCCAGGCCTTGCCGGGAGCGGTCAGCATGTCCACCTCGCTGCGCACGCCAAACTCAGGCAGGTAAATCCCCGGCTCGACCGAAAAGCAGGTCATCGGCAGCAGGAGGCGCTCGTCGTGGGTTTCCAGGTTGTCCAGGTGAGCGCCCGCGCCGTGCAATTCCCGGCCGATGTTGTGGCCAGTGCGATGGGTGAAGAATTCGCCGAATCCGGCCGAGCGGATCACCTCCCGGGCCGCGTCGTCGGCCTCGAAGCCGCGCATGGGCCGTCCGGCGGCGAAGGCCTCTTCGACGGCGCGGATGGCCGCGTCGCGGGCTGCGACGACCGTCGCGAAGACCTGCTGCTCGCGCTCCGTGGGTTCGCGTCCCACCACCCCGGTCCATGTAATGTCGTAAAAAATGCTGCCGGGCTGGTTCAGCCGCGCCCAGATGTCGATGAGTAGAAAATCGCCTTCCCTGATGGGCGAACTCCGTTCGGCCGTGGGCTCATAGTGCGAGTCCGAGCTGTTCGCGTTGACGCTGACGTTGGGACCGTCGTCCCACACCAGTCCCTCGCGGCGCATGGCCTCGCTGAGCCACTGCATGTGGTCGAATTCGGTGTACGGGGCCGCTTTGCCCGCTCCCGGCCGCAGCCGGCGGCCAATCTCCCGCCAGCCCTCGGCCAGAATCGCGTCGATAGCCCGCTGTGCCGCCCCGTGCGTGGCTACCTGCTCCTCGCTCAGCACCGCTTCAAACCGGCTGACCAGGTCGGCCGAGCTGACAATCCGTTTGCCCAGCCCGCGCAGGAATTCCACCGTTCCGGCGTCCACCATCGAGACGTACATGATCGCGTTGTTGGGCGAATACTGCATGGCCACGGTCCGCGCTCCGGCCAGCATCAGTTTCAGCCCGGCCTCCAGCTCCTGCCAGCTCGAATAGGGCGCCTTCGAGCCCGGTAGCCGGTCCAGCCGTCCCTGTTCGATGCGATGCACAAGCTTGCGTGGCTCGCCCGCGGCGGGCACATAGTAGTACCAGCGCCGCGTAACCAGCGCCTTCTCGTCCAGATGCAGGATGCGCGTGGCGATGGGGTCGCGGTGGTGATGGTCGTAAAACAGCCAGCCGTCCAGGCCGGCCTCGGCGATCGCCGCCTGCATCGCGGCGAGATTCGGCCGAGAATTATGTTCTGGATGCGCCTCGGGATTCATCATACCGGCCATGATACGCGCGCCAGACGGCCTGTGGGCACCGGCAGGGGCGCGTTGGAACGCAAGAGTAAAATCGCTGAATTTATCGCTCGAAATTCAGAATCAGGCCGGGTCCACTTCGGCACAGGGGGCTGCTGGCGGAAGACGCAAGGGATTATTTGCGATTTCCTGATGGGTTATTTATGTCCTTCCTGTATTAATATTCTTAATCCGCAACAGTCGGACCACCCCTGGGAGGATGTAAATCATTCTGCGGGGGAAGCCTCACGGAGCGCTAGTCTGCGCGGCCTTCAGGGCTCGGCTGAGAGGAGACTGTACCGAACAGGATGCGGCCTTTTGCCTCCTGATTTTGGGCCGAATTGATTCTGTATCCTGCAACACAAATCTTTTTCTGGGAGAACAGTGCCGATGAATATCAAACCAACTTGTATTCTGCAAACGATGGCCGGAGCCGCCATGGCAGTCGCCATGATGGCTGGCGCGCAGAGCCCCGCTCCGCCCGCCTCCGCGCCAGATGCCGCGGCCACCGCCGCGCCCGCCGCGGACAACTCCGCCATCCTCAAAGACATTGAGGAGATGAAGGCGCGCATCGCGCAACTGGAGGCCCAACTGAAGGCGCAGGCCGCCGCTGCCGCTGCCGCCCCAGCCCCGGTCGTTGCTGCCGCTCCCGCCGCCCCCGCCGCGCCCGTCTGGAGCGTCGGTTCCGTGGACATCAGCGGTTTCATCGACGGCTACTACAGCTATAACGCCAATCGGCCCAGCGGATCCACCTTCACCGGCCAGTCGAATCAGCTCTATAACTTCAACGATCTGACGGACCAGTTCAATCTGAGCGCCGCCAAATTGACGTTGAACCATGATCCCGACCCGGTCGGCGTGCATCTGGATTTCATCTATGGACGCACCAACGATCTGATCAACGGGGGGACCAACGGCAACTACATCGAGCAGGCGTTCCTGAGCTTCAAGCCCGCCAAGGCCAAGGGCTTTGAGGCTGACTTCGGTAAGTTCGTCACCTCGGCCGGCGCCGAAGTCATCGAGTCCAAGGACAACTGGAACTACTCCCGCTCCCTGCTCTTCGTGAATGCCATTCCGTACTTCCACTTTGGTCTGCGCACCTCGTATCCGCTTACTAAGGCCGAGACCGTCGGCGTGCAGGTGGTCAACGGCTGGAACAACGTGATCGCAAACAATGGCGGCGTGACGATCGGCCTGACCAGCGCCTACGTAAAGCCCAAGTACACCTGGAATCTGAACTACTACACCGGCCCCTCGAACACCAACACGCAGAAAGGCTATCGCAACCTCTTCGACAGCACTCTCGTGCTGACGCCCACCGCCAAGTTCAGCGCCTACCTCAACTACGACTACGGCCAGAATCGCGATGCTATTGCTACGGTTTATCCGTATGGGGACAAACTCCTGAAGCACTGGCAGGGCGCTGCCGTAGCGGCGCGCGAGCAATTGACGGCCAAAAACGCCGTGGCTGGTCGCTTTGAATACTTCGCCGACCTGAATGGATTGCCGACCGGCGTTCGTCAGGATGTGAAGGAGTTTACCGCAACCTATGAGTACAAATGGGTTGAGGGATTGCTGGGCCGGCTGGAATATCGCCGCGACTGGTCAAACGTAGATTACTTCGCCAAGGGAAATTCCGATCCTCTCACCAGGGGCGCGGTGGGTGCTCAATCCACTTTGACCGCCAGCTTTGTGGCCTTCTTCGGCCCCAAGCGCTAAGTGAAGTTATCTGACTAACAACCGTTAAACCAGAAAGGGACGGGCCAAGGCCCGTCCCTTTCAATTTGCGGCCGACTCAGGTCTCTGACCGCTTGTTGTTCTACGTATGTGGATGCCCCATTCTTGCGGTGTACTTGTTCTTGCCGCAAGGGTGGGAAAGCAAAAATTTACATGGTCAAAGACTTAGTTCCCCTTTGCGCCGGATTGGAGATAGGCAGTTTCCAGGCCATCCTTGCAAGCCCGCAACTGTTTTAATTTCCCTCATTCTATCTTTATTGCTTCAGCGCTAGCATTCTATTAAATCATTCAGGTTGTACCCATCGGCCTGAACAGGAAATCGGAGGCGGTTGCGCCTCCCAGACTCCCGGAGCTATCTGCCGGGGGCATCCTAACATAAGTCAATCTTTCAGGAGAATGCTCATGGCAGAACAAAAAGCACCTCAGATGCAGGCCACCTTGGGACTTACCGGGCTGACCAGCAACGCAATGGCTCTTATTGCCCCCGGCGCCTTTCTATGGCTCACCTTCTACATTCAGGCCACCACCGGAACCACCGCGCCGGCCATGTGGCTGGGCATCTTTGGCGCCCTGCTGCTCTGTCTGGCCACGGCGGTTGCCTACGCTGAAATCTCCAAGATCTATCCTGGCACCGGGTCGAGTTACTACTACGCCGAGCAGGCGCTGCTCTCCAAGGATAAGGCATTCAAGTACGCCCGCGTCGCCAAGTTCATCGTCGGCTGGGGTTCGCACTTGTATTACTGGGTATATCCCGGCGTGATGGTGGCAGTTACCGGCGTCTTTGTCGGTTATGTGGTCGGCTTCCTCTATCCCACCTTTTTGAGTGGCACGAATCCTGGCCCGGTTTTCATGGCGCTAGTGGCCGTAGCCTTCTCTTTCTTTGTCGCCTGGATCGCACAGAAGGGCGCCGGCGCATCGACAGCCGTCAACCTGGCTATCAACATCGTGCAGATCTCCGCCCTGCTGGTCTTCAGCGTACTGGCTCTCGGTTATCGCACCAGCCATCCCTCGGGCACGCCTGGCTTCCAGTATGACTCGCAGACCCAGTCTACTTACAGTTACCAGTTCGCCACGGCCAAGGACGGCTCGACGCTGCGCGACTCGACTGGTGCGCCGCTGCCCCTGCTGGATGCGGCGGGCAAGCCGGCTCCGTTCCAGATCACCTATCCTGAAAGGGACGCGAACGGCAATTTCCTGACCCACACCACGGCCGCCTCCGTCATTGCGCCGCATAAGTTCAGTTTCCTTTTCATTCAGGCCACGGTCGCCATTCTTATTCTGGTCGGCTTTGAGTCGGTAACCTCGATGGGAGGCGAGGCAAAGAATCCCAGCAAGCATATTCCCATAGCCGTCATAGCTTCGCTCTTGATACAAGGCCTGGTCTGCTACCTAATCGAGTATTTTGCGGCTAACTACTTTCTCAACTCGGGTTATACGATGCAAAGTGCGGCCGCTTCCGCAGCTCCCGTTGGCGACATGATGATTATCGTCGGCGACGCTTTGCTTGGCCAGGGCAATGGCAAGTACTTCATGCTAGTGGAAGCCTTCACCGTCTTCCTGGCGCTGATCGGCACCACGCTGAGCTGCATGAACACCGGCGCCCGCGTCACCTACGCGATGGGCAAGGACGACGAGGCTCCCGAGCACTTCGGCGTTCTGCACGCCAAGTCGCTGACTCCGCGGCGCGCCATCTGGACGCTGGCCGTCATCTCCGCAATCATCGGCGTGGTCGCCGTCTCGCTGGTCTTTGCCGACGCCGGCGCGCCCACCGATGCGGCCATTGCGGCGCTGCCTCACGGCGTCTTCTCCAACTTCGGCTACGCCTCGCACGATACGCTGGCCGCGCTGCCCAACTCGCTATTGACCATCACTCTCACCTCTAACTTTGGCACCTTCATCCTCTACGCGCTCAGCTGCTTCCTGTGCATCGTGGCCTTCCAAGGGCGCCCTGACTATAACGTGGTTCGCCATCTGCTCATTCCGGGCTTTGGCCTTCTAGCCAACCTGGTCTGCATGGCCTTCTACTTGATCAGCCCGATCTTCGGCCTGGGCACCTTCAAGGAGCCATTGCTGGCGCTGGGCATCTCGGCCGCCTGGGGCATTTATGGAGCTATTTACTTCCTTCGCTCATCCAAATCCAAGGGGAAGGCGATTCTGCTCGAATCCAGGGACGAAATATAACTGCGGTTCAACCTAACCAAAGCTTCCGGGTGGCTTCTCTGCTTGAGAGTCGATGAGCAGGGAGCCACCCAGTGGCGTTTATGAAGTAGGCTTTCAAAATCCCTGAAAGGAATTTTCCCGCGGCAACAGGGAAGATGCTCAAGGCGGCGGCGTCCATGCTCGACGTACAATTTGGCCAGGCCAGCGATTTTGGCAAAATCCGCACTAACAATGAAGACTCGATGGGGTCGTACATCCCCTCGTCACGGCGGCTGGCGCGATCTCACGGCTACCTGTTCGCCGTGGCTGACGGGGTGGGCGGCATGGATCTAGGCGAGGTGGCATCGGCCACGGCCATCAAAGTTCTTACCGAGGAGTTTCCCAAGGCTCCGGCCGGCACAATGCTCCCCAACTTGTTGCCGCGACTGATCGAGCAGGCTAACACCGCGGTTCACGACTGCACCCTTGCGCCCGAGTACCAGGGCAAGAAGATGGCCACCACAATTGTTTCCTGCGCCTTGCGCTTCGACCAAGCCGTCGTCACGCATGTGGGTGACTCGCGGTGCTACCTGATCCGCAACGGCGAAGTCAAGCAGGTTACACAGGACCACACGTGGGTCAACGAGCAGCGAAAAATGGGGCTGCTTTCGGCTCAGGAGGCGGCCACCTCCGAATCCCGCCACATTCTGATCCGTTCACTGGGAACGGAGATGTTCGTCTCTCCCGACACTAACGTTCTGACCCTGCTGGCCGGTGACGTGCTGGTTCTCTGCTCCGATGGACTGTATGACGAGATGCCCGATCCGCTCATGGCGGAGATAGTCACCCAGAAGAAGGAGATGCAGGAAATTGCCCGTGAATTGGTGGCTCGCGCCGTCGAAATAGATGGCAATGACAACACTACCGCACAGGTCATCCGCGTCCGCTCGGTGGAGCCTGTGGGTATGTACCGCGGCCGCCCCTATCGGTTACCTGGCTAAGCTGCTTTTGGGTAGGATTTCCGGCTTCCATTATGGAATCCTTAGCTTATTTTTCACTGTTGCTGGTAGAGTTGACACAGTTTCACCGTTTTTTGATGGAGTGTGCCGCGTTATGGGTTTTTACGACAGCTTGAAGGCTGGTTCGCAGCTTGATTCCTACCGCATTGAAGCGCCGGTTGCCCGCAGTGGCATGGCCTCCATCTATCGCGCCACGGACCTGCGCGATAACCGCCAGGTTGCCCTGAAGATTCCCCACCCCGACTTAGAGGCCGATCCCGTCCTCTTCGACCGTTTCCAGAGAGAATCCAGCATCGGCGAAAAGCTCGACCACCCCACGGTGATGCGCGTCTACGGTGGCGAAAAGCGCTCCCGTATTTACATGGTGATGGAGTGGTGCGAGGGCCGCCTGCTGCGGCAAATTCTCGACGAAGGCCCATTGCCGCACGACCGCGCCATTCGCATCGCCGTCAATGTCCTGGATGGCCTGGATTACATTCATGCACACGGCGTTGTGCACCGCGACCTGAAGCCGGAAAACATCATGGTCGATGCGGACGATAACATCAAGCTGATCGATTTTGGCATCGCCGGCGACACGGCTGCGCGGCGGCTGACCTACGCCAATATTACCGCCGCTCTGGGTACGCCAAACTACATTTCTCCCGAGCAGGTGAAGGGCAAGCGGGGAGATGGCCGCTCCGATATCTATTCCATGGGCGT
>Ga0224559_1001563_pt1 | contig 12448 bp, 7 predicted proteins | sample 714S33034metaG_FD_180676 | JGI IMG/M metagenome (GOLD analysis project Ga0224559, IMG submission 180676) | Peat soil microbial communities from Stordalen Mire, Sweden - 717 S3 30-34 | ecosystem: Environmental > Terrestrial > Soil > Wetlands > Peat | place: Sweden: Norrbotten County, Stordalen... | reverse complement strand
ATGTTCGCTTCGCGGGGCGCACAAAGATGTCCCGTGCCGGCTTTGCCATAAGGGGCAGCAGAGCGTCGCGGGGCGAACTGTCACGGTGTACAAAGGCACGCCCCGGGAGTGCGCATCCTGCCATCGTTGAACGACACCAACCGTCGTTTGGTGCTCCAGAAGTGAACATTTTTCCGTCACCTCGTGACAAATTCACGTCAATTTTACGGCAGTGTGGAGATTTTACACATCGCATCCCACGCCGACCGCAAGAAAATTCAACCACCTAGAGCGCACTTAGAGTGGCCGCCGAATTGCTGTCCTGGATTACCTCAAAAAGAGTCCAGTTAGCGCCAACAAGGAACAGGTTGCCCTAAACTCAACCAGGGTCGACCAAGGCTGCTCGGCGAGGGGATGTCCATTAGTGTCTGAGGGGACGGGGAATTTCCGATTACTGGTGTTCTTGCTGGGGGCTGCACTTTTGTGCGCTCCAGCGATCGCGCAGGATTCCGCTACCGGCCGCGTTGCCAACCCGCACGGGGCGCTCAACATCCGGTGCGAAAACTGCCACACGAGTACTGCCTGGAAACCGATCCGAAAGCAGTTGGAGTTCGATCATGACCGGCAGACGAGTTTCCCGCTACAGGGCCTGCACCAGGGAGTGGCTTGCCAGAGCTGTCACACCAACCTGGTATTCACGACCGCGCCCACGCGTTGTGCAGAGTGTCACGCCGACCTGCATCGCCGGCAGTTCGGATCGGACTGCCAGAGCTGCCATACGGTCAGCAGTTGGAAGGTAGCTATCTCGTCGGTTCAAAAGCATAGCAACCGGTTTCCGCTAATCGGCGCCCACGCCGCGGTGATGTGCGACGATTGCCACCACGGGGCAGCCGCCGGAGCCTACACCGGCCTAAGTACGGAGTGCGTGTCCTGCCATCTTCAGGACTACCAGCGCGCGGCGCCGCTGAACCACGTGACGGCGAAACTGTCAACCACCTGCCAGAGCTGTCACAACATAAACGTCTGGACGGGCGCCAGCTTCAACCACGCGCAGTTCACGAATTTCCCGCTGACCGGGGCGCACGCCACCGTCCAGTGCGCCCAATGTCACGCCAACGGAGTCTTCGCCGGGACGCCGACGCAATGCGTGGGATGCCACCTGGCCGACTACAATAAGACGACCAATCCCAATCATCAAACGGGCAAGTTCTCCACCAGTTGCGAAGGGTGTCACACCACCTCCAGTTGGCAAGGCGCCACGTTCGATCACAGCCTCAGCGCCTTCCCGCTGACCGGAGCGCATACCGCTGTGGCGTGCGCGCAGTGTCACGTGAATGGAGTATTCACAGGGACGCCGCTCGAATGCGTGGGATGTCATCTGGCCGATTTCCAGAAAACCACCAGCCCCAACCACGCGACGGCCGGTTTCCCGCAGGCCTGCGCTACCTGCCACACCACGACAAACTGGACCAGCGCCACGTTCAACCACGCCACCACCGGGTTCGAACTGTTGGGCCTCCACGCCACCCAGCAGTGCGCGGCGTGCCACCTCAACAACAACTACAGTCTGGCCAGCGCGGCCTGCTGGAACTGCCATCAGACCGACTTCAACGGAGCCAACAACCCGCCGCACAAATCCGCCGGATTCCCGCAAGACTGCTCCCTCTGCCATGGAACTTCAGCCCTCAACTGGACCAGCGCCGCCACCTTCGATCATGCAACTACCGGTTTCGCGCTGACCGGCGCGCACACCAATGTGCAGTGCGCCCAGTGCCACGCGAACAACAACTTCAGTCTGACGAGCGCGGCGTGCTGGGGCTGTCACCAGACCGATTACAACAACACCAACAACCCGCCGCACAAACAAGCGAGCTTCCCGCAGGATTGTTCCGGCTGCCACTCCATGGTGGACTGGACCGGCGCCACTTTTAACCACGCGACTACCGGGTTCACGCTGGTGGGACTCCACGCCACCCAGCAGTGCACCGCGTGCCACGCCAATAACAACTACACGCTGAACAGCACGGCCTGCTGGGGCTGCCACCAGACCGACTTTAACGGAGCCAACAACCCGCCGCACAAATCCGCCGGCTTTCCGGCAGACTGCACTCTTTGCCACGGATCCTCGGCGCTTAACTGGACCAGCGCCACCTTCGACCACGCGACCACCGGATTCACCCTGACCGGCGCGCATACCAGCCAGCAGTGCGCGGCGTGCCACGTGAGCGACAACTACAATCTGACGAGCGGCGCTTGCTGGGGCTGTCACCAGACCGATTTCAACAACACCAACAATCCGCCGCATAAGTCGGCCAACTTCCCACAGGATTGTTCCGGGTGCCACACCACGACGAATTGGAACGGCGCCACCTTCAACCACGCCGCCACAGGTTTCGCGCTGGTGGGATTACACGCCACCCAGCAGTGCACCGGGTGCCACCTCAACAATAACTACAGCCTGACCAGCGCGGCCTGCAGCAACTGCCATCTCACCGACTTCAACGGGACCACGAACCCACCGCACCAATCCGCCGGATTCCCGCTGGACTGCACCCTGTGCCACGGATCCACGGCCCTCAACTGGACCAGCGCTACGTTCAACCACACCTCTACCGGGTTCACCCTGACGGGCGCGCATGTCAGCCTGCAGTGCGTCCAGTGCCATGTGAGCAACAACTACAGCCTGACGAGCGGGTTGTGCTGGGGCTGTCACCAGACGGATTACAACGGAACCAACAATCCGCCGCACAAATCGGCCAACTTCCCACAGGATTGTTCCGGCTGTCACACTACGACCGATTGGAGTGGCGCTGTTTTCAACCACGCCACTACCGGGTTCACGCTGGTGGGACTCCACGCCACGCAGCAATGTGCCGGGTGCCACGTCAATAACAACTACAACCTGACCAGCGCGGCGTGCTGGAACTGCCACCAGACCGACTTCAACGGAGCCACCAACCCGCCGCACCAAGCCGCCGGCTTCCCGCAGGACTGCACGCTCTGCCACGGATCCTCGGCGCTCAACTGGACCAGCGCCACGTTTAACCATACGACCACGGGGTTCACGCTGACCGGCGCCCATACCAGCCTGCAGTGCGCTCAATGCCACGTGAACAACAACTACACGCTGGCGAGTGGCGCCTGCTGGAGCTGTCACCAGACCGACTACAACGGAACCAACAATCCGCCGCACAAGTCGGCCAATTTCCCGCAGGATTGTTCCGGGTGTCACACCACGACGAATTGGAACGGCGCCGCTTTTAACCACGCGACTACCGGTTTTGCACTGGTGGGACTCCACGCCACCCAGCAGTGCGGCGCGTGCCACGTCAACAATAACTACAACCTGAGCAGCGCGGCCTGCTGGGGCTGCCACCAGACCGACTTCAACGGAGCCACCAACCCGCCGCACAAAGCCGCCGGCTTCCCGCAAGACTGTACCGTGTGCCACGGATCCTCGGCGCTAAACTGGACCAGCGCCACCTTCGACCACGCGACCACCGGGTTCACGCTGACCGGCGCGCATACCAGCCTGCAGTGCGCCCAGTGCCACGTGAACAGCAACTACAGCCTGACGAGCGGGGACTGCTGGGGTTGTCACCAGACCGACTACAACGGCACCAACAATCCGCCGCACAAATCGGCCAATTTCCCGCAGGATTGTTCCGGCTGCCACACCACGACGAATTGGACCGGCGCCACCTTCAACCATGCGGCTACCGGCTTTGCGCTGGTGGGGCTCCACGCCAGCCAGCAGTGCACCGGGTGCCACCTCAACAACAACTACAGCCTGACCAGCGCGGCCTGCAGCAACTGCCATCTCACCGACTACAACGGAGCCACCAACCCGCCGCACAAAGCCGCCGGATTCCCGTTGGACTGCACCCTGTGCCACGGATCGTCGGCGCTCAACTGGACCAGCGCCACGTTCAACCACACAACTACGGGGTTCACCCTGACGGGCGCACACGTCAGCCTGCAGTGCGCCCAGTGCCACGTGAGCAACAACTACAGCCTGACCAGCGGCGCCTGCTGGAACTGTCACCAGACGGACTACAACGGAACCAACAATCCGCCGCATAAGTCGGCTAACTTCCCGCAGGATTGTTCCGGCTGTCACACCACGACCGATTGGAGTGGCGCCATTTTCAACCACGCGAGTACCGGGTTCACGCTGGTGGGTCTCCACGCCAGCCAGCAGTGCGCCGCGTGCCATGTCAATAACAACTACAGCCTGAACAGCACGGCCTGCTGGAGTTGCCACCAGACTGATTACAACGGAGCCAACAACCCGCCGCACAAATCCGCCGGATTCCCGCAAGACTGTACCCAGTGCCACGGATCCTCGGCTCTCAACTGGACCAGCGCCACGTTCAACCATACGACGACCGGGTTCACCCTGACGGGCGCGCATACCAGCCTGCAGTGTGCCCAATGCCACGTGAACAACAACTACAGCCTGACGAGCGGCGCCTGCTGGGGGTGTCACCAGACCGACTACAACGGCACCAACGCCCCGCCGCACAAGTCCGCCAACTTCCCGCAGGATTGCTCCGGCTGCCATACCACAACCGATTGGACGGGCGCCACGTTCAACCACGCCACCACCGGCTTCGCGCTGGTGGGCCTGCACGCCACCCAGCAGTGCGCCGCCTGCCACGTCAACAACAACTACAGCCTGACCAGTGCGGCCTGCTGGGGCTGCCACCAGACCGACTACAACGGGGCCAACAATCCACCGCACCAGGCCTCCGGATTCCCGCAAGACTGTACCCAGTGCCACGGATCCGCGGCCCTCAACTGGACCAGCGCGACGTTCAACCACACATCCACCGGGTTCGCGCTGACCGGCTTCCACACCAGCCTGCAGTGCGCCCAGTGCCACGTGAACAACAATTACAGTCTGACCAGCGGCGCCTGCTGGAACTGCCACCAGGCCGACTACAACGGAACCAACGCCCCACCGCACAAAGCAGCCAACTTCCCGCAGGATTGCTCCGGATGCCACACCACCACCGATTGGACGGGCGCCACGTTCAACCACGCCACCACCGGGTTCACGCTGGTGGGCCTGCATGCCAGCCAGCAGTGCGCCGCGTGCCACGTCAACAACAACTACACGCTGAGCAGCACGGCGTGCTGGAGCTGCCACCAGACCGATTACAACGGCGCCACCAACCCGCCGCACCTGGCCTCCGGATTCCCGCAAGACTGCACCCAGTGCCACGGATCGACGGCCCTCAACTGGACGAGTGCGACGTTCAACCACACGACAACGGGCTTCGCGCTCACCGGCTTCCACACCAGCCTGCAGTGTGCCCAGTGCCACGTGAACAACAATTACAGCTTGACCAGCGGCGCCTGCTGGAACTGCCACCAAGCCGACTACAACGGAACTAACGCCCCGCCGCACAAAGCCGCCAACTTCCCGCAGGATTGCTCCGGCTGCCACACCACGACGGATTGGACGGGCGCCACGTTCAACCACGCCACCACCGGGTTTACGCTGGTGGGCCTGCATGCCAGCCAGCAGTGCGCCGCGTGCCACGTCAACAACAACTACAGCCTGACCAGCGCGGCCTGCTGGAACTGCCACCAGACCGACTACAACGGCGCCCTCAGCCCGCCGCACCTGGCGTCCGGATTCCCGCAAGACTGCACCCAGTGCCACGGATCCACGGCCCTCAACTGGACGAGTGCGACATTCAATCACACCAGCACGGGCTTCGCACTCACCGGTTTCCACCTGACGATGCAGTGCGCCCAGTGCCACGTCAATAACAACTACAGCCTGACCAGCGGCGCCTGCTGGAACTGTCACCAGGCCGATTACAACGTAACCAACAACCCGCCGCACCTGGCCTCCGGATTCCCGCAGGATTGTTCCGGGTGCCACACCACCACCGATTGGACCGGCGCCACTTTCAACCACGCCACCACGGGCTTCACCCTGACGGGTACGCATCTTACGATCCTATGCTCCCAGTGCCACGTGAACAATAACTACAGCTTGAACAGCGCCAGCGCCGCCTGCTGGAACTGCCACCAGGCCGATTACAACGGGACCAACGCCCCGCCGCACGCGACCGCCGGATTCCCGCAGGACTGTTCGACTTGCCATTCCACCACCAACTGGACCGGCGCCACCTTCACCCACCCGACCACGCCCCTGGCGTTGACCGGTTATCACGCCACCATGCTCACCAACAATCAATGCGCGCTGTGCCATGTGGGCAACAATTACACCACCACTCCCAGCGATTGCTGGAGTTGCCACCAGACCGACTACAATGGCACCACCGACCCCGGCCACGCCGCCGCGGGCTTCGCACAAACCTGCAGTACGTGTCACACCTTTGTGGACTGGACCGGCGCCACCTACACGGCGCACGACGCGGCCTACTTCCCGATCTACAGCGGTAACCACAAGGGCAAATGGACCACATGCGGCGATTGCCACACCAACTCCGCGAACTATGCGGTATTCACGTGCATCACGTGCCACCAGCACAGCAACCAGACCTCCGTCACGTCGGAACATAGTGGGGTCAAGAACTTCGTCTACAACGGAACCAGTTGCTACGGCTGCCACCCGCGCGGGAGTGGGGGCTAATGATTCGGAGACTCTGGCTGGTCATGGGCCCGGCTCTGCTGTGGCCGGTATCGCTCGCCTGGGCGCAGACGCCGGCGGTGCGGACCACTTATCACGTCAAGCAGATCGCCAGCGGGGCGGTGTACCTGGACGGCGGCACCAACGACGGGCTCACCGAAGGGATGCGGCTGACCGTCTCACGCCTGGCTCCGGGCGAGCCTCAGATGAAACGCCAGGAGATCGGCGAGATCACCGTGGTGGCGGTAGCCAGCATCTCGGCGGTGTGCGAGGCCAAGAATCCGGCGGTCGCGATCCTGTTGGGCGATGCGGCGGAGCTTTCCCTCGAGGACGCCCAGATACTACAACAGGTTCGCACTTCGAAATCGATTCGGCACACGGCTCAGACGGTAGCTTTCACCGAGGGCGATCCCATCGAGGAGGAGTTGCGGCAATACGTGCCCAGGCCTCCGTCTCCCGCGGTCAACCGGGTGCGCGGCCGCATCAGCTTCGAAGAGAACGCCATTCTGGATCGCACCAGCGGGATCGCCACCATGCAGGAAGGGATTGTGCTGCGCGCCGACATGACCCGCATAGGCGGCAGCTATTGGAATTTCACAGGCTACTGGCGGGGCCAGTTCACCCAGCGGCATGGCGGCACCGCGACCGTAACCACTTTACAGGACATCCTGAATCGGACGTACCAGATCGGCCTGTATTACAGCAATCCTAATTCCCGCTACGTGGCGGGCATTGGGCGCTTTCTGCTGCCATGGGCGCCCAGCTTGAGCACCATCGACGGCGCGTACTTCGCCCGCCGCGAGGGCAAGTCCTTCACCACGGGTGTGTTCCTCGGCTCCACTCCCGATCCCACCGCCTGGAACTACGACCCTAACCGCCAGATGGCCGGCGCGTTTGTGGCCTACGAACACGGATCCTATGACACGGTGCACTTGTCCAGCACTGCTGGCCTGGCCTTGACGCGCAGCCACTGGCATCCCGAACGCCAGTTTATCTTCTTCGAAAATACCCTCGTGGTGGGTACCAAGATCTCCATTTACCACGACCTGGAAGCCGACCGGCTGGCCCCGGCGCTGGTTACCAACGGCGACACCGGCCCTCGCCTGGCACGCAGTTTTCTGACCCTTCGTTTCCAGCTCAACAAAGCCCTGTCGTTCGATTTCAGCCATAACTACTTCCGCGACGTTCCCACTTTCGACCTGCGGCTGCTCGGCACCGGCCTGCTGGACCAATTCCTTTTCCAGGGCTTCAGCGCCGGTGTGAAGGTGAGCCCCACCCAGGGCGCCACATTCTACGGGAATCTCGGCTCTAACAAGCGCGAGCAGGATCCAAAAGCGTCGCTGAACTACATGGGCGGCATCATTTTTACCCGCGTCCCGCTGATTCCCTTCCGGGTGGACCTTCGCTATTCGCGTTTCAACAGCACTTTCGGCAGCGGCTCTTATGAGTCCGTGACCCTGACCCGGCAGATGAGCGACAAGCTCCGCTTCGACCTGCAAGCCGGGCTACAGAGCATCAACTCGACTTTCACCAACCAAACCCGCACGAAATACGGATCTGCCAGCCTGGACTACCTGATGGCAACGCACTACATTCTGGGAGCTGGCTGGACGCTGTATCGCGGTGGAGCACAGAACTATGATCAACTCTTCCTCAATTTCGGCTATCGTTTCTAACGGCTTGCCGAAGCGCGGTGGCCGAGTTGGCACGCGCCTGTGCGTGTGCCTGGCGGCGCTGCTTGCCGCTGCGCCGGCGAAGGCCGCAACGGATTCCCAGATCGCGGCCTTACTGGACCATGTCGGCCGCCAGGTAGAAAAATTCTGGAGTAACTTCGCTTCCGTGACTTGTACCGAGGCCGTCACTCAATCGAAGCTCGGAGAAAAGGGCAAGGTGCTGTTTGTGCAGCATCAAACTTACGATTACCTGATTGCGTTACAATCTTCCGGTCAGGACATCTCGGTGGACGAATCGCGCCTCGAAAAGGTCCACACGGGGTCGAAAGGAAAGGCCTCATTGCTCGAGACCAACGGCTTCGGGATCTTTACGTTGCTTTTCCATCCGCTTTACCAGTCTCACTACCAGTTCCGGCAACTCCCGGACGAAGTAGTGCAGGACCATCGCCTTCTCCACATCTCCTTTGAACAGGTTTCCCGGGACCATCCGCTCTCGGTGCTGCAGGTTCGCGAGTTAGAGTATCCGCTGCAGTGGCGCGGGACGGCGTGGATCGATCCGGTGTCCTGGGCGGTGGTGCGGATCCAGGCCGGTTTGGGAGATTCCATGGCGGATATGGGGCTGCTCCGGCTCGACGCCGACGTCACCTATTCCAATGTCCAGTTCACTAGCACGACTTCCTATTGGTTGCCTGCCCGCGCGGTCATCGAAGCGGAAACCAAACGCCAGCACTGGCACAACACGCATTTGTTCACCGGCTACAAACGATTCACGGTCGATACGGACGTGAAGATCTCAGCTCCGCAGTGAGGATACCCCGGACGTGACCGCCAAATTGACTTACTATGTCGCGCAACCGGAGGGCCGGCACAAGCTGGGCGTGCGCCTGTTCATATTGCTGTACGTCTTAGTGATCGTTTGGGCGGCCGCGTACGGGTTTGACTATTACCGGCTTCCCCTGGCAGCGCGCGCGTTTCATCCCCTCAACCATCAACTTCGACCCAGCGGCGCCATCGGAATTCGCCTGGCTATTCTAGCTGTCATTTCGTTCTTAGGCATCTATATATATCCCTTTCGCAAGCGCTGGAAGTGGCTGGCGAGAATTGGGAAAACACGCAATTGGCTGGACGTCCACGTGGTGATGGGAACCGCCGCGCCGGTGCTGATCACGTTTCACGCGGCATTCAGGATGCACGGACTGGCGGGCACTGCGTACTGGATTATGCTGGTAGTCACGGCCAGCGGCTTTGTGGGCCGCTACCTGTATGCGCAGATTCCCCGGCGTCTCAATGCCGCCGAGCTCTCCTTACAGGAAATGCACAACATGGCCGCGGAACTGGCCGAGCAGCTACAGAACCAAAGCCTGGTTTCGGCCGAAGAACTGGAGCCGCTGCTTTCCGTTCCGGCAAAGCAGGACGTGGAGCGCCTGTCGGTGCCCTCGGCACTGCTGCTGATGTTGACCTGCGACTTGAAACGGCCCTTCCATGCGGCACGAGTGCGCCGCCGGGCTGTCGCCGGCCTGGGGCGCATCCGCACTATCTGGGGTCTGTTGCCCTCCAACCAGGCGAATCTGGAGAAAGTCATCGACTTAGCCCGGCAAAGATCCTGGATGGCCACCAAGCTCTCCTTCATGGCCAAGACGCAGCAGGTCTTTCACTTGTGGCACGTGGTGCACAGACCGTTTAGCATCTCATTTGCCATCCTGGCCATCGTCCATATTTGCGTGGCACTAACCATGGGTTACTATTGATGCTACCAATGACGCCAACGCGCAAGAAATGGGCCCTGCGGATCGGCTCCCTGGCGCTGATCGGCGCCGGGGCGCTGTTTTTGTTACGGCTGACGGAACGATCGGAGTCGCCCGCCCCACCGGCACGGCCGGCGGCGGTGCAGGACAATCCGGCTCACGAATTGAAGGAGTTGGCGGTCCAACTTCAGAAGAAGCCGGGGCATCTTCCGGTTCTGATGCGCATGGCCCAACTGGAACACGACCAGGGAAAGCTGGCGGAGGCTGAGGCGCATTTACGGGAGGCACTCGCCGCCGAACCGGGGAATGCCGATGTGCACCTGGAGCTGGGCCTGGTTCTATACGAAAAGGGTGACAAGGACGAGGCGCTCAAGGAGACGGAGCGGGCTCTCGCCATAAATCCGACACACGCGGATGCCCTGTATAATCTGGGTGCCATCCACGCCAATCTCGGGGATGCCGGACGTGCCCGTTCGTATTGGGAGAAGCTGATTGCGTCCGCCCCGGAATCGGAGAGCGGCAAGAAGGCGCGGGAGGGCCTCGTCCGTTTGGGTGGCGGCCAAAACCAAAACCGGCGATCGCCCTAGCGGGGACGCATCATGGCACTCGCCAGATGCGGTATGATCTTTCTGGAAAACTAGAATGCGTGTGCCTATTGGAAGCGATGGGTGGTGTTTCTGCCACTGGAAAGATCGGCCGGACTACGCATACACCGAGTTCCGGGGAAGTGAAACGCTGGCTCTGCAGTGGGCGAACCAGTTGCGCGGCGATGTCTTTGCGTGGCACTCCCTGCGCGGCCTGCTTGGCGGTGCTTTTCCCCCGCTGAGTGACGAACAAGTCGCCCACGAAGTGGCTTGGCGATTGACCAGCGGCGCATGGGTGGCGCGGCGGCGAGTGGTCAAGTTTGCGGCGCGCGGCGGCGAAAGTCGCCCAGCAGACGGAGCGGCGTTTCCGAAGGAAGACCGGCGCTCGGCGCCCCTGCCGCCCAGTCAGGTTCCCGATGCGCCGTTGTTTCCTGGCGATATCGACCCCGAGGCCATCGCTGAAGCGCAAAAGCAGGCGGCCGCTTTGGGTGTGCCGTTTTGCGAGGAATGCCTCAGGGCCCAGATGGCAGGCAAGTGAACCATGCCGGACGCTGCCCTCGTTCGTGTCCTCGATGCCCTTTGGCCGCCCGGCTTGCCGGCGCACGTGGCTGTCTTCGCGATTGTGGACGGCGCACGGGATGAACGCATCTATGCTGCCGTAAAGGGCACCTTCCTGCCCAAGGCCTGCCTATATTCCGGCGACCTTCCGTGGCAGCTCCAGATGACCGCCCCCTACCTCATACAACTGGACCGCGAGGATCGCTTCACACGGTATCTCATCGATACGGGATGGAGCCACAACTGGGCTACGTTCCTACGCACCGAAACCGGCATCAAACAACTGCGGCGGCACCTGCGCGAGTTTCTGCGCGTGCGCGACGAATCCGGAAAGCGCTTGATCTTCCGGTACTACGACCCACGCGTCCTCCGGGTTTACCTTCCGACGTGCTGGCCTGCCGAACTCACTACCTTCTTCGGTCCCATCAGTGCCTTCATAACCGAAGGCGACGATCCGGGCGAGATCCTGGAATTCCGCAACGAACGCGGCACGCTCGCGAAGAAGTAATTCGGCTCCCGGCGCTGTTTATTCGAAGCCGCGGTCCGAGGAAAGCTTGGGTGGATCCACGCATCCCTCCAGCGCTGCGAAGAACTCCTGCTTCGTCTTCGCCGAGCTGAGCAGAGGACGGCCATCGCCCAGTGCTTTGTCCGCAATGTGGTAGCCCAAGGCCCGGTAGCTCTCGAATTGCGACTCATCGAACCATTGGTCGGCCGTCGATTCGTGCGGGAACTGAGGCACCTTGTTGTGGTATCCCAGCACGTCGGCGGGCTCGTCGTTGCCGGTCAAGGACGACTTCAGATAAACCAGCCTGCCCGTCGTGCCGTCCGCATATGTAATGTCGCCGACCGCATGGTGGCATCCCGAGAAGCACTCCAGCTTGTTGTCCGGCTTGCGCGCGATCTGCGAAAGGCAGATCTTGATCTCCGCTCCGAAATCCGTGCGGCACATGCGAATCACCGTCGCCAGGCCGCCGAAACCCAGCCCTTCATCCTGTTCCGCGTCGCACACAATGATGTAGCGGCACCTGCGCCGCACCAACTCGTACAGCCCCAGGTTGTCGAAGTGGCCGCCGTAGGACAGGTTGACGAAAGTGCTCTCCGAACTGGTGGTTCCGAATAATTCCGCCAGCGTGTAACCCAGGCCGAAGGTAGGTCCGTTCGAACTCGGCTTGGACCCGGCGGGGTTGCCCAGCCACCATCCCAGCCGCACATTGAACACGGTCATCAAGAACGCCACCGCGGTGGACGTATGATACCCCTGGTTCGGATTCGCCGCCGCCCCGGAGATGGCCACCACGG
>Ga0224559_1001562_pt1 | contig 12457 bp, 10 predicted proteins | sample 714S33034metaG_FD_180676 | JGI IMG/M metagenome (GOLD analysis project Ga0224559, IMG submission 180676) | Peat soil microbial communities from Stordalen Mire, Sweden - 717 S3 30-34 | ecosystem: Environmental > Terrestrial > Soil > Wetlands > Peat | place: Sweden: Norrbotten County, Stordalen... | reverse complement strand
CACGTATGTTATTACCCCAGACAACACCTTGGCGGGTAGTGTAAATATCATCTCCATCAATCTTGATGAATCCACTATATTCCAAATCCTTGAGAAGCTCTCCAAACATTTCTCGCCAGTCTACTCCGAAACGCTCTGTAAACGGGGCCATTTGAAGGTGTTGTAACCGCATTCCCATTACCATATATCGCTGCATTTTCTCTGTGTCGGTACATAAGTAGTCCTTCTCTATTGGAACAAGATTCTCTTCCAACAGCAACCGGTTATAATCTTCGAGACTATAATAGTTCTTGTAAGTACAACCGCTTATATATCCATATCCACCAGCGCCTAATCCGATAACATCATTTGAATAAGAGTTCAACACAATATATCGACAATAATTATCTTTAATAGCCCAGTCACGAACGGAATATTGATGTTGTAGTTGAGAACCCTCTAGCATATTAAGGGCAGTGTCGAACATGGCTATTTCACGGTCCATATCAGGCATCACATAGGTTTCCTTAGCAACTTCATTATAAATTTTTGTGGTGCGTAACAAAACGTATGGATTTAACGTTAAGTGATTGGGTTGCACAATTTTAATTGCAGTTTCCAGGTCGTCAACCCATATCTCATCAGTTTGTTTCGGCAAATTATAAATAAGATCAATATTAAAATTATCAAACTTAGACTTCAAATGCATGATTAATTCTAAAACTTCCTCTTTCTCGTACATCATATTTAAATGGTTTTTCCGTAACCATCCATTAAAACTTTGAATTCCTGCACTGGCCCGGGTTACCTTTTTTGATTTTAACATACCCGTCATTTCGTCTGTAAAACCTTGGATAGTACCTTCACAAGTAATTTCACAATCCGAATGAATGTTAAAATACTTGTGCGTCCATTCCAGAACCCGGTTTAGTTGTGCTGGCGATAAACATGTTGGACTTCCTCCACCGAGGTAAATTGCACTGATTGTAAGTGATTGAATATATGGTGTGCTTCCGTAGCACTGCATCTCTTTTTCTAATGCGTGCAGATACATTTCTTTAAGCTCTTCATTTCCAACAACGCGATTAAGGGCACAAAAAGAGCATATGGAATTGCAAAATGGGATATGAATATAAAGCACGGAGGTATCCTTAAACTTATCTGTCCGGGAAATGCATAGTCTTTTCTTTAATTCAGCGTGATTTACTTTGTTATTTGGTAGCGGAAATGTTCCTGTACCGATAGGATCTCGCAAATCGTACTTGATTAACTTTGGCATTGAACACCCTCCTCGAGCTTTAGTCGTGAAAGTAGTACTTGGAAATCCACTTTTCCAGTTCCAGTTAAAGGAAGAGAATTACACAGTTCGATATGATCAGGAATTTCAGCAATCGATAAATGTTGTTTGCACCATTGAACTAAGTCACTATAAGAGAGGTCGGTTCCGGGTTTAGGTACAATCCAAGCCGCTATAGTTTTCGTATCTGGTACTGCGGTCACAGCCGCCAACTTAATGTTTGGCAAGGAATAAAATGAAGCCTGAATAATAGCTGTCGACACGAATTGTCCATTTCGATAAACTATATCTCTTTTGCGACCAACTATTCTAAGAAGATTATCCTTGCCAATCCATCCTATATCACCTGTATGAAGCAACTTTTCCATTGCTCCAATATGTTTACTTGGGGAGTCGACTGTGATCTCACCCCATTGCCCATCCGATACAGGAGAACCATATGGGTCCACTATTGTAACTTTCGTGTGTGGCACTAGGGATCCAGCAGTTTCATAGCGCATTGGTGCTGATAATTCTGGTGAGACAACCGAAATAGCCCCTGCAGTTTCGGTCATCCCATAGGTAATGCATAGTTTCATTTTCAAATCATCTTCAACTGTACGGATAAACGAGGATGGAAACACATTGCCACCAATTAAACCCACACATAATGAGGAAATATTATAAAAATCTCGTTTCAATAAATCTAATTCTTCAGAAAACATAGCCATATGTCCATTATGAACAGTGACTTTCTCGGTTTCAATCAGTCTCAAAGCAGACGAGGGAGTATACGTCTCTTGGAGTACAATGAGTCCCCCCGAAAGAGTCGCAAATAAGGTTCCGGCTATACCGAACATACTAAATATAGGGGGGGCAAATAGAAAGACATCTGAATCAGAAAGTCTCAAAATTTTAACCATTCGAATGGCATTTGCAAGCAAAGTCTTGTTGCTATGGGTAATAGGTTTTGGACTACCTGTCGTTCCAGAGGTAAACAATGTAATAAATGGGGTATCAGGTTGAGGTTCGGGAGGAAGTTTGCCATCGCTAAATAAGTCGTTAAAACTGGTTGCCTCATTCCCTTCATGTTCCCCGACCCAGCCAAGTACATTCAGTTGTGGTGAAAACCGAATAATATCCCGGGCCTTATTTCCTATTGAATTATATGATGCGGATATAAGATACGGAACACATAGTTTATTCACATATTCTGATAATCGTTCAGGGGGTAGACTCCAATTTAATGGAACTAGAATCGCGCCTAATCTTGCTAATGCAAAGTAAATTATTAAATATTCTGGGCGATTAGGTAAGAGCACAGCGATATGATCACCAGGCTTAACGCCTTTACCGTATAGGCCTGCCGCGAGGCTCAAAGATTGCTTGTATAATTCAAGGCGATTCAAGGATTGATCGTTCCATCTTATGAATCTAGTCTCGGGAGCCTTATTAATCAGGTCAGTTAGTGATGAAAATATCGTGGTTGTTTTCATTGGAGCATCACCCTACCTTTTTTATTTGATCGTTCAAGTAGGTTCAAGAAAAAAGGATCTAATGAGGCAAACTTATACATTTTATCTTGTGTTACATTTTGAATATAACCAGACACTATTTCTACTACAATTTGATCACTATCAACTGCGATTTTGGTTGCTTCCGGATACTCAATTAAAAGTAATCCGTTATTGATTGCATTTCGGAAAAAGATACGAGAAAAACTCTCCGCTATAATTACTTGAATCTTGTTATAGAGGATCGCCTGAATTATTACCTCGCGACTTGAGCCGCATCCAAAATTACGTCCTGCAAATAAAATGCTGCCAGACTGGAGAAGTTGTTGTATTCTTTCATCCATTCCTTTGAATAGACCGGATTTCACACGCTCAGGATCTAGAGAAAAAAAGCAGGCTGGGTGTAGTTGCTCTGAATCTACGTGATCTCCCAAAACAATAGCCAGTCCTTTTATCAATGCTCTCAACTCAAAAACCTCCTCGGATCCGCAATCTTTCCCATTACTGATGTCGCTGCAGCGGTTAGCGTTGAAGCAAGATAGACGTGTGATTTTAAAGATCCCATTCGGCCTGCATAGTTTCGGTTTGAAGTAGAAACGCAAATCTCACCATCGCCGATTAAGCCTTTATCGATATTGCAGCAAGGGCCACAGGATGAATTTAACACTACCGCACCGGCATCCATACAGGTCTGAATATATCCGAAGTCTATTGCTGTTCTAAAAATTTTCTGCGAAGCCGGAATCACAATCGTTTTGATATAAGAGGATAAAGAATGTTGCTTATAGATCTTATCCATAGCGACAAAATCCTCTAAGCGACCACTCGTACATGATCCAAGAAATATCTGTGTCACCTTAGTTCCTTCAACTTTCTCAACGGAGACTACCTGTCCCTTGGGATCCAAAAGAAGTGGTGAAAGTTCATCGACCTGCATTACAATTTCTTTCTGATAGCGGGCATCTGAATCTGGAGTGATATCTTGCCAATTACCACCACGTTTTTTGATATATTCCTTTGTTATATCATCTGGTGAAAAAAGACCGAATTTAGCACCGAGATCAACTGCCATGTTGCAGATGGTAGCCCGACTATCCATAGATATTCCATCATCCGTTAAATCATGAAACTCTAAACAACGATAATTAGCACCATCAGGTCCCAATTGACCTAATAGGGCAAGTATAATATCTTTTCCTTGAATATAAATAGGAAGTTTACCAGTTAATATTACTTTGATACTCTCCGGAACCTTTAACCATATCTCTCCACTAGTCAAAACATTAAGAAAATCGGTGGCACCTATTCCAGTAGCTAATGCACCAGTTGCTCCAACAGTTGTAGTATGTGAATCCGCACCAATTACTATTGTTCCTGGTCCAACTTTAGGGTCTTCTAATAGAAGTTGATGAGCAATGCCTTCATATAATTTCAATGGTATTTTTTCATTTATAACAAATTCAAAAAGTTTGTTTTGAATGTTTGCGCGTTCAACTGTAGCAGGTGGAGCGAAATGATCGAATACGATTAGGATCTTGCTAGTATCCCAGATTAGACCACCATCTTGATAAAAACGATCAATTATCAGTGAAGCAGTCCCGTCATGACCCATCAAGAGATCTACGCCCACATCCACAAAGGAATTCGAAGGAGATCCAAGAACTTTCTCAGTAATTGTACCGCTCATATTAAACTGCCTCCGAAATAGTGCTCTTAGCGAGTGCAACCAATTGTTCCTCAGAGATACCTAAATAATTTTGATAATATTCCTTAACTTGTTCAACCATTTTCTCTCGTTCTATCAAATGGTCCGTACGTTTTAACTCTATTAAAATTTCATTGACCACTTCATCATCAACGGCTAAACCAAATTCATTTAAAACATGGTGAATAATGTTACGACCAGAATGCTTACCTAATACAAAGGAACGCTGCCCTCCAACAAACTCAGGCGGAAATGGCTCGTAAGTTTCTAATGCCTTAATCATTGCTTTCACGTGTACTCCAGACTCATGACGAAATGCATTGAAGCCTACTACAGCTTTATTAGGAGCATTTATCATTCCGGTTTTCTGCTCAACTAGTTTTGATAATCCTATGAGCCTTTTTGTATCAATTCCTGTTTTCCTTTTGTAGAGAAGTTCCAGGGACAAGACTACCTCTTCTAAAGCGGCATTCCCTGAGCGTTCGCCTATTCCATTCACAGTTGCTGAAACATACTGAACGCCTGCCTCCACAGCAGCCAAAGTATTTGCAGTTGAAAGTCCAAAATCGTTATGACAATGAATCCCCAGTTGTAAAGCAGAAGGGAGAGATTTACGTAAGAAACTTATAAAGCGCCGCATAGCAAACGGAGTCATAACTCCTACCGTATCTGTTACCATTGCAATTTCCGCTCCTGCTTCATATGTAGATTTGAGCATTTGTTTTAAATATTCTGGATCAGCACGACTACTATCTTCAGCAACAAAAGTTACTCGTAGGTCATGCCGAGACGCATACTCAACAGCCTTTACTGCCATTTGTAGGGCATCTAACTCGTTTAGTCCAAATTTATGATGTAGGTGCAAACGACTTGATGGAAGAAAGATATGCACTTCACGGACACCTGTTTTAAGGGCACAATCAATGTCCTCAATTTTGGAGCGTACAGTAACACCGACTCTGGCAAGGAGGCCTAAGGATGCAATTTTCTTGACAGCCTTAAACTCTTCATCTGAAACTACTGGGAACCCGGCACCAATTATATGCACTCCTGCAACATCTAGTTGTCGGGCAATCTCTACTTTATCTTCTATATTTAAAGCAACACCTGGTGACTGTTCACCATCCCGTAATGTCTCGTCCCAAATCCAAATAGGTTGATCCACAAATCGTCCGAAATTGGAGTTATTGTCCACAATCATTATTCCTGACCCCCATGTCACGAATTTATGCCTGTTTACATGTGACGAATTTAGGTGTCGTAAATAGTCGACCCTCTGATAAGCATTGAAATCGCCCTACCTAAAACTCTGCAAGGAGGGCCTTTGCTCTTGAAATCATTTACCCTATAATGCCATTACTGCCTAACTAGTTGTCCCTGAAAAAATCGGGTAAAATCGCCCAAAGATCCTTGAAAAACACAGAGTTTCTGTCAAAAAAGCAGGAGTTTCCGTCCTTTATGTGGAATTATGTAAGTGCTGACAAACATAAGCACAAAAGGGAGGAACTCCTTATGATGATCATTCGACACAACACCTCGATTTCCTGCGGGGTGATCTCATGTTAGTGTTAAAAGAATCACCCCAGACGAATATTTATCTGGCCATGTTGCCCCCGGAGCTTGTGAGGCTGAACGACGAACTCTCCAAGGTCAGTGTGTTGCTGGACAACGAAGATTTTCTGGCTCCGTTTGTTACGAGGTTCAAGAGGCAGGCCGACCGTTCCGGTGCAAACCTACCTCAGAATCATGTACCTGAAGCACCGGCATCAGCTCGGTTACGAAACTTTGGTCGAACAGATCAGGGACTCCATCATGTGGCGGATCTTCTGCCGCATTCCCTTCGATAAGCCGATTCCGCATTCGACGACCCTGATCAAGCTGACCAAAAAATACGGGCCCGGGATCATTGAAAACCTGAACCAGGAGCTGGTGAACGAGGCCAGGGAGAGAAAGCTCATCCTGGGACGGAAGCTCAGATGTGACACCACCGTGGTGGAGGCCAACATCCACTACCGCACTGATGCCACTCTGCTCTCTGACTGCGTGCGGGTGATCACCCGCACCGTCAAAAAGATCAAGGAGCAGGGGGTAGCATTGGAGACCGAGTTTCACAACCGGACCCGCTCCGTCAAGAAGCGGATCTACTCCATCGCCAAGGTGCTGAAGAGGCGCACCAACGAAGCCAGGCAGGATGTCAAAGAGATCACTGCGGGCATCCTCTCCACCACCCGGGAAGTGGTCGGCCAGGCGGAGCAGGTTCTTAATGAAGTAAGGCAGCATATCTCCGACCAAGCCGGCGCCGCCACCGCAAAAGTGGGGCGAGCAGTCAAATCGCTGGAATCGACCGTTGAGACCACCCAGAGAATCATTACCCAGACCGTATCCGTGCTACAGGGAAACACCCACATCAAGGACCGGATCGTGAGCATCTTCGATACCGACGCCCGGCCGATCATGAAAGGAAAACTGAAGTCGCCGACCGAGTTCGGGATGAAACTTCTGATCCAGAACTGCGAGAACAAGATCATCACCCGTTACCAGGTGTTTGAGGGTAACCCGTGTGACGATACTCTCTTGGTGCCGGCAGTGGATGCCCACATTACCATGTTTGGCCGTTCCCCCAAAAGTGTCGCCACCGACCGGGGCTTCGCCAGTCTTAAAAACGAGGCCGCCTTACGCAAGAAAGGGATTGCCGACATCTCTCTTCCCCGCAGGGGACGGATCACCGACGAGCGCTGCTACTATCAGGGCATGCCCTGGTTAAAGAAACTGCAGCGCTGGAGAGCCGGAGAAGAGGCGCAGATTAGCCTGTTGAAACGGAGGTACGGCTTAGGCTGCAGCCTATCCCGCGGAGCCAGCGGCACCAGATCTTGGGTTGGACTAGGCATCCTCGCCCACAACCTGAGGCAGATCGCCCGCCTGACGTGAACAAAGGAAGTAGACCGGTTGGTTGTCAAGGATCATGGTGATAAAAAAGTACCCTGGTCTTGAGTGAACGATTTAAAATGAGCGTATTTCATGGCAAACTAACTATGACTATTTTTATATACGGTATGCTGCTATATTATTCCTCTCGCGATATATGAGATGTTTTGTCGAATCATACGCCTGGTCAGTATTCAGGTGGGCTCGTTAACATTTAGAGACTTAAGGTTGAACTTGTCAGCAAACTGATCCGTCCTCTTCTTTGAAATTTACTGACCTCAAAGGCAGGATTTTACATGTTGTTAATAAAAAGTTATAATTGAAATGTCTTCACAGAATGTCCCTTCTGTGAAGTGAACAGGCAGATCGGAGGGGTAAAACGGCATGAAAAACGTCCGGGATCTCGAAGAATTCACTTCACGAAAGGTGACGGCTGCTTCACGGCCATTCTTTTCTAACCATCCAGACTCCATTGAGTCGTTTATCGATCTATATCTTCAGTTCGCTGTGAGCGGTATTCGCTCGGAAGAGGTGGCAAAGAAGATCCGCCTCCATCTGGGCCGCTTCCGGAGCTTTTTTGTAGAATCCTATGGGCACGACCGGATCTCCGCCTGCTTGAAGCGGGATGCCCTCGCCTGGCAGTCTTGCTTGTCAGCTCAGGGCCTGGCACCTTCGACAGTGAATAATCACCTGGCATCCCTGTCTGCCTTCACAAGCTGGGTTAGCATCCAGTGCCCTGGCACCTTTCCAGCAGGTGATCCGGCTAAGGGGATCGGGGAACTCGGTCTGGCGCCGCTGGAACCCCGCGTGCTGGCCGAGTCTCAGATCCGTTCTCTCAAGAACGTCTGCGACCGGCTGGAGCGGTTTCATCAACTAAAAGGACGACGCTGGCAATCCAATGCGCCAGGGCGCTCCACCGGACGTCCGTGGCGGGATCGGGCGATCGTATTTGTCCTGCTCTCTTCCGGCTTGCGACGCGAGGAACTGGTCAACCTCAATCTTGACCAGGTAAACCCAAATACGCCTGAAGAACTGAGATCTGCCCGGCGGGCAAAGATTAACCGCGTCAGAGGCAAGGGGAAGACAGAACGTGTGGTGTTTCTATCGGCAGACGCCCGGGGAGCCTTGGCTGACTATCTGGAAAAGGAATGGCCTCTGGATGCAAGCGATTCCTGTGAGGCATTATTCCTGAGCGCGGTCTCGCTTGCGTCAAGGAAGAGCGATGGCCGGCTCTCACCCCGATCGATCAACCTTATTCTCGAACAGATAGGCCGCTGGCATGACGGTGAGATCAAGGATCCGGAGCGGCACATATCACCGCTACACCCCCATGCATTGCGCCACACTTTCGCCTTTCAGTTGGCTGCGGCTACCGGCGCCGATGCCTACGAGCTGGAACGCCGTCTGGGTCATAGATCGCAGCGATATATTCAGCGTTACACCAACCCGCCGGAAGATGTCGCCGCTGGGTATGTGGAGGAATTTTAGATGAGCGGTAAAATACCCCTGCATTCTCTATCAGAAGCAAAACGCCAGCAGGCTATGGAACGCTTTCGGATCATTCAGCCCTTCGTGGAAAACGGCGTTCCCTTGACCGCCGTGGCTGCGAAGCACCAGTTGCCTCTTCGGACGCTGCGCCGCTGGGTGCAGTCGTATCGTAGCTCTGGGCTCACTGGGCTTGCCAGATCAGTACGAGCCGATAGCGGGGCTCGAAAAATGCCAATGATGCTGAAGGAACTCATTGAAGGACTCGTTCTCCAAAAGCCACCCCCAAGCATAGCTTCCGTACACCGGAAAATGACCGGTATCTGTCAGGAACAGGGGTGGGCGGCTCCCAGCTATAGCAGCGTTTACGATATTGCGCATAAACTCGATCCGGCTCTCGTTACTTTGGCCCATGAAGGCGAGAAGAGGTACCGGGAGATGTTTGATCTGATACACCGCCGGGAAGCCACTAGATCAAATGAGATCTGGCAGGCAGACCACACGCTACTCGATATTTGGGTATTGAACGGGAAGGACAAGCCGGATCGCCCCTGGCTCACCATTATCATCGATGACTATAGCCGCGCCATTGCCGGCTATTTCCTGAGCTTTAAGAACCCATCCGCCATGCAGACATCTCTGGCCCTGCACCAGGCGATCTGGCGCAAACAGAACCCTTACTGGCATATCTGCGGTATCCCGGATATTTTCTATACCGACCACGGCAGCGACTTCACATCACATCACATGGAGCAGGTGGCCGTTGATCTTAAAATGCGCCTCGTCTTTTCCCTCCCTGGAATGCCCAGGGGTCGAGGAAAAATAGAACGTTTCTTTGAAACAGTCAACCAGTGCTTCCTCAGCTCTCTTCCGGGATTCATATGCCTGGGCCAGCCAACGCCCGATCCGGTCCTGACTCTGTCGCAACTGGATGCGCAGTTCATGAATTATTTAAACGAATATCATGCGCAAGAACACAGTGAGACCGGGGCGCATCCGCAAGATCGCTGGGAAACGGCCTTTTTGCCGAGGCTTCCTGATTCCCGGACAGAGCTCGACCTGCTTTTATTGCAAGTGGCAAAGGCACGCCGTATCCATCCGGATGGGATTCACCTCAACGGGTTTCGTTACATGGACATTACGTTGGCATCCTTTGTCAGAGAAGAAGTGACGGTCAGATACGACCCTAGGGACATGGCGGAGATCAGAGTGTTCTTCCGTGACCAATTCCTGTGTTCTGCTATCTGCCCGGATCTGGCAGATCAGCAAATAGATCTAAAGGATATTATCCGGGCGCGCAATCAAAGGCGCAAGCAATTAAAATCGGAACTTCACAGTAAGGAAAGTATCGTTGAGGCATTTTTAGGGGTTCATAATGTGGATGCGCAACAAGATTCTTCAGCGCCTGCCGAGATAGCTGATGGTAAAAAGGCTGGTAAATCGACCCTTAAGAGGTACCACAATGAATGACGATTTCTTGATCACCAAAGAATATCGCCGGTTTGCTGAATTTTGCGATGCCTGCCGCCAGTACCGTTATATTGGAGTGTGCCATGGCCGTCCTGGAGTAGGCAAGACATTATCAGCATGTTACTACTCAAATTGGGATACCTTGCAGATTATATTTAATAACAAGTTTAGGGATAAAAGGGAGACAATTGAACCTGGACCCGGGGTAGCAGATGCGCGGAGTATTTTTTATACAGCCCCCGTTGCGGCTTCGTCGAACAGAATAGAAGAAGGTATCCGTTCTGCCCGATATGATTTAAGTTATGCTTTGGAATGGGTAAAATCCGTTCGCAATGGAGAACCTGATTTTGATGTTTTACATCTTTTTGATCCTACAGAGTTGATTATTGTTGACGAGGCCGACAGGCTAAAGATGGCTGGCTTGGAGCAATTGCGTGATATTTACGACAGGGGCAATCTGGGATTAATTCTGATCGGCATGCCCGGCCTAGAGAAGCGACTTGCTCGATATCCTCAACTTTATTCAAGGGTTGGTTTCGTTCACGAGTACCGGGCACTGAGTACGGAAGAGTTGCGTTTTATTATGGAGCATAAATGGGCTGATCTTGGTTTGAACTTCCAACCAAATGATTTTACCGATACAGAGGCTATGACCACTATTGCCCGGATAACAGGAGGAAACTTTCGCTTAATTCAACGGCTTTTTACGCAGATTCAGCGGATATTGGAGATCAATAATCTTCATACAATTACAAAGGAAGTAGTGGAAACAGCCCGCCAAAGCCTCATCATCGGATCGTAACCCTTCGAATGTTGGTGCCATATACCTCTGAACTTATAGTGCCTGTTAAGAGTAATAATTACAATAAGAGCTCTTTTGGTATGGTCTAACGGAGAAAATAAATTACGGATAAGGATAAACACTTGGAGGGAGAACATTGATCCAAGAAATGCTCTGCAAATTTAATGCCTACCTTAAAGAGATGGATGCGAGCCCCGCATCCATCAAAGCGTATTTGTGCGATCTCAGGAAATTCATCCGGTGGTACGAGGACGCAACAGGTATGCCTCCGAAAACGGCGGCTGTGATCAGGTTGGACATTGTCGAGTTCAGGAATTACCTCGAAAGAGGCGTCAAGCAGAAGCCGGCCACCATCAACCGGGCTCTGGCGTCGTTGTCGGTGTATTTCACCTGGGCAGCGGAGAGGAAGCATATCCTATCCAGCCCTGTCGATGATGTCAACACCATTAAAGAACAGCCACATGCCCCAAAATGGCTGGAGAGGCACGACCTGCACGCACTGATCCGGGCGGTCAGCGACAGAAAGAAGCCAAGCAAGCGAGACCATGCCATCATTGTCCTTCTGATCCATACCGGGCTCAGGGTATCCGAGGCCTGCCGCCTCGACATCGAGGATCTGGCTATCCGTGACCGTAGCGGCCTGGTCCGGGTTCGAGAGGGGAAGGGAAATAAGTATCGAGAGGTGCCCCTTAACACTACCGTTAGAAATGCCCTCAAGGATTGGATCGGGGAGAGAGAAAGCGGTCCTCTGTTCACCAGCCAGAAAAGAGGTGGCAGGCTGACCACAAGGGCAGTCGAGCAGATGGTCTCAAGATATGCCTGTGCTGCACGTCTTGGAGAGGGAGTCAAAGTCACGCCGCACGTGCTCCGGCACACCTTCTGTAAGACCCTGATCGACAAGGAGGTTAGCATCGACCAAGTGGCGGCGCTGGCTGGGCACGGCAACATCAATACAACTGCAAAGTACACCAAGCCGTCTCGGCAGGATCTGCAGCGGGCGGTGGATAGGATGGCCTGGGAGTAGTAGTGTTGTTGCTCATGACCTCTGGTTGGACAGCTCTCTTACCTTTGCTCAACAAAGCAGTTACTGACGTGTTTCAAAGTAGCTATGGCTAATGTGATAGGTTAGGACTTATCCGTGCGGAGGTCGGACACATAGCCGTTACTGCTTCTCAAACTGGACTCGACCTCGTCAAACGGCAGTTGGGAGCGGTGCGGGATAAATTCGTGGCCGAGTTTATCGAGTGGCGCAGGGAGAATGGAGTGAGCGCCGGCAGGTAAAACGGGATGTCGTGGCCATT
>Ga0224559_1001558_pt1 | contig 12469 bp, 10 predicted proteins | sample 714S33034metaG_FD_180676 | JGI IMG/M metagenome (GOLD analysis project Ga0224559, IMG submission 180676) | Peat soil microbial communities from Stordalen Mire, Sweden - 717 S3 30-34 | ecosystem: Environmental > Terrestrial > Soil > Wetlands > Peat | place: Sweden: Norrbotten County, Stordalen... | reverse complement strand
ACTTCGGCCTATTCGCCAACCGCAGACGCGGCGCCGCGCTCGAACGCTGCCGCCAGTTGCTCGGCGCAGCCGCCTGCGCGGATCGGCTCGGTACAACTACCCAGATGCGCTGCCCCGCCTGTTCCGGCGTCATGATGGTCGTCGAACGGATGACCGGCGCCCAACTCTACTTCCGGCCAGACCCGAGCTTAGCTACCCCACAGAAGTGCAGCGTTGACAGCTCTTGAGATATCCATGCCCAACTACGACTTTATCCATCTCCCGCCATGGCGTGCCCGCGCACGCAGGGCCGGCGTGCGCTCCAACCCCGGCGACGACCATCAGCGAGCGCGTTCGCAAATGCCCGACAGGCCTCCATTTCAGTCCCAACGAGAGTCCGCACCGCCCGAGCTGTCGCTCCTCGCCTAAGCAAAACCCACGCCGCGCATCTGCCGCCCATTGAAATCCCATAGGTAGATCACCGCGTCCGCCGCAAACGCCAGCGGCTCAGTACAAACGATCCTATCGAAACTGCCCCGGCCGAAAGAACCGGGCTCAATCCTGACTCGTCTGCCGGGGCAGTCCCGATAGGAACCTAACGTTTATCGGTCCCGATCATGGCCGCATCGCTGAGGATCGATTGATCCCTCCCTGTAAAGACGCAAGAACTCTGCCACTTCCTTCCGTTGGAGTCCCCGCTTGGCGCTCGCGTTGTTTAACTCAACTGTGTTGTTCAACTCAACTGTATACTAATAGGATACTAACTAATACATAACTGAAGGTTTGGCGACCATTCGACTATAGTCATGTCACGGAACCGTGAGCAGTTATCCCCGGACTGGGAACAGGCTGAATCGTGCGGGACTATAATCGTGTTTACCGTGTCCAGCAAAGATGTTTGAGAATTCTTCAACCATGACCGGCAGAATAAACGGGGCAGGAGGAGAACGATGCAGCCCTGGAAGGCAAAAGTTACGTTCAAAGAGGGTTTCCTAATCGGCAATCCGGCGGCAGCCCCATTCAAGGATCTAGACGATTTTTACAACAGGGGACAGTTGGTACATCTCGAGGAGTTCTTGGTCTATGAGCATGAGTGGTTAGTCACAAAGATACTGATCCCGGTTAAAGAAGCCGACTTTTCCCGCGCTTCAATCGAAGACGCTACGAATGCATTGATCACCACACCGGATCCCGATTTTGTCATGAAGCTGATTCTGGTGGATCACGTCCATCCTATGGCGCCGTGGTTTCAGCAAACCGAAGGAACAATAATTACGGGAGAAAGTTCGGAGGACGGCGATGTCCTGCTCTATCGGCCAAGTCCCCGAAGTATTGGGCAAAGCCTTGTATATGAATGGTGCAACTTGCTCTGGGCGTACCGCTCCGACGCCGCCGAGCTCTTTTCGCTCACCGGGACGCTTGAGGACTTCGTCGATCTGCCGACAGGCAAACCGGTGCGCAACCAGAGGATTGCCTGGAACTTGCTGGGCAGCCTGTTGTTAAGACAAGAGGAAGAAACCGTTTTCGCGCTCTCCGTGCGTTTCCCGCTCAAAGCTGCCGTGTTTGGAGGTGCGCTGTTGAAAGCCATGCTGGACATCGCCGATTTCAGACAGACAGCCCAATCTTCGTTCTTTCTCGATCGTGCAAAACTGATCTACTATTCGGCAAGCAAAATCGGCCTTGACGCCCTGAAAAAACTCCCCCGACGGGACAGCGCCACGGAGAGGCTGATCGATTTCCTTGGAGCGCAGGATCTCTACAGGAGTTCTTAGGGGCAATCCAGCAGGCACCAAGGCTTCCGGCCACGACGGGCATTGGTCCGGTTGTCTGAGATGATCTGGTTCGACTCTAAGACGGAAATCCCGCTGAAAAGCAATCGGCCCCAAGGTGAGAACTCGGGAGCCGATCCGCTTCGACAGACTGCGGAATGAGGAATCTGGAATTAACCAGAAAGAACTGCAGGGTGTTGCACTCCCAGCCGTCAGGCGGTCTAGAAGTCGCCAGAAGGATACCACAGCTGTCCCGACTGGGGATGTGACTTTGCCTTTTGCGAACGTGACCAATCCAACCGTAACCGCATTATGCGCAGACGGGATGGAAGCCGAGTGTCCTGCCTTGGGAGCAGGAACACCGTTCCCGCCCATTGGAGCGGGTCGGTACTAGATTTTGAGATGAATGTGGAATTAAAAAGGACAAGGCTTGCCAAACTGGGTGTATATTGGTCGCAGCCGGAAGGCAAGGTGAAAGCTCCGGTTGAGAGCAACGAAGAGTAGCTGGCTTGACCGTAGGCATCTCCCCGGCGGGTGCTTCCGCGGAGCTTCTGGGTAAATGCTGGCTATAGGTTGTCGCTCAGAGCCCGGTAGCTTTCACGACCTGCAACACAGCGCCGGGAGGAACTATGCGCGTTCTGTCGATCATACTGCTCATCGCCCTGCTGGGCGCGTCTGCCGCCCTGCCCGCCCAATCGCGAGACGACAATTGGAACCGGTGCGAGGGGGACGATCCCGACCTCAGCATCGTAGGATGCACGGCTTTGATCCAGTCTGGCCAGGAGAACAACACGAATCTGGCCGGTGCCTTTCGCAACCGGGGCATCGCCTACGATGCCAAGGGGAATTACGACCGCGCCATCCAGGACTTCAACCAGGCACTCCAACTCAATCCCAACTTTGCCGACGCGTTTTCCAGTCGGGGCAGCGCCTACGACGACAAGGGGGATTACGACCGCGCTATTCAGGACTACGACCAGGCGCTGCGGCTAAACTCCAAATTCGAGGATGCTTTCGTCAATCGCGGCGTGGCCTACCGGGAAAAGGGCGAGTATGACCGCGCCATCCAAGACTTTGACCAGGCCCTGCGGCTCGATCCAACTGACGCGACTGCATTCGTCGACCGCGGCGTGACCTACGACGACAAGGACGAGTACAACCGTGCCATCCAGGACTATGACCAGGCCATCCGGCTGAAACCCAGCTATGCAAACGCTTTCAACGATCGTGGCTTCTCGTACTACGAGAAAGGTGAGTATGACCGCGCCATCCAAGACTTTGGCCAGGCCATCCGGCTCAATCCCGGCCATTCGACCGCGTTCAACAATCGGGGCAACGCCTACCGGCGCAAGCGCGATTATGACCGTGCCATCCAGGACTATGATCAGGCCATCCGGCTGAAACCCGCCTATGCGACCGCGTTCAACAACCGGGGTATCGCCTACGACGACAAGGGGGATTACGACCGCGCTATTCAGGACTACGGGCAGGTCATCGCCCTCCGGCCCAAAAACGCGGGAGCCTTCAACGCCCGCTGCTTTGACCGCGCCATCCTCGGAAAACTCGAACTGGCCCTCGCAGACTGCAATCATGCACTGACCTTACTCCCCACAGACGCAGACACGCTGGACAGCCGAGGCTTTGCGTACCTCAAGTTAAAGAATCCCGACGCGGCAATTGCCGATTACAACGCTGCTCTCGCCATCAGCCCAAAGATGGCCTCATCTCTCTATGGCCGTGGCCTGGCAGAGCGGATCAAAGGCAATCAGGCTGCCTCCGATAAAGACCTCGCCACCGCAAGAACACTGCAACCAACCATCGCCGCCGACTTCACAAAATGGGGTGTGCCTGTACCAACCCCATGACCGGCATTCCGGAGATTCCTGATTCGTTATCTTCTGTTTCACAGCTAGGTCAGGCCCGAGCAGCATGTACGGGGGAGAATCTCCTGGGCAGAAAAGACAAGTTCTAAAATCGTCCTCTAGCACCGGCGAACGAGTTCCGGCGTGCGGCTAGGACTTGCCTTCCCCGCCATCAGTTGCGGCGTCTACCGATTTCCAGTCAACCTCGCTGTTGAGATCGCGATACGCGAAACGGCCGCGGAAGTGCGCAAAGACGATGCCATCGAACAAGTAATCTTTGCCTGTTTCGACGAAACGGTGTATGCCGCCTATCGGCGAGCCGCGCAACAGCTTTCCCAGGAGGGTGTCAGCCTTCCATAATCATTGCCATGGAAGAGATGGGGCAGGTCGCGTTCGTCCGCTTTCGTTCTCGTCCCCCATTCGGCGCAGTATTTAACTGGTTTGACGATAGGGAGTCGCCAAGGCGCTAGAGACGGCACTCGAATTATTTGCCAAAAAATGAACGTCGCGATGGGCGTTTTCCATTCCCTATCCAGCGCCAGCGCAAATGGTTTTTGGGCATCCATTGCTGGCACGCCCGCGAGCGAAGCGGGGGTAGGAGGCGCCAGCATTAACGCCGGCTGAAGGATCGGCGGGGATCTCCTCGCCTACCCTGGTGGGCAAGCAAGCTTACCAGGGGCAGCACTGAGACTCTCCGGTCCCCTGGAGGATTGGCAAACCCTCTCAACTCCGCAAAAGATCGGTGCGGCGGCGATATGGTTGTAGGCGTTCATCTTGCTACGGGCACGTCAGTCTCAGGTCAAAGACTGAGGACTTCGACAAGGTGCAGAACCAGTTCATTCCGGTATCAACTCAGCTTTCGTCGCGTACCAGAATCACATACAGGAAGCGCGGTCCATGAACGCCTTTGATGCGCGTCATTTCGATGTCCGCCGTGGCGCTTGGCCCGGAGATGAAGGTGGCCCGCGCGGGTGGCTCCTGGCACCGGTCGAAGTACTCGGGCAGCGTTTCGACTACCTGGCTGGCCCGCAGGATGCAAAGGTGCCAGTCGGGCAATAGCGTGAGCAACCGCCTGCCCTCGGTGGCGGAGTGGTGCAGCACGATGGTTCCCGAGTCGGCGACGCCGCAGAAGGCCGCCGTGACCACGCCCTCGGCCTGTTCTATCTCGTCCATTGCCAGGCCGCTGTCGATCTTCCAGTCGAAGCCGGGAGCAAGCCACTGGGCGGGCAGCCCCTCCGGTGCGGCAAAGACGTGTTTGCCGCTGGCGGCAAGCTGGGCGGCGATGGCGGCCGGAAGTTGCTCAGGAGAGCATTCCGCCACCTCGGCGTCATACTCCTGAAGGCGCCCGGCCATCAGTTTCAGGCAGGCCTCCCGATGCATTGCGCCGCGGCGGATGTAGCTGCCGGGCGGGGAGGCAGAATCGGGCGCTTCCTCCATGATCTGATTGCCGGCGATCCGGTTTCTGGCCGGAAGATCTCCGCTCGCGGCAAGAATGCGGTCGAGGATGCGTTGCCGGGACGCAACGGTGGCGCTCATTTTGCCTCCTTGCCGCGTGTTGCCCACCACTCATGAAAGCTCTGGCCTGGCAGGCCGCGGAGGTCGCGGGTCTGGGTCCATTTGGCGCCGATGCCGGGCAGCGAGTGAATCCATCCGTCCTTGCGGGTAAAGAGACGCAGGCCGATGCGCCCCAGCCACTGCGCCGCGTGGAAGCGCCGGGCCCGGGCAAAGAGCAGGCTGGCAATGCACAGGCCCAGGTACATGGGGTCGAAAAAGCGGCCAGCCTGCTGGCGTTCCTGATTGACCACCTGAGCGCGCAGCTCCAGCAGAACCTCGGGGATATTGATCTTGACCGGGCAAACCTCATAGCAGGCGCCGCAGAGCGAAGAGGCGTAGGGCAGCGACTGGGCATGCTCCATGTGCATCAGTTGAGGGGTAAGGATGGCTCCGATGGGGCCGGGATAGACCGAGCCGTAAGCGTGGCCTCCGGTCTGGCGGTAGACCGGACAGGCGTTCAAGCAGGCGGCGCAGCGGATGCATTTGAGGGTCTGCCGCTGCTTAGGCCGGGAGAGGATCGAGGAGCGGCCGTTGTCGAGCAGAACCACATGGAAGCGCTGGGGGCCGTCGCCCGGCGTGACGCCGGTCCACAACGAAGTATAGGGGTTCATGCGCTCGCCGGTGGCCGAGCGGGCCAGCACCTGCAGCATCACTTCCAGATCCTGGAAGCGGGGCAGCACCTTCTCAATGCCTGCCAGGGTAATGAGGGTGCGGGGCAGGGTGAGGCACATGCGGCCGTTGCCCTCGGATTCGACGACCGCGACCGAACCGGTTTCAGCAATCAGGAAGTTGGAGCCGCTGATGGCCGTGGGGATGGATAGAAACTTCCCGCGCAGGTAGGTCCGTGCGGCGTTGGTCAGTTCTTTCGGATCGTCGGAGAGATTCTTGAGCCCCATCCGCCGCGCAAAGATCTCGCGCACCTGGCTGCGATTCACGTGCAGGGCGGGGACGACGATGTGCGAAGGCTCTTCCTCGCCCAATTGAAGAATCAGCTCGGCCAGGTCGGTCTCGAAGACACTGACGCCGGCAGCTTCCAGGGCCGGGTTCAACTGAATCTCCGCCGAGGTCATGGTCTTGATCTTGACCACCTCGCTGGCCTTTTCCTGGCAGAGCAGATCGAGGATGATGTGGCGCGCCTCGGCGGCGTCGGCGGCCCAGTGGACCGTGCCCCCGGCAGCGGTGCAACGGGCTTCAAACTCCTCGAGATATGCGCCCAGATTCTCCAGCACATTCGTTCGGATAGCCGAGGCTGCTGCGCGCAGTGCCTGCCAATCGGTCTTTTCGCCCACCACTTTGGCGCGCTTGGCCTGGATGACGTCGATGGCATGGGCCACGTTCTTGCGCAGTTGCGGATTGCGCAGGGCCGACAGAGCGGCCTGGGGAAAGGGAGGGGCGAATCGGGGGTCCAGCACCACGCGACTGGGAACAGCATGGCTCATGGCGTTGCCTCCGGCGGACAGTCTTCCGTGCTGGCCAGAATCTGGGCCATATGAATGGTCCTCATGGCCGCATACTGACGGTGCATGGCCCCGCCCAGGTGCATCAAGCAACTGTTATCGAGGGCGGTGCAGTACTCTGCGCGCGTAGAGACGATGTCCTGCAGTTTGACGGCGAGCATGGCCGATGAGACCTCGGCGTTTTTGACCGAGAAGGTTCCGCCGAATCCGCAGCAGCGCTCCGCGTTCGGAATCTCGGCCAGTTCAAGGCCGCGCACCTTGGCCAGCAGCCGGTAGGGCCGGTCGCCGAGGCACAGGGCGCGTACCCCGTGGCAACTGGCATGATAGGCGACGCGATGGGGAAAGGTTGCGCCTACATCCTCCACGCCCAGCCGGTCAATGAGAAACTCGCTCAATTCGTAGATCCTGGGCAGCAGGGCCGCGAACTCCCGGCGGAGGGCTTCGTTGCCCAGTTCTTCGAAGAGTCCGGGGTATTGATCGCGGATCATGGCCACGCAGGAGGAGGAGGGAATGACCACGGTTTCGGCCTCCCGGTAGAGGCGGACAAAGCGCTTGGCCTGCGCAAAGGCCTCGCCACGGAAGCCGGTGTTGGCGTGCATCTGACCGCAACAGGTTTGCCTGGGCTGGAATTCCAGTTCTACGCCCAATCCCTCCAGCAGGCGCACCACCGCCCTGCCCGTCTCGGGAAAAAGGGTGTCGTTGTAGCAGGTGATAAAAAGCGATGCGCGCATCTCTGCCACCGATTGTTGCAGGTCGAGGCTCGAAAAGAAATGGTATTCAAAAGAGACCGGTATCCTCGGCGGTCACCTTATAGCATTTTCGGAATTGCTGCAGACCGAAACCTCACACTCAAGCGGCTTTTTCCTCAACGGGGTTCCCGCGGACAGGTCTACGTCCGTGGGGTGGAAAACCGAGCCATGCGCGAGTATGCCGCCCGGCGCGGCTGGACGATCGCCTTGCAGGTGAAGGAAGTCGGCTCCGGTGCATCCCAGCGTCAACTTCGAGAGAAGCTGCTGGAAGCTGCGCGGCGACGGGAGATCGATGTGGTGGTGGTATGGCGCTTGGACCGGTGGGGCAGGTCGGTGACCGACCTGCTCGCAACCCTGAAGGAACTCGAACACCTGGGCGTCGGCTTCATATCGTTGACCGAGGCGCTCGACCTGACCACCCCGACTGGCCGTGCGATGGCCGCGCTACTGGCAATGTTCGCCGAGTTCGAAAGAGAGATACTACGGGAACGCGTGCGCGCTGGACTGGCTCATGCCCGGCAGAACGGCAAGCGGCTTGGCCGGCCTCGAACCGCAGCGCTGCACACCGATGAGGCCCGCAAACTACGCCGCTCCGGCCTCAGCAAATCAGAGATCGCCCGCCGAACATCGGACTCTTCACGTTGAGTTCGACAAGGCCGACGCCCACGGGCACCTTCCGCGTCTGGCGGTCGAAGGCTTTAACCTCGCCGGGCCTGCTCAGCGATAGCGAATCGGCATCGTTTTCCAGGGGGATTGCTCCCGCTTGCGCTCGTGTGTATCTTCCCACCCCTGCCGCCTGAGGGTAAATTCAGGTGGCGAGGGTGGCGCACCCGGCGTTTTGGTCTAGAGATGGGCGGGGCGTCCGGCAAGCGGGGCGTCCCGGATAACTGCAATAGCGGCTCTCGAAGAGTGAACCCGTACTAAAATAGGCCGACCCCCGGCACCCTCCTCGGCAGATGCTTCCCTTGTCGCAGGAGGCACAGGCGCCGCTGAGCATACTTATGTCGAAGTTCCGGTTATAGGCAAAGTTTCCTGCCTTGGTCCATATCTCTTCCAGCGACTCCCGACGAAGGTTCCCCTCGATGAATTTGTCGGAGTAGATCGACTCGCATCCCTTCACATTCCCGACGCTATCGATGCCCACCACTTTGATTCCCGCCTTGCAGCCACCCCAGACAGAGATGGTCCCCGGGCGGCTGCGAATATATGCCTCGTACTCATCGAAATATCCAACGTCGTCCCCGGCATAGATCCGAAGCGCGCCGTTCCGGCGTTTTTCACCGATGAATTTGGTAATCTGCCCGACTTTCGCGGGATCCAGCAGAAACTCATCTTTTCCGGCTATGTTGCCCATACCGGTCACGATCTGAATCTGCCAGGCGCCCGCTCCATTGGCCACGAGGAGTTTGTACATATCGTCGAGATCGGCAAGATTGATCGCCAGGATGCTGGTGACCACCGCGATGGGAATCTCCGCTTGCCGGAGCATCTCAAATGCGCCGAGGACCTTTTTGAATGAACCATTCCTCCTTCGAATCCGGTCGTGGTTTTCCTCCATGCCGTCGAGAGAGATGCCCACATTGCACAGCTTTGCATCCTTGATCTGGGCGATCTGCTTCTCTCCCAGGATGTAGGCATTGGTAATGATGTTGACCTTGGCTCCGCCATCGGCCATCCGCCGCGCCACCTTTTCCCATCCTTGATAGAGGAAGACTTCCCCTCCTATGAAGGAGATCTGCCGGCAGCCAAGCCTGAGCAGATCGTCCGCCACGTGGAGACATTCTTCAACTGTCAGTTCGTTGGCGCGTTCCCGCCCGGCCGACGAGCCGCAGTGGAGACATTTCATATTGCAGCGAAGCGTCAACTCCCAGACGGCGTTTTCGGGCGCGTATTGGGTCGAATTCATGGCTTCCTTTCCGCGTGAAAGGCATCCTGGAAGGCCGCGAAAATACCTCCTCCCAGGATGCTGAATTCAAGTTTGGAGTTATGCTGGCGGAGCCATATACAACGGTATCACGCCGTCACACGGTGCGGGATACAGCATACGGGTAGTGTCCGGCTGCAGCTCAATGAATTCTAAGTGAACCCCAGTCAGATCGCGGAGCTCGCGAATCTGCCAGTCGGAAAAATACATCCGTTTCAAAGCCGCCTCCTCTCCAGGGGTTACGACTTTGTATCGAACGATCGGGTCACCCGGCACATTGACATCCACTGTGTAGGTGTTGCACTCAAGGCCGAGGGTATCCTTGATCATCCGCTGTTGCCAGTCCTCAAGGTAGAGAACGACAGTTTTGACGCCTTGCGAAGACATATCTCTCCTCCTTTGGAGCAATTTGTGAGGCTTTTCACCGATGATTGGGAAAGATACTGCCGTTTGGCAGACCCGGCCTAGCAAGCGCCAAGAGCAAGATCAAGACAAATGAGGCGGCGCACGAAACAGTAATACGAACGCGCGCAATACAGAAAACGAACGTACTCTGACTTGGGGAAGAATGTACTCATGGTTTGAGGGTTATCTGTGCGCACGGTCACTAGACAATGTGATTGAACACACACTGCGGCGGGTGGCCCTCCCTTCCCAAGTCAATGAAGCGGTGTCCCATCCATCCGCAGCCTTATCGCGGATGGATGGGAAAGCAGTCAGCCCGGCTGGAGATCAGTCCGGAAAGACGCCGATTGCACCTGGAGAGTTCTGGCTTCATGCTAAATCGTCAAAGCGCTCACCGACGCCGATTACTAACGGGAAGTCTTAGTGCTGTATCTGAAGCGCCCCTCGAAACAGCGCGAGTTTGCATACGCTCTGACAGGGCGCTTCTGATACAGCGACTTGAAGGAAGCCGCCCTCAGGGAAGCCTATGTATTTTGAATGGGGCTGATCGGGTCCGGTGAGTGATAGAACTGGCTTTGATGGGCTGGATCTGCGGCATTAATGGCCAGATGGATCTGCGCGGTGGCTCTCCGGTGCCCGATGAGGAGGCTGGAGAGACTGCTTGCAGAGCAGTTTTGGCCTGTTGAGACAAGGGATCTGCAAACGCGCCGAAGCACGTGCAAAGGTCGAGGATGGGAACTGAAAGTCATGCGGCGCACCGTTGCAGGTGAGGTGGAGAACGAGGCAAGAGTTGCGCGGCGTCCAGTCGTTCGACGACGCGCATGGCTCCGCCGCAGACGGGACAGTTCCAGAGCGAGTGAGTCTGATCAGGGGCCGATGATTCCGCCGAAGGTGCTGTCTTCTCTGATCCGCCGAATAGCTGAAAGCACAGCGGCAGAAGTGCGGCGCGGTTGCGGTTGGCGAGGAAACCGAAGTTGCGAATGCGAACGAAGCCGGGCGGCAGCAGGTGGAGCAGGAAGCGGCGCAGGAACTCATCGACAGCCAGAGTCATGAGCCTCTTCTTGTTGCCGTGGGCGGAGTCGCGCCAGCGGAAGATGACGTTGCCATCGGAGAGAGCAACCAGCCTGCTGTTGGAGATGGCAACGCGATGAGTATATGCGCCGAGATAGCGCAGCACCTGCTCTGGTCCGCCGAAGGGCCGCTTGGAGTAGACGACCCAGTCGTGACGGAACAGAACCCGCAGCCAGGCAGCGAAGGCGCGCGGTTGAGCCAGAGGCAAGAGATCGCCGTAGAACTGGAGCTTGCCTTGATGGAAGGCTTTGCGAAGTCCGTCGACGAACTTGCCGCGGAATACGCGGCTGAGAACGCCAATGGGCAGGAAGAAGGAGCGCCGCGCGGAGATCCAACTAGAATGATCTGGAGCCAGGCCGCCGGCGGCAATGACGCAGTGGATATGCGGATGAAACTGCAAACGCTGATTCCAGCTATGGAGCACGCTGAAGAAACCGATTTCGGCGCCAAGATGGCGGCGATTGCGAGCGACTTCAAGCAAGGTCTCTGCGCTGGCATGAAAGAGCAGGTTGTAGATCAGCCTCTTGTTCTGTAATGCGAGCGGGGCCAGTTCGCGCGGCAGAGTGAAGACGGCGTGTACATAGCGAGTAGGCAGAAGTTCCCGTTCGCGCGCCTGGAGCCAGCGTCGGCGCGCGTTGCCCTGGCACCGTGGACAATGCCGGTTTCTGCACGAGTTGTAGGAGATGGCAGTTGTATGTCCGCAGCCTGTACAGCGGTCGCGATGACCGCCCAGAGCGGCGGTGCGGCAGCGCACGATGGCCAGCAACACTTTTCGGTGCTGCCAGTTGATCCACTTGCGGCTGCGTTCAATAAATGCCTGTCCAGCACAGCGAACAATATCGGCCATCTCCACGAGAGGCCGGCTCATCAGCTGTGCTTGTGTCCTCCCTGTGAAGAGAAGGTGAGTGCGTCGAGCGGGCTGGCGGTCGCGCTGAGATGCTGCTGCGACAAATGCAGATAGATGGTTGTGACTTCGAGATCACAGTGGCCGAGCAGTATCTGGATGGTGCGCAGGTCGGCGCCGGCTTCGAGAAGATGTGTGGCGAAGCAATGTCTCAGGGTATGCGGGTGGATGTGCTTATGTGTGAGGCCGGCGCGTTTGGCGGCAATCTGGCAGGCACTCCATAGAACCTTGGTGGTTACCGGGTTGCTGGATGTGTGCCAGCGGTTGCCCGGAAAGAGCCATTCCTTCGGCTTGCGCCGGAGTCCGCGCCAGTATGTGCGCAGTTCTACGAGGAGCTTCGGGCTGAGCATGACATCGCGATCCCTGCCGCCCTTGCCCTCCCGGATATGAACCACCATCCGTTGGCTGTCGATGTCGCTGACCTTCAGGTTGGCAGCTTCCGCTCGGCGTGCTCCGGTGGCATAGAGCGTCATCAGCAGGATGCGATGAAAGGGGGTATCCGCGGCATCGATCAGCCGCGCAACCTCTTCCTGGCTGAGTATCTGGGGAAGGTGGCGCACCTTCTTCGGGTAGGGCGTCTCAGCGATGCTCCAGTTTCGCTTCAGCACGTGAATATAGAAGAAACGCAGAGCCGCCAGCCGCAGGGTTACGGTGTTCGGACTGTACTTCAGCTTGGTGAGGAGCATCGCCTGATACTTGCGAATCTCCTCTGGGCCAAGTTGATCGGGCGAACGACGGAAGTGCCGGCTGAAGTGCGTCACGCCGTGCATGTATGTGCGAATGGTCGTATCGGCG
>Ga0224559_1001557_pt1 | contig 12483 bp, 15 predicted proteins | sample 714S33034metaG_FD_180676 | JGI IMG/M metagenome (GOLD analysis project Ga0224559, IMG submission 180676) | Peat soil microbial communities from Stordalen Mire, Sweden - 717 S3 30-34 | ecosystem: Environmental > Terrestrial > Soil > Wetlands > Peat | place: Sweden: Norrbotten County, Stordalen... | reverse complement strand
CTAGAGCATTTTAGCTTTTGCTATAAACTTTCGTGCCCCATCCATTCCGCGTTTTTCTGCGGAATGGGTGGGATACCGACAAAATTCCGGTCTACACTATTTCCGAAAAAGCTCCAAGGGATATTCCGGAGGGAGCCAGGGATTCCACAAGCCGCGAAAACACTCGTTTCCGACCTTGATGGTGTCAGGGCACGACGTTACAGGCTGCGGAAAAACTCGTGAAGTATGTTTTGAAAAGGCGTTTTGTGTCAGGGCACGACTTCAGTCGTGCCATAAGTGCCGCAAATCAATGGGGCCTTTAGGCCCTGAGGGATGCTTTTCGGGAGTTCAGATAAAATCCAGGCCCTTTTCCGCAGTCTGCTCAGCCCCGCCGCTCATCTCACACGGTTGCTCTGTGGGCATCCTGGGGATCCGCAACATTTTCAAACTGCTCTATCTGTACTACCCCTTCTGGAAACACCGCCTGGATCTGGAGCTGTCCCCCCATTGCCTGGATAAAACTACGCATAGTGGAAACGTACATATCAGTGCGCTTCTCCATTTTTGAGACTGCGCCTTGGTTGATTCTTAGAGCCTTTGCCAGGGTGACCTGAGTGTAGCTTCGTGCCTCTCGAAGCTGGTGAAGTGTCATGACCCCAGCGGCCTCCTTCACTTTCTGGAGAATTTCTGCTTCCTCTTCAGGGGAGTGCTTCCGGCGAATATCGCTCCACTTCTTAGCCATTTTTCTGTCCTCCAATCTCCTTGAGGTGTTGGGTATAGAGCTTATCGGCTTGGGGAACTGCCCATTCATACCAGTCGTTTTTCCCGGTCTTGTCGCCTCCCAAAATCAGGTAAGCGTTTCGGCGCGGGTCGAACGCAAAGAGAATGCGGTAGGGCCTCCCTTGATGCTGAACACGCAACTCCTTCATATTTTGATATTTGGATCCCGAAAGCGTGTCCGCATACGGCCTTCCAAGCGAGGGACCGTACTCTGCCAGCATATCGACGGCGGTGTCAACACTCTTTCCCTCATCGTCGTCCAGCGCGTTGTACCAATCCACGAACTCGTCGCTGGCTTCCACGTCCCACTTCATTGCTTGAGTATACCTCCAAGGTGATATTCCTTCAAGGTGATATTGTCAATTTTTTCGTTCAATAATTTTAGATTTGCCAGTGACGTTGCGTGTTCTGGGAGAGCACAGAACCTCATTCCGGCTGGAAGCAATCGGACCGAAAACGCCTTGGCCGTGCATTTTCAAAGCTATGAATTTTTTCCGTGGTTTGATGAGCGCTTCGCCGCTCCTACTTGTTCTCGTTGCCGATCAGGCGGAAGGTGATGGTGCCCCAAAAGAGGCGGGCGCGCATCTGAACGGGCAAATGGCGCTCGTCGTCGGTGTACCAGATCCAGATGTTTCCGCGATTTTTCACCACACCGGCTGCGGCGGAGGGCTGCACGCGCAGGGTCTTGAAGGTGCCCAGGGGGGTCTTGATCTCCTCGCGGCCCTCCACCTTCATGGTCACGGGCACAATGTGCATGGCGTCCACCACCGGAATCACAAAGCTGTGTCCCAGTTCGATGGGCTGCGACGAGGCGTAGAAAACACCCGAGAGAAGGTCAGTGACGCAGCCGGGTGCGGTCGATTCGGAGCGCTTCGTTTGTTTGGTGACCAGGTTCTTTTCGGTCAGGAAGGAGCGGTTCTGGCCATAGTCCAGGTGGAGAGTCGAGGAGACTTGGCGGCGGCCCTCGACGGTCTGCTTGTTGAAGTCGTAGGTGCAGCCCTTCGTCCGGTCAAAGCTGGACTGGAAGCGGTCGCTGACGTGGAAGAGCAGGTTGATGGCGCCGCTGGTGTCGGCGCTGGCCGTCAGGTTCTCGCGGTCGCCCGCTGCCTCAAAGCGCAGCACGGCCGTTCCGGCGGGAAAGACCCGCCAGTCCACCGAGTAAGTGAGGGTCTGCTTTTGCGGAAAGCTGAAGCCTGCACGTGGCGGCGCGAGCGAGGGTGCCTGCTGCCCATGAGCCACTGTGGCCAGGGAGAGAACGCAAAGAAGAACGGTCAGGGTTGTGTGCGTTTTCACCGGTGGGTATGGCTCCTTGAGAAATCGGACTGCCGAATGGACGGTTGGGTCGTCTGAGCCGCTTATCGCGGCAAATTCACAAACGCGGCAAGCAGCGGCCGCAGCAGGAGCAGGCTGAGGTAGAGCAGTGCTACCCCTATCCCTGCATTGTACTCGCGATGCTGAATGTAGAGTGAGAACGAAAAGGCGCCGGTTCCCTGCCTCAGGCCTTTGTCGTCCGGGGGGCTCGCCGGGCTCAGCCGGGGAATCAGCCGCGGCACGCGCTGGCAATAATCGTCAAAACCGTCAAAGGTGGCGCGCAAAAACCGTTCCTCCGAGGCGATCACCGGCACGTAGATTGCCGTAAAGCCCAGGGCCAGCGCCAGCGCCACCGGCCAACTCAGCAGCGCCACGGCAAAGCCTGCGGCCATCAGCATGGAGCCCAGGTAGAGCGGGTTGCGCGTATGGGCATAAGGGCCGGTCATCGTCAGCTCACGGTTCTTTTTCACGTAGCCGGAGGCGTAGGCGCGGAGCCAAAGCCCAGGTATAACCAGCGCCAGGCTCCAGGCCACGGCGGCCGGGTGGGTTGGTTGCCGGACCAGCTCGAAAAGATAGAGCGCGGCGGTAAGAAAGCCCAACGGCACGCGGATGCGCCGGGCAATGCGCTGCCAGCGTGCGATCCAGTCCTCTTGCGGAAAAGCTGAGTTTTGCGGGTTGGCGGACTGAATCATAGGGTGGTTTCAGGATAAAGCAGTTCGTAGGCGGCGCGCAGCACGTCGTCGGGCTGGATCGTCAGCAGGCCCGCCTCGGGAGCTTCGTAGCGGGAGTGGTCGCGGCGGCTCTCGGGGCTGCGCAGCACCTTGAATCTTGCCCCAAACGGCCCGTTGCGGCTCGGGTCGGTGGGGCCATAGACGCCCACCACCGGCCGGCAGAGCGCGCAGGCCAGGTGCAGCGGGCCGGTGTCTCCGGCAACAACCAGGCCAATGCGGCGGGTGATGGCGATGAGTTGGGCCAGCGTGCAGGCCAGCGGAGTGGCCTCGCCGCCGGTTTTGCTGAAGATAACCTCAGCCAGTGGCTCCTCGCCGGGGCCAGCGTTGACCAGCACGCGGCAGCCGTGTTCGATGAGCCCTTGTGCCACCGTGGCGTAGCGTTCCACGGGCCAGCGTTTGGCGCCCCAGCCCGCGCCGGGGTTAATGAGTACGGCAGTCTTGTTGGTAATGGGAGGCAGGATTTCATCGGCCCATATCTCAGCGGCCGGATCCACGGGCAGCCAGGGCTCAACAGGCATAAGTGGTTCGCCGGCGATGGCCGCGGCCAGCTCCACATCCTGCTCAATGACGTGCGCGCCGTGCGTGGCCACGCGCTCCTTGAACAGCCAGCGCGCCGCATGTTCCCGCGGTTCCGCCTCGCCGATCAGACGCCGGCAACCTGCCAGCCGCGCCACCACTGCCGAGCGGATCGCCCCTTGCAGGTCGATCACGGCATCGTATTCGCCGGCCCGGAGCGCTGAGCGCAGCGCCATGAATTCATGGAAAGTTTGGCGGCTGAATGGAGCTTTGCGCCAGGTCTTGGTGGAGGCAAGATGAACATGGTCAACCAAAGGCTGCGCGGCGCTTCGGCCATGGTCGCGATCAGTGTTATCTTCCGCGGCCAGCAGCGCCCGCCAGCGCGGTTCGACCACCCAGTCGATCACCCACGCCGGATGGGCCAGCCGCAGCGCCGTCACCGCCGGCAAGGCGTGCAGGATGTCGCCCATGGCGCCAAGTCGAACCACAAGCAAGCGAAAGTTGGGCTGTGTCTGCAAACTCTGATTTTCTCACAGCGGCGGGAATCTCTTGAGCGGAGAGTTTGCAAGGCATTCGCTCGGGGGAAAACGCATTGCCCTCAGGTTGCACTCAAAATTGTCTGAAGCTCGCCAGAACCTTCGGCTCAATTTCTTTCGTCACCTGTGCGGGAGACTTGCTGTCAAAGTACGGCCCAGAGAATTGGATGGAGAATGTTTGCCGTTGTAAACCGAAATAGAAAACATCTGGATAAGCTACACCACCGCCGCCGGGCCCGTAGTAGTAGAAGGTTTGAAACTTTGTGGAAATGGGATCAGGCGGCAAATCTTGCATACCTGTCGGAGCAAACCGCGTGAGTCCTTCCCTGCGGAACGGCCAACTATAGTGGATAATATCGATCGTGGTGTCCTCATCGAATAAATCTGACTTGGCGTTGGGACTTGTGTCTTGCAACCTGTCCAAACATTGAGCCGGATAGGTCCACCCGTCGATTACAGCTCGAACGGGCTTGTAACTTGGCGGATATTCAAAGCAGAATCGGTATTTCTGGTTGATATAAACTCGCCAGCCAGGATGCGTTGGATGCAGGTTGCAAGGAGATTGTTCCGTTGCTGAAATGGACTGAGAATAAGAGATTCCAAACATGAGTATGCTCATCACAAGGCTCAACCTCATACGCCCCCTTGTTTTCTCAAGATCCATTATCCGCCGAATTCTTCGCTAACCGGTCGATCAGCCAGTCCAGCACGGCGGCCTGGTTCTCGATCTCGAGGCGCAGGCGCGCGGTTACCAGCGGCATGGACTCCGGAAAGACGGAAGCAAGTTCCCCCAGCCGGACCCGGTCTTTTTCGGTAGTGACAAGCGCCGTGGCCCCGGCGGCGCGGGCTTTGCTCAGCAATTCTTCCAGGACGACGCGGGTATAGGTGAAGTGGTCGGGAAAGGCGAATCGGGCGGCCGTAGGAAGGCCGGCGCCATCGAGACTCTGGAAGAACTGCTCCGGGCGGGCAATGCCGCAGAAGGCGGCTATGGGGCCGCTTACGGTGGGGATTCCCGTTGCGCGGCGCAACCGCCATACCGGCCCCCGCCAACCCCACGTCCGCAGTTCGGCCTCCAGTTCCGGTTCGTCTGCTGGAATGGCGATCACCGTTGCGCGGCGGGCGGCCTTGAACGGCTCGCGCAGATTGCCTGCCGGCAGCAGCCAGTCGTGCCAATCGCGCTGATTGACGAGCAGGATGTCCACGGCTCGGGCGAGCTGGCGATGCTGAAAACCGTCGTCCAGCAGATGAATCTCTGGCGGTTGACCATCCTGGCCAGCGAGCAAAGCATCCGCTTCGGCCAGCACTCCGGCGTCGTAGCGTTGGGGAGCCACGTAGACCGGAACCCCCGCCTCGCGGGCAATCAGCAGCGGTTCGTCGCCGAACTCCTCGGCGGTTCCCTCCGGGTTGACGCGGGTGGCGAGCTGACTCCGGCGGCCGTAGCCTCTTGAGAGCACGTCCACGCGCAGGCCGCGTTGTTGGAGCGCCTTCGCCAGCGTGATGGTCAGCGGCGTCTTGCCCGCGCCGCCGGTGGAGAGGTTGCCGATGCTGACCACCGGCCGGCGCAGGTGGCGGATCGTCTCCAGCCCAGTGCGCAGCCGCATTGCGCGGAAGGCGAGCGCCAGCCGGTAAAGCGGAATCAGCGGGAAGAATAGTTTGCGTATGGAGAAGGACCGATTCATGCTGGGCGCTCCGTTCGGTAACGCATCGAAAGTAGTTTGCTCAGCGTCTCCACGCAGCGGCCTGTTGCTCCGGCCTGTTGGTCAAAGACCTGCCTGGCGCGGTTGCCCATCGCCATCGCTGCCTGGGAGTCTTCGAGCAAGCCGATCAAGGTCGCTGCCAGCTCTTCTTGGGTGGAGATGCGGAGGGCCTGGTGGGCCAGCAAATCCTCAGTAATGGAGCGAAAGTTGGCAAAATGCGGTCCCATCACGATGGGAACGCCGAATTGCGCCGGTTCCAGCGGGTTGTGGCCGCCGGCCGGAATCAGGCTGCCGCCCACAAAGGCCACTGCGGCCAGCGAGTAGACTGAGGCCAGTTCGCCGATTGTGTCGAGCAGGACAATCTGGCCGGGCTTCAGCGGTTGCAGCGTCCCGTCCGGCTTGGAGCGCCAATCGGAGCGCTTGATCCAGGCGAGACCGGAGTCTTCCAACAGCGCGGCCACCGTGCCAAAGCGCTCCGGATGGCGGGGCGCGAGGACCATCGCCAATTGCGGGTCGGCTTCCAGCAGTTGCGGCCATGCGTCCAGCAGCGCGGCCTCCTCGCCTTCCAGCGTGCTGCCTGCCACAACCAGTCGCAGACCGTGCGCCAAAGCCTTCAATTGGAGCGTCGCATCGGCTTCCTCGGCGGCGTGCACGTCGAATTTGAGGTTGCCGGCGACAGTCACGGCTTGTGGGCAGCAGCCGATGGCCTTGAACCGTTCGGCGTCCGTCTGGCTCTGTGCCAGGATGCGGTTCAGCGGCTGAAGAAAAGGCCGCCATAACCCGCGCAGCCGCCGGTAGCGCGGCCAGGAGCGGTCACTGATGCGGGCATTCACCACGGCGACGGGAATTTTGCGGCGATAGCAGCCGCTCAGCAGGTTGGGCCAGAACTCGGTCTCGGCCAGCACCAGCAGCCGCGGCTTGAGCGCGTTCAGATACGCCAGCACCGCCCAGGGCAGGTCCAGCGGGCAATAGAAAACCCGGTTCGCGCCAAAGCGTTCGCGGGCCAGCGCCTGGCCGGTGCGTGTAGTGGTGGAGACGACAATAAAATAATCAGGCAGTGCGGCGTCCATCGTCTTCACCAGGCGGCTCACCGCCAGCACTTCGCCCACTGAAACAGCATGAACCCAGATAACCGGGCGCTTAGGACCCCCTTCAACCTGCGGCTTGCGGAGGCGGGCTGGAACGAATCCCAGCCGTTCCAGCAGCCCCTCGCGGTACTTTTGCGTGGTGGCCATGCGGAAGAGCCACCAGGGCGCGCCCGCAATCAGCACCGCCAGCAAAGCCAGATTGTAAAAAAGCAGAATCATGCGCGGTATGGAACTTCCCAGTTTCCACTTCCCGGTTCAATAATCAAATGATAATGATACATTCGAGCACGATGAGGACTCTGCGGGCCATTCCGCCAACTCTGTTTTGGTTGGCGCTGCCGCTCCTGGCCAGCAATCGTACACCGCCCCGCGTGCAGCCTGCCGCATCGTTTGCCGCGGTCGAGGCGCATGAGGTCGAGAAGGTGGCCATCGCCGCCGAGCCCTACGACACGCGCGAGAAGCAGGCCATCTTCCGCGTCGATTATCTCAGCCACGGCGTGCTGCCCATTCGGCTCATCGTCACCAACAACGGCAACCGGCCCATCAGCTTGGCCGAAGCGCGGATTTTCTTTCTCACCGCCGCTGGTGACACCATTCAAGCCGCCGAGCCGCGGGATGTCGAGCGGCTGATGACCCGCAAGGAGCGCGAGGGCGGCAAGATTCCGCTACCCGGCCCGCTGCCCGATATCAAGCTCAAGCCCAGGGCCAGCAATACGGAGATCGAGCGGGACTTCGACACCTTCGAGTACCGGGCTCTGGTGGTCGAGCCGCACACCACCCGCGCCGGCTTCCTCTTCTACGACGTCTCCGGACTCGACCATCCGCTCCAGGGCGCCAGGCTGCACCTGCGCAAGTTGCGCGACGCCGACGGCAAAGAGCTGTTTTATTTTGAGATTCCCTTCGACAAGTACCTCAAGTCGAAGTCCCGCCAGATGAACTAGTATCCCGTCCCAAAAATTCCTAATCAGCGTAACTCCTGTCATCCTGAGCGAACGGGACCCCAAACGTACTTCAGTTTGGGGGTGGTGAGTCGAAGGATCTGCGGTTGTTCTTTTTTCATATGCAAAAGACTTCGGGGACACCACACTGGAGAATGTTTCAACAATCCGCTTTGTGTCAGGGCACGACTTTAGTCGTGCCAAAAGTGCCGCAAAAACCAAGGGCTTCACAGGCTGCGGAAAAACTCGTGAAGTATGTTTCGAAAAGGCGCATTGTGTCAGGGCACGACTTTAGTCGTGCCAAAAGTGCCGCAAAAATCAATGGGCTTTAGCCCCTGAGGGATGTTCTTCGGGAGTCCAGAAAACTCGTTCAGAGTTCCGTGACGCGTCCCGCTCCGCCTACTCGTAGTAAGTAGCCGTGCAGGTGTCCGTCTCCCAGAGCGTCGCTTCCTTCACGCGCACACGGCCTTGGGTCATGGCGGCGAGCTGCTGGTTGGTCTGGTCGTAAAAATATTTTGCAATATTCTCGGCCGAGGGGTTCAGCACGGTAAACGGCTCCAGGTCGTTGAGCATCCGGTGGTCGATGCGGTCGATCACCGGATGCAGCACCTGCTTCAGCAGCTTGAAGTCCAGCAGCAGGCCGGCGGGGTCCAGCTCCGCTCCGGCCAGGGTCAGGCGAACCTTGTAGTTGTGGCCGTGCGGGTTCTCGCACTTGCCCTTGTAGTTGCGCAGGTAGTGGCCGGAGGAGAAACCGGCCTCCACGGTGACTTCATACATTGGTGTCTGCTCGATTCTTTGCGGGGAAACGCCCCTGCTTCTATTTTAGGGTCTGCCGCCGGATTTTCGAACTGGTCGCAAAAAGCGGTAGTGTGTCAGGGCACGACTTCAGTCGTGCCGAAAAAGGCCAGAAAGCAGAGGGCTTTAGCCCCTGAGGGACATTTCTCACTGGCTTGAAGGCATTCGTGCAACCAGTTCTAGCGGTTCTCTCCGCCACCCCGCTTGCGCCGCGCCTCTTCGCTGCGCCGGTCCACCTGCTCGAAAAGATGGCTCAGCACGCCCGCCAGCGCCGCGGCCAGCCCTGCCAGCAGCAGAAACAGCGCCGCCGTCCGCCACAGCGACCCGTTGGCCGGCAGACCGGGCTGAAAACTCGAAGGCAGCAGCGCCATCCCCGCCGAGAGCAGCGCGAAGAGGATCAGCGTAGCAGCCAGAATGTAAAAGTTGCGCGACATAAGCAAAGCAGCGAAGAACAATCGCCGGCCTGCTGCAATTTTACGCGGCGCGCGGTTTCAGGCCAGCACTTCAGCCGAGTTCGTCAGCGTCACGCCAGCCTGGATCATTTCGGCTTCCATTTTTGCCGCCGAGCCGTTCAGGTCAATGGCGCGGCAGGCGTCGCGAATCACCATGGCCTGTACTCCCAGCCGCCGCGCATCCAGCGCCGAGTAGCCAATGCAAAAGTCATAGGCAAGCCCAGCCAGGAAGACGCGGCTCAGTTTGCGTTCACGCAGATAACCGCCGAGCCCGGTGGGCGTCACGTGGTCGTTCTCAAAGAATGCCGAGTAGGAATCGATCCGCGGCCGAAAGCCCTTGCGCAGAATAAGTTCTGCCCGCTGCAGATGCAGCGCCGAATGAAACTCCGCGCCCCTGGTGCCCTGGACGCAGTGATCGGGCCAGAGCGTCTGCGTTCCATAACTCAACTCGATTTGCTCGAACGGCTGTTTCCCGGCATGAGCCGAGGCGAAAGAAGAGTGTCCGGCGGGATGCCAATCCTGTGTGAGAACTATGTGCTCGAACTTCGGCGCGACCCGATGGATGACTCCGATCACGGCTTCCCCGTCAGCCACGGCCAGCGCGCCGCCGGGACAAAAATCGTTTTGTACGTCGACGACAATCAGGACATCTTGCGCGGTAATCTGCATCGTGTTTCCGGTGCCTTTCCCAAGAAGACCAGCATAGCAGCCAGGATGTAGAAATTACGTGACATGATTTGTTAAGCGGCCGTAGCCGTCAATTCTGTTGCGACTCTAACTGTCTGTGCCGGCTACGGCTTGTTCTATCCAAAATCTAATGCCGTAAACCTTCGCCTTGCGCCGTATCGAATGTGAAGCACGTCGACACGCTTCTCACGCTCCAGTATGCGATAGATCACACGATAGATGTGTGGCTTCCGGCCGTAGAGGAGGTGTCTAAGTTGGGGATTCTCGCGTGTTGTCGGGCAGCGGCCGGGTAATTTTTCAAGGCTGAGAATAGCCTCCTTGAGCCCCTTGTACCACTTGAGAGCCGCTCCGGAGTCCCTGGCGCGAATCTCGTCATATAGGCTGGCAAAATCGCGCTCTGCGCGCGTTGTGACGTTAACGAGGTAGGCCATGGGAGGCTTCATACTCGGTGAAGAATTGCCTGGCTGGGCGCAGCTTTCCCTTTCTTGCGTCCTCCAGGCCTTGGCGAATACCCTCTCCGGCGTCGGCGCGCGCTGCAACATCCAGCAGGCGCTGATAGGCTTCGGCGTCCTGCACGACGGCCGCGGCCTTCCCATTCACCGTGAGCACAATGGGACGCTTGCTCTTCCTGAGCTGCTTCATGAAGTCGCCGGAGGAGCGGCGAAAGGTCGTCAACGATTGAATGTCCGTCGCGATATTGAGCATATGCACCTCCGGTTCAAGCACCTTATTAGGTGCTTTCATCATACGGCTTCGCCGTGAATTTAAACAGTGTCGGGTTTGATTGCCGAAAGAAGATGACGTCCTGTGCGCTCCATGCGGCGGCACAATACATCGTCCTCCGCCGAAGCGATCTCGCTCTCTCCCTCTAGCATTCTGCCCAATGCGAGTTTGTACCGGCGCGTCAGCGAATTTGCAGGTTCTAATTTTGTGGCTCTCAAAGGGCCTGAACCCGCGCTGTGTTCAGCCGATAGATCCATCAGCCGCAAACGCATTGCGGTTGGAGGACAGCATGAACGCACTGCGCGATACAATGCTGGGTTTAGCGATAGCTATGGGTGGATGGGAGTGCGCTGCGCAGGAGGCTACAATTCCATTCGGGCAGATCGAACGCAATGCGCAACTCTATGCAAGACTGACGGTGCAGGACGATGATATGATTAGCAGCCTTTCTTCAAGCAGTCTTACCCCAGAAGCTATCCCTGTAAAGCCATCCATTGCAGGCTTTGTGCGTGTGCCTCCTGCAACGGCTCTCCGAACCCTCAACTCAAAGTTCTTCCTGCTCAATGGACTGCATCTGGGGTTAGCGCTCTCCGACGTGGTAATGACGCAACACTGCATCGCGGCCCATACCTGCCGTGAGGGGAATCCGCTGATGCCTTCGTCGCTTGCTGGGCAAGTAAGCGTGGATTTAGCGCTCATCAGTTACGGCTCATACATCAGCTATCGGCTGAAGCGGTATAAATCCAACTTGTGGTGGATTTCGCCGGCGATTGGCATAGCAGCTCACAGCGCGGGCCTCGCAACAGGTGTTGCGCACCAATAGCAGTCATCATTGTCAAGGGTGGCGTAAATGTATGGCCCGACGGCGGGTGGCCCCGGTCCCGGTGATGTTTTCAAACTAAGTTGAGGGTGCCCCCGGTCCCTCGCTTTTGGGGACCGGGGAGGGAAGACTCACATTACCTTCAGTTGTTTCCATAGTCGGGCGGGCCCACCCCTTAAACTAACCAACAACTGGGTGCCCCATCCTTTCCGCTTTTTTCTGCGGAAAGGGTGGGATACCACGAACCTCGATAGTGCGTCTTGTGTTTTTAGAAAGGCGAAGGGCGAGTAACCGACTCCGTTTACTCTCGAAGCGGAGAGCCTTCCCTGAGCCCGTCGAAGCCGTCAGCCCCAATGCCGGTGTCTTGCGGAAGATTACCCTCTTTCGGCGCACACTGGAAGAGAAGAGAAAAGGGATACGAAGCCCCTCTTCGACAGGAGAAGCCATGTGCAACATCACCGAAACCAGCCCTGCCGCCAGCGCGCTAACCCCGCTAACTCCGCCCCCCCCGCTAACTCCGCTATTATTTTTTAGCGTTTTTGCCAGTGAAACTGTGGAGCCTATCTTAACCATCGCAAAATCAATAGCTTCCGCAAGTAGACTTCACAGAAACAAAAAACAATTATTTGCGTGATCCTGTGGACCCCTACCTAACCCAAGCAGAATCAGTAATTTTCGCCCACCGGCTTCACGGGAACACAAAAACCTCGTTTTCCGGGAAACAGTGGCCATTCCGCACGGTGGCCGAGCATCCTCCGCCGCAACAAAACTGCCCCTCATTTTTCGGAAAAGAACTCGTCCACATCCGTAATCGTCTGCGTTACGCGGTAGGGCGGCAAGCTGGCGAGGAAGGTTTGGCCGTATCGTTGTCTCCGGATGCGTGGGTCCAGCAGAACCAGCACGCCGCGGTCCTCCAGCGAGCGGATAAGGCGGCCGAAGCCCTGCTTGAGAGTGAGCACCGCCGTGGGAACCTGATAGTCGAAGAAGGGTTTGCCGCCGGCCTCTTCGATGGCTTTCATCCGCGCTGAGACCACCGGGTCGCTGGGCACGGAGAAGGGCAGGCGGTCAATGATCACGCAGCTCAGGGCTTCGCCTTGCACGTCCACTCCCTGCCAGAAGCTCGAAGTGCCGAAGAGGACCGCGTTGGGCGTCTTGCGAAACTGCTCCAACAGGGTTTTGCGAGGCGCCGTACCGTGCAGCAGGATGGGAAAGTCCAGCACCGGCAGCAGGCGCTCGTAGAGGTCGCGCATCTGAGCGTAACTGGTGAACAGGCAGAAGGCGCGGCCGCGAGTGATTTCGAGCACGCGCTGGATGCAGCGTGCGGCGGCCTCGGGAAATTCCGGATCGCGCGGGTCGGGCATCTCCGGCGGCAGATAGAGAAGCGCCTGTTCGCCGTACTGAAAATGAGATGGCACCACTAACTCTCGTGC
>Ga0224559_1001556_pt1 | contig 12483 bp, 11 predicted proteins | sample 714S33034metaG_FD_180676 | JGI IMG/M metagenome (GOLD analysis project Ga0224559, IMG submission 180676) | Peat soil microbial communities from Stordalen Mire, Sweden - 717 S3 30-34 | ecosystem: Environmental > Terrestrial > Soil > Wetlands > Peat | place: Sweden: Norrbotten County, Stordalen... | reverse complement strand
TCCGGGCGTCCTCACACAGGATCAACTGCAAGTGGAACTCTATGCAGACTCAATTCAGGGAGGAAAGCCTGCTATCGAAGTGATGACCGCATCCTTACCCCGCGCGGATTTGCTTGGTAGATTCGACTACTCAGCTCAAGTGCCAGCAACTCGTCCCGCGAGCGACTACACGGTGCGCATCATTCCCCGTCATCCCAACGCATCCGTTCCGCTCGAAGCGGATCAAATTCTTTGGCAACGCTGATGCCCAATCTCGAAATTCCGGCTCTTCCGCAGAATTTGCGGGTAACGCTGACTGTAGAAGTTGGTATGGAGGCGGCTTGTTAGTTGAGTTTTTTAAGTCATCGGCGATCTATTGTCCGGTGGTGTTTATCGGATTCCGAAGCTGAGCGCGCGGCTGGACGAAATTCTTGAACCTTCCAAGGTGGTGATCGAGCCAGTCACGGCAGAGCATGCGAAGATCGCCCGCCAAGCGGGCAAGGTTATTATTTCCGTTCAGGATGGATAAGAACGGGGAAGGACTTTTCTTGTCTGGAGCGAGTCATTCCGGTCCGTTCCCACTTTTAGCATCCCGTCTTGAATTTTTCGGGATTACCACCACCGCCCATCACAGCACAGCTCTCCCGCAAGAGCTAATTTGAAGAATAGACTTCTATAAGGGGTATCCGTGCACTCAAGAACCGCCGCCATGCTGTTCGCAACCTTGTTTTCTCTTGCGCAAACCTTCGCGCAAAATGGGTCAGCCACTTCGCCTCGGCGGGAGCTATCGCCGCCGGGCCGCCCGGTCGTCGGCGTAGCGCTTGAAGGCGGCGGCGCGCTCGGTCTGGCGCACATCGGCGTCCTGCAATGGCTTGAGGAGCACCAGGTTCCGGTCGACCGCATCTCCGGCACCAGCATGGGGTCGCTGGTTGGCGCCCTCTACGCCACCGGCATCACGCCCGCCCAGATGCGCGCGCTGGCCGAAAGCGACGCCTTCACGAATGTCTTCAATATGCAGTCTCCTTATGCCGGCCTGAGCTACCGCCGCCGCCAGGATCGCCGCGAACTGCCCAATGCGCTGACTGTTGGGCTTCGCCACGGCTTGACGATGCGCAATGCCTTGCTCGCCGACCGCGGCGTCAACGAGTTTCTTACCAGCAATCTCTCTGCCTACAACAATCAGGAATTGGATTACGACCGGCTTCCCATCCCGTTTCGCTGCGTGGCCACGGATTTGAACTCTTTGGAGACGGTCACCTTCGCATCGGGACCGCTGCCCCAGGCCGTCCGCGCCTCCATCTCCATTCCCGGCGTCTTCCCGCCGGTGCAAGCACGGAACGGCCATTTTCTGGTGGATGGCGGCATCCTCGACAACCTGCCTACGGACGTTTTGAAGCGCGACCTGCACGCCGATGTCATCCTGGCCATTCATCTGGAGGATGCGCCCCTGGCCAGCTCCGACATCAAGTCCGTCGTCGGTGTTTTGAATCGCGCCTTCGATGCGGGCATAGCGCTCAATGTCGCGCGCTCCGAGCAGTTGGCCGATGTGGTGGTCAAGGTGCCCACCGGCGGATTTTCCTCCACCAATTACGACCACGCCACTCAACTGATCGACCTTGGCTACAAGACCGCCGAGCAGAACCGCGCCGCGCTGCTGCGTTATGCCCTCAGCGACGATAGCTGGAAGGCCTATCTGGCCGCGCGCGCCAGCCGCCGCCGTCCTCAACCCGGCCTGTTGCGTGAACTTCGCGTGGAAGGCCCGAAGCCCGGTTCGGAGCCTAAGAAAGAGCCGGGAGCCGTCCGTCAGGTTCTCAGCAACTTGCAGCCCCTCCAAGGCCAGCCCATTGAAGCCGCCAAGACCAACGATGGCCTCAGCCCTGTTCAATCCAACGGCGGGATCTCCGCGACCTGGGAGACCTTTACCCCAAAGTCCGCGCCACCATCCGCGCCAGCCGCGTCCGGCGAGCCTGCTCCCGACACTGGCCTGCTGGTCCATCTCAGCGACGATCGCTCCGGACCGCCATATCTTCTGCTCGGCGTTGAACTGGCTTCAACCACCTCCAACACCAGCCGCGGCGAACTGACTCTCCGCTATATCGATCAGAACTTCGGCGGTTATGGCTCTGAATTGCGCGCCAGCGCCCGCATCGGATTCATGACGGATCTCTCCGCCGAATACTACCGTCTGCTCACTCCCAGCGGCTATTTCATCGAGCCGCACACTGGCCTTCTCCGCGCGCCGGTCTACCTCTGGGTTAATCAGAAGCGCGTCGCCGAGCGCTTCCAGCAGAATCTCCAAGCAGGCTTCGAAGTTGGCCGCACCTTTTCCAATCAGATGCAAGTCTCCGCCGATTGGCGCGCCGAGGACACGCGCTGGAGCCAGATTACTGGCACGGATGGCGGGCCTTATCTCACCGGAACCGCGCAATCCGGCCTGCTGCGCATCCGCGTGGATCACACCTCGGCCGGCGTCCTCTCACCCAACGGCTACCGCCTGGATGCTTCGGCTGGCGCTCTTTACCATGCCGTCGCCAGCTCAAATGCGCCGCTGGTCAAACTCTCCTTTAGTGCCTCTCGATCCTGGCTGGAGAGCAACATCTTCGGCATGAGCGGAGAATTCAACTCCTACTTGCGCGCCAATGTCGCTCAGCCCTACCGCTTCACCCTCGGCGGGCCAATGCGCCTCTCCGCCTCCTCCTTCGACGAGTTCCGCGGCACGGACACTTATCTGGCTCGCGCCGGCTATCTCCACCGCATTGCCGCTCTGCCTACAGGCCTGGGGCAGGGTCTTTACGGCGTCCTGAGCTACGAAGCGGGTGAGATCTGGTCACCGGAGGCGCACGCGATCCTCCGCCAGGATGGACTTGCAGGCTTGCTTGCCAACACCCCCATCGGCCTCTTCACCTTCGGCGTCTCCGCCGGTGACGCCGGACACCGCAAAGTCTTCCTCACACTGGGCCGCTGGTTCTGAGCACGCATGGAAATAGCATTTCGCCAGAATGAAAGCGCCGCCTCTAGCTTCAACGGGCCAGAGAGGGTATTCTGGAGGCGCATGGCAGAAAGATTCATGAGATGGAGGGCAAGGCGATGAGCGGCGCGCGCTGGGGTGCGGGCTTTACGGCGACGGGCCGCTTTGTGGCGGAGATTGACGCCGCCGGCGCTGGTACGGGTGCGCTCAAACCCGGCTACGTGCTGGTGGGCGACGAGAGCTTTCTGCTGGACCGCTGCCGGAGGGCTGTTCTGAAGGCATTTGTGCCGGATGAGTTGCGTGACTTCTGCCTCTCCGATCTGGACTTGAGCAATGTTTCGATCTTCGAAGTGCTGGACCGCGCGCAGTCGCCCTCGCTGATGGCGCCCTTTCAGGCGATTTTTGTGCGCAACGTGAAGCAGCTTTACACACGCGGAGCCAAGAAGGACGAATTTGCCGCGCTGGAGCGCTACTTTCGTTCGCCCAATCCGCAGGCGCTGCTCATCTTTGTCGCCGACTTTGTGCATATTCCCTCCGACCTGCGGCGCATGGAGATGGACGACAAGAACCGCTTCGAGCGGCTGACCGAGACGCTGGGCCAGCACTGCGGCATGGTCGAGCTGGCGCACGTGAATGAGGACGACGCCATGCGCTGGGTGACGGCCACCGCGCAGGAGCAGGGCGCGCGCGTGGAGGCCGAGGCGGCCCGCGAGCTGGTGGATGCGCTGGGCGCGGATATGATGATGATCTCTTCGGAGCTGGAAAAGCTGCTGCTCTATACTCTGGGACACGGCAAGATCACGCTGGGCGACGTGGAGACGATGGTGCTGAGCGCCAAGCAGCGCTCGCTCTACGAACTGACCGACGCCATCAGCGCGCGCAACCGGGTGAAGGCTCTGGCGCTGCTGCAAGGCCTGCTGAACAGCTCCGACGCCGGCGAGGACGCGGCTATCGGCCATCTGTATATGCTGGCCCGCACCTTCCGCCAGATGCTGGTGATTGTGGAGAAGAATGTGCGCGATTCCCGCGCCATCTGGCAGGCGCTGTGGCAGGGCTTCCGTATGCCGCCCTTTGCCGCCGACGATCTGATCCGCCAGGCCCGCCGCTACAAGAGCCGCCGCGAGTTGACGCGGGCGCTGCGGCTGATTGCCCGCGCCGATCTCGAGCTGCGTTCCTCGCCGCCCGACAAGCGGCTGGTGCTGGAACGGCTGATTTACGAGCTGGCCTCGGAGCCAAAGCCGGCCTCCGCGCTCTTCGGCTCCGATCAGCTTTCCTTTGAAGCCCTATAGAAAATACAGCCGCACTCTGCAAATTATCCGCTCAAGCGGAGCTTTTTCAATGCACGCCATGCTCATTCAGCCAAGGCCCGTACTCTTTGTCCACTTTTTGAATATGATAGGTGAGCCAGTCGCGCAGGAAGTTGAGCAGGTGCAGATTGATGGTGATCTCGCCCTTTTCGAAGCGATCGATATAATCCTCGACCTGCTTGACTAGATCGCTATGCTTGATCTTATGGGCATCCAGACCGGGGTACTTGGCAGAGGCCATCATGCCCTCTTCCGCAGTGAAGTGGTTGCGCGTGTAGTCGGCGAGCTTCCTCAGTAGTGGCCCGGTCAGGTTCTGCGCCTGACCCTTCATCATCGCGGCGTGCAATTCATTGATGATGTCAAAGAGAACCTTGTGCTGGCTGTCGACCGCCTGCACGCCCACGGAATAGTTTTGCCCAAAGGTCATCAGCGCCATAGGTGTTCTCCATCCGGAAATCTCCGGCTGATAAAAGTATCGGCAGACCGGGCATAGAAGTTGAGGAGAATCGGAGGCGCGGCGGAGAGTATCCGCGTCACCAACTTGCGTAAGCGCCTCGATAATCCGCAAAACCAGACGCCCGCGACGCGTCAAGGCCGGCTTCGAGGTTGACTGGCGCTTCGAGGAAGCTGTCTGGCGGACTGCTGGAGTTGGCTATCAAAGCTATGTGCGGCGCAGACTCGACCAAACAGGCAAGCTGCCGCGCCGCATCCTCACGGACTTCTTGATCGGAGCGCAAGCCGTAATCCGCGGCTACACGCTGCTCACCTTGGATGGAAGGCTCTACCGGGCATCCTTTCCGGGAATCCGCATCGAATCATTTTGATCCATGGGCGGATGGCGCGGGTGTGATTAAGCAGCGGCCAGGGTCAGCGACGCGCCCATCTCGTTGTGCAGCTTCTGTTTCATCTGTGCCTCGAACTGGTTGATGAGCTTTTGCTTTTCCGCCGGCGTCATGGCGTCGTATTGCTGTTTTGTTATGTTCTGACCTTGCAGCCAGCTATCGAACATACGTTGCGCCGGAGTTTCTTTGGCGTAACTCATAAACTCCTGAAGGGCTTCATCGCCGCCCGGATCGTCGCTCGAGGTTTTCCCGCTCACAGCACTTCCGCTGCTACTACTACTGCTGCTACTACTGCTACTACTGCTGCTGCTGGCGCCTTGGAAAAAACTCGCAAAAGACGATGTTGATTTGTTATCTTTCTGCGAGACGAATGCTGAATCGGTCGAGTTGTTCTGAACGTTCGAGATCTCCATCGGGAATTTCCTCCTTTTATTCCTCTGAAAGAGGTTGCAAGAAACATTCTTGATAAGGCAAGTTCCTTGCCATACGGCCAGCGCCTGGGTAATGTTTTCGTAAGCCGCGTGCCTTATCCTTTGCTTTTTTCTAAAGAAATGCGAGAAATTGTTCAAGCCTCTGGCCCTTGATCCTGTTCTGCTATCCTCAAGGTGACCGCCACTGGCTGTGCATACGCAATTTTCCAATCGATTCGTCTGTTTCGCGCGGCGCTTGAAGGCTCCCGCCGGGTACACCACCTTCGGCGCGTACTTGTCTTTGCGCCTAAGGTGGGAGGTTCTGTCTCTATTGTGCGTTCTCGCGCTCGCCTCCGGCTGCAACCGCTTCCGCCACGAGTTTCACGATACCGTTTACGTCTCCGCGCGGCAGATGTACCTGCATGATCGCGTGGCGGCTGTCTCGAATCGCGTGGCCGAGGTGACCAACGGCCAGCCGCTGGAAGTGCTCGAGCACGGGCGGCGCTTTCTCAAGGTAAAGACGCAGAAGAACGAGATCGGCTGGATCGAAGAACGGGCGGTGATCGACGCCAAGGCCTTCCAGGCTTTTGAGCAGGTGGGCGTGCAGCACAAGGATGATCCGGTGGTGGCCACCGGCATTTTGCGCGACGATATTTACCTGCATCTGAAGCCGGGGCGGGAGGCGGAAAAGTTTTATCTACTGGCGGCCAACGCCAAGGTGCAACTGCTGGAGCGCGCCACGGTGGCCAAGGTTGCGCCCGGCGCGGGACAATCCGCGAAACCGCCGGCTCCCAAACCGCCGGTTGCTCCTCCCCAATCCCCGGCCATGCCGGCTGCCTCGGCGGCCACGCAAGCGCTCAGTCTACCCGAGCCAGCCCCGCCGATCCTGGAGGATTGGTGGCTGGTGCGCGACGGCCAAGGCCACGCAGGATGGCTGCTGGCGGGTCGCGTGGACGTGGATGTGCCGGACGAAATTGGCACCTTTGCCGAGGGGCAGCGCTATGTAGGCGTTTACGTCTTCAACAAGATTCTAGACCCCGACTCCACGCTGCCCGACCATCTGGTTCCGCAATACGTGACCGTGCTCAGCCCGCCCAAAGCCGGCTTGCCCTTTGACTTCGATCAGGTGCGCGTCTACACCTGGAGCCTGCGCCATCATCGCTATGAGACGGCCTTCCGGCTACATCCGATCGAGGGCTACCTGCCGATGAGGGTGACGCAGGCGCAGGGCGGAAAAGCGCCGACTTTCAGCTTTTTGCTTGCCAACGGACCCAACCTCACCGCCGATCCGCAGACCGGCACCACCCACCCGGCGAATCCGCGGACGATTACCTACGAGATGGACGACACGCGCGCCCGCCGCATTGGCCCGGACCAAGGGCCGATTCCTGTCAGCCACCTGGCGGAGTCCCAGCCCAAGAACGCCAAGACGGCAAAGACGGCTAAGAAAAAGGGGCGGTAGTCTTATCCCCCATTCCAGGGGAAAGATTGTCCTGCATTACGGGAGCGAATTCGAGGTACAATGGAGGCGGAGCGCGGATATGCCCTCAATTGCAGAACCGAGGCCGAGAACCGGCGGGATGGTGGTTTCTCGCAAAACTGCGAGCGGACGAAACCGGATGAAGCTGTCCACCACGGTTGCGGCGGAGAATTTCACTTTTCTTGAATCCATGGTCGGCACAGGCCGCGCCGATTCGATTGCCGAGGCCGTGGACCTGGCCATCGAGCGGCTTCGCCGGGTGGAAAACCGCGTCCGGCTGGAAGCTGCGACTACTGCATACTTTGCCGGCCTGAGCACGGAGGCCGAGGCGGAAGAGACGGCGTTGGCTGGCCGACTTCATGCGAGCGGCGGAAGCGTGGACTTCGACCTTGAGCCTTGAAGCGAGACCGAGACGCGGAGAGATTTGGCGCGCCGACCTGGGCGACGGCAAGAAGCACGCCGTGGTGGTCGTCTCTCTCGACCAGCGGAATCTGAGTGAGCGGAGCTCCTCGGTTCTGGTTGTGCCTTTTGGCAGTTATGGCGCGGAAGGCCCGACGGTGACGCGGATGCTTCCCGGCGAAACCGGCCTGCCGGAACCCTCATTTCTGAAGGCGCATTTCATTCAAGTCTTGCCTAAAGCCAAGCTCATCGACCGCCTGCCGCGCTCGCTCACGGCCACGCAACTGCGAGCGGTGGTTCTGATGATCCGCCGGGCGGTTGATCCAGATGCGCCCTATGAACCGCCCTTTCGTTGAACAGAAACATCAACAGCATTTAGCTGATATTGACGTGGGCCAGGAAATCGGCTAGACCGCCCGCATCTCCAGCGTCTTGCCCAGCGCCTTCAGAGCCGCGGCTATGCCGTCGATCTTGGTGGCGTGACGCCAGTCGATGAGCCGGGTAACCTCCGACCTGGTCATCTTCAGCCGCCGCGCAAGCTCCGCGGGCCTGACCTTTTGCGCTGCCATCTCGTTCAGGAGCAGAATCTTCGCCGCGTAGCTGGCTGGCAATTCCACCAAGCGCTGGCCGCGCTTCGGTTTGGAGGGCGCGGGGATGGCCAGGCCATCTTCGATGTAGAAGTCGAGAGCCGAAGTCAAAGCATCGGCGGCGTGGATCATGGCATCTTCTTCGTCTTCGCCTTGAGTAATCGCCTCTGGAATATCGGGGAAGGTGACAACAAAACCGCCCTCCTCTGCTGCCTGAAATTGTGCCGGATAGCGCAACATGATTCCTCCTATTTCAACCCTAGCTGTTTCTTGATTCCTTCAACGAGACTTTTCTTCAGATCTTTTGAGTGCATCGGAAGAATGGACCTTTTGCCGTTCAAAGTGACCTTCAGGTGCGACCCATCCCCGCTTCTGAATGTCGCGCCGTGCTCTGCCAGCCACCGCTTCAGTTCGCTGCTCTTCATCCATCCAATGTACGCAAAAATGCGAACAATGTAAAGAGAGGAATCCAGCGGATGGCGAGGTCTATTGAGCGTTTTTCCTATTGGTGATGAGTGCGGCGTGGACCGGGAGGTCCACGCTACAGCCAGCCAGGAGGCCGGCGCTACTCTATATGACGGCTGTCACCGCCAGAACGGCGGTTAGCGACGATGGGCGAGGAGGAACATCAGCAGCAGAAGCACGACTGGGATCAGCGCCAGACCGCCGTAGTAGAGGAACTTGCGCAGGTTTTGCGATTTGCGTATCTGCCAGTCGCGCAGTTCGATGCGGTCCTCTACGCCGACTTGATCCAAGTGTGCCAGGTCGCGGGCAAACTCGCTGGCCTTGGCGTAGCGGTTCTTCGGCTCCCGCTCCAGCGCGCGATAGATGACCTCCTGCAGCTCAGGCGAGATGGCCGGGTTGGCCACTGTGGGAGGCACGGGATAATTCAGCAGGCGCTCGTTCATCGCGGCCATCGGATTCGGCCCGGTAAAGGGCAGTTTGCCGCTGAGCATCTCATAGAGGATGACGCCCATCGAGTAAATGTCGCTACGCCCGTCGCCGCGTCGGCCTTTGACCTGCTCCGGCGAGATGTAATTGGGCGTGCCGATGGCGGCGGTGAAGTTGGCGTAGGTCAGGCGCTTGGCGGCCGCGTCGCCGGCGATGCCGAAGTCGATCAGCTTGATGTTGTCGTCTGCATCCACCATGATGTTTTCCGGCTTCAGGTCGCGATGGACGACGCCATTGGCGTGAATATAGTCCAGCCCCTGCAGAACCTGGCTGGCGATGTGGATGGCGCGCTCCTGGGAGAGCGGGCCTTCGTCGAGAATCTGGCGGAGCAGGCGGCCCTGGCACCATTCCATCACCATGTAAATGCGCGAGCGCTCCTCGCCGCCGTAAACGCGCATCACCATGGGGTGATCGAGCTTTTCACCGATGCCGGCCTCGCGCTGGAAGCGGTCGAAGAGGATGGGATCGGACTCCATGTCGGGATGAGGAATCTTCAGCGCCACCTGGCGGTTGCTGCGCGGGTCTGTGGCGCGATAAATGGTTGCCATGCCGCTGCGGGCAATCTGTTCTTCAATGCGGTAGAAATCGATCTGCGCTCCGGCTTGAAAGCCGTCATGAAATCCCATCGGGTGGCACACTCCTGGCTGTGACTTCTTATTACTGTATCGAAGATTGGCGGCAAATGAGTAAAGGAATCGTAAGTGTTTTGTTAGTCCCTGCCCGGAATGACTTTACGCAGGCATCCGGTAAGGCCGTCCGCGGTACATTCCCACCTGTTCGACGGAGCGGACGCGGATGACTTGCGCGGTGGTATTGTCGTTGCCGTCTACTTCGACGGCGCGGGCCACCAGCTCGCGGACGATCACGTCGATCTTTTTGTCTTGCGAGACTATCTGGGCCATCTCGCCTTCGTCCATTTCGTCATGCAAGCCGTCCGTGCAGAGAATCAGCACGTCGCCAGCCTGGATGGTGAGGGCGGTGGTGTCGGGCGAGACAAACAACTCCGGGCCGAGGGAGCGAAGAATCACGTGGCGCGAGTCGGAGGTGGCCATCTCGCTGGCGGTAATCAGGCCCATCTTGCGCTGCTCGTTGACCCAGGTGTGGTCCTGGGTAATCTGCTTGGCCACCTTGTTGCGGACCAGGTAGCAGCGCGAGTCGCCCACGTGCGAGACGACGGCCTGGTTGTAACGCAGGGCGCAGGTGACCAGCGTGGTGGCCATCTTGCGGCCTTCGTACTGAGGATAGAGCGAGCAATCATGCACGGCCGAGTTAGCCAATTCGACCAGCCGCGGCAGCAGCGTGGTGAGCATGGTGCCGGCCTGCGCCTTGGAAAACTCCTCGGTGACGGTTTTGACGGCCGTGGCCGAGGCGACCTCGCCGAAGTCCATGCCGCCCACACCGTCGCAGACCGCGAAGAGATAGCCGTGCGAGCGTGCGACACGGCGCGACGCGGGGATGAACGAACCCATCGCGTCCTCATTGTTTTTACGGACTTTGCCAAAATCGCTGAGCTGTGCAAACTGAACGTCGAGCATGTGCGCCGTTTCCTGAACCATCTTCCATAAAGGCTAGATACAAACCAGCCGGTGGTTAAAAGCAAAATCGTTGAAAAACTTCTTTCAGGGGCTAAAGCCCAATTACTAATAATCTGTCTTACGGCACGACTAAAGTCGTGCCCTTTCAAAACAGAGTCTTCGATTGAGTTTATCCTCAGCCTGTGAATTCGTGCCCTTTCAAAACCTGAATATCTCAACTACATATTTCTTGCATTGTGAATCATCTCTTTCAAAAAAACCACCGGGCGGCTCGATCTGCTTCAACTTGACCGGCAGAAAGAGCCACCCAGCGGGATTACTTCAATTCAACAGCAAAGAAAGACACTCTAATTTATTTAGAGGTGAGGAGGATTTCCTTGCCTTTGGCCTTCGAGGAGCGCAGGAAGTAGATGGCGCCGTAGATGCCCCAGACGGCCGAGATGCCGAGAGCGAGCAGCGGTTCCTTGAAGGTGCCAAGTCCGAAGACCGGGCTGATCAGGTAGAAGGCCATGCAGACCAGATTGGCCAGCAAGCCGAAGCCGGGTATGAGCGTGTGGCGCACAAAGCTGTAATCGGGGCGGCCGGTGTAGGCCACGATGCACAGGAAGCAGCTCAGCGCGTACAGGATGAAGGTGCCGAAGTTGGAGGTGAGCGTGACGGTCAGCAGCGAGTTAGGCAGCGCGGCCAACTGGTCATGCGAGAGATAGCCCCAACTGGAGAAGGCGCCCTGCGGGAGAGCTTTGATGGCTGCGTCCGAGGGTGCGCCGGCATCGCCGAAAACCAGGCTGACAGCGATGACGCCGATGACCGCCGAGATAGCGACCAAGGTCCATATGGCTTTGCGGGGGCTGAGCGATCCGGCGTGCAGTACGCCGAAGTGCTCGGGAGCCTCGTCGTCCTTGCCCATGGCGTAGGTGACGCGAGCACCGGTATTCATGCAGCTCAGCGTGGTGCCGATGAGCGCAAGGAAGACGGTGAAGGCTTCCGCCAGCATGAAGTACTTGCCGTTGCCGTGGCCCAGCAGCGCATCGCCGACGACGATCATCATGTCGCCGATAGGCGCGGCGGAGCTGGAAGCATTGGCCATGCTATACCCCGAATTGAGGAAGTAGTTGGCCGCAAAATACTCTATCAGGTAGCAAACCAATCCTTGAATCAACAGCGAAGCGATGACGGCAATCGGGATGTGCTTGGTTGGATTTTTAGCCTCGCCGCCCATCGAGGTGACCGATTCAAATCCGACCAGAATCAGGATGGCGACCGTGGCCTGAATGAACAGGTAGCTGAATTTGTGCGGCGAAACGACGGAGGCCGCGTTGGTGTGGGTCAGGAATGCGCCGGTCGAGTCGGTCGCGGGATAGTCGATGACGAAGGGAACGGCCTTGCCGGATGCATCGACCAAGGGCTGAGGCACACCCGCCGAGTCGCGGATGGTGGCGCCAGTCTTGTCAACGGCGAACTGGTAAGAGTAAGTCGCCAAAGTCTGGTTGTCGTACTGATAGGCGGCGGTGCCAGCCGGATGGCTGACGCGATAGCCAACCGCCAGGAAGCTGAAGACGATCAGCGCGGAGATCTGAATCACGTTGATGGCCAGGTTGACGGCGGTGGAAGCGCCCGCGCCCTTGCTGGCGATCCAGCCCACAAAGATCGAGAAGAGAACCGCCACCAGCGCCATGAAGAGAGGTCCGGGATTGGAACCGCTCATCGCGTTGGGATAGAGAAAGCCGACGACATAGCCGACGAAGATGCCGGTGGTGGCCACCATCACGCCGGGATAAACCCAGTAGTAAAGGTGTGAGCCCCAGCCGACGATGAACTTGGCGACGCGGGCGTACTTGAAGGCCTTGTCCTTGCTGAGCAGGGCCTGCTCGGCGTAGTAGTAGCTCGATCCGGTGCCGGGATAGAGCTTGGAGATTTCCGCGTAGGCTACCGCTGTTGCCAAACAGAGCAGCAAGGCACCGAAGATGCCCAGCCACATGGCCGGAGCGGTGGTGCCGGTGGTGGATTGGATGTAGAAGGTGAGCC
>Ga0224559_1001555_pt1 | contig 12494 bp, 9 predicted proteins | sample 714S33034metaG_FD_180676 | JGI IMG/M metagenome (GOLD analysis project Ga0224559, IMG submission 180676) | Peat soil microbial communities from Stordalen Mire, Sweden - 717 S3 30-34 | ecosystem: Environmental > Terrestrial > Soil > Wetlands > Peat | place: Sweden: Norrbotten County, Stordalen... | reverse complement strand
CGAACAACCTGATCCGCAAGGCGCCCGGCAAGGATTCTCAACGCCTAAAGCGCAAAACCGCCGGCTGGGACGACGATTTTCTCGCAAGCCTCATCGCCGCTTGAAGCCTTCACCCGATTCCCCTGGGGTTCTGCTGTGTTTTAGCTGCGTTTCTTTGGTCTTTAAGCTCCTATCCTTAACCGGTTTTGCGCTTTCATAATAAAAGCTTCTATTGTGGCGGTGAAATCCGCACGTTTGTTCCTTGTCAATGGCGGCGCGCGCGGGCGCCCTAGCTTTGGCCGGGCTCTCCGGTTGAACCGGCGGTCGGCGCGCAAGCATCTCGCTTTCACCGGCCGGTCGCGCTACGCCATCGCGATCGGCGGCTGCCGAGAGTCGAACGCTTCGGTCTATTGGCGGCGGCTGGTTTGTTGGGAAAGGAACGCTTCATGCTCTTCGTCCTCTCGGTGCTGAAGAAATTCACGGTGGCGGCCAGCGACGGCAAGATCGGAACAGTCGATGACTTTCTGTTCGACGATCAAAGCTGGAAAGTGCGGTGGCTCGTCGTCGACACGGGCGCCTGGTTGCCCGGACGCAAGATTCTCGTGCACGCCTCGGCGATCGGCGAGCCGGACCCCGCGCGTCAGGAATTGCCGGTCAAGCTAACCAAAGCGGAGGTCGAGGGCGGCCCAGATCTTTTCGAACATCAGCCGGTCTCGCGCCAGCTGGAGTCGCATCTATACGACTATTACGGCTGGGATCCGTCCTGGGGCGCCACGGCTTTCGGCGCGATCGCTTCGCCGCTGTCGCTGCCGCCATTAATGGGCGACCTGCCGGAGCCGGCCGAAAATGGCGCGGAAGCCGCCGCGGGCGAGGGCGAAAGCGATCCGCATCTGCGCAGCGCCGTGGAACTTGGGGGCTATCATATCCAGGCGAGCGACGGCGAGATCGGGCATCTTGAGAGCCTCGTCGCGGACAACGCCAGCTGGGACATCCGCTATCTCGGCGTCGCCACCAGCAACTGGTGGGGCGGACAGCATGTCCTCGTCGCGCCCTTCGCGGTGAAGGAGATTGACTGGGCCGATCGCCACATTCAGCTCGACATCACTCGCGAACAGGTCAAGACCAGCCCGCCCTGCGATTCGATCGAAATGGTGGACGAAGCCTATGAGCGACTGCTGCACGGACACTATGGCTGGCCAGGCTACTGGTATTACCCAAAGTAGAAGGCGCCTATGCGCGCCGTCGCCGCTGTATCCCCGGCGACGGCGCTTGTAACGCCGCCCGGCGCAACCGCGGCGCCCCCTTTATCCCATCCCTGACCTGTTAATTGGCGCGTTTTTGTTGCGGCGCCGAAGAGAATAGTTGCGCAAATGTCGCAGCCCCGAAGGGTTTGACTTTCGAGCCTCACATTCCGTTGACAGTGCAAAAGCCCGGTGAAAAAGTCATGTGTATAGACGTATGGATATACACATTTGAAGCCGAGCTTCGAACTGGAACAAGAGTTGCCGGTCTGCAACAGTCAATAGAAATCAACATCTGTGCGGACGAATTGTCGAAATAAAAAGAACAGGCAGCTTGTGAAACTAACAAACAAACACCGGAATGGATGGGGAGAGTGATGATACACCGCATAGGAAAGACCAGCGGCCGCCGGCGCGGCGCTTATATGGCGACGGCAGGCGCCCTTGCCATGCTCATGATTGGATCGGTCGCCGCGCGCGCCGACGTGACCGACGAACTGCTCGATCAGCTCAAGGCCAAGGGCGTTCTGACCAAGGCCGAATACGCCAAGCTGAAAGCCCGCCATAACGCCGAAGTCGCGGCCAAGCCCGCGCCCGCCGCACACGGCGCCCCCGGCACGGATCGCTACATCACCGCTCTCGACAAGGGCATCGGCGTCCGCATCCCCGGCAAGACCCTCGTCACCAAGGAAGGCGTCACCTCCGTTGGCGACGTCGACGTCAAGCTGACCGGCGCGCTGGTCTTCTTCGGCGCCGAAGAGTTCAAGACCAATTACAATGGTTCTGCGAATTACCTCGGCCGGTACGGAGTGCCCAACGCCACTGGCAACCCATACTCCACGTATTTCTACCCCAATAGCACCGCGTATGGGCCATATGCTAAACCCTATGGCGTCCTCGGGGGCTTCGGCAACGCTGGCTACAACAATTCGAATGCCATCCGCGCCGGCCTGCTGCCGAGCAACCTCGTCCTCAGTATCGCGACCAACCAGCTTGGCTATGACATCGGCTTCACGGCGGGCGCCTATTTCGGCGGCAACAACGTCAGTCAGGGCTGCTATGCCAACGCGAACTGCGGCGGCTCGCCTTACGGCCTCGGCACGCCAGGCATCGATCTTCGTCAGGTTTTCGGCACGATCGGCACGCCTGAATGGGGCACCGTCAAGATCGGTCGCGACCTTGGCCTCTTCGGCGGCGAAGCAATCCTGAACGACTTCACCCTGTTCGGCGTCGGCACGCCCGCCGGCAACGCCGTGCCCGGCAACACCAGCCTTGGCCGCATCGGACTTGGCTATGTCTATGCGGACTGGATCCCGCAGATCGCCTATTCGACGCCGACCTGGAATGGCTTCACGGCGACGGTCGCAATGATGACGCCGATTAGCGCCATCGACACGATCGGGAGCAACAGCTATTTCGCCAGCACCGCCGCTGGCACCGCAGGTGGTACCACCATCACCGGCCTGCCCGCCATCGGCCCGTTCTATTCGCCTTACGCCGGCGCGACCTCGGCGACGCTGACCGGGCATGATCAGCCGCAGTTCCAGGGCAAGCTCAAATATATCGGCCAGTTTGCGCCCGACACCAAGGTAACCGCCTGGGTTGACGGCATCACCCAGCTCCAGCGTGCCGAATACAGCGATTACGTCGTCTCGAGCTACAACAGCATCTACACCACCACCGTCGCGGGCACCACAACGGTGGGCGCGTACAACTTGGCCACGCCCGGGTTCAACGTCCGCTCGTCTGGCGTCGACGGCGGCGCGCGGCTCGACTGGGGCGGCTTCAGCGCGGTCGGCTACGGCTACTGGGGCTCTGGCCTCGGAACTACCGGGCTCTTCTACAATGCCTTCAGCCCGAACGGTCAGGCCCGCAACTCCTTCGGCTGGTACGGCGAGGCCGAGTACACCTTCTGGGACCGCTGGACTCTTGGCGGCAGCTACGGACAGAGCTTCCTCAGCGCCAACAGCTTCGACTGGACGCAGGCCTATTCGCCTTACCTCCTGAAGTCGAACTCCTCCGCGATCGGCTTCACCCGTTACAAGCTGACCGATTGGGTGGCGTTCCAGGCCGAGTTCATCAACACGAAGTCGATCAACCAGTCAGGCGGCTCCGCGACAACCAACGCCTTCGTCGCCGGCACGACCTTCTTCTTCTAAGAGCTTTGGCTCTTGCGGGCCTTTGGCCCGCAAGGACGCCAAACCCAACGACGCCGCCCCGTCTTCGACGCGGGCGGCGTTTTTTGTTTGATGCAGGGGCGCCGCGTTTTTCAAGCCCCCTCATCCTGAGGAGCGGGCGAAGCCTGTGATTCGAAGGACGAGGGGCGGATCCTTCGGTCTGGTCGCAGCAGACAAAGGCGCCTTGCATTGGAAACCCTCGCCTCCTCGCGCTGGTTTGAAGCCAACGACTCCCTCGTCCTTCGAGACGCGCCCTTCGGGCGCTCCTCAGGATGAGGGTTACGGGGCTGGCAGGCAATCGTCGTCCATTGGGCGTGCTCAAGCCCCCTCATCCTGAGGAGCAGGCGTAGCCTGCGTCTCGAAGGACGAGGGGGCGAACTCGGAAGTTTGGCGCTTGGATTTCTTCTTGGCGAGCGCCGACAAGGCGGCCCAATCACCGCGCATCATGGCTTCCTTCTTGGCGCGCGACCATCCCTTGATGCGGCGCTCCGCTGCGACCGCCTCATCAATTCGCTCGTAATGTTCGCTGAAAACGAGTTCGACCGGCAGACGGGTTTCCGTGTAACAGCCCTTGACGAGCTTTTGCGCGTGCTCGCTGACGCGCTCGTCGACGGAGCGCCGCGTCGGGCCCGTATAATAGCTGCCGTCGGCGCAGCGCAGGATGTAGATTGAGGCGCCCTGCATCGGAAACCCTCGTCCTTCGCGAAGCGCCCTTTGGGCGCTCCTCAGGATGAGGGTTTCCACGCTTGTAGGCAACGTCTCACGATGACGCCGTGAGACGGACCTTAGTTCAGAAAAAGCCGAGCGGCTTGTTGCTGTAGCTGACCAGCATGTTCTTGGTCTGCTGATAGTGATCGAGCATCATCTTGTGGTTTTCGCGGCCGATGCCGGATTTCTTGTAGCCGCCGAAGGCCGCATGGGCCGGATAGAGGTGGTAGCAATTGGTCCACACGCGTCCGGCCTTGATGGCGCGGCCGAACCGATAGGCGCGCGTGCCGTTGCGGGTCCAGACGCCGGAGCCGAGGCCGTATAGCGTATCATTGGCGATCTCGAGCGCCTCGGCGTCGTCCTTGAAGGTCGTCACCGACAGCACCGGACCGAAGATTTCCTCCTGGAACACGCGCATCTTGTTATGGCCTTCGAGAACCGTCGGCTGCACGTAGAATCCCTTGTTGAGCTCGGCCCCGAGATCGGGACGCCCGCCGCCAGTCAGCACTTTGGCGCCTTCCTGACGGCCGATGTCGAGATAGGACAGGATCTTTTCCATTTGGTCGTTCGAGGCCTGCGCCCCGATCATGGTCGAGGGATCGAGCGGATTGCCCTGCTTGATCGCCTGCACGCGCTTGATGGCGCGCTCCATGAAGCGGTCGTAGATGCTCTCCTGCACCAGCGCGCGCGACGGACAGGTGCAGACCTCGCCCTGGTTCAGCGCGAACATGGCGAAGCCTTCGAGCGCCTTGTCGAAGAAGTCGTCGTCTTCCTGGAGAACGTCGGCGAAGAAGATGTTCGGCGATTTGCCGCCAAGCTCAAGCGTCACCGGAATGATGTTCTCGGAGGCGTATTGCATGATGAGGCGGCCCGTCGTCGTCTCGCCGGTGAAGGCGACCTTGGCGATGCGCGGGCTCTGCGCCAGGGGCTTGCCGCATTCGACGCCGAAGCCGTTGACGACATTGACGACGCCGGGCGGCAGCAGGTCGCCGATGACGTCCATCAGCACCATGATGCTCATCGGGGTCTGTTCGGCCGGCTTCAGGACGATGCAATTGCCGGCGGCGAGGGCCGGAGCCAGCTTCCACACAGCCATCAGCAGCGGGAAGTTCCACGGGATGATCTGTGCGACGACGCCGAGCGGCTCATGGAAATGATAGGCGATGGTGTCGTGATCGATTTCGCTGATGCCGCCTTCCTGGGCGCGCAGCACGCCGGCGAAATAGCGGAAGTGATCGACCGCGAGCGGCAGATCGGCGTTCTTGGTCTCGCGGATTGGCTTGCCGTTGTCGATGGTCTCGACCATCGCCAAAACGTCGAGCTTCTGCTCGATGCGGTCGGCGATGCGCAGAAGCACCAACGAGCGCTCGGCTGGCGAGGCGTTGCCCCAGGCGTCCTTCGCGGCATGTGCTGCGTCGAGGGCGAGTTCAACGTCTTCGGCCGTCGAGCGCGCGATCGTGCAGACGACATTGCCGTCGATTGGCGAGATGTTCTGGAAGGTCTGTCCCTTGGTGGAAGGAACCCACTTCCCGCCGATGAAATTGTCGTAATGCGGCCGTATGGCGATCTCGCCCTTCAGGTCGGCCAGAAGCTTCTCAACCATGTCGTCCTCCTTGGCGGCTATTCTTTCTTCGCCCGGCTTCATCGCATATTTCGGGGCGGAGGAAAAAGGTTTCCGCGATGTTGAACTGAATTTGACTTTTGTTGGATCGCGACGAATGCGCCGCGGTCTGGCACGCCTTGGAACGAATGGCGCGCGCATTCGTTCCTATCGATTTCAGCGTGCAACCGATTTGATTTAGCGCACGCGGCGGCTCATTGGGCGAGGCACGAATCCTTGTCAATGCGAACCGGCTGGCGATTCGATATTAGGATGGAGATCGCCGGTCGCCAGGGCCCGGAAGTACAGTCGCTTAAGTTTTATTTGCCGGCGAGACGGCGGAATGCTTGGATTACAGGCAAGATTCGATGGAGCTTCCTATGAAAATAATCGGCGCATTTCTCGTGGCCGCGGCCGTCTGCGCGCCTTCTGCTGTTTTCGCCCAGACGCAGCGCTATCCGGCGCCAGCCCCGGGCTACGAACCCTACGACCCCTGCGAGCCGGGCTATTCGGCGCAGTCGCAGGATCGCGCCGCCTATGATTGCTCGGGCACGCGCGGGCGCATGGGTCTCGGCGCCAGCCCGTTTCATCCCGAAGGGCCGGGCAATGTGACAATCGTAAGGTGATCCATCGCGCCCGGCGTCAGCGCGGGTGAACGCGTAGCTTGAAAGACGGCCTGCCGCGCGTGGAGGCCGGGGCAGGCGCTTCGAATGAATTGAAAAGCTTGACCGGCGGGAGCTGGGCGCGACGTGGCAGCGTCCACACTGTCGCGGGATGAAAATCGCTCCCGGTCCAGATGAGGGAACTCACTTTTATCGTGTCCGCATCGACGTCTATGAGGGAAAATCCCGCGGGCGTCGCCCGTGTGCGCAGCGACAGCGTGCCGGCTCCAACGGCGTAAGCGCGTTCGGGGTTGCGCGTCTTGCCGCCTTCTTGACCGCCAGCTTCGGCGCCGGATACGGAGAGGGCGAAGGGATCATGCACATGGCCCGTAAGAATAAGGTCGACTCCGGCTTCGGCGAGGATGCCGGCGGCCTCGGCTCCATAGCGGACGCCGCCCGTGACGCTGGCGTCGCCTGGCTCGATCAGCGGGTGGTGGCAGACCATGACCTTCAGCGCCTTGGTGGCGACGCGTATTTCCTCCGCCGCGGTCCTGACCGCGGCGAGATTGATCGCGCCTTTCGACCAGTCGGTGCGGAGCTGGACGCCGCGCGCCGTATTGAGGCAGCGAACGGTGAGGCCGGCAGATAGGTGGCGCTCTTGTCCGGGCGGCCGACGAAAGCGCGATAGAGCTTGAAAGGCGCGACGAGCCGGGCGGGAAGGTCCCAATAGGGGACGTCATGATTGCCGGGCGTCGAAATCTGCGGCTTGGGCAGGCGGTCAAGCCATGCCCGCGCCGCCGCGAATTCCTCCGCGCGTCCATTGGCGGTGATGTCGCCCGAAACGATGGTGAGATCAGGTGCGAACGCCTGCACGGCCCCGATCGCTGCCTCGACGGCGTCCACGTTCTCGCAACCGAAATGAATATCGCTCAGATGGACGAGTCGAATCTTCACCTTCACTCAAATCTCTGCCGCCGCGGTCCCGCTTGGTGTAACGACCGGCTCCAACGCACGCATTGCAGCGCCAACGAATCCTGATTCCCGCTAGAGCTGCACCATATCACATTTATGCTCCGTTGATACCGGGAATGGGACGCCGGGTATGCGCGGCGCGACCGGCGGCGCAAAGCCGGGGCGTGGCGCCGCCCAGGGGGCAGGTCCGCCGCACCGGCTATTTCCCGGCCTGCGCGCCGCCGCGCGAATGGTCGTCGGCGGCCTTGATGCGCGCCGCCTGAAACGGCCAGCCGATGCAGCCGGATGCGAAGAGCGCCCACACCAGACCAGGACCGGCTGAAGCGCAAGCCTTGGACCGTGATACCACCAGCTGTCGGGCAGTCCCGGGACATGGACGCCTGCGAACGCATGCTTGATGTTGGCGGGAACGACGCAGATCGCGTAGAGCGCCAGCATGAGGCCGGCGAGGCGGCGTAGCCGAACGCCGATCAGGGCGACGGCCCCCGCGACCTCGCAAAAGCCGGTGACGATCACGACCGCGCGGGGAAAAGGAACGAAATCGGGAATGATCGGCAAAAACCCGTCCGGCGCGAAAATGTGAAGCAATCCTGCTCCGGCGTAGAAAATCGCCAGCATCCAGCGCATGAGCGCGCGCATTCGAGCGCCCGCGGCGAACGCCCCGGCCACGCTTACTCCGCCGCCTCGGCCGTGGCGTAGGCCGCCGCCGTGCGCGCCTGCTCGGCCTTCGCCCACTGCCGCACGGCGCTGTCGTCGATCCCCAGTTCGCGCAGCACAGCCGCGGCGATGTCGAGGCCGGGCGGCGCGCCGCCGTCGATGATGGCGGTGAGGCCGGCCTCCGCGAAGGCGTCGCGTTCGTCCGCGCCGCTGACTGCGACGAAGCGCTTGAGGCGGGGATAGGCGCGCGCCGCGATCGGGGTGAGCTCGCGCGACACGGCTATATCGGGCGTCGTGATGATCACGATCTTGCGGTCGTGCAGGGCGAGCGGCTCCCAAATGCGCGGATCGGCGGCGTCGCCGAAGACGACCGTGTAGCCGTCAGCGTTCGCCTCCGCGAAAGTTTTTTGATCTTTTTCGATCGCCGCATAGTCGATTTCGAATTCGCCCAGGGCGTCGGCGAGGGTGCGTCCGACCGCTCGCATTCCAACGATCAGAACCGGCGCGGCGAGCTCGCGCTGGATCAGTTCGCGCTCATCCTTTGTCCTGCGCCGCGCCCGCATCCGGCCGGCGATCTTGCGGCCCGCCCTGGCCAGCGACGGCGTCAGCGCGAGGCTCAGCGCGACGGCGGAAATGAGGATCGCGGCGGCCGTGTCGCCAATGAGGCGCCGCATCGCCGGCAGGCTGAGAATCACGAAGGCGAACTCGGAACCCTGCGCCAGGAGGAAGCCAAGCTGCATCGAGCCCGGGACCGACCAGCGGAAGATCAGGCTCGAGGCGGCGTTGGTCGCGATCTTGACGGTGATGAACAGGATGGCGACGGCGATCATCGCAGTCCAGTGCTGCGCGAGCGAGGAGAGATCGAGCGAGAGGCCGACCGAAATGAAGAAGAAGCTGAGCAGGAGGTTGCGGAACGGCTTGGTTTCGGCCTGGATCACCGGTCGGTATGGCGTCTCGGCGATGATCATGCCGCCGAGGAATCCGCCGAGCGTCAGCGACAGTCCGATCGAGCCTGTGGCCCAGCTGGCGGCGAGCGCGACAAGCAGCGCGCTCGCGGTGAACACCTCGGCATTGTCGGTGCGGGCGATGAGGTCGAACAAAGGCCGCACGAGAAGGCGCGCCATTGCGAAGGCGACGCCGAATGCCGCCACGGCCTTGACGACGGCCATGGCGAGTTGCGGACCCATCGCGCCGCCGTCGCCATTCAGAGCGTTGACGATGATGAGAAGAAAGATGGCTGCGACGTCCTGAAAGATCAAAATGGCGGTCGCTGTCATGCCGACCGGGCAATTCTGCTGGCGCCGCTCGGCGAGCAGACCAGCGACGACCGCCGTCGAGGAGAGCGCCAGCGTCGCGCCAACGAGGAAGGCGGGCAGCGGCGCGAGGCCGGCGAACAACGCCAGGGCGCCAAGGCCGAGAGCGCCAAGGACAACCTGCACGGGTCCGAAGCCAAAAATGTCGCGCGCCTGCTCGCGGATGTGACTGAGCGAAAAATGCAGGCCGATTTCGAACAGCAGGAAGACGACGCCGAGCTCCGCCAGAAGGGCGACGGAGGAACTCGACTGGAACAAATCGAGGCCGCTCGCCTGCAGGATGACGCCGAGCGCAAGATAGCCGACGATCGGGCTGAGCCGCACGGCCCTGCACGCGATGGCGGCGACGACGCCGAACAGCAGCAGAAGGACGACCGGCTCCAGCGCGTCGAGAATGGCGTCGGCGTGGGTCATGACGATCGGCCTTCCCGCGTTTCGTCGTCGCGCCTTCCGGCTTTGAGGCTGGCGTCCAAAAATTCACTCCTGACGCAAACGAAAACGCGGAAGCCGGCGGCGGCGTCCATGGGGGCTCGCGGGCAAAGCCCGGACCACGGAGGCCCAGGGCTCCCAAGAACCTGCCCATCGAAGCACTTTCGCCGCCGCGATGCGAGAGGAAGATACCGCGTCGCGATGACAAATCCGTGGCCGGCGCGTGGGCTTGACGCCGGCTCAGCGGGTCATCTCGAGGCGCAAGGGATTCCGTTTTCCCGCATCCGGCCAGTTCCGAGCTCTGCCGGGTTCAGGCGATCTTTTGAAGGCCTTGGGCCGCATCGCCGTCAGCGCTTTCGTAAATCGGCAGATCGATCAGGAATCTGGCGCCGGGCGGCGTGGCCTCTGCGCCGCTCGCCTCTGGCCGCGCCTCCGCCAGCGTCAGGGAGCCGCCATGCGCGCGAATGAGATCGGAGGCGATAACGAGGCCAAGACCCGTCCCCCCGGCGCGGTCCGAGGTGAAAAAGGCGGCGAATAGTTTCGGCCGCACAGCGAGGGGAACGCCGGGCCCCGTATCGGACACCTCGATCACCATGCGCGCGCCGCTCTCGGCGCCTTTTTTCGCTTTTTCGGGCGGGATGGAAACCTGCCGCGCGCTGATGCGGACCTGCGCCGGCCAGCCGGGCGCAGGGCCAGCGCTCCGCAGCGCCTCCACGCCATTGCGGATCAGATTGACGAGGACGCGGAACATCTGCTCGGCGTCGGCGACGATTTCGACCTCGTCCGGCACGTCGTCGACGATCTCGACAGCGCAGCCTGGCTGCAGCGCGACGCTTTCGGCCGCCTCTTCGACGAGAGGGCGCAAGGCGAACCGGCGCAGCTTCGGCGGCTCGTCGATGGCGCGGCCATAGGTCATGGTCGCCTGACAGAAGCGGATGGCGCGGTCGAGCGTCGCGACGAGCTTCGGCGCCAGCCGCTGGGCGAGCGGATCGGTGACGTTGGCGAGACGGTCCGAAAGCAGTTGCGCGGAGGCCAGCATGTTGCGCATGTCGTGATTGATCTTCGCCACGGCGAGGCCGAGCGCCGCCAGATGCTTCTTCTGATTGAGCTCGCGGACGAGCGACTCCTGCATGATGGCGAGCGCGGTCTCGGCCTGGCCGATCTCATGGTTGCGGCCGGACGGCGTGATGATGCGCGCGGCGTTTTCGGGATCGGCCCCGAATTGCGTGATGTTGGTGGTGAGCCGGCGCACCGGCCGCAGCACCATTACGTTCGCGGCGATCGTGGCCAGGGTCGCGACGATCGCCGACATGATCAGCGTCATCGCCAGAATGCGCTGCGAATAGGACGCCATGCCATGCTTCAGGGGCGCTTCGTCCATGGTGATGGCGACGGCTTCTCCGCCCATCGGCGCTTCGCCGAGGATCGTGATGACGCGGCCCGGCGGAGCCAGCATGGTCTCGATGGCATGCGCCATGGAGACGCCGAGGGTCGGCTTGCGCAGGTCGTAAACGGCGTCGACGGCGGGCGGCAGTTCGGACGAGGCGAGGATCCGCTTCGTGCCGAGCGTGTCGAGAACGATGACGCGCGCGCCGACGCTATCCAGAAGCTGGCGAGACAGGGCAGGCGGGACCATCGCGCTCGGCGCGGCTTCCAGCACAAGCGCGGCGGTATAGGCGGCTGCGAGCCGATTCTTCAGCCAGTTTTCGCGATAGATGGAGATCGCCGGAAGATAGACCATCGTCGCGGCGACCATGACGAAGGCGATATTCAGCAGGAGGACCCGCTTGGCGAGGCCGAAGCCGAAGCGGCGGGGACTTTTTGCGAGGCCGGGCGCGACCGCATTCGCGTCGCCGAGCGCGTCCGGTTGGGCGTTGGGAGGCATCGCGAAATCGCTCATCGAACCGCCTGTTTCATCCGCCGCAAGAGGCGGACCGGCCACCGGACCATCAAAACCGTGCGTCCCGACCGCCCCTCGCGGGCAAACCGCCGCTGCCTCGACTCGAGGCTCGCGCGCAAGCCCATCCCCTTCGATATGGAGCGCGGTGGGGGGATGATCAACTCCCCGGCTGAAGCTCTGATCCTCCTGCGCACTGATTTTCGCCAATTGCATGGAAATTGGCTTTTCGCGCGCGCCGCCGAAAAGGCGCATATTTGGCTTGCTATCTGGCCGAATATGAGGGCAGGGGCGAAAACGCCCGGCCCGACGTGGCGGCGAACGCGAGGAAAATCGGCGGGGTTGCGGTGGAAAGCCGCAACGAGCGGGTTCTAGCGGTTATTCTGGCGACATCGCGCGGGCGATCTGACATGAATGTCGCGAATCCGGGGGTGGATAGGCGTCGCGCACAGCGCCGCCGATGCCGGCGGGAACTTACGCGCATCCGCCACGCCGCACTTTTTGCGGCGAAACGGTTTTGCGGCGCTCAAAAAAGTTCCATCCGGCGGCTATTTCAAGAATTTCGGCAACCATGCTATAAGCTTTAGCTTAAGGCTTTCGATCGGGCATCCTTTTGGGAGTATGACATGCATATCGCAATGGTCGGATCAGGATATGTCGGGCTGGTGTCCGGCGCGTGCCTCGCCGACTTCGGGCATAATGTCGTTTGCATCGACTCCGACGTTAAGAAAATCGAGTCGCTGAAGGCCGGCAAAATGCCGATTTTCGAGCCGGGGCTCGCCGATCTGGTCGCCAATAACGTGCGCCAGAAGAGGCTCTCCTTCTCGACCGATCTCGCCGAAAGCGTGCGCAAGGCGGAGGCCGTCTTTATCGCGGTCGGAACGCCGTCCCGGCGCGGCGACGGCCACGCCGATCTCTC
>Ga0224559_1001554_pt1 | contig 12498 bp, 11 predicted proteins | sample 714S33034metaG_FD_180676 | JGI IMG/M metagenome (GOLD analysis project Ga0224559, IMG submission 180676) | Peat soil microbial communities from Stordalen Mire, Sweden - 717 S3 30-34 | ecosystem: Environmental > Terrestrial > Soil > Wetlands > Peat | place: Sweden: Norrbotten County, Stordalen... | reverse complement strand
ATAGGCAACTGGTCCAACCGCCGTGGAAGCTAAGTCATAACGCTACGCAGGGTCAGCCACTTGCCTCGACATACGATACTCGACTTATGGGCTTTTTACAAACACGTGGCATCTCTGGAATTCTCTCTTTCCTGCTCAATATCAGCCGACCTCAGCGGCTGATTGAACGTAACAAGGCCATCTAAATCGCGTCACGCATCCTTGCCGATACTCACGATGTAAAGAAGACGCACCATATACAGGCGACTGCAATAATACAGGCGACTGCAATAACTGGCGCAGGCCGTAAGCGATAGAATCTTGTATTGTCGCTCATAACCAGAGGCGCAGGCAAATGACTGCCTGTTGTGCCCAGAGCAATCTTCGATCAGAATAATTCGATGGCTGGCCCGCTTTGGCCGTTGTCTGACTCCCCACCGGCCACTGCAAGATGGGTGATGGTCTGGCTGGCCATTTTGTAATTATTGAGATGGGACTCCAGCAATGTCTTGAAAGTTGTATCGAAGAGGCCGTCCCAACTAGGGCGATCCTGCGTTTCGGTCAGCCGTAATAGGTGGTTTTGCATTTCTATTAGCGCCTGCTGCACGTGCTCCATTCTCTGCCGCATCACGTCCTGGAACTGAATATGTCCCATCGCCGCCAATAAGTGGCTGACGCCCTCCTGATGGCCTGCCTCCACGCCTGAGATCACGTCAAGCTGCAGTTTCGAACTTTGGCAGAAATCCTGTTGCATTTGCGTCAAGTCGCCAACCAACTGTCGCAGCTCGTCAAGGCCTTGCTTCTGTTCAAGCGCCTTCTGTGCCTCGAGCATCTTAGCAGCCACCTTACTGGTCGTAGCATTCAGTCTTTCAGCAATGTCGGCGGCCGCGCTTGTAGACCGCTGGGACAGTGCTCTGACTTCATTGGCCACCACGGAGAATCCTCTGCCAGCATCACCGGCGCGTGCCGCCTCAATTCCCGCATTCAGCGCCAACAAACTGGTCTGTTTGGCGATGGATGAGATGACCTGAATGATAGGCGTTAAGGCTATGACATCGTCGGTAAGCAAGCTAATCTGCTCGTAGTTGCCGTGCATCTCACGAACCTGTTCGTCCAACTTGGCTTCAAGTTTAGAGATGAGCAGATTGTTCCGCTCCACTCGTCTGCTGGTGACCTCGGACAGTGATTTTCCGCTCTGCACGGAATGAGTAATGCGCTCCATCTGTTGAGTGGATTGCGCGCTCAGCAGATTCAGTTGCTCGATCAGCGCCATGATCTCGCGTTCCGACTCGGCAAGAGACCCACCTATCTGCTCGTGCATCACGTCGATGTAGGGCTTGGAGTCCTTGATGTCTATATCGATTGCATTATGGATGGCCCGTTCACGCGATAGGTCCTCGTAGCTAAGTTGGCCTAAGGCCCACATGTCGGAGATGGCGCGCTTGGCTCCTATCCAGTTGAACCATTGGGTGACAAGGAATGGTGCAATGAGGAAGAGTGCAATCAACGCGTCAATGCGCATCCATTCGGGAATGATAAGTTGGCCTTGTGTAAACAATAAGGCGATTCCGAACAGCACGTTGCAAATGAATGCAGTGGACGTTTGAACTACAATGCGCATTTTGACGCGGTGCAGCCGCAGATTGCGATTACTCATAACTACGGCTCCTTATTCCACAGTCGTTCTACGAGCGCGTATAAAAACCGTTCAAGCTCGGTAGACAGCGGCTGCATCTTAACCCAATGCTCCCGGTAGAAGTTGTTTGATGACCTTGAGTAAATCTCCACCCGATATCGGTTTCACGAGCCATCCGGTAGCGCCGAGGCGTCTGCCCTCGTCGCGCTTGGCCATCTGACTCTCTGTGGTCAACGTCAGAATTGGAAAGAATCGGCATCCTGGCAGTGCGCGCACTTTTCCGATCATTTCCAGGCCACCCATTACTGGCATGTTGATGTCGGTAAGGATCAGACTGGGCTTGACTCCTGCTTTCAACTTGTCGAGTGCTTCCTGGCCATTGCCGGCGGTCTCCACCTGATAGCCGCCCAGGGACAGGGAACTCTTGAGGCTCATCAGCATGGTGGCAGAATCATCGACAATGAGAATTGTTTTCGCCATGTAAACACCTCATTCCGCAGTTTTCAATGCTGGTTCGAGCCATGCGCGAAGTTCAGCATTATTCGGCCAACTGGATATGCCGGTTTTCGCCGTCATCAAGACTTGGAGGTTGGCAGTGTGAAGATGACTCAGAGCAGATAGATCCGCCTTGGCGGTGGGCCTAGTCTGGAGCCATTCGAGCAACCCTTCCGCTTCTTCCACACTCACCTCGTTCCGAAATATGGCTCGGTTCTTTTTAAATTCAATTGGCATCAGACAATCTCCCGAATGTTGAGAATCATGAGCACCGATCCGTCCCCCATGAGTGCCGAGCCGGAGTAGACGGACAGGTTAGACAGAAAGCCAATCAAAGGTTTCTGAATGACGCCGATTGTTTCCTGGAATCCATCGACCAGCAGGCCTAACTCCGCGCTCCCTGCTTGGACAAGGAGTACAGCTAATTCATCGTCAGAATTAGCTTGAGGGATAGCGGCAATTCCCAGCAGGGAGTTGAGACTTTTCAACGGCACGATCCGCCCGCGCAGGACAGCCGTCTGGCTTTGTTTGATAGCGTGGATTGCGCTTCTGGGAATGCGCACTGTCTCTAAAACATGATCCATCGGTACACCAAACAACTGCTGGTCGGACTCGACGATCATTACCTGCGTCACCGCCATCGAAAGGGGCAGCGAAATGCAAATTGTTGTTCCCTTGCCGAGCTCGCTGCTTAAAATGACAGTCCCATTGATCTTCTCGACAGCGGAGCGAACCACATCCATACCCACTCCGCGGCCGGAAAGATCAGACACAACTTTGGCAGTAGATAAGCCGGCAGCAAAAATGAGATTGAGGGCCTCCTGATCGCCAATGCGTTCCAGCGTCGCTTCGTCGATAATTCCTATTTCGTAGGCCTTCTGTTTGATTGCGGCTGGATTAATCCCTTTGCCATCGTCGATAATCTCGATCACGACGCGGTCCGCCTGCTGTGCAGCACGGATGGTCAGCTTTCCGGTTGCCGGCTTGCCCTGGGCAAGTCGGACCTCGGGAGTTTCTAGACCGTGATCAAGGCTGTTGCGAACGATGTGAATAAGTGGATCGGCAAGTGACTCGATAATGTTCTTGTCGGCCTCGGTCTGCTCTCCTTCGAGCACAAGTTGAACTTCCTTGCCGAGCTTTCGAGAGGTGTCGCGCACCAGGCGCGGAAAGCGCTGAAAGATGGAGGAGACAGCCATCATGCGAACCTGCATGATAGCGTCCTGCATCTCATCGGCGATGCGGTTGATGATCGAGTACTGGCCCTTGATCTCGCGCGAAAGTTCGCGCACGCCGAATTGCGATTCCGCCCGATCCGCCAAATACGGAAGAGCGTTTTTCGACACCACCAGTTCGCCGATCAGGTTCATCAGGCGATCGACCTTCGCTTGATCCACTTTGAGGCTCTTGGGACCGTTCAGTGTATCTTCCGCGCGGCGGCCGAATTTGATTCCGTCCTCCGCCAGAGCTTTGCTGGTGTCTTTATCGGGCGCAGGATTGGTGTTCGCGTTCTCTTCCGTTCTCCTGGCGACGATATGATCGTCTGAACTCGGCCCGGATGAAAGGTTAACCTCCGGCTGGTTGCTTGTGAACGCATCGATCCATTCCAGCAGAAGCGTGTGGTAGCCGGTCGACTGGGCTTCGGCGAGCGCCGCTTTAATGTTGGTCCGGGCCGAGACATCGCCGGCAACTTGGCTCAAGTTGGCTAGCACTTCTGCAACTGCTTTAAGCCGTCCCGCGTGCCATGCGGGACGATCGTCAAGAAGAAGTATCTGCCGTTGGGCCGCGAGAATCTTGTTGAATGCCATCTCGTTGTTTTCTGAGAGAGAGAGTGTCCGATTCGCAGCCGATGACGCTTCGGCCGCCCCATCGACGTCGCTTTGTCCCTTCACGAGCCACGACGGACGAACTGCAGTGATTTCCACCTGGTCCGGCAGGTATCGGTAATACTGGTCAAGTTCCTCGCGTGTCGCATTCGTCAGCAGATCGAACCCGAGGATGCAGCTGTAAGTATCCAGCTCGGCGAGCAAAGGTAATGGCTCAGGGGCAACCACGCGGCCCCACATAAGGCCCGGAGTCTGTCGTGAGCTGTTCAGTGGATCGTCCCCATGGAAGAAGCATTCCCGGTGCGGCCTGTAGGCAATCCAATGCAGTTGCTCTCCCTGTTGGCATTGCACAATGGCCGCAGTCCGCACGGCATCTGGGATGATTTCAAGTTGCGCCAACCCACGGCTTGGATCATGCGCAAGCGGAGAATGTGCCTTCGCAAAGACTGAAGAAGCATCGTTTGGGACAGCATCCTCGGCCGCAATCGGACAGGCGTCTGGACCCGGCATTAACTTCCGTAACGCTTCTGCCAAGTGCTGAGAGTGGGAGGCATGGGAGACATCGATGCGCTCCGTGCTCTCAATTTCGCCGCAAAGCAGGCCAACAAAGTCCATCGCTTCCAATAAAGGGTCGGCTAAAGCTCGCGAATAGCTTACGTGGCCGCTTCTTACCATCCCCAGCAGGTCTTCACCGGCATGAAGTATGCGCGTTATTTCAGGAAGAGTGAACAAGCCGCTGTTCCCCTTCAGAGTGTGAACGCATCGGAAGAGCTCGTTCAGCACGCTTTCGTCGTTGGGCGCGTCTTCCAGCTGCATCAGCTTTGTCCCGATGCTCTCCAGCAGGTCGCGGGCTTCGGAGAGGAACTGCTCCAACAACGGATTCATAGGCAAGGAACTCATTGGACTGCCTCCCCAAGCATGAGGCGAACGTAGGAGAGAAGCTGCGATGGCCGGACAGGCTTGACGAGATAGCTGTTCGCTCCTGCTCGGTAGGCGGACCTTTCATCCGTTGTTGTAGCTTCGGTCGATACCATGATGGTGGGCGACTGTGGAACGTTCTGCTGGCGTAGCTCGCGCAGAAATCCGTAGCCGTCTAACTTGGGCATGTTGATGTCCACGATGTAAAGATCGAAGGGCGCTTCGAGGGCCTTCTCTAGGGCCTCAATGCCATTCCATGCCTCCGTTACCGTGTAACCGGCGGATTCAAGAATGCCGCGGTGATACATGCGCACTGTGGCGGCATCATCAACAATCAGGACGCGTTTCATTTCGCTTCCAGGCCTTTCTGATAAACAATCGCTTCCGGGAATTTGCGGACCTTAAAAAGAGAAGAGATGCGGCTCATCGATTCAGAGTGTCCAAGGCAGATAAAGGCGCCCGGATTCATTGCTTCGTAGAATGTTTCGGCCGCCGTCTGGCGCGATATGTCATCGAAATAGATAAGCAGGTTGCGGCAGAAGATCACATCGAAGTTGCGGTAGGCAAGCGTCTCCGCGGATTCGGAGAGATTGACCCGCGTGAACTCCACCGCTTCCCGAATGTCTTTGCGCAGTTGGTAATCCTCGCCTATGGCTTTGAAATATCTTGTAAGCCAGGGTGCAGGCACATGTTGTACGGAACGTGGGGAATAGCGACCGGCGCGGGCGCGGTGCAGGACGCTAGTATCAATGTCGGAGGAAATGATCTCCACATCCCATTTGCTGATCCCTGGCCAGTTTTCCATCAGGTACATGGCGATGGAATAGGGTTCTTCTCCCGTGGACGAAGGAATGCACCAGATGCGAATCGCATCCGATCCGATTCTGTGCCGCACTATCTCCGGAAGAATCGAATCGACCAGGCATCGGAACTGATACTCCTCGCGTAAAAAGTATGTTTCGTTCACCGTCATCAGGTTGGTGAGTTGTTGTAATTCCTCACCCGAAGCCTGAAAGCGCAGGAGTGTAAAATAGCCGCGAAATGTTCCCGTGCCAGTTGTCTCAATTCGTTCGACCAGGCGTTTATCCACGAAGTAGCGCTTGGTCGGCTCGAAGTTGATGCCAGTCCTGCGATAGAAGAACTCCTTGAACTTCAAGAAGTCTTCGTCGCTGATGATGGGTTCGGATTCTGGTAAATGTGCGTATGCCGTCGTCACAGCTTCAGACCTCACGAATGCGTTTAATCGCCAGGTTTGCGGCAAACTGGATATAGGGTTCGGACGCAAAGCGAGCCTTTAGTCGGCTCAGAGGATCAACGGCGGCTTCTGAAGCAACCTCGCAGAGCAGATCAACCGCCGTAGCGCAGACGTTGACGTGAGAATCCTGTTCGATGACTTTGATCAGCCAACTCTCAACATCAGGGTGCCGCTGGGAATCGAGAATATTCACTACGAAGATGCGTACATCCGGATCTGGGTCGGCAAGCAAGGTGTGCAGAATGGGATCGACCTCACTGCCCATTTGCTTGAATGCCTCTATAACTTCATTGCGCAGCGCCGCATCTTCGCTGCGGAGACAATCAACCAGACCGCTAACTTCCGATGGAACGTTCAGACGAAGCAGGGTGTTGAGGATTACCTCCCGGACCGAGAGATCCTCCTCGCTCTTCAGACGGTTCACAAGCGTCTTCGCGGCGTCCGGACAGCGGACGATTTCGCGTGCTGCCTGGCGCCGGCCGGCAGCATCTCCGTCCTCCAGGGCTGTCAGAAGCTGGCTGTAGTCCCGCTCGAGTTTCAGTTTGCCGCGCTCAGCGAGTTGAACGATCTTTTGCTTTACAAGGCCCATGATTCTTATCCCCTCGGCAATTGTGAAACCTGTGCGTCATATCTACCGTTAACGGCCCGCCCACGCAATGAGCTGTGCTGCGACCTTCTCTGCCGCGAGCACGATGCTTGCTCCGCCCTTTCTTACCAGTTCCGCGGGCATACCGTATACTACTGCCGACTCTTCCGATTCGGCGATGGTGCGGCCACCACGTTTCTTGATTTCGGTAAATGCATCCGACCCGTCGTAGCCCATTCCAGTCAATAACACCGCGGTCGTTTTCGCCGGGTCGTAATGCTGCAGTACAGATTGTCCGAGCAACTCGACGGAGGGATGCCAGAGGTATTGCGCATTTTCCGGTGCAGGCAGAATGGTCAGTTTGCCGGCTCGGTTGGCCAGCAGCGTATCCGCGCCGCCTTTGCCAATGTAGACACTGCCGGGCACGATCGGCACGGCACTCCCCGCCTCGACCACAGAAAGCTCGCAGCAGTGGTTCAGACGGTCAGCAAACGCCTTGGTAAACGCGGCGGGCATGTGCTGGGCAACCAGCACCGGCCAGGGAAAGCTCGCCGGCAATCCCGACAATACAATCTCGAGAGCGCGTGGTCCGCCGGTGGATGCTCCAATCACGACCAGCCCATCGGCCGCTCCTCGCGATGCGTTCAGGGCCGAAGAAGTGGCAACGGCCTTGGCGCGTTCCTCCTGCATGCGCTTGACAACCGACCCAGCATTCGAACTCTTTGCCCCCTTGCCCCGCATCCGTGCTCCCGCTGCGCCGCGAACTTTTGCCACCAGTTCCGCGGAGACCTTGTCGATCGAAAGTGAGATAGTCCCGCCGGGCTTGGTAATGTAATCCACCGCGCCTAGGTTCAGGGCTTCGAAGGTGGCCAGCGCACCTTGCGCGGTAAGTGATGAAACCATTACCACCGCGACAGGCCGCTCAGCCATGATGAGAGAAAGCGCGGTCAATCCATCCATCTTCGGCATGTTGATGTCCAATGTCACAACATCCGGCAAGAACACCCTATTCTCCCGCACTGCCTCCTCACCATCCCTTGCCTGGTGAATTTCAAAGTCTGTCTCGGCCTGAAACATCGCCATTAGCTGACGACGCATCAAAGCCGAGTCGTCGACAATCAATAGCTTGATCATTGGCTTATCCCGTGACCGCTGCCATCGCTACCAGTTCCTTTTGCTCCATCAGGTGAGGTGGATCGATCAGCTGAACCATCCGCTTCTGCTTTTCGAGGTTGGCCATGCGGCTCAGCAGCTGGCTCTGCTCCTTGGACAGTTGTGGTGCAGCTTCAATCGCTGCCTTGGGAATCTTCAACACCTCGGCCACCTGATCGACAATGAAGCCGGTACGAACGTCGGAGATGAGAAACACCATGATCCGCTGTCGATCTGTGCGTTCTACCTGCTTGAGACCCAGGCGCAAACGCAGATCGATCACTGGCAGCACGCTTCCGCGAAGATTGATGACGCCCTCGACGAACGATGGCGCCTTAGGTACACGGATGAGTTCTTCCGGCACCCGCACAATCTCCTGCACACTGGCGATCGGTGCGCCGAACTCTTCCTTGCCCAGGCGAAAGATCACCACCTGTTCATCGTCATCAAGGTCGTCGTCCGTTTCTCTGGTTTGCATGCCCTCTTCAAGATCGTTGTCATTCACGGCGCTTAATGCCTCCTTGACTACGGAATGGCCGAAGAGATTGCGCGCGGTCACAATCGACACCATGCGTTTTCCATTGTCCAGCCTGCAGATTGCGGTTATCTCGGCAAGATTTCCCTCCCGAGCAAGTAGAGCGGGAAGTGCGTCCACGCCGGACTTTGAGACGCGGAGCACCTCGCTTACCGCATCCACCACCACGCCCACCGAGACTCCGTTCAAGGTCAACACGACGATACGGCTCTTCTCGTCCAAATCACGGTGCGGCAGAGCGAACATGCTACGCAGGTTGACCAGCGGCAGCAGACGGCTGCGCAATGTCATCACGCCAAGAACGTGCGACTCCGAATGCGGCACATGAATAACCGCCTCCGGCACCTGCACGATCTCCTGCACGTCTTCAATGGCGATGGCGTACTCCTGGCCATCAACATCGAAGCTGACAAGCTGCAGTTCATCGCTGCTTTCTTCTTCTTCGTTTTGCGCACTGGCCTCGACGATCCCAGCCACTCCTGTGTTTTTTGAGATGGCTGCAATCTGAGAGAACTCGCGCTCGACTAGTTTGGCAAAGTCGAGCACCATGATCATCGCGTGACCGCTGACATCTTTGATTAGGCCCGACAGCACATCGGTATTCACTGTGGTGCGAATAGAGCCCACATCTTCAATGTGGCTGGTATCAACGCCAACCACACTCGACACGCGGTCGACCACAAAACCTATTGGCTGACCGACGTCAATCACCAGGGCACGCGTAGAGTCATCATGAGCCAACTCGGGAAAACCGAAAAGCCGGCGCAGCGAGATGATGGGAAGAACCTTGCCGCGCAGATTCGCCAGTCCTTCCAACGCGGAAGGCGCGAGAGGGACGCGCACGACCTCCGGAACGCGAATGATCTCTTTAACCGGCGACATGTCTGCTGCGAAGACTTCGTCTCCAGCCATGAAGGTGACGAACTGATGGGTGCCCTGTTGAGTGTTGGAAACGCGCTTTTCGACCCGGTCCTCTTCTAGCGCCGCGTCCTTCAGTTGTATCTCTGGGGCGCGCTCCTCGATGATCGGTTCATCGAGAAGCGCGGTCCCATTTTTTTGATTCTCCATTGTCTTTGTCGTCATGGCGGCCCCTTACGCTGCGCTCTGGAGTTCGTCTGCCAGAGAAGAAATCTCTTCGATGGCTGCGGCCAGATCCTCGGCGCCCTTGGCCTGCTGTTGTGCTGCGCTAGCCGCCTCGGTGGCTGCCTTGTCTGCTTCAGTTGCGGCAGCGGAAATCTGCTCGATGCCCTTCTTTACTTGGGCGATAGCTGCGGCGATTTCTTCCGATGCAGAGAGAATCTCTTGCGTGCCTTTTTCGACGGCAATAATGTTGGTCTCTATGGACACCAAATCGGTTGTCGTGGTCTTGGCCTTCGCCGCTTCAGTTACGGCCGATGCAACGATCTCCGTCAAATCGCGCCCTACAATGCCGATCTGATCCTGAACGGCCTTCACCAGATCCTTGATCCGGTCGGCATTCTCCGACGAGTCATGGGCCAGGTTGCGGATGTCGGTAGCAACAACCACGAAGCCTTTGCCAAACTCACCTGCGCGTGCAGCTTCAATGGCGCCATTCACCGCCAGCATGTTGGTCTGGATGGAAACCGTGCTGATGGCTTCAACGATCTTGTCAATCCGTCTGGACACCAGCTCCAGGTCATTCATCTGCTTGATGCTGCCGCGGGAGGCCTCCGCCGATGCGGAGAGACCTTCAATCAGCCCGTTGACGGCGGTCTTGTTTTCGCCCAACAGCTTCTTGATGGAAATCACTTTTTCCGCGCTGGCAGTAGCGCGCTTCTGGGCGACTCCCAAACCCTTCTCAATCTGATTGGTGGCCGCGGCGGACTCTTCAGATGCCGCGGATTGAACTTCGGCGCCCTTGCGGATCTGACCTAGAGCTGTCATGATCTGTGCGCTGGAGCGGTTGATTTCCTGCACCGCCGATGATAGTTCCTCAGAGGAGGAAGCCACCTGCTCGGCACTCTTGGCCACATCGGTCGAGTTCTTCAAATCCTCTGCCAACTCTGACAAGGCCTGCGCCGCCTGCTCGCACTCGGCCAAAGCCTGGGTTTGCTCGGCAACGGTCTTGCCGGACTCTTCAGCGGCTGAGGACTGTTCCTCGGCCGCAGCCGCAATGTTCTGTGAACCCTTCAATGCCTGCTGCGATGCGACATTGGACTGCGCGGCGTTGGCGGAGATCTCAGCGATGCCCTTCACGATTTCAATCGCATCGAGGCGGATCTGCTCCAGTTGCACCGTTACGATCTTGCTCTTTTCAACTTCATCTTCCATCGTCTTGGCGGACGTGTTGATGCCGCCGGCGATGTTCTTGACCTCTTGCTGAATCTGTCCGACCAATTCCTGAATCTGCTTGGCGCTCTTCTCCGAAGTCTCAGCCAATGTCCGGACTTCGTCGGCGACTACTGCGAAGCCTTTACCGTGCTTGCCGGCGCGTGCGGCCTCAATGGCCGCATTCAAGGCCAACAGGTTGGTCTGGTCGGCAATGCGCGCCACAGCCTTTACGATGTCGCCGATATTGGCGGCTTGCGTTTCAAGCTCGCTCACCATACGCACTGAAGCGAGCTGGCGGTGTGCCGCTGTGGCAATATTAGTGATCAGGCCGGCGACATCTGCGCTGGTACGGACGATCAGCGTTTGGCACGCCTCGCCCTTGCTTCCGCTGAGTTCGGCGTTCTGCAATTGACGCGTGATGGAGACGCCCACCTGTTGAAAGGCTGTCAGAGACTCCTGCGCGGCGCTCGATGCCTCTTCTGCACCAGTAGCAATCTGATCGCTGGCGCGCTTCAGCTCCTCGGCGGCTGATGACGCTTCGGCAATGCCAGAAGCCAACTGTCCGGTGGCTGCGGCAATGCGCTCCGCTGCTTGCTGTTGTTTGGCGAGTGTCCTCGCCTTCTTGCGTTGCGCTTCCGCCTCGCGAGCGGTCACAGCCGAGATTTTTCCTTCAAAAGCAGAAGTCGCCTGTACGGCAGTCTTCCTGACGAGTGCCATGGGTCCATTCCTTTTGTGCTAGCCTTCCAGAGTCGGAGTCCGGTGGTTTTCTGAGGCTGGATTCGCGGAGCGGCGAGAAGTGCGTGAGAGCGTACGTAGACGCGGAAGAGATGCGCCCGGTGGCTTACGTTCTTATTAACGGCCCATGGGGAGGTTTCTTAACCGGAAAGCTGTTCAATAGTGCACACAATTGAAAATATTGTTATGGATTGGGAAACCGGACCAAATCAGGACGCCCCTCGGTGATCACCTTAAAACCGGCCACTTTGGATGGTCTGAGACGTGATTGTCTTACCTTGCGCGGGGTATATTCGCAAGGCGCGGCTTCAGCCGTTGCAGTTGCGGCTGGTTTTCAAGCTTTCCCGATGCGTTTTAAGGTTGTATTCGCTTCGCCAGGGTCGCGCCTTGCAGGGTGATCCAGGGCCGATGAAACGGGGCTGGATCTGAAGGGATCGGTGATCGAGACCCTCTGCGGTGCGGATTGTCATTTATATGAACAACGCTATTGAGAGCCTGAGCATGAGCCTGTGCAGGGTGCTCGAGACGCGCGGCGGATTCCCCTCAGAGGAGGCGGCTCTGAAAGTGATGTACCTGGCGCTGAAAAACCTGACCGCGAAATGGCAGGTCGAGCATGGATGGCGGGACGCACTCAACTGCTTCTCGGCGCAGTGGGAAGATCGCTTCCCACTGCGCCGAGGCTAACCAGAAACGGAACTTCAACTTGATCGTTTACACAAAAGACTGGACACTACCAATCAAGCGTGCAATTGCTTGCGCGATGCGTGCATTACTTCCGTTTTGGAATTGCTCGACGATACAACATTATGTTTCTGCATTGCACTCGTTCTTGATTGCATCTCTCAGTAGAAGAAACTGCGCATCCAGGCTGTTCATGCGGATGTTAACATCATCCAGGTCTCCGGCGTCGGCTGCCTTTTCCATCTCGGTCGCAAGCTGGCGAAGACCTTCTCCGCCAACACTCGCCGATGCACCTCGGATCGCGTGGGCCTGCCGTGCGGAACCAGCAGTATCCCCACTTTTCACAAGATTTTTTAAAGCCTGAATCTGGCGCGGAATATCCTCAAGAAACTCCGCAAAGACAATCGAGGC
>Ga0224559_1001553_pt1 | contig 12502 bp, 10 predicted proteins | sample 714S33034metaG_FD_180676 | JGI IMG/M metagenome (GOLD analysis project Ga0224559, IMG submission 180676) | Peat soil microbial communities from Stordalen Mire, Sweden - 717 S3 30-34 | ecosystem: Environmental > Terrestrial > Soil > Wetlands > Peat | place: Sweden: Norrbotten County, Stordalen... | reverse complement strand
GGCGAATAGGCCAGGGACAAGTCCCGTTGCGTCAGCATCGGCTTGCTCGGGACAACTGATATCTTCCCCGCGGGCGCTATCCGGTGGTATTGCAGCGCTGCTTCCCGTAGTTGCTTGTCCATAATTCCGCTTTCTTTTATTGTTTTAAATTTGGTTGATTATAGCCCATACCTCACCCTGAAAAGTCTTATGTATATCAGGGTTTTAAAAGATATTACTTCATCAACTTTCCAAGTTAGCTGTTTAGTCCGGTCAACATCTTCTCTAATCTTTTCACTGAAACAATCACAGGTGTCTTTAATTCCTGCGCAAATAGAGAGACGCGCAACTCCTGCATCATCCAGCCAAAATCTCCGGTACGCGTATCGCCATTATTCTGGGAAGCCGACAATTTGCGCTGCCATTGTTGTTGCAGGGGATTAATTTGCGCTACGATCTGGGTATCTCTCAGCGGATTTGCGCGCAGCTTTTCCAGTCGCACATTAATCGCTTTCAGGTAGCGGGGAATATGTTGCAAACGTTCATACGGAGTACGTGCAACCCATTCTTTACCCAATATCCAGTCGCACTGATGGCGAATATCCTGCTGCACTTGCGGATGCGCCTTGTGTCCGGGTAGCGCCTTTTGCAAAATCTGATATTCCGTCAGCACAGCTCCCACCAGTCGCGCAATTTCCTGCGCCACCAAATTTAAGCGCGCCTTGGCATCTTTGCAACGAACGGCGAATTCCTTTTCATTTTCCGGCCAAGGTTCGTTCAAACAACAACGGTCAAATGTCACCGCCAAAATCTGCCTGAGCAAATCCTGCTGTGATCCAAAGGGTAAAAAAAGCATCGCCATCGCCTGCATTCCCGGCAGATTCTTCTCAAGATACTTAACCTGTTCTTTTAGCGACAACATAAATAAGCGCTGCAGTCCCAAGCGATGGGCCTCTTGCGCCTCATCCCGTGTATCGAAACTCTGCAAGGTTACAGCATCGCCCTCATCCACCAGCGCATTAAACACTGTGATTGTCTGCCCGGCACGATTTTCTTCGCGGGTCGGTTTAAAATCTCCAAAAGTCCAATCGGTATAGCGTTCGATACCAGACTTTTGGTGAGGCGTAACATTCTTCGCAACTGGCGCGGAAGTGAAAGCCTGCTTCGGCACCCACTCTCCGCGCAGTTGCGCAAAATTTCGCGACAGGCCCAGTTGCCGCCCATGCTCATCAACCACCCGAAAATTCATCAACAGATGCGACGGCAACTGTTCCAGTCGAAAAGCATCCAACGGCACGTCAATTTGCTTTTGTTCACGAATGTAACGAGTCAGTGCTTGCAACAGCGGAGTATCGGAGGGCTTCACCGCCGAGTTGAATGCCGCCGCAAATTCGGGTACCGGCACACAATTTCGACGGACTTTTTGCGGCAATGATTTCACCAACTGAGACACCTTCTCCGCCAATAATCCCGGCACCAGATACTCGCAGCGCGCCGCCGACACCTGATTCAGCAGGGCTTGCGGCACAGTGAGTGTCACGCCGTCATCGTTTTTACCCGGAGAAAAATTGTAGCCGAGGGCATAACTCACATTATTCATCAGCAGTTGTGGCGGAAATTGATCTGTGGTGATTCCTGCCGCCTCGTGCCGCATGAGATCGTCTTTTTGCAAATAGAGCAAGCGGGATGTTTCGCGCTCCGACTCTTTGCGCCAATGCTCGAATGCAGCCCCGTTGTGTATTCCCGCCGGAATACGCGCATCGTAAAAAGCAAAAATCAATTCGTCGTCCACCAACACATCCGGGCGCCGGGCTTTGTGTTCCAGCGCTTCGATGTCTTCAATCATTTTTTGGTTATGTGCAAAAAAAGGCGCCTGCGTATTAAATTCCCCCGCCACCAAAGCCTCGCGAATAAATATCTCGCGCGACTCCACCACATTCATCGGGCCGTAATGCACGCGCTTTTTGGGATTGATCACCAGACCATGCAAAGTGCTGCGCTCCCACGCCGCCACCTGTGCCGCTTTTTTCTCCCAATGCGCATCGTAGTAATGCCGTTTGATCAGGTGCGCTGCAACCTCTTCCAGCCACTCCGGTTCTATACGCGCCACGCAACGCGCAAATAACTTGGTTGTTTCCACAATCTCGGCAGCCACTACCCATTTCGTGCCTTTTTTTGCCAGCACCGAATTCGATGCGATAAAAAATTTTATTTCGCGCGCTCCGAGGTAATACGGTTCGCGCTCTATTCCCTTGCAGCCGATGTTGCCCAGTAAGCCAGTCAGCAGCGCTTTGTGGATTTGCTCGTATGTGGCGGGCTGCTCGTTAAAACGCATCCCCATCTCGGACACTTGGGCATGTAATTGCTGATGCAACTCATGCCATTCGCGCAACCGCAGCGGCGACAAAAATTTATCTCTGCACTCACTTGCCCAGAGCTTGTTAGTCTTCTTATGTTTCACCGCATCCTGAAACCAGGCCCACAATTTTATGTAAGCCAGAAAATCAGAACGCTCGTCGTTAAAGCGCTGATGTGCCTGATCTGCCGCTTCGCGCCGTTCAGCGGGACGATCACGCGGGTCTTGCAGCGCCAGTGCGCTGGCAATAATCAGTATCTCATTCAAACAAAGATACTGACGCCCCGCCAGCAGTAGTCGCGCCACTTTCGGATCTAGCGGCAACTTGGCAAGTTCGTGGCCGAGCGGCGTAAGTTGACGCTTGTCATCGATGGCATTCAACTCTTGCAGCAATTGATAGCCATCGGCTATGGCACGCGAACCCGGCGGCTCGATAAAAGGAAACTCGCTCACCTCGCCCAAACCCAGCGCGCTCATGCGCAAGATGACGGTAGCCAGTGATACGCGAAAAATCTCGGCATCGGTGAATTCGGGGCGCTGCAAAAAATCCGCCTCGTCGTATAAGCGTATGCATACGCCGCTCATAACCCGCCCACAGCGTCCGGCGCGCTGATTGGCTGCTGCACGTGCAATGTTCTCAATGCGCAACTGCTCCACTTTCTGGCGCACGCTGTAACGATTGATACGCGCCAAGCCACTGTCGATCACGTAACCAATATTGGGCACGGTGAGCGAAGTCTCTGCCACATTGGTTGCCAACACCACACGGCGCACACCGGAAGCGGGTTTGAATACCCTATCCTGCTCGGCAATAGAAAGACGCGAAAACAAGGGTAAAATCTCGATGCCTTTATGCTGATGCTTGCGCAGTGCTTCGGCAGTGTCGCGTATCTCGCGCTCACCGGGTAAAAACACCAGCACGTCGCCACGCAAACCACCGATACTTAACTCATCCATTGCACCACATATTGCCTGTGGCAGGTCTTGCATGTCGCCTTCTTCATTTTGCTGCGGGGGACGGTAACGCACTTCCACCGGGTAGGTTCGCCCGGAAACCTGTAACACTGGAGCGCCGAAAAAATGTTTGGAGAATCGCTCCGCATCCAACGTTGCAGAGGTAATAATTATTTTTAGATCGGTACGCCTGGGCAGCAGTTGCCGCAGATACCCCAGCAAAAAATCAATATTGAGCGAACGCTCATGCGCTTCGTCAATAATAATTGTGTCGTAATTTTTCAGCAGCGGATCATGATGGATCTCCGCCAGCAAAATACCGTCGGTCATTAATTTTATGCAGGTATCGGGGGATACTTTGTCATTGAAACGGACCTTATATCCGACCAAGCCACCGAGCTCCGATTTCAATTCATGCGCGATACGCGCGGCTACCGAACGTGCTGCCACACGTCTTGGCTGGGTATGGCCTATTACGCCCAGTACACCACGCCCGAGGCTCAGGCATATCTTCGGGAGCTGTGTCGTCTTGCCCGACCCCGTCTCTCCGCACACAATGATGACCTGATGTTTTTCGATGGCTTCCGCAAGCTCGTCACGTCGTGCCACCACCGGCAAGTCTGCGGGATATTCGATCTCGGAAATTTGCTGAACACGGGCCAGACGACGTTGCGCGGAAAGAGATAGTGCAGAATTCATAATGTGCGATTTTACCTGTTGCCGATTTTACATGCACATGCAGGATATTAAAACCGCACTAGCTGACAAGCTATTTAGTTATTTTGTCAGAATGGTCTTTTTGACAAAATAAACGATCTTAACCGGACAATTACATTTGCTTCAGCAAGCGCTGAATCACTGCACCTGCCAAAGTAAAGCCAAACAACGGCGGCATGTAGCTGATGGTGCCATTAACTGCCCGTGGACGCCCTCTGCTTGTGGGTTCAGGTGGAAGAGGTGCACTCGAATATTCGTCCGAAAACACCGTCAGCACACCTTTATAGACTTCTTCGTTGCGCAGTCTTTTGCGCATTTCGCGCGCCAGCGGACACATGATAGTTTTGCTGATGTCTGCTATTTTGATGCGCGAGGGATCAATGCGATTGCCCGCCCCCATGCTGGAAGCGACATTCAAACCGCGTTTGTAACTTTCCACTACCAGTGCCACCTTGCAAGACAACGAGTCGATGCAGTCCACCACGTAATCGACATCGGCAGGCACAAGCTCATTCACATTTTCTATAGTGAGAAAATCAAACAGCAAAGTGACTTCACATTCCGGATTAATGTCGGCGATGCGGTCACGCATCAACTCGGCTTTGGATTGCCCCACGGTAGAGAGCAATGCGGGTAATTGGCGGTTGATGTTACTCGCCACCACTTTGTCGTGATCAAGCAGCGTAATGCGACCAATGCCCGCACGTGCCATCGCTTCGGCGCAATATGAGCCGACACCGCCCAGCCCGGCGATAAAAATATGTTTACTCTTGAGTTTTTGAATTCCCTCGTCGCCAAGCAAAATATGGGTACGGGTAAATTGCGGGGGAGTGTTCATGTGCGAATTATAACTTTGCTAATGCCGCCAATCCCGGCAGTACACTTAACGCATTCTCCGTCGTTACCCGTGCCACCTCTTCCAGCGACATATCGCGCAACGTTGCCAAGGTCTGTGCAATGACCGGCAAATACTTTGATTCGTTGGGCAAGCCACGCTCCAAAAAATCCGGCGGTATATCCGGTGCGTCGGTTTCCAGCACAATGCTTTCCAGCGGCAATGTCGCGGCAAGTTCGCGCAGTCTGGTCGCGCGTGAATAAGTCATTGCTCCGCCAAAGCCGAGTTTAAAACCGAGTTTAATAAATTCATCCGCCTGTTGGCGGCTGCCATTAAAAGCATGCGCGATACCGCCGCAAACTTTATATTGGCGCAAACACTTAAGAACACTATCTTGCGCGTGGCGCAAATGCAGCAACACGGGCAAATCGAATTCACGTGCCAATTTTAGTTGTTCAATAAAAAAGTGCTCCTGCCGCACTTGATCATAATGTTTAATAAAAAAATCCAGGCCGATCTCGCCGACTGCTACTGCCTGGTGTTGTTTTAAATATTCGTGCACTAACACCAGGTCATCAGGCTTCGCATCGTCTACATACATTGGATGAATGCCGTAGGCGGGAACGCAGACTGAATACTGTTGGCATAAGTCGCGCACCATCCCGAAGTTGTTGCGAGAAACTGAGGGTACAACGATACGGCTCACGCCTACTGCTTGCGCATTGAGTACGATGCTGGCTTGCGCACCTTCAAATTCGGTGGCCTCCAGATGGCAGTGTGTGTCGATGAACATTGTTTGACCTAACGATTTGTTGGCACGATGCATTTATTGAAAACGTCGCTATGTTAAACTTACCTCCTCAATATAGCGAGACGACAACATGTCTGGAAACACTTTCGGCACCCTTTTTACCGTCACTTCATTCGGCGAATCGCACGGCGCAGCTATCGGCTGCATTGTCGACGGATGCCCGCCCGGACTGGTGTTAAGTGAGGCAGACATTCAACCAGAACTCGACTTGCGCAAACCCGGCACCTCACGCCATGTCACACAGCGGCGCGAATCAGACACGGTAAAAATCCTTTCCGGCGTTTTCGAAGGCAAGACTACCGGTACGCCCATCGCCTTGCTCATTCGCAACGAAGATCAACGCAGCAAAGACTATGGCAGCATTGCCGAAACTTTCCGCCCCGGTCACGCCGATTACACTTACTGGCAAAAATACGGCATTCGTGATTATCGCGGTGGCGGCCGCGCATCGGCACGCGAAACCGCAGGGCGGGTTGCAGCAGGCGCTATCGCCAAAAAATGGTTGAAAGAGCGTTATGACGTAACTATACGCGGCTATCTCGCGCAACTCGGCGAGATTAAAATTCCATTTAAAAACTGGGATGACATACGTGCCGAAGGCAACAGTTTCTTCGTTGCCGATGCCAGCTATGTTGCGCGGCTGGAAGAATATATGGTTGCGTTGCGCAAATCGGGTGATTCCATTGGCGCTAAACTGTCGGTGGTCGCGCACAACGTGCCCGTGGGATGGGGTGAGCCGGTGTTTGACCGTCTCGATGCCGACATCGCCCATGCGCTGATGGGCATTAATGCAGTGAAGGGTGTAGAAATCGGCGCAGGATTTGATTGCGTCACACAAAAAGGCAGCGAACACGGCGACGAACTTACCCCACAGGGTTTTTTGTCCAATAACGCAGGCGGCATTCTGGGTGGCATTTCTACAGGACAAGATATCATTGCCCACTACGCTATCAAACCCACTTCCAGCATCCGCCTCCCGCGTCAGTCCATCAACAAAGCAGGCGAAGCCGTGATGGTTTCCACCGAAGGTCGCCACGATCCTTGCGTAGGCATTCGAGCTACACCTATTGCTGAAGCCATGCTGGCGCTGGTTCTCATCGACCATGCGTTGCGGCATCGGGCGCAAAATGGCGATGTGGTTTGCGCGACGGTTAAAATACGGTAGAACATACGTAGGATGGGTGGAGCAACGCGATACCCATCGCCATGTCTGATAATTGATCGGTATCGCTACGCTCCCCCCATCCTACACCTAATTCTTCACCCTTCGGTACAACCAGAAACGTTCATTTTTGTCGCCCGTGCGTGAGCCGTCCCAAACATTTTTCCAATTAACCTTATCGTCAACAGGGGGCGATGTTGAATTGCCTTGCACCAACATAAGGGTGCAGTCCTTTTTGGGTCTTTTGCCAATTGTGATGTCACCAAAATATTGCAGCATTGCCCGCTGCCCATCGCCAATATCTATGCCATAGATGCAGTTATATTTGGCCGGAAGTGCATGTTTGAGACTGGTAACCATGAGGCGATAACTTTTCCCGCTGTTCAGCCATGGCATCCACAAAGTCACGGCCAGAAGCCACAACAATGTTACGCCCGCAGCCCAATTAATTACCGAGCGGCGAATGGAGCGACCGACGCGCCACACCAGAACAATCCAGAGAATGGTCACGCTAACCGCTATCCAGAACTGATTTACCTGCAAGACAGGTTCAAAGCCGGGACGATAATCTTTTAACAGTTGCGTGATCTTGGCCGGGCTATCAACCAGCAATCCGGTCCAGCCCCACCAGAGCAAAATAGCGAGCAATGCAAACGTCATGATTCCGAACCAGTCGAGTGCGTTTGCCGCACTGCGCCGCAAGGTGAACAACGCCGCTGTACCAAGCACACTCAGAGGCAATAACATTGGCAAGGCCGACAGCTCATCGATTGTCGTTGACAAACTCAAGGTAAGCAGCATCCCAATGAAACTGACCAACAGCAATTGGAATTCCTCCGATTGCCACATTTTTTTTCGGGCCTCCCAAACTGACCAGATTGCCAGCGGGAAAGCCGGCCATGCGAACCAGGGCAGGATGCTGATGTAATAGAGCGTGTTTAAATGCACCATGTCGTGCACATGTTCAAACCAACGCCCTATATTAAACTGCCATAACCACTCCACAAATAATTCATGCGAGTGCTGATAAAGCAGCGTTGGCCAGACTGTCAACCAGGGCAACGCACTCACGCATGCAATACCCAGACAAGCGTAGAAGGTACTCCTTCTCCAAACCGGGAAGAACACCAGAGTAGCACTAATGAATATGAAAAAGACCGGCGCGATAAATCCTTTTGCAAGAAAGCCAATGCCCACGCCTGTCCCCAGCAAAAAACCCGCCAGGACATGCCGCCGTATACTTAGCGCATAGCCATACAGCATCATTGCGCAGCCGGTAAGTAGCGCAATGTCGGCAACGAGTAAATGCGCGCGCACCAGAAGCCCCATGCTACCGATTAACATAATGACTGACGCCCAGCCAGCGCTTTTGCCAAACAACTCGCGCCCCGTCAGTCCGTTAAATAGCAGGGTAAGCCCCATATAAAAACCGGTGACCAGTCGTGCCCCATCATGCAGTGGCAAGAACGGGGCAAATAATTTGGCGAAAATAGCTGCTGACCAGTAAAAAAGCGGGGGGTGCTCCAGAAAAGCATCTCCGGCAAGCGTGGGAACCAACCATTCCCCGCTCGTTAAAATGTGATAAACCAAACCAAAGCTGGACGCTTCGTCCGGTTTCCAAGGGTCATGCCCGATCAATCCGGTTAACAGCCATACGGCACAGAGCAGCCCCAGGAACAGTGCCTTGGTGGGAGTGATAAGCTGGTCTTTTTGATAGGGGTAAGAATACATACCGGTATTTTAAATTAACAGGTTCGTCGCCGCAGTTCATTATGAACCTAAAAATGCCTTCTTTTCCGCTGATTACGCAGATTTACGAATTTTGTCAGGCGGTTATAGGCGTGGTTTTATCGTCCACAAAGCCGATGCCGATTGTTGTCGGGACAGCAGAAACAAAAAAGGCAGCGAACGCTGCCTTTTTGCCGAAGCCAACGCTGGCTGATTAGGCCGCAGCTTTTGCGCCACCTTTGTTGTACTTTTGACGGAATTTCTCAACGCGACCTGCCGTGTCAACGATCTTCTGTGTGCCGGTATAGAAAGGATGGCACTCGGAACAAACTTCAATATGCAGAGGCTTGCCTAAAGTCGAGCGAGTAGTAAATTTGTTACCGCAACTGCAGGTCACTGCAATCTCGGCATATGCTGGGTGAATGTCGGTTTTCATGTTTAGTTTCTTTCATCAATTATCGGTGCGGCAAGGGAGTACGCACGCATGAGGGCGCGGATTATCCACGAAAGCTGTCTCCCTTGCAACAAAATCCAAAAAATTGTCTTTTCCGTTCACTAAGCCTTTGTAGTTAAGTTAAGGCGCGCGCCGCTTCTGGCGCGTCCCGCTTGAACGTGAGGTTAGACTTGACGATGGCTCTACAAGACGCCCAGACACAAATTTATGAAGTACGCTGGCAATTAACGTCTGGTATGGCATACCTTCTTCAAGTGCCCGTGCTTGAATATCCATTAAATCCGGAGCGGACAGACGGATATTAATCCGCTTTTCCTTGAGAAAGGTAGCGGTAGCGGCGGCTTTGAATTTTGCCAACCTTGCTTTTGAAGGAGAGGCGGACTTAAGTTCGCCCTTCTCATAGGCGTCCAAGATATCTTTCTCAAACGCATCAAGTTTTTTCATCCGGGTTACTCCTCAATATATAATCTCTGGTTGCCTTCCTGCTTGGAATCACTGTCTTTAAAAAATAGTAATCCGACTCCTCAACGTAAGGCACCAAGTAAACATAGCCATCAAACGCCACTACAAGAACGGACTGGTTTGGATACTTTTCCAAATTTGGGTGGCGCAATTCATCCAGCAAACCATCCGCTTCAATAGCAAGTGCAATTTCCTCGAACGAAATGCTGCGCCCAGTTTTCAGCGCTTCATTTTTATCGGGATTCCAGCGAAATGGTTTCATACCGCCAGTTTATCTTGATGTGTGCCTATTGTCACCATTTTGGTGATGCGAGGCCTAACGAAGCTGTAGAAAAACCCTGTTTTCAACGAAAACGTGGATGGTAACTTGTTTATTTCTCATGAGGCAATTTTCACGATTTTGAGTTTTTCTACAGCGTCAACGTGTCCTACCGGAAAGCAACTTTATGGCGACGGCAGTGGCTGCGTCATCAGCGGACGTGCAGCAATCAGATTCAAAGGCGCACAACGCGACTGTGTACCGTGCGCACATCGAGATCGCTGTTTACTCACCCCGGAAAAAACCAAGGTGAGACAAGTCGCCTTCTTCCAAGGCAAAGCCGATGGTAGCGTGAGCCATACCGACAAAATGAAAGCACGTATCGACAGCCCGGAAGGTCGCATTGCCTACGGCAGACGCTTCGCGACTGTAGAACCGGTGTTCGGCAACCTGCGCCACAATAAACAACTCAACCGCTTCACCCTCAGAGGACAAAAGAAAGTGGATGCGCAGTGGAAGCTCTATTGCTTGGTACACAACATTGAAAAGTTAGCGCATCACGGTTATGCGCAGTAGAAGAGGTGAATAGGCGCAACACGAACGTTGCGGCGGTCGCACTGGCGAACAAGAATGCCCGGATCGTGTGGGCGCTGTTGGCCCACGGGCGAACATTCCACCCCGATTACAAGTTTGCACAAACCGCAAACGTGTAATCGGCGCGGTTGAGAAAAACCATTTATTAACGAGTTGAAGGAGTAGCACACCACCGATTGCACGGGCAATCAAGAAATGATGGCGAGACAGGTCAGACCGTGAGTGAGAAAGTCCGGTAACCTTACAGGGCAGCAAGCCCGTGAACGTGATAGGGACCTCATTCAGCGTATTCCATCAGGGATAGAGGCAATGCCTCACTAAAATCCGGATGTATGGCTGCAATCTTTACCTACTCTCAAAATCATCGATTGAAAATGCTTGGCAAAAGTGGGCGTCCATGTATTAGGTTAGGCGTCGTCCTTGATGGGTACTAAGCACATAGCTCCCACGCAATTTCCTCTCTCCGCTCATGCGCCACCTTGGGGATGGACGGATGCACGATGCGTTGCAGCGTGCTCAAGCAACTGCCTGACTTCTCTCTGCACGGCAAGAAGCAACTCGGACGACATGCCATTTGATTCGATTGTAGCAAAATCAGCGGTTGCCCCTTGCAACATTCCGTCGATGAGACCAGGTTGGAGCGGATCTAAGCGTTGTAACAGTATTAGCAGCACGTAGTAGCACGCTCCGGCTTTGGCCTCCGCGATAGTAACGGACTCAGCAGTCATCTGTGGATATTCCATTTCTTCTCCCGAGAGGCTTAACGTAAAGTAGACACCCTAAATTGTGCCCGTAAATACACCATCAAGGTGTACAATCTGGCGCCAATCATGCAATTCATTGTTTTTATTTGAGAAAAAATTATGGCCGCCCCCTAATTTCCCGGATAAATACACTATGCTAAATCCCCCCCCAATTTAATGATAAACAACAAACCTTTTGTCACCGAATGACGAAACCGAACTATATCGCCAAATCAAGGTGTAACGCAGCAATTTAGAGGCAGAACCCCAAAGTCCGTCACCTTCCTTCCAACACCCCTTTGTCCATAGGGGTCGAGGCTCGCTCTACATTGCGGTAGAATGTGCATTCTGTATTTGGAACTCACCATGAATAAACGCTTGCGCGAAATCCCTTATAACTACACTTCATTCTCCGACCGCGAGATAGTCATTCGCATTCTCGGCAATGAGGCCTGGGAAATTATCAATTCGTTGCGCGACGAACGCCGCACCGGTCGTTCGGCACGCATGCTGTATGAAGTGCTGGGCGACATTTGGGTAATCAACCGCAACCCGTATTTACAGGACGATTTGCTTGGCAACAACAATCGCCGTGCCGCACTGATCGGCGCTCTGCGCCACCGTCTCAATGCCATTGAGGCACGCCGCCAAGAGACCGAAAACGCCTCTAAAACCGGTAACGGCGAAGTCGACCACAATCAGCCTGTTAAGCGTCTGCTCGAATTGACTCACGTTGCTGTAAATGAATTCGAAAAAGAATTTGCGGAAACGCAACAACTGCGTCGCCGTGCTTTGCGGGTTCTGTCGCGCCACACCCGGCGCGACAATATCCAGTTTGATGGCTTGGCACGCGTCTCGCATGTTACCGACGCGACCGACTGGCGCGTCGAATACCCGTTTGTTGTCCTCAATCCGGACACAGAAGCAGAGTGCGCGCCGCTGGTACGTGCCTGTATCGAACTCGGCCTGACGCTTATCCCACGGGGTGGTGGCACCGGCTACACCGGCGGCGCTATTCCGCTGACCAAGCGCGCTGCGGTAATCAACACTGAAAAGCTGGACGCAATCTCTGCGATAGAAACTCTCACCTTGCCCGGCACCAGCCAGCCCTACGCCACCATTCATTGCGGTGCCGGTGTAGTGACGCGGCGAGTCATGGAGGCGGCAGAAGTCGGCAAGCTGGTCTTTGCCGTTGACCCGACCTCGGCGGATGCCTCGTGTATCGGCGGTAACGTGGCAATGAACGCGGGCGGCAAAAAAGCGGTGATCTGGGGAACCGCGCTGGACAATCTGGTCTCGTGGAAAATGGTCACGCCTGACGGTCTATGGCTGTTCGCGGAACGGCTCGATCACAATTTCGGCAAAATTCATGATGTCGAAACCGCGCATTTTCGCATTAGCCATTTTGAAGCGGATGGCAAGACACCGCACGGTAAAGTGGAAATACT
>Ga0224559_1001551_pt1 | contig 12504 bp, 11 predicted proteins | sample 714S33034metaG_FD_180676 | JGI IMG/M metagenome (GOLD analysis project Ga0224559, IMG submission 180676) | Peat soil microbial communities from Stordalen Mire, Sweden - 717 S3 30-34 | ecosystem: Environmental > Terrestrial > Soil > Wetlands > Peat | place: Sweden: Norrbotten County, Stordalen... | reverse complement strand
TCGCAGGACACTTGGATCTATTTCCCTTGGGACATGGGCCTCGCCTTCCAACCGCCGATCGCCAAGGATGCCGCTGGCTGAGTCGTCGGGTTCAAATTCGACCGCGGATGTGAAACAAGACGTCCGGCGCGGACGTGGCGGAACTGGTAGACGCAAAGGACTTAAAAGCCGATTGAGACCAAAAAATCGCTCATAAGTTCCTGAAATCAAAGATATTGTTGAGTCTCAAGGATTTACACAACCCTTACACAAAGCTTGATTTACGTCTAAAAAGCGCGTATGCGTACGCGTATGTTGTCCACAAGCCACGACCTCTTGGGTGGATTGCTCCACGTCTACAAACGCGAGAACTCCAATTTCTGGCAGTGCTCGTCGTTCTTGAACGGTCGCAATCATCGCGTCAGCACCAAAACCGACAGCCTCTCGCACGCGAAGGACTTCGCCGAAGACTGGTTCCTCGAACTCAAGGGGAAAGTTCGGCGTGGTGAAGCGCCGGGAGGCGGCGTCACTTTCGACAAGGCCGCCGATCAATTTCTACGTGAGTTCCTCGCGCTCACCGCCGGCGAGCGCAGCCCGATCTATGTGAAGGGCCATCAAGACCGGCTTCGCGTCCATCTTCGCCCGTTCTTCGGCAAGAAGGGGCTAAGCGAGATCACCCCCGGACTCGTTCAAGAGTACCGCATTCACCGGATGACCTCGCGGAAGGACCCGAAGACCGGCGCGCCGCTTCGGCCGGCAAAGAACACGCTTCATCAGGAAATCGTCTGCCTGCGGCAGGTGCTCAAATGCGCCAACCGCCAAGGCTGGATTCCCTATCTCCCCGATCTCTCGGCTCCGTTCCGCTCGTCGGGCAAAGTGTCGCACCGCGGCTGGTTCTCCTTGGAGGAGTACAACAAGCTGTGGCGCGCGACGCAGAGGCGGGCGAAGGACCCGCCGAAGGCGCGCTGGCGGCGGTCGTGCGAGCAGTTGCACGACTATGTTCTGTTCATGGCCAACACAGGGCTTCGGCCTGACGAGTCGGCCCGGCTTCAGTTCCGTGACGTTACCGTCGTCAAAGATGACGCCACCAACGAGCGCATCCTCGAAATCGAGGTGCGCGGCAAGCGCGGCACCGGCTACTGCAAGAGCATGCCGGGCGCGGTCATTCCCTTCGAGCGGTTGCGCAACCGGCTACGGCCGATCGTGCCGGAGAGCGAGGAGGGGGCCGAGGTTCGCAACGGGCGCTCGGAAACTCCGGCGCTCCCGATGCGGAAACCCCAGCCTTCCGACTTGATCTTCGACAGGACGCACCGCGAGTTGCTGAAAACGGTCCTCGTGGAACAGGAACTGCAATTCGACCGCGAAGGGCAGCGCCGCACGGCCTACAGCCTGCGGCACACCTACATCTGCCTGCGGCTCATGGAAGGGGCCGACATCTATCAGATCGCGAAAAACTGCCGCACCAGCGTCGAGATGATCGAGAAATATTACGCCTCGCACATCAAGACGAGCCTCGACGCCGCCGCCATCAACGTACGCAAGTCGAGGCCGGCTCCGATCATGAAAGACCAGCCCAAAAGGAAGGAATCGCCGAAGAGGCCGCGCGTTAGCGCGTGACGGCGATCTGCCATAATCTTCTTGGTCGAATCCCGCGCAAAGCCTATAAGAATCAATGGTACGCGGGCGTGGCGAAACTGGTAGACGCAACGGACTTAAGCGAAATTTGAGTGCCCTCCGGGAAACCGAAGGAGCAGAACTGCTCAAAGTCGGGGGAACCTGTCACATGGCAATCCCGAGCCAAGCCCGACGGACGTAGGTCCGGAGGGAAGGTGTAGAGACTAGACGGGCAGCACCTACAGCGGACGCCTCACCGGGGCGAACGCCACGGTGAAGGGATAGTCCAGACCACAAACTCGAATTCGCGAGAACCCGCGAAGGCGAGACGGCGAAAGCCGCAGTTGGTAAGAAAATCCGTAGGGCCGAAAGGCCTGTGCCGGTTCAAGTCCGGCCGCCCGCACCATTTCAGATCAACTCACCGCGCGACGTGGGGGAGCGCGGGCGATACCGCCAATCCCTCCGCGTTCGTGTCCAGCCAGTGCGAAAAGTCCGAATGGCCACAGAAGCTGACACCCGTCGGAAATTTATCGTCCCGAAACTCCAAACTGCGGGTTGGAACAACGATCTTCATTCGAACCCCGAACTGCGCACCATTCCGGACCGCCACGTCGCCCCGGCGGGCAAGGGCTTCATCCGCAAAGCTTTCAAGGGAGAGTTGTGATGGATGCAGCCAGCTTCATGACGTTCCTCAGAGCATCCAACTCCGTTTGGCACGAAACGGATGCGGACCCGCCGCGATGGGTGTTTCGTGGCCATAGAAATGTCGGCTGGCGACTGAAACCCCTAGCGTGGCGCGCTGCCGCCGAGGGCAATCCGTTTAAGCCAAAGCTTCGTGCGATCCTCACTCAGAGGATCGACGATCTGCTCGCAAAAGCCGACAAGCAGACGCGTGATACGCGCCTGAATTTCTCGATTCCCAACGCGGTTGGCGTCGTCGTCGTCCTGAACGAGCATGCCCCGCTCATCGAGCCAGACTACTTCTACGACAAGGCATGGGATATGCTCCGCAAGGAGCAATCGCCAGGGCAGCTTCGATATCCCGAAAATCAGGTCGTGATCCTTATTTCGGAAGCGCACCGCGTCCTGACTTCTGCCAATGTAGAGATGATCCCGGTCGAGACGGTGTTCTCGGATGCCGGCCTCAATAACCCCGCCGCGCAGTCGTTCGCCGAGGAGTTGCGGCAGCGTTGGGCCGATTTTAATGCCGCCGTGGCGTGCGAATGGGTGGGGCCAATACGAGATGTAACGACGCGCGATCCGGCGCGGCTGTTCAAAACGTAGTTGGTCGAGAGAATGCTTGACCGTCCCGTCGTTCGGCGGGACCGTAGGCTCTACTCCGCCATGCGGTGAATTGCCTCGCATCGCGTATTATCGGCCAACGCTCCGGCCATAATTTCCTAGCGTATGCAAAAACTCTATAAAAATCAGTTCGTTACCTTGAACTAGTATCGGCCAATCTGCGGAGTTCGGCCTAGCTTCACACAACAATATGTCGCCGAACGCTAACATTTTGTTCTTGTCGTCGAACGCTGACATCGGTATAATGTCATCGAACGTTGACAAGGTGTCTCCATGCTAATTCGTACCCCCGCCGATCTTGGCGCGGTCATTCGAGACCGCCGCAAGCAGCTCGGCCTCGGCCAAGCTGCACTCGCCGAGAAGGTTGGCGCGAGCCGCCAATGGGTCGTTGGCATCGAGCGCGGGCACACTCGCGCCGAACTCGGCCTCGTTCTGCGCACGCTCGACACGCTCCGCATCCGTCTGGAGACAAGAGATAAGGAAGCTGCGGCGAAGTCGCAATCCAGCCCCGACATCGACGCCATCGTTGCGGCGGCGCGGACGGGCAGGTCATGACCGAAGAACTCATCGCCTTGCTGCGCGGCCGGGAGATCGGCCGCGTCCGCCGCGAAGCGAAGGCGCGACTGACCTTCACCTATGACCACGTCTGGCGCGAGGCCGACGAGGCCTATCCGCTGTCGCTTTCCATGCCGCTCGCCGCGGCCGAGCACGGCCCGGACGTTGTCGAGCCGTTCCTGTGGGGGTTGCTTCCCGACAACGAGCGCGTGCTCGACCGCTGGGTCCAGAAGTTCCAGGTCTCGGCGCGCAATCCCTTCGCATTGATCGCCAACGTCGGCGAAGACTGTGCAGGCGCGGTGCAGTTCGTTCGGCCCGAGCGTCTCGACGAGGTGCAGAGCGGCGCAGCCGACAAGGTCGAATGGCTTGACGAAACCGACATCGCCGAACGGCTGCGCGCGCTCCGCGAGGATCACGCCGCTTGGCGTCTTCCGCGCGACACCGGGCAGTTCAGTCTCGCCGGTGCGCAGCCCAAGACCGCCTTGCTCTTCGACAATGGCCGCTGGGGTATTCCCTCGGGCCGACTGCCGACGACGCATATTCTAAAGCCCCCAACGGGACACTTCGACGGGCACGCCGAGAACGAGCACGTCTGCCTTGCTTTGGCCCGCGCGCTCGGCATGCCGGCGGCGGACTCGCGTGTCGCGCGCTTCGGCGAGGAAATCGCGATCGTTGTCGAACGCTACGACCGCATTCGCATCGGCAATGAGATTGTCCGCGTCCATCAGGAGGACATGTGTCAGGCGCTCGCCGTATTGCCGACCCGCAAGTATCAGAACGAAGGTGGGCCGAGCGTGGCCGCGATCGTCGAGTTGTTGCGCACGCATTCGAGCGAGCGCGCCGACGACATTGAGACCTTCATCGACGCCATCGGCTTCAATTGGCTGATTGCGGGCACGGACGCCCATGCCAAGAACTACTCGTTGCTTTTGAGCAGTGGGCCTCGCGTCCGCCTCGCGCCGCTCTACGACGTGGCCAGCATTCTGCCGTACGCTAAATTCGACATGCAAAAGCTCAAGCTGTCGATGAAGGTCGGCGGCGAATATCGGCTTCGCGATGTCGGACTCCGGCAATGGCGCAAACTCGCCGAAGAAGTTCGGATCGATGAGGGCCGATTGATTGATCGTCTTGTTGCAATGGCCGAACGGGTCCCCGTTGCGATCGCCGATATTCGGGCCGCGATGCGGCGCGACGGTCTCGACCAGCCCGTCGTCGAGCGCCTTGAGGCGGGACTCGCCCAGCGAGCAAAGGAGTGTGGCAAAGCCTTACTGGCCGGGGAAAGAGGTAACGGAGCGAAGTAGGGCGGGGGACGGCGAACCCGGCGCAATCATCGTGCCGTCACACCGCCAGCGCGTTCCGATCGTTGCCGTTACTTACGACCTAATGATGTCAAATTCTTCTATTCGGGATCAAATTATTGCGATAACTTGCAGTTAGAATTGCTTCGCTCTGGGGAGGCTTCGTTTGTCAGTCCAGCACGTCCATACCTATCTGGTACATATCGGAAAGGGGAAAGCCGGACCGCCACGGATAGGGGGAACGACTGTCGCTCTCAAAGATAAATTCTTCGATTTGCTCAACAACATCTATTCGCGAAGCGACGACGAGTGCGATATTGACATTACATTTTCTCTTTCTCCGGACGGAAAACAACAGAATCCTTGCCGAGACCTCATCCTAGACTATCTGCGCAATCCTACACTGCCTAACGGAAGGATGATCGCAGAGCGACTTGAAAAGATGACCGACAACCGATCAGGCCTCGGACTTCTGTTCCTCATCGGAGGGACCGAAGGAAAAGAGCGTAAACTGGTCATTTCCAGATTTCCGACCGACAGCGCTATCCTCGCCGACGAAAACCAGACCGCGCTCACTGTGGAGTTTCTTGAACGAGTCTTCATGAAGAGCAAGTATTCTTACAAGGCAGTCTCGTATCGCGGTCGGTCTCTCGAAGGCGATTTTTGGTCGGGTCGCGCCACTGACAAACAGATCAATCCGTCGAACGGAGACATTTCCAATTACTGGATCGTGGAGTTCCTGGCGTCGGAGTTCAGCATCACGCCCGCCGCGGGAACTCGTCGCTTGGCTGTGGCATTGCGCGACGCGGCCAAGAAGGCCGACATCGAGGTCAAGACCGAGTTAGCTGCGGCCACGACTTTGGCGAGCCGGCTGAAGGGGCAGAGGCTCAACATCGATGAATTTGAGCAGCGCTTCGGACTCTCGCCAGAAGCTTGCGCCGCGCTTCGAAGCGAATTGAAGAACTCCAAAGTGGCACAAGAGCGATTCCAATTCGATTCGGACGAGTTCAACTCGGTCATTCGCTATCGATCGGTTGAGATGAGCAGTGGAGGCATACTGATTGGCCCGTCGGGTAATTTTGACAAGATATTTCAAAAAGAAGTCGTGGACAAAGAAAAGAAGCGAGTTCGATATTCAACCGAGGGAACTGTCGTCGATACGCGACTTAAGAAGGGCCTATGAGCTTACAGTCGGAATATAAAAACAGATACGACAAAGTACTAACGCGGCTCGCTGAAGCGATTGCCGAACAGGTGCAGGGGTATTTGCGCTCTGAGCCGCGGATTGATCGCGTCACGGGACGCGCAAAGGACATCGCCTCGTTTATGGATAAAGCTCGTCGCGAAGAGAATGGAAAGAAAAAGTACAGTGAACCTCTTAGTCAGATTCAGGATCAGATTGGGGTACGAATAATTACGTTTTACACCTCTGACGTGACACGACTTCACGATATCGTCGTGAAGTATTTCAGGCCGATTGAAATCAAGAACCACGTCCCGGAGTCCGAGAAGGAATTCAGCTATTTCGGCCGGCACTTCATTTTGAAAGTGCCGACAGACGCGATTTCTGACGACATGGACAGAACATTGGTTCCGGAGTTCTTCGAACTCCAAATCAAAACCTTGTTCCAGCACGCCTGGTCGGAAGCGGAGCATGACCTCGGCTATAAGCCAGGCACCACGCCGCTTACGTCGGAGCAAAAGCGCCGGCTTGCATTTACGTCGGCGCAGGCGTGGGGCGCGGATCACATATTCGAAGAGCTGTTTCGAGAGCGACACCCCTGAAATATCCGCCAGCGTTTTCGTGCGAAGAGCGCCTCCCGCGGGCGCAACCTGGCAGAGGCCATGCCGCGCGCCTCACGGCGAGAAGTCGCGCCGCGCCAGAGCCCCGGATGTTGCGCAGGTTGGTGAGCGCATTGGCGAGTTCCGGGGAACCCTCCGGGTGGCGGGGCTGGGCGGCAGTGATACGCGCCGCGAGTTCGCAAAGTTCCCTTCGTGTCAGACGCAGCAGGTCGAGGCCGGCCAGCGCGTAGCTCTAGCTTGTTAGCTTCTCGCGTTGAAGGGCGCGACGCGTCGCCAATCTTCTCAGACTTGAACAGGCCGCAACGTTCTCGTCGCCGATTAGGGTAGCAACCCACTCAAATTGGTGCTCGCGAACTTGCATCCGCGCAATGCGGAGCGCCTGAAACGCGGCCCGCGCTAACGCGACCTTTCCAAGTTCGGAAAGGACGGCGTGGTGAGCGAGAATATCGATGGTCGTGACAAGTCGCAGCGAGGGAAAGCGGCTACCCGCAATTCGGGTTGCCTTTCTCTCGTCGATCGCTGCGGAGGCAGCGGCGGCGTCCGCAAACGCGAGAGTAGCGGCCTCCCCGTCGCCGAGGGTCTCAACGGTGCTTCCCGACACCAGCTCTGCGAACATCTCCAGAGAGGGCCCTTCGAGCCGGGGGACGCTTACAGTTCCGTCCGCAATTAGCTCGTCTGGCAGCGCCAGCTTGGGGCGACCGTTGTTGTCGTCTCTTGAGACTTCCTGAACGACGTTATCCGTAACCAGCACCGGTATCCCCAGCGCACGGAGAATAGGGGCCGATGCTCCCGTCGCTAGCAGATTGATCACAACGCTGGCATCGAGGACGAGTTGGCGATCCGCTTCAGCGAGGCAGCTTGAAAAGGTCATTCACCTCGTCCTCTTCCGCAGCCGCCTCATCCACCAGTTCCCGAACTTGAGTTCGACCGATCTTGAGCATCTCCGACATTTGCTCTTCGCTGATCAGATTCTTTCTCCAGGCCTCGACGGCAAGCGAGAAGAGCCGCATTGATCGTGGAGTGTTGGCAATGTGCGTGTCCCCAACGGCCGTGCCGAGAACTTGCTGCGCTTGTTCGTCGGTAATCCCGCCGTTGTCGGCGAACCACTCCCAGGTTCCCTTCTTCGTCAATCCCAGCTCTTCGAGCCGCAGCACCATCGCTTGTCGCGACACCCCGAAGAAGTGAGCGAGCACGATGACGTGTCTGCGCGTGAGGTGGCTTGCTCCCGCCGTGACCTCCTTGAATTTCTGCATCACCGAGCGAGCTGGCGTTAGAAACGCGTGGGCGAACGCGTTCGCATATCGCTCTTCGCGCGAGTTGTCGTACTTCTCATCCTGGTATACTTCGGGGAGGCGTCTGGTCGCAATGAAGTGCCCCAATTCATGACCTCCGCTCTGAATTCGGCGGTCCTCACGATGGCTGGCGTTGATCAGGATGCAGGCACCAACTGCCTCGTCGTATGCGAAAAGTCCCGAGACCTTTGGATCGATCTTTCGGCTGTAGACCCGTATGCCGAGCTGAAGCTCGATTACGGAAAAAAGGTCGCGCACGGGGGCGTCGCCAAGTCCGAGCCAATGCCGCAGAGTCTGGGCATCCTGTTCTGCCTGCGCACGGACGTCCCCGGGCAGAATGGATTTTTCCGCCGGGTAGTTGCGAGGCCTCTGAACGCCGAGGATGTTCTCCAGTTCGACCTCAGCGCTAACCAAATCATTGAGCACACGCGCCGCCTGATCGATTGCCGCGTCGCCTGCCTCGGGGAGAGAGCGAAATCGCGGGACCAGGTCGACATGCACCGCTTCGCGGCGGAGCAGGGAGTTCACCGATACACCGTAACACCGGCAAAGGGCCTGCAATTCGTCGATGCGGGCGGCGCGCTGTCCTTTCTCGATGGCCACTAGCGTCGTTCGCGCAATCCCGGCTGCCTTCGCGCCAGCATCCTGGGTCACGTTCGCAGTTTCCCGCGCGACCTTCAATCTCTCGCCCAACTCGATGGGGCTCAATTCGTGGGCAAGTTTGGTCATGACGCGGTATCTATCCATTTCCTCACAAACGATTTCGGGCCGAGGTCGCGCGTGAATGCGGCCCACTCTTTTCCATGTTGATCCAGAAGCCGATCGAAGGCTTCTATGACAGCCTGCGGCACCATGCCGAGTGGCTGGGCGAGTTCGCCCAGGCCGCGCTTGACGAGCGCGTATTGCTCAGACGAGCGCAGCAAGGCGAGGTGCTCAAGGTGGAGCACGCCGGCGAGGGCGTATTCGCGCAGGGCTCCGGTTACGTGTGCGAAGCCGGGAGCCGCGCCGTCTTCAAACGTTGAGGCGTCCAACGTCTCCCAAACATAGGTCTCTTTTGGCTCGCGTTCGCCTGCGGCGTGGACGCTCAGACGACGCAACATGCAGGCGGCGCAGACGCCGCACTGCCGGCGCGATCCCGAGACAGATGCATGTCGCGATTGCTGCCAGCACGAGCGCGTTGAGCGCCACGAGCGTCCGTCCGGGTCGCAGTTATCAATGAACTCCCGAAGCGTCTCTCCTTTCGTGGCCCATATGCGCGGATACTGATAGCGCAACGGGCGTTCCAGCAGCGCCTTGACGAACCGCTCCATCTTGTCCGAGAAGGCAGGGTGGTTGCGGTAGTCCGGGTAGCCTTGCCCGACCGGCAGTATTGCCGGCGCTAGCGCACCTTGTCCGCTTTCCGGCATGATGATTGTCGGCGCGTTGATCAAGTACGCTCCGACGGCCGCCACAACGCTGAATTTGAAGCCGCGACTTCGCGCCGTCGTCTCCGGGCCTCTGCCGTCCAACTTAACCGCGTAGGGCACCGCTGCAAACGGAGTCTTGCCGCGCTCCTTCTTCGGTATCCCCGAGTCGGTCGTACCAACTCTCACACGAACCAAACGACTACCGAGGCGCTTGCCTTCAAGGCCCGCAACCGCGCGCGAGTCCATGCCCTCGCTATAGGCGATGACAGCGTCGGCGTCGTAAGGGAACTCGATGCGCTTCTGTAGGGGAGGGAGAGCGGGCTTGCGGCGCGCCACGAACCTGAAGTGCCAATCATCGCCGGTCAGAAAGTCGAGGGCGTCAACGAGGGAGCCGGCGACGGTTGGGCTGGCCCAACGGGCGACGTCATGGACGGGGATGCGAACGTTGAAGCGACGTCCCCAATTCATGGTGCTGCGTTTCAGCGTTCGATCGCAGAACTCGACAGCCGCCGCGACGACCAGTGCGTCGCAAACGACCGGCAGCCAGTTCCTGGACGAGAACGACTCCAAGGCTTCCGTGTCGAACGTGATGTTCCGATCCAGAACGCATGCGATAGCGCCTCGCGAGGGACGCATCCCGCTTTCCAGCACGTCGACAGCCATCTCTTCCAGTTCGAGAAACTTTGCGGGGGCGTTCATCGCAGAGCCACCCCGTCATTGAGATCGGTCCTCTTCGTCAGTCCGCTTCGAGGGGAGGGCTGGGGCTCAAAGACCGTCGTCGCCAAAGCTACGTCCGAAAAGGCGGCCAAGGCGCTTTCCACTCGCGCACCGACATGGTCCGCGCGCCTGTTGCCGGATTCTCGAAGGTAATGCTCTTCGACCTGCCGCGATGCAGCAAACCCGCGCTCTCTTATGGCCGATCCAATCGCTTCATAAAACGCGGCCTTGTCGACTCGTCCCTCTTTGACTGCCCGAATGCACCACGAAACTGCGTTCGTGCCGAAGACGGAACCGGCGGCCAGGGGCTTCGCGGCTTCGAGTTGATCCAGTGCGATCTTCCCGAAGCCCAGAGAATTATCGCGCCCGGAGAAGACATCTTTCAGCGCTGAAATGAGCGCGGGTGAGACTTCATTCTTCCAGTCGCTCGCCAGCGCATGACGCAGGGCTTCCTGCACCTCCGTCGCGTCGTAGGTGCGTTTGTCCGCGCGCTTGGCCAACTCTTTCCAGGCCCTGCGCATGGGAAGGCTTCTGTGCGGTCCGTCGCTCATGGTCGCTCCAATGTCAGAAATATCTATAAAAATACAGACAATGTCAAGAGCCGAATAGGAACGCCATTTTTGCCTGGAGTGAGCGCTCGCGCGGTCTGCAAAGTGTCTGCCGCCGCTGTGGTGCGGATGACCACTCGGCAAATTGGGCGGTGCGCACGCAACGCCCTGATTTAATGGAACTTGTTCGCTCGGTCCGTTTTCAGGAGCTGGGCGTACGGTTTAATGTGTGCCGGATTTGTACAGTTTGGCTTAGCTTTCGGCCCTCATTTCAAACTGGCTTCCGGTTTGAAGTTGTGCCATAATGCAAAGCATGGCTAAGCAAACCAGAGGAAAGCTAAACCAGCTCGAACAGTCTCTACCCGAGGGATTGCTCGTCGACAGCGCTTGGCTGACGCGGCACGGGTACTCGCGATCGCTTCAAACACAGTATGTCGCGGCACGATGGTTGGAGCAGCCGACTCGCGGAGTTTACCGCCGACCGCGCGGCACCCTGAGCTGGCAGCAGGCCGTCATATCGCTCCAGACGGTGGTCGGTTCCAGCCGTCCCGTTGTCGGCGGCCGCACGGCGCTTGAGCTGCAAGGCTTCGAACACTACCTCGCCCAAAAGCCCAACGAAGTTCACCTCTATGCAGCGAGGCGACCTCCGAGCTGGCTTTTCAAACTGCCCATCAATGTCCGCTTCGTCTTCCACAACGACCGCACCCTGTTCGCGACGCATGCCACGAGCGACGCGGACGCCACTCGCAACTGGGACTTCGCAACGGGTCAGGCCCTACGCGAGCCCAAGCTCGGCGAAGGTCTTGTTGTCCTGCCCTGGGGACAATGGGACTGGCCATTGATCGTGTCGGCCCCTGAACGAGCAGTCCTGGAGCTTCTCAACGAACTCCCCGTGCGCGAGACCTTTCATCAAGTCGACAAGCTCTTCGAAGGCTTGACCAACCTTAGCCCGCGCCGCCTTATGGCGCTTCTCGTCGACTGCCGCAGTGTCAAGGTCAAACGCCTGTTCTTCTTCTTCGCCGCACGACATAGTCACGCGTGGTTCAAACGCATCGATCGCGCAAAGGTCGATCTCGGCACGGGTAAGCGGATGCTCGCAAAGGGCGGCCGACTCGATCCGGCAACGCAAATCACGGTGCCGGAGGACTTGGATGCCGTTCGCTGAATCCTACCGGAGGCAGGTCGCGCTTCTGCTACGAGTCTTGCCCTATGTCGCTGCGGAGGATTGCTTCGCGCTCAAGGGCGGAACCGCCATCAATCTCTTCTTTCGCGACCTTCCGCGGCTCTCGGTCGACATCGACCTTACCTATCTCCCCGTTGAGCCGCGACCAGCTTCGCTTTCGGCCATCAGCGTAGCGCTAGGACGGATTGCCGACCGGATCGGACGGGGGATTCCAAGAGCGAGGGTCGTTGTCGCCAGAACCGAAGAAGCGGTGACGCGTCTTACCGTTCGAGAGGAATCGACGCAGATCAAGATCGAAGTGACGCCGGTCCTGCGCGGCACCGTCTATAGGCCGGAATTGCGCGCAGTATCGCCGGCCGTCGAAGACGCATTTGGTTTCGCTGAAATCAACGTCGTATCCTTCGCCGACCTCTACGCCGGCAAGATCGTCGCCGCCCTCGACCGCCAACATCCGCGTGATCTGTTTGACGTGCGCGACCTTCTCGCCAATGAAGGACTCACGGACGATCTGCGAAGCGCCTTCGTCGTCTATCTGTTGAGTCACGGCCGGCCGATGTTCGAGGTGCTCAAGGCGGTCCCGAAGGACCTCACGGCGGAATTCGAACGCGGCTTCCTCGGCATGACCAGCGCCCCGGTCTCGCTCGACCAGCTTGTTGCGACGCGCGAACGGCTTGTTGCCGAAATCGTCGGCGATATGCCGCTCCCTCATCGACACTTCCTTGTTTTGTTCGAGCGCGGCCGTCCGGATTGGTCGCTCCTTGGACTTCCGGGCGTTCAGGAGTTGCCAGCCGTTCGCTGGCGCCAGGA
>Ga0224559_1001550_pt1 | contig 12509 bp, 13 predicted proteins | sample 714S33034metaG_FD_180676 | JGI IMG/M metagenome (GOLD analysis project Ga0224559, IMG submission 180676) | Peat soil microbial communities from Stordalen Mire, Sweden - 717 S3 30-34 | ecosystem: Environmental > Terrestrial > Soil > Wetlands > Peat | place: Sweden: Norrbotten County, Stordalen... | reverse complement strand
GAAGTTCCTCGGAAGAGCCCTGAAGGAGCGTGACGACCTCGGGGATGGGGGCCCCGTCCGTCTGGCTGATGTCGAAGGTCGGAGCAGCCCTTCGCGAATCACGTTCTCGGTCCCCAGGTCGAGGCCAGAACGCCCGAAGAGCTGGTCGAGCGTACGGACGAAGCACACGTCGACGAGACGTTGAGGGAGCCAGAGAACTAGGCTCGGTACGCGGACTGCGGGTGCTCCTCCAGGTACTTCTGCTGGGCAGCCGGCGTCTGGGCCTTCCACCAGGTGGTGTCGCCCTCGGGCTCCTCCTTGGGGGCTTCCTTCGCGGCCTCGGACTCGATGCGCTTCTGGATGTGCTCGGCCTTCACGGGCTCGTTGCCAGACCACTTGAACTCGCCGGGGACGATGTTGAGCCCGAAGCTCATCGAGCGCGCCTTCGAGTATTCGCTCTTCTCGATGGACTTCGTGACGGAAGGGTCACCCGTCTTCGGGTCGTACGCCATGTTGGCCGTGACGTCCTTGTTGTAGATGCCGATGGTCCCGGAGGGGTCCTTGTAGATGACCCCCGTCCTGGTTGTACTTCTTCATCAGCGCAGTTGCGTGCTCGAAGCTCATGTGAGGGATGAGGATTGAGCGCTCCCCCGAGACCTTGCCCGTCTCCATGTCCTTCCACGAGGCCTTCTGCGGGATGACGTGGCGGTAGCCGAGCTTCTGGATGTCCTGGAGGAGCTTGGTCATCTGCTCCTTGTTCGTGCTCTTGCTCGTCGGGCGGTAGGCCGTGAGGACGGCAAACTGCCGGCCCTTTCCTTCGAGCTGGCCGAAGTCCTTGACGCCGAAGCTGAGGAGGCCCCTCTCGAAAGCGACTCTGGACCGGAAGGTGGCTGCGACCCGGATGGCGAGGAGGTTCACACCGAGGACGGGCTACAAGAGCTTCCGCAACGGGGAGGCTCCAAGGCCTCACCCCCGAGCTGCGAACGCGCTGGAGGGGCCGCCCTGTTCGACTAGGCCATGGCCATGGGCTTTGCCAGCCGGGTGTCGAGGAGGGCGTAGACGAAGAGGCCAGCGAGCTGCTCGTCGGGGAGGTCGAGCGGGATGCGGATGCCGACCCGTCGGTTCTGAGCCAGGGCCGAGCAGATCTGCTTCACGGCGTCTCGGACGGAGGTGCCTTCCCCCAGCTCCGAGGCCATCGCAGTGACGATTTCCATCGGAGTGCCACGGTAGATGCTCGGCTCCGTGTCCCCTGGCATCCAGATGGAGGCCGGGAGCGTGTCGATTTTCGCCTGAAGGTTCAACGCACCACCGTCCTTGCTGACCGCGCGGGCGGAATGACCCGCTTGACCTTGGGAGCCCGCTTGATCGCGCGCCACGAGGGGACCTTCCCCGTCGATTCGACTTCGAGCACCTGCCGCATCCCATCGAAACTCGCGGAGGCCACTCGAAAGTCTCCCATGACTTCGAGGACTTCGGAGCGACCTTGGTTCGATCGCTTCAACTTGCAGCGCAAGGAGAGCCTGTCCCCGAGTCGTAGCACGGGCAGCTCCAGCTTGATCTTCGGAGTGCCCGCGACTTCACTCAGCACCACGAGTGTTGCAGGGGTCATCACCTAGAGCCCTTTCATCGAAGCCTTCGTATCCATGGGGTTTTTACGAAATCGTCATCATGGTGTTGACAGGCTCTAGAGGGTGGACTACACCGGTCGACGCTCGATCCGAGCAGATAAGGTGCCAGGGCCTCCTCAAAGTCCATGTTCAGGTGGCGACCGGATCATCCCCTCGGGGAAGTCGCCAGTGTCACTTGCTAGGAGGAGCTTCTCCTCGGAGAAGCTCAGCAAGTAGCGTGAGGTGCACGACGTTAGGATCGTAGCTCCTCTGACCAAGTATTCCCGTTTGGCAACCCTCGTCCTAGTCAGCAACCCCGAGGGTCCGGTTCGGAGATTCGTTCCCCGATCCAGGGTGAGAGCCTGAATTAACCACTATTACTCTCCTCTCTCTCCTCTCTTTTTCTCTCTTTCTCTCTTCTTCTTTTTCTCTCTTTCTCTCTTCTTCTTTTTCTTCTTTCAGTTCAAGTTTTTCAGTACCAAGAGCAGCAAGAGCTTCAGCAGCAAGTAGAGCACCAGCAAGTAGTACGAGAGCAACATCGAGTACAGCGACAGCAGGTGTGGGTACAACAGGTACGGGTACAGCAGCAACGACAGCAGGTACGGGTAGAGCAGCGACAGCGAGTACAGCGTCAGCGATTACGAGTAGAGCAACGAGTACAGCACCAACACCAGTGGTGAGAGTAGCGAGTACACGAGCAAGAAAAGCTCGTGTTTCCGCTCGTGAGGACAGATGATAGCCCCTCCGTGGTAAGGTCTTGCTGAGAGAGCGATTTCGTCTTCGACGAACCAGTTCCTCGGGAGGATGCCGATTGACATCAAGAAGGTGCTCCCGCTGGAGACCTACCGGAGCCTCTTTGTCGAGCGGATGTTCGAGGTGCTCGTGGAGGACTACAAGGCGGGCTTCGCGAAGCTCTCCCCGAGTCATCGGCTCGTGGTCGGGAGCTATATTGAGGTCACTCCTGCCCCTCCTCGGGTCAACCTGCCGGAGTGAACGTGGCCGCCAGCGTCCAGAGGATCACCGGATGACTCTCCGTCCCGAAGCTCGCGCCGACATCATGGACCCGCTGGTAGAATCGACGGGCCTCCTCCATGTTTCCCGAGAGGAGGCCCATGATGGCCGTAGCCCAGAGGGAGATGCTGTAGAGCTGAACGGCCCCTTCGCGAATGGGCTCGGTTTCCTTGGCGTCGCGGTAGTCTTCCTCCCCTTCGGCATACTCAGCGATGCGGTTGACGGCCCCCTTCATGTCCCCGCGCGCCCAGGCCAGCCAGGCATGACCGACCAGCTCGAAGGCTCGGGTCGTCCATGGAGCCCCCTCGGAAGGCTCAGGCGCTACGCTAGGGGGCTTTGTCCCCGTGATCCTGGACATCGCCGCGCGAAGCACGAAGTCCAAGACAGTTACTGGCACCGGACTTGCAGCCTCGATGGCGCGGACTTGTTCTCGGGCTTCGCTCATCAGGATGGGGGTGCTGGCGGTAAGCACCGAGTTCAGGGCGTTCATCTCCTCGATGATTTGCCTGACCTCGGGGCTCGATTCATGCTCTCTCATGGGGTCTCGAAAAATAGTTCACGAGTAGTTCTACACCGAAAGTCTAAGGCTTTCGACGATTCGCACGCAGACCTTCATGTAGGATGGGAGGTTCATCGTCGTGGGGTCGCTCCATTTTCTTGACAGACGTGTTTTGACAGCGGTACGAAGGTCAGACCCCGAAATGACGGCGGGTGTCAATTTGGGGGCGGGGGTGGTTGATCGGCGGCGGTGTGCTGCCTAGTCACCTACGAGGTTGTGCGCATGATGACGACAGCGGCTCGTTGGCCTGAGGGTGTCCCCAAGGATAACGACGAAATGATACGCATGTACGGTCGGGTCATCATGACCTGGATCTACAGACTGAACGTCGTGAGAGGCAACGCGGAGGACCACTTCCAGACGGTCTGCCTCAACCTCGTGCGGGGTAACGTCCTGGAGCGGTTCGTCCAGCGCGTGCTCAATACGACGCACGAGGACAAGCCGGACACTATGACGGCTCTCGAAGCTTGCGACCTGCTCGGCATCACGTTCTCTGCGTTTCGGACGCGGCAGTACCACTACCACAAGAACTTCGTCGAGCGGCTTGGGGGCAAGCGGCCCGCGAACCACGAGGGAGACGAGAAGGGGTCGTTCCGGCTGCCAGGGGACGATCGGCTTCACTCCTGGGTCGCCTGGATGCCGACCCCCATTGAGGGCGATGTCTACAGCCGCAAGGGGGTCTACCGGACGAGTGACATCCTCGACGTGCACGAGCGCTCGTACTTCAAGAACGCTCTCCTCAACATCGCCGCGTGGCCGGTGAGGAAGGTCAAGCCGCACCACTTCCAGGCATACCTCCTGATGGCGGTTCGCAACCATTTCTTCAACGCCTGCCGGACGATCCGACGCAAGCAGCAGGACCGCCTCGGCGATTACTTCTCGAACCAGAGCTTTCACACGCCGGAAGGAGAGTACAACGAGAACTGGGAGGATAACCTTTCAGATGTGACCGCGCCAGGCCACATCGAGGCTTCCACTCTGCTCCGCGAGAAGCTCAAGCTTCTCGCGTGCATCACCAAGCGGCTGCCCGAGACGCAGCAGATCAAGGTCATGGACTTGCTCAACCGCGACTACTCCATCCGCGAAGTCGTCGAGATGGTCTCGCTCGCCCCGGTACATCGCAACCGTCTGCTCACGCTCTGCGAGGCGTGAGGTTCTTTCTATCCCCTGTCCTCAGGTGATGGACCGCACTGCATCCCTCCTGCACCAGGCCGCCGAGCTTCGTCGCCGCATCTTCTCGGCCCTTCCCTGGGGAGTCCGGTTTTCGGCTGTCTTCATGCAGCTCGCCAGCGACACGGGCTGGTTTAACGCCTGGGGCAAGGCCATTGGGGCGCTCTTCCTCAACGCCGGGGTCCCGGACATGCCAGACCCCGGCCCGCAGTGGGAGAAGCATCCTGGGAACGCGAAGGGGCTTCCTAATGGCTACATGGCGGACTTCATGGCCAGCGTGTTCCGAGTGGCCAAGGCTGAGGCTCAGGGGAATCCCGCGCTCGCGGAGGAAGCCATCTCCCTCTGGTTCGCCCGCGCCATGGATGGCAAGATCAAGCTCAGGCCCGAGCCGCTGGCCACCGTCAAGAGCTACGTCATGGATGGGTGCAAGCGCCAGGCGAAGTACCTTCGGATTCAGAAGGTGCGTGATGAAGCGCGGAGCCACAGCCTCCAGGACACCGACGAAGACCTTGACAAGGGAGTCTCGCTCGACCTTGCGGACCCCAAGACCCTCGACGACCCGCACAACCTGAGCCTCCTTGAGCAGGTACTCAACTTCCAGCACGACGAGCCACATCTCTGGAAAGGCTTGCTGGATTACCTCTCGCGGCACGTTCACGAGGACGCGGGGCAGTATTTCCAGCTCCTCCTGGAGGGGTACGACAAGAACGAAATCATCGGTCAGCCGAGTGCCGGGACGAAACCGGATGGTTCTCTGAAGCTCCCTGGCATGCTTACCCACTACAAGCCGAAGCCGAGCGACCCGAAGAATTACTGGGTGCTGATGAGTCGCCACCTGGCTCCGGCGATCAACGAGTTCCTGCAATCGAAACACATCAACCCACACGAGCTGGTGATGCGGTAGCCGTGGCCGACTCGCTCCGCAGCCTCCTGACATCTTGACCTCCGGCCCGCGCCCATCAAGCGCGCGGGAGTTATCGGAGGCAAAGCCGTGAGAGATTTTGCGGGCAAGGCCCCACGTTCCGGTGTAGAACGGGGCTATGCCCGACTCTGATGGGAACCAGCTCAGTCAAGTTCTGAACGACTTCGTGGATCAGGTGACCCAGGGGGACAGCCGTGAGGTTCTGCGACTTCTGCCGTCGAACTCGGTGGACTCGATAGTCACGGATCCCCCATAGGGAGAAAAAATCAAGCGGAATCGCGTTCATGGGTAAGGAGTGGGACTCCCCCGACAAGATGGGGGTGGACGACACGGGAGCCAGGGGCGACCGGGACAAGTTCGTCAAGTTCCTTCGGGGCATCATGGCCGAGGCTCTTCGCGTCCTCAAGCCTGGAGGTCACGCCTTCGTGTGGGCCTTGCCCCGCACGAGCCACTGGACGGCCCTGGCTCTGGAAGATGCGGGCTTCGAGGTCAGGGACTGCGTGTACCATGTCTTCGGCTGCCTGAGCGAAGACACGGAGATACTCACTGAGGCGGGCTGGACGAAGTACACGGCACTCAAGGTTGGGCAGCTCGCCTTGTGTTATGACAAGGAAAGGGGCAACTTTCGATGGGAGCCCATCGAAGAGGTGTTCGTCTATCCGTATGCCGAAACCGCCTACAGGATTCACGGGGCTAGCACGGACCATATCGTGTCCAAGAACCATCGGTGTCCCGTCATACGCGAGGGCAAGCTGAGTTTCGAGCCGGCGGAGACCCTCAAAGGGGATGAACGGGTACCTGTTCCTAGTGTGTTGGAGCTGGGGTGCATCGTGGATACCCTAACTCCAGGAGACAAAATCTATCGTAAGCCCATGGTGGGCGACGTCGTCGATATGCTCCTTCTTCTGGCCACCCCTGTCAAAGTCGAGCCAGTGCCCTACGAGGGCATCGTTTGGTGCGTGAGAGTACCCACAGGAGCTTTCGTAGCTCGTCGTGCGGGCAAAGCGTTCGTCACTGGGAACTCGGGCTTCCCGAAGAGCAGAGACCCCCTTCGGACGGACATCACGCCCAAGGTTGAGCAGCAGCTACGCGAGCAAGGGGTGACTGGGGAGATCAAGTGGGGTCAACCATCGACGGAGGCCGCGGGGCTGACTACGACGTACTCCATCACGCTCAGTGAGAAGACCTACGAGGTCGTGCAGCACGACGACGGCACCTTTGAGATGCCGGAGGAGCTTCAACGCTGGAGAGGATGGGGTAGCGCACTTAAACCTGCTGTCGAGTGCTGGTGGCTCTGCCGCAAGCCCCTCTCCGAGTCCACCGTCGCAGCTCAGGTACTCTCAACGGGGACCGGGGCCATCAACGTAGATGTCACGCGGGTCAAGCACGCGTCTCCTGAAGACCTGGCCAAGCACCAGGCCGGGGTCACGGCCCTCAAGGAGAAGGGCGGGACGATGAAGGACTCGTGGAAGAACTCCTCGGATCTCTCGGGTGCGAACGACGTGAAGACCGAAGGTCGCTGGCCAGCGAACTTTGTGATCCACCATAGCCCTTGTTGCAAGCAAGTGGATATCAAGACTGTCCCAGCTCCGGTCATCAACAGGTTCACGGACGGGATGAAACCGTTCGGTGAGGGTGCCGGGCATCCGTACACGTCAAGCGGGGGAGGAGAGGAAGAGCAGCCCGTGTACGAATGCGTCGATTGGTGTCCCGCCCGTGCGATGGATGAGCAGAGCGGGGAAACGACCTCTGGTGCCATGAAGCATGAGGTCCCTGGCTATGCTGGAGAGTCTGCCACCCCGTTCCTTCGTGGTAAATCAGGCCCTGGCAATCAACACGGGGGGACAGGTGGGGCCTCCAGGTTCTTCCAGACGTTCGAGCCCGAGGTGCCCTTCTTCTACACGGCCAAGGCCGCGAGAAGTGAGAAGGAGGATGGCCTCGAAGAGTTCGGCAAGGACGAAAGATTCAACTGCCACCCAACCGTTAAGAGCCTGGCCCTCATGAGGTACCTCATCAAGATGGTCACGCCCAAGGGCGGTACGGTGCTCGACCCTTTCGCGGGCTCGGGCTCGACTCTCGTGGCGGCCATCCATGAGGGCATGCACTTCGTGGGCATCGAGCGCGAGGACGAGTACATCAAGATCGCTCGGAAGCGCGTCGGGAAGACCAGCAAGACTGAGGTTCCCAAGCAGGTCGAGAAGAGCCTCTTCGACGCCATGCTGTCGGGGGCGTACGAGGACGAGTGACGCGCGGTCTTCTCATCCGGGGGCTCCCGTCGGGGTGGGCCAAGGCAGCGCACGACCGGCTTCTCCCCCTAACGGTGTTACAAACCCCGTACATAGTCTTGAATTTCTGGCGAGCATGAGCTTGGCCTCGTGGCTGAGCTTCTTGATGGCTAGCTCACGCTTGAGGGCGACAGACTTGCTTCGCACGGTCTCCGTGTGGACGAGAATCCAGGGGCCTTGGCCCCGTGTGGACTTGGCCCCCGTCCCGGCGTTGTGCTGCTTGAGCCTGGCGCGGGGATCGGTCGAGATGCCCGTGTAGAGCTTCCCGGTCTTCATCGAGTAGATGAGGTAGACGTACCAGTGACGGCCTGTCTGTTCGGTCTCGTCGGGCATGGCGATCAACGCTCACTCGAAGGGCAGGGGTTTCGCGTCTGGCTTGAGGATGATGAGGTCCTCCCCGAGCGACAGCTCCTCCTGTCCCCAGTGCAGGAGCACGTCCTTGGCGCGGACGAGGTAGCCCACGGTCTCCTCGGGCTTCAGGTGGTCGGGCTTCTTGGTTGTGAGCGCGACGCTCCCGTGGTGTGGGTTGCTCTCGATTTTGTAGGCCATGACCGTGCTTCCCCCGTGCGCCTCGGAGAAGGTCTCCCGAACGTCCTCAGCTATGAGTTCCTTCTCGTCGTCCGTCAGGGCGTCGTAGGCTGCGTAGAGAGGCCCCTTGCCCGCGTGTGGGTGGGCCAGCCACTGAGAAACCTGTGGCAGGATCTTCCCAAGCGCGAGCTGCGTGGGGGTCGGTTCGGCGGAAGTTCTACGGTCGTAGCTGTAGATGATCCTCATGTCTTCGGGGGCCTCTCCTGTCTTGACCACGCTGAGAAGCCATCTCGAAGGCTCCGGCTTGAGATGACCGAGGACGAACGTCGTCATCATCTCCGCGAAGTATTCGACGGGCTTCTTTCTGGCATACGTGGTGGGCAGCCAATCGTGGTGCTGGACTTCGTAGCGATCGTCCGGCTTGTCCTCCAACGCATGCAGCTCCGTGTACGTCGCTGTCCGTTCTGCCTCGACCTCTCGTAGTTCCTTGTCCTTGACCGGATCGACGCCAACGAACGTGATGTTGCTGGCTGCCTCGGAGACAACCAGAGGTCCCGTGTTTCTGTACAGCATCTTCTGCCGTTCGATGTACCTCGGCGGTGCGTCGATGATCTCGACGAGAACGTTGCGACCTTCCTTGCCGACGATCTTCCCTTTGACGTGGTACTGCGTGCCCTCCACATAGGGGTCAAACTCGAAGACCTGGCCCTTGCGGGGCAGTGGTTTGCGGATGTACCGCTCCTCCTGCAACTCGAAGTACTGCTTGTCGAGCAGGCGGCGTTTTCCTTCCAGGACATCCCTCTGCCCACCCTCTTGGGTGCGTTTCTGACGGGTGGCCCAGTTGTACCGGCTGATGACCTCGGGGTTTGACATTCCCCCGGGGACAACCTTGTCGTGGAAGTAGTGCGCTAGTTCGTGGATGAGCGTGTTGACCAGGTTCGTATCTTGAAACGACTTAGGGGCCACCTGAACAGTGGGAGGCTCCGAGCCCGGCCAGTATTGGGCTTGAGCACGCGCTGCCCCTTTCCCCGTGAGCGCAACCAGGATCTTGTGGGGGATGAGAATGTTCGTTGCAGCGTATTTCTTCGCGGCCTCTTCGAGGAGTTTCGCCATGGGTTCCGCGAAAGCCTCGTGCTGCTTCAAGAACCTCAGCGTGAAGACGCCAACCTGCATCTCCCCGAAGTCGTTCTCCTTTGCTTTGCGGTCGTAGGAGTACGTCACGGCTCTTCCTTTCCAAGCTTTACGATAAGGCTTAGCACCAGGTGTAGTTCCCCTCGGCCTTCTTGTGGCGAAGCCTGGCTACTATGAAGGGTCCGTAAGCGATGGAGCAGTACAAACCGCCTGACCAGCGTTTGCAATCCCAGTCAGACCCCCCTTTAAGGGCGCGTTCGCGCCTCATCTTGATGTTAAATTCTGCCGCCTCGATCATCGCGTCTCGATGTTCACCCCAGACGGGTGCGTGGGCCATGACCCACACGGAGTAGTCAACTGCTCCCTCCTCCCAATATGGATCGCCCTCGGGGAACAGGGCGAGCGAGCCGTGAAGGAATTCGTGCGTCAGCTTCTCCAGGGTCTGTCCCGGCTTGCCTTCGACGGAGGAACAGAGGCGGACCTGGCCGGTTCCCGGCTCGAAGCTCGCGGTGGCCCCCGCTGAGTGCTCCCCGTCCGACATGCGGATGATCTCCGGGAGGGGCTCCTGGCCGTAGGGGCCGAGTGCGTGACCCACGAAATCGTGGATGATGGGCGCCCACTGCTCCACGAAGAAGTTCCATTCGGGGTCGAAGATGCGGCAAACGAACCGCCGTTTCGGGTTCACGTTCTCGGAAGCCGTCCTGAGCATCGTCCTGACGGCGGGGTCGTCGATTCGCTGTATCATTCTATCAGGTGCGTTCGTAAAAGGACTTCTACACTCGCTAAGGGTAGGAGATGCTCCCGATGACCCTCTTGAACACGAACTCCGGCCTCGGTCCTGGACCGGGACTCATCATCCCGTGCCCCTCGGGCGTCCTGATCCGCTACAACGTGACCGGCTGGAGTCCTACCGGACAGGGTAACTTCGAGCCTGCGGTCGTCTCGCCCGTCCAGGGCGGCATCTCGATGGCAGGCACCGGGGACCTCTCGCTCACGGGCTACAACGTCACGGGGCGGCAGGGTACCCTGGATGTCGTCTTTACGACCGGGGCTCCCGCTGCGGGCAATCAGCTCGTAGCGGCTCTCGTGGACTCGATGCCGACTCCGACCGGCTACGTCGCCGTCCTGCTTGACAACGAGAACCGCCCCTTCATCGTCATCACGGATGTGGGTGGAAACGTCGTTGCGAGCACGGAGCCCCTCGGGCAGCCCTTCCCGGCGGGGATGAGCTTTCACGCGGCGGTCGAGTGGAACTCGAGCGGAGCCTTCAACGGCGAGGACTTCGTGGTCTTCGAGGTGGGGGACGTCTCCGAAGTCAACTGGGGCACCACGCCCAACGAGACCTGGACGCCCTTTCAGCCGACCGTCCTGACGGTCGGAACGGTCTTCGGCGCGTACCTCCAGTTCACGGGGACCATCGGCAACGTCCAGCTCGGAGGCGGAACGCCCGTCTACATCCCGCCGGTCACGTCGCTCAGCCACGAGGTCTCCGTCGGGATTCAGGGCACGTCGACCTGGGCCGCCACGGGTAACGCAGACCACAGCACGACGGTCTCCCCTGCAGGAGCTTCGACCATGGGCGCGCGAGCCCTGGTGCACCATGTCACGTCCAAGACCATGGCAGGAGGGGCCACGGTCACGGCCACCGCGAAGGCCGCGCACGGGGGCGGGAACGTCACCATCGCGGGGCAGGCTACCGTTCCGTCCATCACGGCCACGGAAGCGGGCCCCTGAGACCCCTGGTTTTCTCGGGAGAATCAACTTTTTTGCAGGTCGATGCACTTTTTAAGTTGCGCGTGCGTCTGATAGGAGTACAAGGTACAGAACCAGGGAGCAATCCCACCCCCCGAGATACGTCCGTGACCCCCTTCAAAACACACCAACCGACGAAGCAGATGCAGGAAACTGCAGCGGCGTCGTGGTGCGTCCTGCCGGTAACCTCGTATCTCGATCGTTTACCACGTCCGGCCTCCTTTATCCGCAGCAATCAGCAGGAGACCGGTACCTAGGCGGCACTTCCCCCACGCGCAGAGAGCGCAAGGAAGGCCGCCCCCAAAAAAGGCGGCCTTCAGTCGTTTCAGGAACAAGATTTTCGGTGTATTACCCGACACGAGACACCATGTTCATCACCCCTGACACCATCCGAGAGAGCTATCGAGGTTCCGAAAGACCCCACTCTTTCGGCGTCGGGGTGTGCTCCGGGAAGCACGGGTGGCTGTAACCCACCTGCCTCTGGCTAGAAGGTTCGACTCCTTACGGCGCCACCACTCACCCCAAGAACGACTACGAGGACGGATGAAACGCAAGAAAACGCCCGGGAGATCCGGGCAGAATTCTGGGAGGTTAGCTCAGTAGGTAGAGCACAATCCTTTTAAGTTTGAAGACGCGGGTTCGAGCCCCGTGCCTCCCACGATGACCTAAACTTGGGAGGTTAGCATCAAGGAGATGCGTCGGTCTCTTACACCGAACGAGGCGGGTTCAATTCCCGTGCCTCCCACGAAGTAGCAGCATAGTCATTCCGGGATCATCCAATTGGTAGGATACTAGACTCTGACTCTAGGCATGTAGGTTCGAGCCCTGCTCCCGGAACCACTCCTCCCCACCGCAAGGTGAGAAGGGCCGTTCGTTGACAATCTGGAAGGACGTGATGAAAGGCCGCCGGGTAACGCCGGAGTGCCCCTCATCTTCACCACGAGGGTCGCCTGTTCGGGGCTCGGAGTGGAAAAGCGTGCGCCATCGTGATCGACCTCGATTCATACTGGGGGCTACAGCGGGTGCAAAGACACGGGGAAGACCAAACCCCATGCACGCAGACGTGACATCTCATCCTGTTCGTTTGTGGAATGGGCAGGGCTTCTCGACCGATGGTTGAGGAGTCCTACCTGTTCGCTTTCAGGCGACGCCCAATGGTCGGGCCCTCGGCCGTTAACCGAACGGGGAAACCCACTGTAGGTTCGATTCCTACCGCCTGAGCTGGACAAATGCACGCTGCTCTGCACCAACTGTCATCGAGAGGAGCACGAGAGTCTTCGCGCCGCCTACCTAACGGAACAGCGACGGCAGGCACGAGTCGAAACACCTGAGCGGGAGTTCGCTTTGAAGAGAAATTGCCCTCAGTGTGGGAAGACGTTCCTGGTGTGTTCTTCGAGGCTCGCCATCACCCCCAACCCCTGCTGCTCGGCGTACTGCCGAGGGGTTGACAACTGCGGCCTCGAACGGTGGGTACTTGTAGGGATATGTCAGAGGTCGTCAACAGATTTATACTGCTTTCCAGCTTCTCTTGGTGTATAGGGTGTTTTGTCAGGTGAGCGATAACA
>Ga0224559_1001548_pt1 | contig 12511 bp, 13 predicted proteins | sample 714S33034metaG_FD_180676 | JGI IMG/M metagenome (GOLD analysis project Ga0224559, IMG submission 180676) | Peat soil microbial communities from Stordalen Mire, Sweden - 717 S3 30-34 | ecosystem: Environmental > Terrestrial > Soil > Wetlands > Peat | place: Sweden: Norrbotten County, Stordalen... | reverse complement strand
TCCGGAACTCTCCATGACGGTGAAGAAGCAGGAGATGCCTGCTTACGATCCGCGCGGAGTTCAGGGAATCGGCCTGGAGTATGCCACCTGCAATCGCGGCGGTTGCCACGTGAAGGGATATACCATCGCAGTCGAAGTATTGGGCTGCGGCGCCAAGCTCGACCCTCACGCCACAGTCGACAAGCCATCCTGGGTGAAGCTCTTCCAGGATCTTACGGCTGCCATTGATGCTTCCGGCGGCTGTATCTTCGGAACCTTCGGAATGGGCGGGGACAACTATTCGGCGCTGCTCACGGCGCTAACTGGAGTTACCTACACAACCGAGGACTACCTGAGGGCCGGCGAGCGAATCTGGAACCTTGAGAAGTTATTCAATATCGGGGCCGGATTTACAAGCAAGGACGACCAGTTGCCCGAACGCCTGACGAAGCTCCCTATCAAGTCGGGACCGTCAAAGGGCGAGCTCAGCCATGTACCGGAAATGCTTCCCGAGTACTACAAGCTGCGCGGTTGGGATGAAAAGGGTGTCCCGACCAAAAAGCGGCTGCAGGACTTGCAACTTGCCTAAGCAGGGAGACTAGCACCCGTGATCATTCGATACTTTGCTGATATTCGCGTGCTGACGGGGCGCGGAGAAGAAACGTGGACGAAGGCGGCGCCAGATATGCGCTCGCTCCTTGAGGGGCTTGCTGCGCAGTATGGCTCCGCCTTCGGCAAACGGGTTTTCGAAGGCGATCAACTCAACAGTACGATCATTATCTTTATTAACGGCCGCGACGTCGCGCACCTCAAGGGGATTGACTCCCCTCTGGGGAGTGACGACGTTGTGGCTATCTTCCCCATGGTAGCGGGCGGTTAAGCGCGCCATGAGTGGAAGGAGGCAATAGTGACCGCAAGGTATGCCGCATTCATCCCGCTGGCCGCGCTTTTCGGAGGAGTCCTGTTGCAACTCATCCTGGCCGGAGTGCTTACGGCTCGGGCGAAGGGGTGGCTTGCACTGTTCTCCGGAGTTGGAGCGCTGGCTGGGGTTCTCGCCATCTGGCCAACCATCCTGGCTGGAGGCGCATTCGATATTACGTTCGGACACTGGGATGGACCCATTCAACTTGCCTACCGCATTGATGGGCTCAGTTTCCTGTTTGCGCTCATGGGTGCGGGAATCGGCTCGGCAGTGTTGCTCTACTCCGTGGGCTACATGGAGAAGGAAAAGGGCGCCACAAGATTCTATTCACTGATTTTGATTTTTATCGCAGGCCTGATTCACCTCGTTTATACCGCCGATCTTTTTCTCGTTTACCTCAGTTGGGAATTGATTGGGCTCTGCTCGTTCTTCCTGGTTGGTTTCTGGTACCGGGATCGCGAAGCCGCATTCGGGGCGCGCAAAGTGCTCACCATGACTCACCTTGCAGGTTATGGCTTGTTTGCGGCCGTGGCGCTGATCTATTTCCGTACGGGGATCACTCTCTGGACCGATCCGCGCATGCAGGGAGCCTTCACTACCGGGATTTTTCTGCTATTCCTGGTTGCCGCAGTCGCAAAGTCGGTTCAGTTCCCGTTGCATACCTGGATCCCCAGCGCAATGGCGGCTCCCACCCCGGTCAGCGCTTTGCTTCATGCCGCCTGTTACGTGAAGGCGGGCGTCTACCTCGTTGCCCGCATGCACTCGGTTGGACCGTGGCCCGCTTCGTGGGGGCTTACCGTTTCATGGCTGGGCGCCGCAACGCTGCTGATCGGCGTGCTGTTTGCTTTGGCCCAGCATGACCTGAAGAAGTTGCTTGCCTACCACACCGTGAGCCAGATCGGATACATGATGCTTGGCCTCGGGTTGGGAACTCCGCTCGGCATTGCCGCCGGACTCTTCCACTGCCTGAATCACGGACTGTTCAAAGGCGGACTTTTTCTGTGCGCCGGTGCGGTCCAGCACTCCTGCGGAACGCGCGACATGGATAAGCTGGGTGGCCTGGGCAGAAAAATGCCCCACACCATGCAGATATGGCTTGTCTGCGCGGCTGGCATCGCCGGCGTCCCGCTGTTCAATGGATTTGTCAGCAAGTGGATGCTCTACAACGCCGCTCTGGAAGTTCATCAGCCGATCCTCGCGCTCATTCCGTGGATTGGCAGTATCCTTACCGTCTTCTCGTTCCTCAAGGCGACCAGCGGGGTTTTCCTCGGCAGCGAAGGCAGTGCCACTAAGAATGCGCACGAAGTCAACTGGACCATGACTGCCGGTGGAGGAATTCTTGCTGCCGGATGCATCCTGCTTGGCGTTGCCCCGCAATTGGCCGTCACCTACCTGCTGAACCCGCTGCTTCCGGTACTCGGCTGTGCTCCTCTGACGGGGGTGAGCTGGTTCGGACTCTCTGGGGGGCAGGGAATCTGGCTGGCTTCTGGCGGACTGATGCTCGGCGTGGTCGCATTGCTCTTTGGCTCGCTTGTCGTCTGGATTCCGTCGCTCATGCGTGGCACAGTCACCGCCGGCGGCCCTCCCTCTGTTTTCACCGGCGGGGAAATGCTTACGCCGACTGGACATCTTGGCGCCAGCGATTTCTCGTACGCGATGAAACACGCTCTTGCGCCGTTCTATCGCGCGTTCAATGCTGATACCGCGTGGCTCGGAATCTGGCGTCTGCTTAGCAGAATTGCTTCTTCCATCGCCAAGCCGTTAGCCGCTGCGGAGCAATACACGTGGGTCTTCCTCCCCATCCTTGCCGTGGCTGTCGGCGCTGTCGGTTGGTTTGCGCCAGTCGGCAACATCGGAGCAATCCAGGCAACAGCGGCAGGGACGCCGCCGATGCTGATTCTGGCGATCGGAGTCGGAATTTCTTTGGCCGGCCTTCTGCTTGTATCTGCGGCTGCCCAGGCATGGCGCAGCTTGCTTCTTCCCCTGGCGCTTGCTGGCGGACTTGCCATTGGCGGAATTCTCGCCCAGGGTTCTCTCCTGCGCACTGGCTTGTTGGAAGCCGCGTCTGTCGTAGCATTGCTCACCCTCTGGAAAACCAGCAGCAAGTCTGCTGCACGCTACGGTTATCTTCTGGCCATTGTGATTTCGGCGCTGGGGATGGTGGGAGGAACTCTGGCAGCCGAGCAGGGCAACGCTCATCTTGCATTGGCCCTATTGCTGCCTGCCATAGCCGTAAAGCTCGGCCTTGTGCCGCTCTGGTTGTGGTTGCCGCTGGTGGCCGAATCCACTCCCTCCGTGCTGGCTGGGCTTGTCATTGGCATAGTTGATGTGGCGGCATTCGCTGAAGTCCTCACCCTGCGCATCTCGGAGCCGTGGCTCTTTACGCCCGCGCTGCCCTGGATCGTGCTCGGAGTTGCTTCGGCGGTTCTTGGCGCGCTGCTCGCCCTGGTGCAGCGGAACATCAAACGCCTGCTCGCTTTCTCCACAGTGGAGGACCTCGGACTGCTCATGGTGGCTCTGGCCTACGGCGGCGACCTCGGACTCACCGGCGCGCTGCTTGGCGTAACGGTACACGCCCTGGCCAAGGCATTGCTCTTTGCCAGCATCTCCGGCCCTGAGGCAGATGGGGCTGGGTTGACAGATGCGCGAGGTTTGGCTTCACGCCATCCCATTGGTTCCGTGGGGTTTGCGATTGGCGCGCTGGCCGTGCTGGGCGTCCCGCCGACCTTGGGATACGCCGCACACTGGCGCATCTTCACCGCGGTCGCTGGAAACGCTCCGCTGCTTACCGCCCTGTGCGGCGCTGCGATGCTTTCCGTAGCTGTCTACGCACGCGCCATCGCATTGTTTTGGTGGGGCCCGAACGCCTCTCCGGAACAGCCTGTCCAATACAATACTTCGCCGGAACGGCCGGTCCAGTACAACAGAATATGGATGGCGGCTGCTGTTCTCTTGCTGGCCATCACGCTGCTTGCGGCCGGAGTTTGGCCGCAGTTGCTCGGAGGTGCCGCATGAGCGGAACAGAACGTGGCCTGATCTATCGCCTGGTCGAGCGCGCCCGCCGCCATTCCGCTTGGTTGTATCACTTTAACGCGGGTGCCTGTAATGGGTGCGATATCGAATTGGTAACCTGCCTCACGCCGCGTTATGACGTGGAGCAGGCCGGCATCAAGCTCGAAGGCAGCCCGAGGCATGCTGATATTTTGTGCGTCACGGGGCCGGTAACCCGCACAACCCGCGAGGCTCTGAAAACCATCTACGGACAGATGCCGGAACCCAAAGTTGTGGTCGCCATCGGCTCTTGCCCGGCAACGTGCAACGTCTTCGCTGGCAGCCCGTGCATTGACGGCCCCGTGGACAAAATCGTACCTGTTGATATTTACGTTCCCGGCTGTCCTCCGCGTCCACACGCCATCATTGAAGGAATCAGCCAGGCGATTGAAAAACTAGCGCTTCGCAAATCGGGAGCAATGGCAGGGGTCAAATGAATTCATTTCGTGCGTTTGTTGCGCTGCTTGTCTTTCCCGGATTGCTCTATGCGCTGCCGGTCGGATGGTTGATGCTGGGCATCGAGCGGAAGTTGAGGGCACGCTTCCAGGGACGAATCGGGCCGCCACTATCGCAGCCTTTTTATGACGTCGTGAAGCTGCTGGCAAAACTGCCCGTTAGCCGTGTTGCCTCCGACGTTCCCATGCTGACCGCACTGCCTCTGTTGTCCATTGGGAGCATGATTGGCGCGCTTGCGTTGCTGCCTGTCTTCCGGGGTGAGAGCGGTTTCGTTGGTGACCTCATCGTTCTGGTCAGCTTGCTGGAGATTCCTCCGCTTTGCTTCATCCTGGCGGGCTACGCCTCACGCTCCATCTATGGTGAGGTCGGAGCGACACGTGAGGCCGTCGTCAGCATCGCTTCCAATGTGCCGTTTCTCACTGCGTTGGTTGCCATGGCAGCCTCCGCGGGATCGATGCATAGCTCGCAGATTGTTTCGTCGACTCCGTGGATCGTTCGCATTCCCGCGCTGATTGCCATCCTGTTCTGCCTGCCGATCAAGCTGCGTCTCAATCCCTTTTCGTTAGCCAATGCCGAACAGGAATTGCTTGGCGGACCATTGACGGAGTTCGATGGCCCGCGTCTGGCGCTTTGGGAACTGGCGCATGCGTTGGAGTGGGTTGCGCTGATCGGTTTCGTGGTCGTGCTGGCCATTCCCTTCCGGAGCGCGCTCTGGTATGTCAACGCCGCGGGTTTCGTGCTGTTGTCGCTTGCTCTGGTGCCACTGCTTACCCTTCTGGCAGCGTCCACGGCTCGTCTGAAGGTCGCGCAGGCAACCAACATGATGTGGAAATGGGGCGGCGGCCTTGCCGCACTGGCACTGGCTGCGGCGTTCTTTGCCCGCGGCGGGGGGCACTAAGATGCTGAAGATACTGAAGATGATTGCCGGAAATATGGCCGCCGAGACTGCCACGGTCCGATTACCTGGCAGTGTACCAACCCCTGCTTTGTTTCGCGGCGCGGTGACCATGAATCCTGAGAAGTGCCTTGCATGCGGCATGTGTTCTTATGTTTGCGTAAGCAATGCCATTACCAGCTCGGAACAGGCCAAGGCGTACGCCTGGGCTTATGAGCCTGGGCGGTGTACCTTCTGTGCCCGCTGTGTCGAACGTTGCCCCGGGCACGCCCTCAGCATGGCGCCCGGCGCGTTGACGTGTTACCAACACCCCGGCGAGCTGAATACGAAGCATCTGGTTGAATTCCGGCCATGTTCAGAGTGCGGCGCTCCAGTGCGTTTCGCCAGCGAAGATTTCCTCAAGCGGGCGTTCGACCACGTGAAAGACGAGACACGCGAACTTGTGCGCCTCTGTGAACGTTGCCGCCGTCGCCGCTTGCAGCGCAACCTGATGCCAAGCGTTTTTTTTGACAACAAGGAGAAGAATCGATGAAAGCAGACGAGACGAGATTGGAGATCAGCGGCGTTTGGACTGAACGGCCCGATGGGTGGTGGCTCTCTGTTCCTGCCACTTCGATTCAGGACATTGCACGCACCATGATCAAGGCTGGGGCGCGCTTTGCCGCCATTGTTGCCGTGGCTGAGCCCGATAATGCAATGCGGCTGTCGTGGCATTGGGACATTGAAGGCACGCTCCTCTCGGTGAAGTCGCACCTCGCTGAAGGCGTGCCTGTTCCCAGCATCGCCGATACATACCCAGGCGCCGATTGGGCGGAAAGGGAAACCCGTGATTACTATGCGGTGGCGTTCGAAGGCCGCGCGGACACGCCAACTCTGATGCTTCGTGATGGAGACAAGCCGGGTGCCTTTATGCGCATGAGTGGAGAGAAATTATGAGTTACCGCATTCCCATCGGGCCATATCACATTGCCCTGGAAGAGCCTTACAAAATCGAAGTTGACTGCGAGGGCGAAAACATCGTCGGCTCCTCGCTCAAGGTTGGCTTTAACTTTAGAGGCATAGAGTGGCTCGCTCAACGCAAGAACATGACGAAGTGCATCGCCTTGCTGGAGCGCGTTTGCGGCATCTGCTCAAACGTCCACTCCATGAGCTTCTGCATGACGCTGGAGCGCATTGGAAACATTGAGGTTCCTGAGCGCGGCCAGCATATCCGCATGGTGATGGCTGAACTGGAACGCTTGCACTCCCATCTGCTTTGGGCTGGCGTTGCCTCGGAACTTATCGGTTTCGAAACACTCTTCATGCAGATATTCCGTCTCCGCGAGGCGGTCATGGACACACTCGAATCCATCTCTGGCAATCGCGTTAACTACTCGATGAACCGGATTGGAGGGGTGAATCGGGACATTCTGGATTTCTCCAAGGTGCGTCAGGTCGCTCATGATATCCGTGCGGTGACGGAAGGATCGTTGATTCCCTTGCTCACCACCGACCAAACCGTGATTGCACGCTGCCAGGGTGTGGGCGTGTTGAGCCGGCAGGATGCGATTGCCTACGGAGTGGTAGGGCCAGTAGCGCGTGCCTCCGGAGTCGATACGGATTTGCGCCGCGATCAACCCTACTTGGCTTACGGCCAGGTTGACTTTTCCGTGCCGGTTCAAACCGCGGGCGATGTCTTGTCGCGCGTTGTCGTTCGCGCTCTCGAGATTGTTGAAAGCTGCAAGATTATCGATCAGGTCTTGGATCGTATGCCGGAGGGTCCGATTCATGCCGGCGAAATCTACTCCGTGCCGGCAGGCGACGCAGTGGTTCGAATCGAGGCTCCGCGCGGCGAGGTCTTCTACTACCTTGCGTCCAACGGCAGCGATACATTGGCTCGGGTCAAGGTGCGCACTCCGAGCTTTGCCAACATACCGTCAGTGGCTGCCATGGTCAGGGGAAACACCCTCGCAGATGTTCCCTTGATTCAGGCCGCGCTTGACCCCTGCTATTCCTGCACGGACCGCTAAGCCGGAGAAAGTTAGTTTGGGCATGGAAATGGATGAAAAGAAGGCTTCTGCGGATCATGATCGTTACTCGCGCCAGATCCGTTTTCGCGAGATAGGCGAAGATGGCCAGCGCCGCCTTTCGCAATCGCGGGTTGCGATTGTTGGATGCGGTGCGCTGGGCAGCACGCAGGCGGAGTTGCTGGCGCGGGCTGGCGTCGGCTTTTTGCGCCTTATCGATCGCGACTATATAGAGTGGAGCAACCTGCAGCGTCAGACGCTGTATGACGAGAACGATGCTGAGGCGTTCCTCCCGAAGGCTGCTGCCGCGGCGAATCACCTCAGAGCCATTAATTCCTCCATCGAAGTCGAACCGGCAATCAGCGATCTTACCGCTGCAACCGTGGGCGACTTGTTAGAAGATGTGCATCTCGTAATGGATGGCACGGATAACTTCGAAACCCGCTATCTGATCAACGACTTCGCGCTCTGCCATGATATTCCTTGGATCTATGGCGCTGCGGCGGGCAGTTATGGGCTGAAAATGCCGATCGTTCCCGGGAAAACCTGCTGTCTGCGCTGTATGTTGCCCGAACCTCCAGTCGGGGCGCAGGAAACTTGTGAAACCTCTGGCATCCTGGGACCGATCACAACCACCATCGCAGCGATGCAGGTTGCAGACGCTCTCGTGATCCTTACTGGCCATGTCGACAAGCTCTCTCAGAAACTCACCATCGTGGATCTGTGGGCTGGTGACATCCTGCAAGTGCCTCAGCCGCAGCCGAAACCCGACTGTCCTGCTTGTGGCCGCAGGGAGTTTACTTATTTGACCGGAAAGCGGCGGGCGCCCATCGGCCTATGTGGCCGAAATGCCGTACAGATTTACGACCGCGAGCGTCATCTGGACTTGAAGGAACTCGCCAAGAGGCTCGAATCCGTGGGAACTGTCAAAGTAAACGATTTTGCGCTCAGAGCTCAAATTGAGAACTTCGATATAACTGTCTTCCCCGATGGGCGGGCTATCCTGAAGGGCACGACCGATGTTGGTGTTGCCAGAAGTCTGTACGCAAAGTACATTGGCAACTAGAGAGGTCGTTGTTGTGAAATTGCCCTTTGGAAGGATCTTTCGTCAGTCCGCAACCGTGCTTTTCATATGCGTCCTGGCCATTGCCTGTTCCGTTTCTTCGGCACAAGCCCGTCTCAGAATGTCCACCACGACTTCGACAGACAATTCTGGATTGTTGAACGTACTCCTGCCTCCATTCGAGAAAGAGTGCAATTGCAAAGTTGACGTCATTGCCGTAGGAACGGGAAAGGCTCTGAAGCTTGGAGAACAAGGCGATGTAGACGTCGTGCTGGTTCATGCGCGCGCATTGGAAGACAGGTTTATGGCGAATGGTTTCGGCGTAAATCGCCGTGACGTAATGTACAACGACTTCGTTGTAATCGGCCCCTCCAGCGATCCTGCGGATCTGAGGCATGCGGCCACTGCAGCCGATGCTTTCAGGCGAATCGCCGCGAAACGGTCTCTCTTCATATCGCGAGGCGACGATTCGGGCACCGATCAGAAAGAGAAGGAGATCTGGGCCGCTGCTGCGATTGCGCCTTCAGGCTCGTGGTATCGTTCGGTGGGGCAAGGCATGGGAGAAGCCATCAACATGGCTACCGAGTTGCGCGGCTATACCCTCTCCGACCGGGGAACTTATAACGCGCTTCGCCATGGAAAGACTGACCTGGTCATTCTCTACGATGGCAGCCGTACTTTTACCAAGCCGGGTAAGCCGATGCCGAGGCTAACGGTGGCGCAGGTTTCAGCATTGACGGGGGTGCATGGACTTTTCAATCCCTACGGCGTCATCGCGGTCAACCCGAAACGATTTCCGTACGTGCATTTTGACCTGGCAATGAAATTCATTGCGTACATCACCGGGGCCGAAGGCCAGCGAATCATCGCGAATTACCAGGTGCAGGGCGATCCCGTATTCTTCACCTTCAAAGGAAAATAGCGCTTGGGATTTATCGCAGACTCGTTTCGCATGGCCATCTCCCTGATTCTTTCAGGAGACAGAGACGTAGTTTCTGCTGTTGTAACTTCGCTCAGTGTCGCAATCTGGTCAGTTCTATTTGCCTCCATCATCGGAGTCCCGCTTGGAGTTATAGTGGCTCTGGGCAAGTTCCCCATGAAAGGCGCAGTCCGCCTTTTGTTGAACAGCCTTATGGCGATGCCCACCGTTGTCATTGGCCTCCTGGTGTACGGTTTCCTCAGCAGACAAGGGCCGTTTGGTTCTCTTGGACTTCTCTTCACGCCACGCGCCATCATCATCGGTCAAACAATTCTCGCAACTCCGGTGATCTGCAATTATGCCCTCGCTGCGATTCAGGGAGCGGATGAAAGAATCCTGCCCACCGCTCGCACTCTCGGGGCAAGCAATCTGCAGAGCCTCTTCCAACTGGCGCGTGAAGTGCGCTTCGGACTCATTGCCGCGATCATTGCGGGTTTCGGGAGAGTCGTCTCCGAGGTCGGCGTGGCAATGATGCTCGGTGGCAATATCCGTATGTACACGCGCACCATGACTACCGCCATCGCGCTGGAGACCAGCAAAGGAGATTTCGCTTTCGGCCTGGCCCTCGGCCTGATCCTCATCGTTGTTGCGCTTGCGGTCAATCTGGTCCTGACCGTCGCACAAGAGGGCCACCGGGCATGAGCATTCCCAAGTACCAACTCTCATCCGTTCAGGCGACGTATGGCAAGACCCTCGGTGTCGCCATAGACGACCTCACTATCGTGGCTGGAGGACTCTATGTGCTGGTCGGGTCCAATGGATCGGGGAAGAGCACATTATTGGGCATTCTGGCTTTTCTCAACAAACCGGAACAAGGAACCATCTGCTTTGATGGCGTTCCCGTGAATTGGACACAAAAGGAGTGCGCCCTTCTGCGCCAGCGCGTTACCCTTCTTCATCAGTATCCGTATATGTTTTCCGGCAGCGTGGCCAGCAACGTGGCCTATGGACTGGCGGCAAGAGGTGCCGGAAAGGAATACTCTCAGGACGTGGTCCTGGAGTCTCTGGAGCGGGTTGGCCTCACAGGATTTGAATCCCGGACCGCACGCAGATTATCGGGCGGTGAGAGCCGGCGCGTTGCGCTTGCTCGTGCCTTGGCTTGCAATCCTGAGGTCCTGTTACTGGATGAACCGTTAGCGAATGTGGACCGTGCCAGCGCCGCGCTCTTTGAATCGCTGGTCGTCTCGCTCGCTGCTGGCGGCGTGACCGTCGTCATTTCTAGTCACGATGAGCGCCTGGGTGCAAGGTTGGGAGCCAAAATGATCTATCTCGAAGATGGAAAGTTGGACAGGACATCGGAGCAACTTCCATCCACCGGATTCCCGCACCGGACAAGGGGAGACGATGCCAACTCTTGAAGAAGCGCGCCGGCTGATTTTCAGTCACACTCGAACGCTTGGCACAGAGTCAGTAGAACTGATCGATTCCTTGAACCTTGTGACAGCCGAAGACATCATCGCCCCGTGGGATATGCCGCTGTGCGATAACTCGGCAATGGATGGCTTTGCCGTCCGGACAAGTGATTGCACACCAGCGGCCAAATTGCATCTCACTGGAATGATTACGGCTGGCATGTTGTCGGGTGTCCCTGTGGAACCGGGGTGTGCGGTCAAGATCATGACAGGCGCGCGCATTCCGTCCAGAGCCGATGCGGTTGTTCCTTTCGAAAATGCAGAATTGGATGGCGAGTATGTGACATTCAAGACGCCGGTCGAGCATCATCAGCACATTCGCCTCGCGGGTTCCGACCTGCGCCGGGATGAAGTTGTGATTTCCGCCGGCACAGTCATTCGCGCGCCTGAGATCAGCATGATGGCCTCCTTGAATATGAGCCGCGTGACCGTATTTCGCCGTCCCAGGGTTGCCATTCTCTCCACCGGAGACGAGTTACTTGAGGTCGGGGAGCTAGTTATTCCAGGGAAGGTTGTTGATAGCAATGGCGTATCCCTTGCGGCCGTCGTGAAGGAGTGTGGTGCAACCGTTCAACTGCTTGGTATTGCGCGCGATAACATTGCAAGCCATATCGAGAAGATGACCACCGGTCTTCAGGCGGATATTTTCATTACTTCAGCCGGCGTATCGGTCGGTGAACGCGACCTTGTCCGGCAAGTGCTTGTAGATATGGGTGTTTCCCTGGTATTCCACTCCGTAGATGTCAGACCCGGCGGCCCGACTACCTTCGGAGTGAAAGGTAACTGCCTGGTTTTTTGCCTGCCGGGCAACCCTGTTGCTTCCATGATCATCTTTTCTGAACTGGTTAAACCTGCGATTCTAAAGGCAATGGGATACCGGCGCATACTCCAGCCCGCCGTTCGCGCCATCTTGCAAGAGAATGTATCCAAACGGCCCGGACGCATAAAACTGATCAGGGTTCGGCTCGAATCAAGCGGTGATAAACTACTGGCGTTCAGCTCGGGCAATCAAACAACAGGTATGATGAAGACGTTGCTTCGGGCAGACGGGTTGGCAGTTCTTTCGGCTGAGCGCAGCTCATTTCTCGAGGGCGAAGAAGTCGAAGTGCACGTAATGTCCACTAACATACTGATGCAAAAGGAGGAGATATGAAAGTCAGCGCGAGAAATGCATTTTCAGGGACAATTGCGAAAGTCACCAAGGGTGCAGTGAATGCCGAGGTGCTCTTGACCGTGCCGGGTGGCGATCAGATCGTCGCCAGCATTACCAATGGCAGCGTAGAGACCTTGGCGCTGAAAGAGGGAGTGCATGCGGTTGCCTTGGTAAAGGCCAGCTGGGTCATCCTCGGCAAGGATTTGGATCCGGCCAAGATTAGTACCCGTAATGTGTTAGCTGGAACTATCAGCAAAATCCTTGGTGGCGCAGTGAATTCGGAGGTTGAGGTGAAGCTTCCCGGCGGAGCCATCATTACCGCGATTATCACCAACACAAGCGTGCAGCATATGCATCTCATTGTTGGAGAGAAGGTTTCGGCAGCGTTCAAAGCATCGAGCGTAATCATCGCGGTCGAGTAGAGCTTCAGGAAGGAACCAATGAGCGAGTTAACTCACCTCGATAGTCAAGGTCTGCCTCGAATGGTGGACGTCAGCGCCAAACAGGAGACGCTTCGTCAGGCTGACGCTGAAGCTGTGCTTTGGGTCGGCAGCGAAGTGATGCAAGCGATCCGCGATGGCCGCACGCCAAAGGG
>Ga0224559_1001546_pt1 | contig 12512 bp, 13 predicted proteins | sample 714S33034metaG_FD_180676 | JGI IMG/M metagenome (GOLD analysis project Ga0224559, IMG submission 180676) | Peat soil microbial communities from Stordalen Mire, Sweden - 717 S3 30-34 | ecosystem: Environmental > Terrestrial > Soil > Wetlands > Peat | place: Sweden: Norrbotten County, Stordalen... | reverse complement strand
TAAATAAAACGCGGAAATGGATGGGGCACGGCGTTGTATTTATAATGGGCCAGATCTATCAATGCTACGCAGCACTTCGCTCCCTGGAGGTTATCCCCTTTGACCCGTGCAACTGGCTTTCACTTTGCAACACTAACTATTCTTTTGCTCTCAGTTCTTCCGTTGGCCGCGGGCCAGCAAGCCGCTAAGTCTTTGACCGTAGAGGCAATTTACGGGCATGGACCGCTGATTGGGACTCCGCCGGAGGGGCTGGCCTGGTCGCCGGATGGAAAGCACTTGACATACCGGGTCGGCGGCGAGCTGACGGAGAGGGAGCCGGGTTCTGAGAAAGCACGCGTGATTGTGAGTCGCGGCAAATTCGCCACGATGAGCGGCGCGGAGGACTCGGAGACGGATCGGGACCATCGCTCGCGCTACGGAATGGCCAGCTATCTCTGGTCGCCTGATTCGGCGCATCTGCTCTTTGATGTGAATGGGCGGCTGTGGCTCTATGACCTGCGCAAGGGCGCGGGCGAGCAAGTTGCGGCTTCGGGCGCGGCTTCGGGCGATGATCCGAAGTTTTCGCCGGACGGGCGTTTTGTCTCGTTTGTCCGCGAACATGGGCTGGCGGTGGCGCGGCTGGATGAGGCGGGCAGGCCGGTGAAGATGCTGGCTCCCGCGCCGGACGCGGCGACGCTGAACGGCGAGGTGGACTGGATCTATCTGGAGGAGTTGGAGGCGCGCAGCAATTATTTCTGGTCGCCGGATTCGGCGCGGATCGCCTACCTGGAGATGAACGAGGCCGCTGTGCCGCAGTATCCGATTACTGACTGGATTCCGACGCACGCAACCGTGGAGGAGCAGCGCTATCCGCAACCCGGCGATGCGAATCCGGCGGTGCGCGTGGGGATGGTGAGTGCGGACGGCGGCAAGACGGTGTGGGCGGCGCTGCCGATTCGCGCCGGGCATGATTACATTCCGCGCTTTGGCTGGGTGGACGCGCAGACGCTGTGGATTGAAACTCTGACGCGCGATCAAAAGCACCGCGATTTATACTTTGCTGATGCTGCGACGGGCGAGGCGCGCGCGGTGCTGCAACTTACCGACGACAAGTTCTTTGATGATAAGTACGATGTCACCGTCGGCGACGGCGCGATTGTGCTGACGAACTGGGCTGACGGGCACAATCATCTATATCTTTATAGTTATAATCCCGCGGATACGGCTCACACGGCAGCTAAGTTGGAACGGCAACTTACGCAGGGAGACTTTGAAGTTATCGAGGTTTATCGCGTAGATACGGCGAACAAGTTTGTTGACTACGCCTCGAACGAGGGAAGCGGACAAGATCAGCAGTTATGGCAGGTTAGTTTTGCGGGCGAACGGAAGCAGCTCACTTGGGGCGCGGGCTATCATGCGGGTAACTTTGCGCCGGCGGGTTCCGCGTTCGTGGACAAGTTATCGTCGCGCATGGAAGCGCCGACGATTAAGTTATGCGCGGAGGCGGGCAAGTGCGGCGTAATTTGGGCAACGCGGACGCTGGAGCCTTATCATCTGCGCGCGCCGGAGCAGCTAACGGTGAAGGCACATGATGGGACGAGTCTGCAGGCGACGCTGCTGCTGCCAGAGGGCGCGGCGGCGGCTTCTGTTCCGCTGATTGTGAATCCTTATGGCGGGCCGGGCTCGCCAACTGTGGTGAATAAGTGGGGCGACGCGCTGCTCTTTGACGAGTTACTAACTCAGCATGGCTTTGCCGTGCTGCATGCGGACAATCGCGGCATGGGCGGGCGGGGGCGGGCCTTTGCGCAGGCTGCGTATCATAACTTCGGCCCGGTGCAGTTGGAGGATCAACTGACCGTTGTGGATGCGGCGCTGGCGCAGTATCCGCAACTCGATCCAAAGCGGCTGGGCTGGTGGGGATGGAGCTGGGGCGGAACGTTCACGCTGTACGCGCTGACACACTCGGACCGCTTCAAAGCCGGAGTAGCAGTGGTGCCGGTGACCGACTGGCGCGACTATGACTTGATCTATACCGAGCGCTATATGAGCCAGCCGGCGGAGTTTGCCGCCGGATACAAGGATTTCTCGGTGGTGAATTCGGCAGATCACTTGAAGGGGCGGCTGCTCTTGGCGCATGGCACCGGCGACGATAACGTTCATATCGAAAACACGGTGCAGTTTGCGCAGAAGCTGATCGAGGCGGGGATTCCGTATGACTTGCAGATTTATCCGCGCAAGACGCATTCCATCGCCGGGGCGGATGTGCGGACGCATCTGTTCAACCGGATTCTGGCGCACTTTGAGGAGTATTTGAAGGCGCGTTAAGCCTTTGTAACGCCGGTCTCCAGCACGGCTGTACTGGCGGCTTCCAACCCGCCAAAGATCTAGGTGCAGGTCTGGAGACCTGCACGACAGCCGCTCTGGAGAGCGGCGCTACAAAATTCGCAATTTGCGAATTATCTCTAAGCGTGGCGGTGGCGGAAGAGGTCATCGTCTTCGCGGTCCTGGCAGTGCGAACACTCTACGCAGCAGACCAGCAGCAGCGCAATGCCGATCGTTACCAGAGCGGCAAGCAGGTTTTCCATCGCGGCAAATCCATGAAGAAAGCTAAACATACTCATCAACCACCTTAATTAGACTCCAATACCGCGGCAAAGGTTGAGCGTTCCAGCTCATTTTTTTACAATACGCGGCAAAGGCGCTTTCGCGCTACAAAAGATGCATCGGCAGATTTTCTGTAGTTTTTTCAGTATTTTTTCTTGGGCATTGCTAAGCTGGTATAGTCAGACTCCCATTCCAGTGAGCCATCAAGAGCCGTACCGAAAGTTCAACTCGATGAATTGCCGATGAGCATCGACCTGGTCATGGCGACCGAGGGCTTTGCCAACCGCTTTCGCAGCGAAATCAACTCGATCTATTACCGCATTCTCCAGGATGGACAGGTAGCCTATGAACACCGGCCCCATCACACAAGCACAGGTTCTTCTGATCAACAGGCTCATCTGCGCGGCTCGCAGCCCAGCGGCGAAACCGTGCAGACCCGCAGGCTACGCTCCATCTGGTTGAGGGCGTCTTGCACCGCATAGAGTTCCGCGGTGGGGGCGGCTGTTTTGAAGACCAATAGCCTGTTCCGGATTCGAGCGACCGCGACGCGAACGATGCTGCGCGCTCGCGGATCTGGACAGACCATGGTGAAATAGGCTCCCGAAGCGCCGGCTACCGTGGCTGGACCCTCTCCCAACAACACCGCGGTGGGGCAAATATGGCGCAGAATAGCTTTATTGAACTCCAGGAACTGCGCGACGGAGACGCTGGTTTCGGTCTCCGCCGTTGCCACGCTCACGGTGACCCGGCCACTGGCAAAGGTGAGCTCATTGCAGGCGGGCTGCAGGCCATGCTCCCAGTCGCCGGGTGCCTCGACCGCAAAGAAGCCATCTGGACTGGGATAGAGGCGAACCGAGGTCTGCTGGCCGGCGAAGAGCCTTTCCCCGCCCACCAGATTCCATGCCGCGGCAAAGGCTGGCAAAAGGATCGCGAGATCAACCTGGCTGATTCCCATAAGCATTGTCCATTCCTTCTTCAAGTCGATTGAGCCCGCGCTCCGAAGCCCAAATCCCCTTCACTCTATATGGTGGAAAAAGAGGGAAGAACGTGTCACAAAAAATGAAAAAATTCAAGATTCATCCTCTCAGAAGCGCAGAATGGCTTGACGGCGCGGCCACTTCCGAGTCCTCCCCCGCCGGCCTTGAGGCTCTGCGCCAGGGCCGGCGGCGGATCGAAGATCAGTAGTCGGTTCCCTGCCAGTAATTCGGAGTATCGACGGAAGAATAGCGATTGGGATCGGCTTTGATCAGCGCATCAGCTGTGGAGTTATCCACCGTTCCGTGGCCGACGGTGCCGTTGTTGTACATATTGTTATCCTCGACCACCGTCTGATCAAGGAGGTAGTTTTCGAAGCCCTGATTGTTGCGGGCTCTGCCGTCCTGTCCGTCGTTCGAGTTGGAGTAATGGGTTGTGTAGCTGTTTTGCCGCGCCCGCTCGGCGTTGTTCTGGATGTCGTGGGCGGCCTCGGCGGATTTCATCTGGGCGTCGGCTCGTGCGCCGATGGCTTTGATGGCGGCGATGCCGGGAGCGGCGATGGCGTTAACGACCTCCTGGTTCACCTGGAAACTGGCCATGATGGCCTGGGCAGTTGCGTGCTCTTGTACGGCCACGGACTTCGGCAGCAGGGCCATGTAGAGGTTCGCGCCCCAGAACCCGCCCTGCTTCAGATCTTCGCAGAAGACACCGAAAAATTCGTGGTCCTCCGCGTCGGCGCTACTGGTCGTTGTACCTTCCAGACGAACGCACGGATGACCGGGAATCTGGCTCGTGTTGCTGAACTGGAATGACGTGGGCGGTATATTTCCTTTTTTCTGCGTATCCTGAAAGAGCGTGACGAAGGCCTGGGGTACGTTGACGCCATAGGGAAGATACAAATTAGTGTCTGGCCGTCCACCCCCATATTGCCGCTCCATCTGGATGCCCTGGCGGACTTGCGGATTACGCGGATCCAAGGCATGGAAACAAAAGTTCAAAAGAAAGATCTCCTTGTGGGGTCCTGTGAAATTCATGGTGCCTCCACCGCCATCTATTTTCCATCCATCGGGAACGCCAACGCTGGCCGAGTTGTCGGGCAAGGTGACCATGTGCAACCGGGCAGGCCCGGATGTGGCTCCGCCGCCGCCCGAAGCTGGTTTACCGCTGGAATAGGAGGACGAAGCCGCCGCCTGACCGCCGGGATGCCATGCGCTGAATAGTTGCTGCATCATGGGATTGACGGTCTTGCCGAAGCGCGATGCATCGTCGGAGACCATGGCCGCATCCACTTGATGCGAACCGGAAGCGACCGAGAGCACCAGTCCCGCCACCTTCTTGTTGCCGCCCGGATGATTGGTCACGGTGAAAAAGACGCCGACGGTATTGGTTCCTTTGAACTGGAAGACCTTGCCAATTTGCGGCTTCTCGCCGCAGTTGTTGTGAACAATGCGCAGCACCTTGCTCATCGCCTCGGCCTGTGTGCCAGCCCCATCCACAGTGCCAAAGACGATCTTGCCGCCTTGCGGCGCGTTGAGGTGAGTCAGCGGAGTAGGCTGGGAAGGAGCTTGCGCCCCTGCCTTGCAGGCGCTGATGCAGACCATCGACAACGTAACCAATACCGAAAACCGCCTCAATCCACGCATGATGAAACTCAACCTTTCCGGGAGCAGAACCGCTCTCATTGAAGACTGCGCAAACCGCGAGAAAATGCCTCACGGCCAGAAGCGCGGAGAGGCTCTTCTCGGCCTCCGCGCCCCGCTCCGTTACAATGAAGAGAAGCGCCTGCCGCGCCGGGAGTGATCCCCCGGCCCGCCAGGCGTTCGGAGCATGATGTTCAACAAAAATTTGCCTGAAGCCCTGACCTTCGACGATGTTCTGCTGATTCCCGCCTACAGCGAAGTGGTGCCTGTGCAGGTGAGCACGCAGACCCAGTTAACCCGCGCCATTACGTTGAATACGCCGCTGCTTTCCTCGGCCATGGATACGGTGACCGAGTCGCGCATGGCCATCGCCATGGCGCAGCAAGGCGGCATCGGCATCGTTCACCGCAATCTCAGTGTTGCCGATCAGGCGGGCGAGATCGACAAGGTGAAGCGTTCGGAGAGCGGCATGATCGTGGACCCGGTGACCATCGAGCCGGATCAAATGATCGGCGACGCCCTCGAAGTGATGCGCCGCTACAAGATCTCCGGCGTGCCGGTGGTACGGGGCAAGCGGCTGGTAGGCATCCTGACCAACCGCGATCTGCGCTTCGAGACCCGCACCGACATTCCGGTCGGCGAGGTAATGACCAAAGAGAATTTGATTACCGTCCCGGTCGGAACCACGCTCGAAGAGGCCGAGCAGATTCTGCACGCGCATCGCGTGGAAAAGCTGCTGGTGGTGGACGATCAGTACAATCTTAAGGGGCTGATCACGGTCAAGGACATCCAGAAGAAGCTGAAGTACCCAAACGCCAGCAAGGATGAAAAGGGCCGCCTGCGGGTAGGCGGAGCAATCGGGGCGACGGGCGATTTTCTGGAGCGGGCGGCGGAGCTGGTGCGGGCGCGCGCGGATGTGCTGGCCATCGACTCGGCGCACGGCCACCAGACGCGCGTGCTGGAGGCGGTGCGCGCGGTCAAGAAGGCCTTTCCGAGCGTGGACCTGCTGGCCGGCAATGTGGCGACCTATGACGGCGCTCTGGCGTTGATTGACGCGGGCGCGGATGCGATCAAGGTGGGCATCGGGCCGGGTTCCATCTGTACTACGCGCATGGTGACCGGCGTGGGAATGCCGCAGATCACGGCTATCTCCGAGGCCGCGCGCGCCGCCCGCGAAAATGGAATTCCGGTCATCGCCGACGGCGGCATCAAGTACTCCGGCGAGCTGACCAAGGCCATCGCCGCCGGGGCCAGCTCCATCATGATCGGCTCGCTCTTTGCCGGGGTCGATGAAAGCCCCGGCGAGACGATTCTCTACCAGGGGCGGAGCTTCAAGAGCTATCGTGGCATGGGTTCGCTCTCCGCCATGAACCAGGGTTCCGGCGAGCGCTACTTCCAAAGCACAACCGACATCGAAAGCGGTGAATCCGGCGCGGAGAGTGTCGTCCAGCGCGAGCGCTCCAATGGTAACCGCCTGGCCAAGTTTGTCCCCGAAGGAATCGAGGGCCGCGTGCCCTACCGCGGACCGCTGGAGTCGATGGTCTTTCAGTTGGTGGGCGGGCTGCGCTCCGGGATGGGCTACCTGGGCTGCGCCACCATTCAGGAGTTGCAGGAGAAGGCACAATTTGTACGCATCAGCGGCGCCGGCCTGCGCGAGAGCCACGTACACGACGTGATCATTACACGAGAGGCGCCCAACTATCATGTCGAATAGCCAACGCGGCCTCAAATTCTGGATCAGCGCATGGCTCCCGGTGGTGATCGGAATCGGAATTATTGTCGTGGAATCCACGGAGCTTTTTGGATCCAACTATACCAACCATCCGCTGCGCCGGCTTTGGGAGGCGATTTTTGGGCCTGTCGGCAATTTGCAATGGAATCAGATTCACCATCTGATCCGCAAGTGCGGACACTTTTTCGGCTACGGATTCATCGGGGTGGCGTGGCTGCGCGCCTGGTGGATGACCCTGCCCCACTCCCACTTTCTGGAAGATGCCTTTTTAGCGCTGATGGGAACCGCTCTCGTGGCCAACCTGGACGAACTGCATCAGAGCTATCTGCCCAACCGCTCCGGTTCACCCTGGGATGCGCTGCTGGACTGCGCCGGGGCGATCGCCCTGCAACTGATTCTCTATACGTATCTGCGCCTCTTCCGGCCCCGGCGGCTGGCGCGGGACAGCTAGTTTCGTGACCGCTCTATATTGCAGCCACGGTACTAGTTTTGAATCGTCTCAGTCGAGGTGCTGGAGAGAGGAAAGGAGCGGGTGAAATAATAGGCCTTCAGTTGGAACGTATAAGTAACCGTCACCTGAACCTGGCATTCTCGAGTGCCTGGCGTGCATGCGTTGCCAGTCGCATCTATTGACATCCAGTTGGGGGGCGCCACGGTGATATTCGCAGTGGCGAGGCCGGGATGCGGCATATTCGTTATGTAAGTTATAACTGTGTTTGCCGTCGTATCATTGCAGGCAAGTTGGCCGACAGAGGTGCAGAGGCCTGTCCAATCCGTACCACGCACCATTTCATAACGCGACCCCATCTGGGCGGCTGTGGCGACAAAATTGCCAGCATATAAAACCTGGCAGAACCCAACGATGCCGAAGATCAACGTGAACAAAATTGCGGAAGCAAGGGCAAATTCCACCAATTCGACGGCGCCATCTTCGCCACAAACGAGGCTCTTCAATCTTCGCATTTTGATCCTCCAGCAGGCTTTCAACAATGAGTTTGTACAGGTCCCGCATAACAGCCGCGCATGATGGCCGTTCTGGACAAATTAAAAGAGCCTGGGATACCCGGCCAAGGCGCTATCGTACTATAGGTTGCCGTGGCTGTGACTTGGATCTTATAGACGTCAATCGCAGGCGACGCGCATACCGGAACAGCGACGCAGTTTACAGAGGCCGTACCGGTGCCATCGCTGCATTCACAACTCATTGTTGACACCGGTGTCTGAAACGTAACGTGCGAAATGGGTGGCGTGACCTGCTGGGCCGCCGTGGCGATAGATCCACTGGTGGGATTTTCTGCTCCGTACGCCGCGCCAGCATGAGCGATGTTCGTCAACGCAAGGCCCGCATAATAGTAACGGCCAAAGTCGACGGCTCCCATTACGAGCGGCGGAAGAACAAACGCTGTCACAAGGGCTAACTCAGCGAGGGCTGCGCCACGCTCGGACTTGCAAAGGACACGGATGCACGCTGGAAGTTTCATCGACTACTCCGCCAGTGATAAGTGTTTGGAACCGTTGGGATTGCCACCGCCGGAACAATCAAGGGAAATGGCTGAGTTCACCATAAGGTTATTCGCAAAGATCTGGCCATACGAGGCTGCGGAGCTTCCGCCATTCAGCGTAAGCGTGCCAGTGGGAAGATAAATTGCACCGTTAATATCCGAACTGGAGGATGAATCCAGGTTCAAACTGCCTGCGCTCCAAATCGCCATATTGGCGCAAGAGGCGCAACTGTTGTATTCAGTATGAGTAGTGTCCCCGGCGATCTGGGCAGTTGAAGGCGCGGTTATCTTCCAGGTTGCAGCACTATTGATGTTTGAATTTGCTCCACTCGGGAAATAAAGGGTTACGCCGCTGGTTCCATCAATCGTTACGTTAGAGTTAATGTTAAAACCACCGCCAAAGTAATAAAGTCCGGGCGATAAGGTCACGGTATAGGTTCCAGAGTTGAAATTGATGGTGTTCGGATAATAGCCCGGCGCCAACGTTGTATTGCCGCTGATGGTGCTAACGTTCGTGGTTGTAGTGCTCGGTTGGGAGGGCGCAGAAAGGGATGCGAAGGGATCCGCCTCCGTTGGAGAGTTTGTTGTGGGCAATGGATTATAAGTCGTACAGCTACCGCAATTTTTATTGTAGGTAGATCCGTGATAGGTAAAAGAACCCGTACCCAAGTTCACGGTGACGCCAGCGTTCGTACTCAAGCCCGAACTGTCGTTGTCGTTGATGCCGCACGCCCCGTTGGCATTGGTGATATTGGCACCCGCGTTAAGCGTCAGGTGGTTGGCATTGGCGCCGCCGTCGCCGCCAGCGGGGGGGACTGCATAGCCGGCTTCCGCCCGGGCTGTAAGCGTGACTGTATTGACCCAGAAGGCTTTCGCAAAGTAGGTTGGCACACTCATTGTAACAATAGCTTCCACGTATGTTGAATTGCCGTAATTCGGATCGTTGGTCGTGTTACTCAGCGCGGAGGGGGGGTTGTTATGCGCCGCCAGGGTTGCGCCCGCCGGTGGGTTGTCCTCCGCAAACGCTTTATTCATCGCGGTTACCATCGCGCCGCACTGAGGATTCCCGGAACCGCATGCGTCGATCTCCAGCGCTCCCGCCATGGCGGCGGAGTCGGCCAGCGTCTGCAACTGGCGCTGCGTGTAGTAGAGGTTGCCCGCATCGATAGCTAAAGCCATAATTGGCAGCAGAACAAATGCCAGACTCAACGCAGTCAGAGCGAGTACACCCCCTCGTTCGTCTCTCAGCTTTTTCATCGTTTCCACCTCACCCGATTGGCCTTGTCGCCATGGCTCCGCGCTCCAGCCCCTCGCCCGGAGATCGAACAGGCCATCCGCATCATCCATCCGGCCTACATTCTACCATAGACAGAAAATATTGGACACAACAATAAGAGTAACAAAATAGTAGTCGCATGAGAGGTTCCCAAGGTAATCCTGGGGAAATCGCCCTCATCTTCGGCGCAGACAAGCGCGGGCGCATCCCGGCTGAGGGATGCGCCCGTGCCTGTCTGCCTTGGGAAGAATGGAGCATCAGAAGAAACCGCGCTCGTTTTTAGAGCGTATGAATTGGTAATTCGTCATGAGCAGGCGCGGACGGGGACGTCCGCGCTACAGCCGGCCAGGAGGCCGGCGCTACAATTTGGCGATTACCAATTCATACGGTCACGGTGCTAGGCGGCTTCTTCCTTGACTTCTTCCACTTCCTGCTGCTTGGCCTCTTCCATCTGCTTTTCGAGGTCGGCGCGCTTTTTGGCCTTGATCTCGTCGCGCTTCTGGCGCTTGGCGTCGAGCTGCTTTTCCGCGCCGAGAAGCTCGATGAAGGCCTTTTCGCCCCCATCGCCCTTGCGGAAACCGGTGCGCACAATGCGCAGATAGCCGCCTTGGCGGTCGGTGTAGCGCGGAGCCACGGTGTCAAAGAGCCGCTCAACGGACTGATCGGTCATGAGAAAGCTGAGGGCTTGGCGGCGCGAGTGCAAATCGCCGTTCTTGCCCAGGGTGATCATCTTTTCCACCAGCGGACGGACGGCCTTGGCCTTGGTCACGGTGGTCTCGACGCGGTCTTCGAGGATGACGGAAGTAGTCAGGTTGCGCAACAGCGCGCGACGGTGGCTGGTGTTGCGTCCGAGCTTGAATCCTGCATTGCGATGGCGCATGATGAAACTCTCTTTCGAATCAGTGGTCAGTGATCAGTGATCAGTGGTCAGTGATCAGAAAGAACCGGATCAGCCTTTTTACTGACCACTGTCCACTGATCACTGACCACTGTCTTAAAAGTTCTCGGTCTCGGTGGGCAGTTGCAGGTCCACGGAGTCCAGCGGTTCGTCCTCGTCGTCGTAGTGGCTGTAGTTGGCGGCCAGGGCGGCGGCGGGTGAAATGCTGGTGGGTCCGGGGACGGCGTTGCCCTGCTCGTCGATCTTCATGCCCAGCGAAAGGCCCATCTGGGCGAGGATTTCCTTGATCTCGTTCAGGCTCTTGCGGCCAAAGTTCTTGGTCTTGAGCATCTCCGCTTCAGTCTTCTGCACAAGCTCGCCGATGGACTGGATATTGGCGTTCTTCAGGCAGTTGTAGCTGCGGACCGACAGCTCCAGCTCTTCGACGGAGCGGTTGAGGTGATCGTTGCGCAGCATGGAGCGGTTTTCGTCGCTGCGGCCATCCGTATCAATCTCTTCCTCGAAGTTGATGAAGATGTTCATGTGGTCCTTGAGCAGCTTGGCGGCCAGGCCGACGGCGTCGGCGGGCAGCACGGCCCCGTTGGTCCACACTTCCAGGCCCAGCTTGTCGTAATCGGTGATCTGGCCCAGGCGGGCGGCCTCGACGACATAGTTGACGCGGCGCACCGGCGAGTGGACCGAATCCACCGGAATGAAGCCAATGCCCAAGTCGGCGTCGAAATTCTTGTCGGCGGAGATATAGCCGCGGCCTCTCTTGAGGCGCATCTCCATGTCCAGCTTGCCGCCCTCGGAAAGGGTTGCGATATAGATGTTCTTGTCCAGGATTTCGACGTCGCCGTCGGCTTCAATCATGCCGGAGGTGACAATGCCGGGCGTGTCCGCGCGCAGATACAGCGCCTTGGGGCCTTCGCCGGCGAGCTTGAAGGGAACCTGCTTGAGGTTCAGGATGATGTCGGTGGCGTCTTCGACCACGCCGCTGATGGACTGGAACTCGTGCAGCACGCCTTCGATGCGGATGGCGGTGACGGCGGCGCCTTCGATGGAACTGAGAAGGGTGCGGCGCAGGGCGTTGCCGATGGTGGTGCCGAAGCCGCGCTCAAAGGGCTGGGCGCTGAACTTGCCGAATGTGTTGGTGAGCGTCTCGGCATCGACCGCCAAACGCTTGGGTTTTTGAAATCCTCTCCAAAGCATATCTGTCTCTCTTTTCCCGCGCGGCAAGCACGTCGCGATGCATTTTGCGGCGGCCGCGCAAGTTCTCCTTCGTGTTGAGTTGTCAGTGGTCAGTTGTCAGTGGTCAGTTAAGAACCTCGTGCGAGGAAAACTGATCACTGATCACTGACCACTGTTCACTGTTACTTCGAGTACAATTCGACGATCAACTGCTCATTGATGGGCAGGTTCACGTCCTGACGCTTGGGCAGATGCAGGATGCGGCCAGAGAGGTTCTCGAAGTTGGCCTCCAGCCATACCGGCACCGGGTTCTGGGCGGCGTACTGCGCGCCTTGCTCAATGATGACCAGCTTCTTGGCGGCGTCGCGGACCTTGATCTCGTCGCCCACATTCACCTGGTAAGAAGGAATGTTGACCTTGCGACCGTTGACTTCCACGTGGCCATGGCGAACAACCTGGCGAGCCTGGCGGCGGCTGAGAGCAAAGCCGAGCCGGAAGGCGACGTTGTCCAGGCGGCGCTCCAGTTGCTGGATCAACAGTTCGCCGGTGACGCCGGAAGCCTGGTTGGCCTTCTCGTAGTAGGCGCGGAACTGGCTCTCCAGCGTGAAGTACATACGCTTGGCCTTCTGCTTCTCATGCAGTTGCAGGCCGTAGCCCACGATCTTGGCCTTGCGGTCCTTGCCGTGCTGTCCGGGGGGAAAGTTGCGCTTCTCGAGCGGGCAACGGTCAGAGGCGC
>Ga0224559_1001545_pt1 | contig 12518 bp, 10 predicted proteins | sample 714S33034metaG_FD_180676 | JGI IMG/M metagenome (GOLD analysis project Ga0224559, IMG submission 180676) | Peat soil microbial communities from Stordalen Mire, Sweden - 717 S3 30-34 | ecosystem: Environmental > Terrestrial > Soil > Wetlands > Peat | place: Sweden: Norrbotten County, Stordalen... | reverse complement strand
ATCCTTTTCATCGACTACAAGTGCAACGAATTCGGGCCTGATAAAACCAAAATATTGCTTGGTAAAAAGCTCGATCTGTTTTTCTCCGATAGGAGCATAACCGTAAAGGTCCGAAAATGCTTCATTCAGCATCCGGAACATTTTCCCGACATAGGGAAGGAGTTCTTTGGCTTTTTTTGCCTGGACAGTTCTTAAATGATACTTTTGCTCTGCAATCGCAGCCGAACGGGAAACTTTATCAGGGATTATTTCTGGGACATCCATTTCAAAATGAATCCAGTCTACTCCTTTCTCAAATCCCATTTTAATCATATGCTCAGGATAATAAGCATAATTATAGATGGCTGATAAACTGGAGAGCTCTTCAAATCCTTCAACCAGCATTCCTTCCGGGTCCATATCAGTAAAACCCAATGGGCCCTGGATATTCGTCATTCCTTTCCTCCTGCCCCATTCAATTACAGTATCAATGAGCCTAGAAGAAACCTCCGAATCATCAATAAAATCAATCCATCCAAACCGCACAAAATGCTCGTTCCACTTTTGATTGGCCTTGTTATTAATAATACCGGCCACTCTGCCGACAATTTGATTTCCTCTGTATGCAAGCCAATACTCAGCCTCGCAATATTCGAATGCCGGATTTTTTTCTTTGCTAAGCGTGTTTATTTCATCAAATATCAATGGAGGACACCAGTACGGATTTCCATGATATAAATCAAGTTGAAAACGGATAAACTTTTTCAATTCCCTTGTGGATGTAACTTTTTTAACTTCAATATCCATTATAGCCAGTGTTGAGTTTTGTACCAGTCGATTGTTTCTTTAATCCCACGTTCAAGGTCATATTCAGCGATAAATCCAAAGTCATCTTGCAGAGGCTCCGTTTCGCATCGCCAGTTTGTGCTGCTTAAAACATTATATTTATCCTTATTCAGTGTAGGGACGGCGCCCCAAATTCCATAAAACTTTTCGAGACCTGATGCAACTTGTTTTACTATTCGAGAAGGCACTCTTATTCTAATTGTTTTTTTATTAAGTACTTTTTTAGTGATTCTTGCAAAAGTCTCGGTATCATATTCTTTTCCATCGGAGACAAAATATGCTTTTCTTACAATAGAAAATTTCAGGGAATCAAAAATCAGCCTCACCAAATCCTTCACATATATAAATGTGAGGATTTGCTTTTTGTTCCCTATATATGTTTCCAGACCCCGGTTCATCGTTTTAAAGAAAACATAATAGTCTTTTTCACGCGGTCCATAAACTCCTGTTGGCCGGAAGATAACCCAAGGGAAAGTTGTAAGTGATTGTATGTATTTCTCAGATTCCAATTTACTCTTGCCATAGAGCTCAATAGGATGAGGAGTATCGGAAAGCTTGACTGGATTGAGTGTTTCAGGTTCACCCGGACCAAATGCAGCCAGGCTGCTCATATAGATGAACTTCTCAGGAATCATATCCGTCTGGATCATTGCCTGAATAAAATTCTGTGTATTGATAAAATTAACCCTGAAATAATCTTCTTTTCTGGCAGCTTTTGTGATCCCCGCATTATGAATAATATATTGGAACCGGAGATCTTTTGATTTACAACTTTCTAAGGTCTTTTTAATACTCTCAACAGATGAAAAATCTATTTCCAGAAGGTTTATACGGGGATCTTTCAGGTACTCTATTGAACTGGTCTTCCGGACACTTGCATATACCGTGTAATCACTTTTCAAACCCTCTTCAACAAGGAAACTTCCAATAAAACCACTAGCCCCTGTTATAAGTACATTCGGCATTTTTGTAAAATTTCCAATTGGCTCCCATAATATTTTAATTGACACTAATCTCCTGGGTTAAAATTTCTTGACCCAGCAACGGCGGGAAAGATGCTGGCGACCATTAAAATTTTTCCAGATCGTAAGCGCTTTGGCGTTGTCTTCCAGTTGCGGCATTGTTATTGCTTTGGTAATATGATGACGGATATAAGCCTTATGCATTTCATTGTAATACAAAGCATTTATTCCTTTACCATGAAAATCAGGTCTTACACCATTCAGATACATATCGATTACATCATTCTTTTTCAGGGCACGAAGTATATATATGAATCCAAAGGGAAATAATCGCCCATTGCATCTTTGAAGTGCTTTTGTAAGTGACGGCATTGAAACGCCAAAACCTACGAGATCATCTTTTTCATCCACGACAAAAGAAACAAACTCAGGGCGTATAAATCCAAAATATGTTTTCACATACATATCCATTTGCTTCTGGGAAAGCGAAGTAAAACCGTAAAGCTGATCAAAGGCCTGGTTCAGAAGAACAAACATCTTCCTGCCATAAGGGAGAAGATTTTTAGCTTTTTTTTCCTTGATAACATGGAGCTTATATTTCTCCATAACCAGTTTGGACATTCTTTCCACTTTATCTGGTATCTCTTGTGGTACCTTAAATTCATATTGAATCCAATCAGCTGCTTTTTCAAATCCAAGAGAAACCATATGCTCGGGATAATAAGCATAATTATAAATACACGCCAGTGTCGACATTTCATCAAACCCCTTGATTAGCATGCCTTCATTATCCATATCTGAAAACCCCAATGGACCATGAATACCCGTCATCCCCTTTTCTTTGCCCCATTCGATGACACTATCTATTAGTTTAGCAGATACTTCCCGGTCATCTATAAAATCGATCCATCCGAAGCGAACCAACTTTTCATTCCACCTCTCATTCGCTTTATGGTTTATGATCCCTGCAATCCTTCCAACAAGGACTTTCCCACGATAAGCCAGGAAATATTCTGCTTCACAAAAATCGAAAGCGGGATTTTTGGTCCTGGATAAGGTATTCTTTTCATCCAGATGCATTGGCGGACACCAATATTTATTACCCTTATACAAGGTATAAGGAAAGCCAATGAATTTCCTCAGATCGTGTTTTGTAACGACCTTTTTAATTGAGATATCCATATCAAGGCGGAATTGATCAATGAATAATTCCAAGTTTTTTCCCAAGCTTATCAAATTTCTCCAGTGCAATGTCAACCTGGTCTTTAGTATGCGTAGCCATAAGGGAAAAACGAATGAGTGTAGAATCTTTACTAACTGCCGGGGATACGACCGGATTGACAAAGACCCCTTCATCGAGTAGCATTCGAGTTAATTTAAGGGTTTTCAGATTGTCTCGGATATATAATGGGATGATAGGTGTTTCACTTTTACCAATATCAAAGCCCATTCTTTTAAAGTTGTCGAGGGCATAGTGCGTCAATTCCCAAAGTCTGTCTATCCTTTCAGGCTCATTTTTAATGATCTCCAATGCAGCAAGTACCGCCGCTGCTGAGGCTGGGGTTATACTTGCACTGAAGATAAGCGTCCGGGAATGATGCTTTATGTAATTTATTGTGTCATAATCACTTGCAATAAATCCTCCTAGTGAAGCCAATGATTTGCTGAAGGTCCCCATGATCAGGTCTACTTTTTTTGTCAAACCGAAATGGGAGGCAGTTCCCGAACCCTGTTCACCAATAACGCCGATGGCATGTGCATCATCCACCATCACTGTAGCTTCATATTTCTCTGCCAATTCCACGATTCCGGGCAAATTGGCGATATCACCCTCCATGCTGTAAATTCCGTCAATCACAATGAGTTTTATCCTCCCGGGTTCACATTTCTTTAATAACCTTTCGAGGGAAGCCATATCGTTGTGACGGAATTTCAGAACCTTAGCAAAGGATAAACGGGTCGCTTCAATGATTGATGCGTGATCAAGTTCGTCAATGAGTATATAATCATTTCTGCTTGTGACGGTTGGAATTACCCCAAGGTTAACCTGAAATCCTGTACTGAAAACCAGTGCGGCATCTTTATGTACAAACTCGGCAAGTTTTGATTCCAACTCGATATGAATATCGAGAGTTCCATTAAGAAACCTTGAGCCTGCACACCCACTGCCATATTTTTCAATGGCCTTAATAGATGCTTCTTTGATTTTAGGGTGATTCGTAAGCCCCAAATAACTATTGGAGCCAAACATCAGCACTTTTTTCCCTTTCATCATCACAGTTGTATCCTGATCGGATTCGATGACCCTGAAGAAAGGATAAAGGCCCATTTTTGCTACCTTCTGTGGCTCTGTATAATGCGATGTTTTGCGTTGTAAAATCCTCATAATTTATTCTTTTGGGGCTGATACTGAATTCAAAGATAATAAGAAATTGAAATTATGTTTCAATTTGTCTTTCTGAAAATGCTCTTCCGGCTTTTAATGCCTGAAGGTTTTTATTGATTACATCGTCACCTTTACTTCTGAATATAATACGGATTGCTGCTTCCAACTTTTCGTATTGCATCTGGAGAAATGGAGAAGCTGCACCAAGTATTACGATATTAGCTGCTTTGGCTGTTCCAACTTCTTTAGCAATCTCATCGGCATCAAGAGCAACATAATGAGGTAATTTCCGGATTTCATCCATTATTTTTTCGATTTCAGGATATTCCGGAATGTTTATAAACGGTTTGGTATTGGTGATCACCCATCCGTCTGGCGCTAAATAAGGTAAATATCGTAAAGCCTCCAGAGGTTCTACAGATATGATCAGGTCGGCTTTCCCGGCCGGGATAAGATCAGAAGCAATATCTTTATCTGAAATCCTCAGGTTCGATTGTACATCCCCTCCTCGTTGACTCATTCCATGGACTTCGGACTGTTTTAGAAAAAGGCCCTGTTCAAGGGCGGCAGTTCCAATTATAGCTGCTATTGAAATAATTCCCTGACCACCAACACCTGCAAGTATAATATCTCTTTTCATTTCAGTAATCTAGATTCTAAACCTTTTGATCGGTTGCCATTGTCTTTTTGAACTTTTCCCTTACCCTTTTATCAACAGCAACAATGCATTCTCTCCTTGGAATAATAACCGAAACCCCCGGATAGGCAAGTTCTTCAGTAATGATCTTTACATTTTCTTCATGAAACTTTTTGAGCGGGCGAATGACATGAATATGACCATCTTCCACCCCAAGTCCTTTGCATATTGCTTCAATTTTCCCGAATGCAGGTGAATCCTGACCACCGGTCATTGCGGTTGTACCATTATCCAGAATAAAAATTGTGATCTGAGATTTATCATTCACAGCATCAAGTAATCCTGTCATACCCGAGTGGGTAAATGTAGAATCACCAATCACTGCAATGGAAGGAACCAACCCTGCATCTGCAGCGCCTTTCGCCATGGTTATAGAAGCGCCCATATCCACACATGAGTTAATTGCTTCATAAGGTGCCAGCGCGCCGAGTGTATAGCAACCAATATCTGAAAAAACATGTCCCTTAGGCAATCCTTCAAGTACTTCATTCAGTGCTTTAAAAGAATCAATATGAGGACAGCCGGAACATAAAGAAGGTGGACGATTCACCACGAGATCGGGTATGGGCAAGCCATAAGTGTCTTTCTTCCCAAGAGAAACTGCAACAATGTTCGGGTTTAACTCACCATCCCTCGGAACAGTTCCATCCAGTCTTCCTTTTATCTTCAGCCCCTTGCCAAGTATTCCTTTAAGTAATTCTTCTACGAGGGGATAGCCATCTTCAAGGACAAGTATTTCTTCACATTCATTATAAAGACGTTCTAACATCTTTTTGGGCAATGGATATTGACCGATCTTCAGGACAGGATAAGGAACAACACGCTCAGGATAATTTTCCAATAAATAATTAAAAGCAATCCCACATACGATAATGCCAAGGGATTTATCAGGACCATCAATATATTTATTAAAGGAAGAATTCTCTGAAGCCTGTTCAAAAAGGTCCTGAGCTTTTAAAAGGGCACGGTATCTTTTTCTGGCAATAGCCGGTAAAAGCACAAATTGTCTCAGGTCTTCCGGGAGCTTTACTTCATTCTTGTTCCTGGATTCTATTCTTTTTATACCTGCACGTGAATGTGCCAGACGAGTTGTAATCCTTAACATGACGGGCACTCTATGACGTTCTGAAAGATCAAATCCATAGTGAACCATATCATAGGCTTCCTGCTGGTTATCAGGCTCGAGAATAGGAATCATTGCGAATTTTCCAAGAAACCTTGAATCCTGTTCATTTTGTGATGAATGCATTGAAGGATCATCAGCAGCAACAATAATTAACCCTCCGTTAGTTCCTGTGATTGCAGAGTTAATAAAGGGATCAGCTGCGACATTCAATCCGACATGTTTCATACATACCATTGAGCGTTTGCCCGCATAGGACATACCAAGTGCAGATTCCATGGCAGTTTTTTCATTTGCTGACCATGTGCAATGAATTTTTTCCAGTTTCGCTTGTTTAGAATGCTGGACAAATTCGGTTATTTCAGTTGAAGGTGTGCCCGGGTAAGCATAGATACCAGAAATTCCAGCATCGAGAGCACCCTGGGCGATAGCTTCATCCCCTAAAAGTAGGAGTTTTTGCATAATGAGATTAGATAATTTATTATGGACAAAAGTAAAAAGAATTTCCGAATAACCTATAGAGCAAGTTAAACCAAGATGCTCACAAGCATCATTAATAATTTGTTTTTTTACTCAAAATATCTACTTTTGTTGTTTCATCATAATTTACTTCCACTCTATTTCTTATGAAGTCCAAGTCATTCACTCTCCTCTACCTATTTATTTTAATATTCATTTGCCTTAAGCCATTGAATATTCAGGCACAAACGGGGATTGTTCGCGGTTTTGTATATGAGGCCGAAAGCGGGGAACCGGTTATTTTTACCAATGTTTATCTTTATAAGACATCTTTAGGAGCCGCTACAGATGTAAATGGTTATTTCTCCGTTATGAAGATCCCAGTCGGAACTTATACTCTTATGGTGTCTTATATGGGGTTTGATACCTTGCAGATCCCAATCACCATCAAAAGCAATGATCTTATCACAAAGAAACTTTATTTGAAAAAATCGACTTATACATTGGGAGAGATTAGTATTTCTGCAGCAAAGGAGAATAAGAAAGTCGAAATCCAGACTTCAGTAATTAAAATAACGCCGAAAGAGATTGGTACGATACCTGCTATCGGCGGACAGCCAGACCTGGCACAATATCTGCAGGTGCTTCCCGGGGTAATTTTCTCCGGAGACCAGGGAGGTCAACTATACATACGTGGTGGCCCCCCAATTCAGAACAAGGTACTCTTGGACGGAATGGAACTTTTCCAGGCATTTCATTCAATCGGACTTTTTTCCGTGTTTGATGTTGATATTCTAAAAAACGTTGACGTAATGACTGGTGGTTTTGGAGCAGAATATGGAGGAAGACTTTCTTCCATTATGGATATCACCACACGCGATGGAAATAAAAACCGGATTTCCGGTAAGATTGATGCGAGCACTTTCGGTGCTAAAGTTTTATTGGAAGGACCTATCGCCAAGGCAAAGAAGGATGATGGAGCTGGTGCTTCCTTTATCCTATCAGTAAAGAATTCTTATCTGAAAGAGAGTTCGAAAATATTCTATGACTATATCAATTCGAATGGATTGCCTTATAATTACCTGGATATTTATGGAAAGATATCAATTGATGCAGCCAATGGAAGTAAGATAAACTTCTATGGCTTTAATTTTAATGATAACGTTCAATACCAGATCTTACAAAATTATAAGTGGAACTCATATGGTGGGGGTACCAACTTTATTATTATTCCTGGTGCCTCTCCTGTCCTGCTTGAAGGTAATTTTGCCTATTCCCAATATCAGGTCACACTTCAACAACAAAACACTTCCCCCAGTTCAAGTTCCATCTCAGGATTCTCCGGAGGATTTCATTTTACCTATTTTTTCGGGAAGAATGCGCTTAAATACGGAATAGATCTTAGCGGATACAAAACCAACCTGACTTTTTACAATACTGTGAACCGAGCCATTACGTTGGATCAGAGCACTACCGATCCATCTCTTTATGTATTGTACAAATGGCTGGTTGGAAAATTTATTTTTGAACCCGGGTTCCGTCTGCAATATTATGCCACACTGGGTTCAGCTTCTCCTGAACCGCGTTTATCTATTAAATACAATGTCAGCGACCGGTTCAGGTTGAAGATGGCCGGGGGTTTGTACTCTCAAAATCTGGTTAGTACGACTTATACCCAGGATGTCGTTAACCTGTTTTATGGTTTTATTGCCGAACCCAGTAACCTTCCAACTGAATTTAATGGCCACAAAGTAAACAGTAAATATCAGAAATGCGATCAGGTCGTACTTGGTTTCGAAGCTGACCTTGCCAAGAATCTGGATTTGAATGTTGAAGGTTATTACAAATATTATCCCCAGCTTACGACAATGAACAGGGATAAGCTTTACGATGACACACCACAGAATTCTGCCATACCCGATTACGAGAAAAAAGATTTTGTGATCGAAACAGGAGATGCTGAAGGTGTTGATGTTTCACTTCGCTATGATTACAAACGGCTTCATTTCTGGGGTGTTTATTCTCTCTGTTTTATTCATATGTTCGATGGAAGGACCTGGTATGTACCTGTTTATGATCGTGAACACAATGTTAATCTGACGCTTTCATATCAATTTGGGAAGCACCTTGGATGGGAAGCTGATGTACGATGGAATTACGGTTCAGGATTTCCTTTTACTCAGACTTCCGGATTCTATGAACAAATTAATTTCAACAATATCGGAACAAGCATAATTAACCAAAATGGAACCTTAGGAACCATATACGGAGATTATAATAAAGGCCAGTTACCTTATTACAGCAGACTGGATCTTAACTTAAAAAAGAAGTTTGACCTGGGCCGTTATACTAAAGCAGAAATCAATGTCAGCGTAACCAATGCATTAAACCAGGAGAACATCTTTTATTTTGATCGTGTTACTTATAGTCGTGTCAATCAATTACCTCTGATGCCCAGCATCGGAGTCAGCTTTACATTCTGACCTCCGTTAAACTATGGACCCTTTTCGAATCATGTTGTCATGCATTGATCTGACGACACTTGAAGGGACAGATAATTCGAGAAGGATTGTTGAACTTTGTCATAAAGCCCTTTTATATAGTGAATCTGGACTTCCATCACCTGCTGCAGTATGTGTTTATCCTCCATTTGTCAGACTCGCAAAGGAGCAATTGAAAGGTACCGGGATCATGATTGCAAGTGTAGCTGGTTCATTCCCCAGCGGACAAGCACCATTAGCTGTCAAACTTGAGGAGGTAGCCTATGTTGTTAACGAAGGAGCTGATGAGATTGATGTTGTAATTTCAAGAGGTCGGCTCATTGAAGGGGATGAAAATTATGTATTCGATGAAATCTCAGCTATCCGGGAACTTTGTAAACAGAACTTATTGAAAGTAATTATTGAAACCAGCGACCTTAGGAGTAACATCTTAATTCGTAAGGCCTGTGAAATAGCAATAAAGGCAGGTGCTGATTTTATTAAAACATCAACTGGAAAGGTTCAGCCGGGAGTTACGTTAGAAGCCACAGAAACAATTGTAAAAGTAATTGATGAATTTCATCGTAATACAGGAAGAAAAACCGGGATCAAAATTGCGGGTGGAATTTCAGAACCAAATCAGGCCTTGCAATATTTTCTTCTAATTGACAGGGTTCTTGGTGAGGAATGGTCTGATAAAAGACTCTTTAGAATAGGTTCAAGTCACTTGGCTGACAGCCTTGCACAGATATTGTCCGCGTCTTCTAAGCATTGATTTAAAAATCTTTAGTACTTTTGCGCGCTTATCCATACTAATTGATGAATTTGATAAAGACCGACCTCTCATTAATCAAAAGCCAGGATGTTCGAAAAAGATTGCTTTTAGACATTGTTGCTCTAATTGTAGTCTTTTGTGTCCCCAAAATCGGTCAATATACACATTTACCATTTTGGATGATTGAACCTATGCGTTTGATGGTTGTTTTATCAATTGCCCATGCCACCAAAGCAAATTCTTATATCCTGGCCTTAGCTCTACCTATTTTCTCATGGGCAGTTTCAGGGCATCCTGAATTTATAAAGATGTTGGTAATGACAGGTGAACTAGCGGCGAATGTTTTCTTTTTTTATTTTCTCATTAAAGAAATTAAATCGATCTTTCAATCGATGATTATTTCAATTGCTTTGAGTAAGGTTCTGTGCTACGTTTGTTATCTTGTCTTTTTCTCACAGGTTTTTATTCAGGAAGAAACTGAACCTTCCTATCTGATTGCCCAGGTAATTTCTACACTGGTTTTCAGTTTTTATGTTTATTGGGTTTCCCGGAAGAAGTATCAATAAGCTTGGGGACATGTGGCTGTTCAGGTTCAGTAGATTGATCAGCTAAATTTTTCACTACATCCTGATACATTTTACTAAAATTCCGAACATCCATTTTATAGTAATCCAGGTTACCCTTTAGCCGTTGACCGGACATATGGTATTTACTGTAAAGCCAATGGTAATAATCCTTAGAAAGCTCGGAAATATTTACTACTTTGCTCCGCTGAAACACAATTGTGGCTTCAATTAGATGAATGTCAGCAAGTATATGGATCATTTCATCACGTGTAAAGACTGAATCTGCTGACAAATGTGGTGAGAGCAGTTCAGTTTTCGGACCTCTGCAAGAATTCGCCAAACAGAAAAAACAGAAAATGATTACAATCCGGGTAGAAGACATTATTTTCCTTTTTCCTGGTATTCTTTATTTAATTCTTTTACCACATCGCCTGTGATATCAAGTGTTTCAGTAGCGAGAAGGATCTGACCTGAATTTGCATAACCAAGGATGTAATCGAAATTATAGGACCGGTTATACCTTTTAAGAAAATTTGTAACAGTATCCAATAAGGTCAGATGCATGGCTTGTTCCTGTTCGGCGACCTGTTGGGTATATTTTTCTTTCTTATCAGCCAAGGCTTGCTGTTTTTGCATTAAGGCATCATACATGACCTTTGCTTTATCTTCCGGAATTGCGTTGGCCGCAGCTTTTTTCTGGAAATCGGTGGCTTCCTTTTCGAAGGCAACCTGCTCAGATAAAATCTCTGATTGAAGCTTTTTGCCGGTTGTCTCTAAGTCAATCTTAAGTTTTTTCACAAATAGGTACTGGTTGTTAAGCGAATCGATGTTGATAAATACCACTTTTACCGGTTTGCCTGATGTATTTTGCAAAGCTAATTGTGTTGGATGATCGTTGGATTTCTTTGATAAAAAAAATAGAATGAAAAGGACGATCAATCCAATAAAAAGTATCAATTCGATAAAGAGGTGAACCTTGTGGACGTTTCCTTTTCCTTTTTTTGGAAGTTCTTGTTCGCCTTGGGCAGAATTCTGTTCGTTTGCCTGAGAATCCTCAGGTTTGGTGTTGTATTCTTCTTGCATAATCTGGATGGTTTTTAGTTTCCTAACTCGGACATGAATTTTATCCGCATCAGCCGGATTTCTTCTTCTGTATATTCATCTTCGCCAAGTGTGGTCAAGGCTTCTTCAACAGAATCTGATTCGGCTTCACGGAAATAATTGAATATCTCCTCCTGATGGTAGGGATCTACATATTCATCTATATAATAATTGAGGTCTATCTTTGTCCCTGAAGATACAATGCTTTCGATCTCAGTGAGCAATTCATCAAGGCTGAGATTCTTTGCATATGCAATATCCTCCAGTACCAGTTTACGATCTATATTTTGTATGATATAAACCTTAAGCCCTGATTTATTAACCACTGATTTGACGACCATATCCATCGGACGGATGATCTCATTTTCTTCCACATATTCTTTTATGAGATCGAGAAATGGGGCTCCGTATTTCAATGCTTTTCCTGAACCAACCCCAGTGATTTGTTTAAGTTCTTCAACAGTAACCGGGTATTGGATAGCCATATCTTCCAGCGACGGATCCTGGAAGATCACGAATGGTGGAAGTTTTTCTTTCCGGGAGATTTCCTTGCGCAGGTCTTTCAGCAAGGCAAATAAAGTTTTATCGGCCGTACTAGTCTTTGAGCCCATCGCTGCAAAAAATTCATCTTCCTCGATATTTTCATAATCATGATCATCGACGAGCATGATTGAGAAAGGCTTTTTGAGGAATTGTGTACCTTCAGGGCTTATCTTTAACAGGCCATAATTATCAATATCTTTTAAAAGTAATCGTTCGATTAAGGTCTGCCTGACTACTGCATTCCAGAATTTTTCATCTTTTTCCGAACCGGCGGCAAAAACACGAAGTTTGTTATGCTTATAAGATTTAATATGGGCAGTGTTTTTGCCCATGATAATATTGATAATGTGTTTCTGTTTGAACTGCTGTTTCACAGCCAGTACGGTTTCCAAGACGATGGTGACGTACTGTTTCCCTTCAAACCTTTTTTTCGGATGCAGACAATTATCACAATTCTGGCAATTATCCTCTTTGGATATCTCACCGAAATAATGAAGTAACTGCTTGCGCCGGCAGACTGAAGATTCTGCATAGGCAACAGTTTCAAGAAGCAACTGCTTTGCAATTTCCTGTTCGGCAACAGGCTTTCCTTTCATAAACT
>Ga0224559_1001544_pt1 | contig 12523 bp, 7 predicted proteins | sample 714S33034metaG_FD_180676 | JGI IMG/M metagenome (GOLD analysis project Ga0224559, IMG submission 180676) | Peat soil microbial communities from Stordalen Mire, Sweden - 717 S3 30-34 | ecosystem: Environmental > Terrestrial > Soil > Wetlands > Peat | place: Sweden: Norrbotten County, Stordalen... | reverse complement strand
TCGTAAGATCGCTGGCAGTCGATATGTCGGCCATCCTAAGGGCATATTTCCCGACGGGCGTGTGGAGAATGCCGAGCGCGAAAGAGACCTTCAAAGTCGGGTTATTGGCGTTTGCCGACGCCCCTGCCCCTGGCGTTCCCGGGTCGTTGGTCGCTGAGCCCCCCATCCACACACCGTCCTCGAAGTCCCCCCCAAACCATGGGCCGCTGCCGGCGCCCTTCCCCCAGAAGCCGGTTCCGAAGAACACGGTGTTCATGGTCACGTATTTGTTGGGGTCGGGCGAGACAGAGCCGAAGTCCCAGCAGCATGCTCCCCCAAAGTGGGTGCCGTCTACAAGCTCGTAGATGCCCTGGTCCTTGTTGCCGATGGGCACGCCCTTGGCCGTAACGCTCAACGTAGTCCGATACCCCGCATTCACCTGTATATACAGCGCGTAGACTTGGTGACCGCCGGCCGTTATCGAGAGTTTGTTCGCGACTGCCTCGTAATCGGCGTCTCCTGACCGCGCTCCGTTGCCGCTTGGGCCCGCGGATCCCCTTGTGAGATCGTTCCCGTTCCCGGACTGGTCATACAACTTCGAGACCGTGCAGGTGGTGCCGCTGCAGAACGTGTCCTGGGAGGCCGCGTCAGCGTAGCCATCCGCAAGCATCCCGATGTCCTTGGTCGTGCCGCCCGTGCCGGTGTTCGTGGCCGAGCTCCCGCTCCTGACCTGGTAGAGCGGCCCGGTGTACTTGCTCGAAAGCGTGCGAACCATGCTATACGCGGCACCACACGGCATGCTGGCAGCCGCGTAGATATCGCATGGCCCGGTGGAGGGAAAACCCGTGGAGCCGCCCGCGGCCGGAGAACCGCCGCTCGCGGTGATGCCTCCGGATCCAGTCGTACCACCGCCCCCGGACTTGCCGCCCGACGCAGAGGCGCCGCCCGAGCCGCTGGCACCGCCGCTGGCGCCGGCCCCGCCCTTCCCGGTCGTTCCTCCGCCTCCAGGTGCACCGCCGCTGCCGGTTGCGCTTCCACTCTGCAGCACGATCATGCCCGTCAGGGTCGCGCCGGTGCTCTGCGGGGTCATGGTGAGCTTGTTGCCCGACACGCAGTACGAGTACATCGAATTGTCTTGGGCAATCGTGATCGCATTGGCTGCGGTTGTGTAGTTGCCGTCCGTGTTGGGACTGGCAGTTGGCAACCCTATCGTGCCCGCCTGGTTGAAGGTGCCCGAGCACGTGCAACCTCCGTCCGCCGAGTCCGTGCAACTTGCCGTGTCGAAGTATCCACCACTTCCCATGACCCTCCCAATTGCGTCGCAGGTCACCGGGGCCTTCGAGAGGATCTTGCAGTCGGAAGAAAGCGTGAGCTGCTCGGTGCCGGTCGTGGTCGTGCCGTCCGTGAACGTCCCGTCGGAATTGGCGGTCCAGGTTCCTGTCACCTGGAGAGTCCCCGTAACCTGCCCGGTCGGGCAAGACAAGGCGAACAGGGATTGCACATCCATCGTACCGGACACCTTCAAACAGGATGGCGTCACCGTCCATGTTCCCGTCACGTCGCCACCGCATGGCGTTACATTGGCCGTCGCGGAGCAGGTCGACGCGCCCCCGCCGCCAGAGCTTCCGCCCGAGGCGCTCGCGCCGCCGCTACCCGTCGTACCACCCATGCTGGAGCTGCCGCCCGAGCCCGGGTTGCCGGATCCGCCAGAGCCACCCGTATTGGTTGTTCCCGAGCCGCACGCTGCGACAAGAAACACGATACAAACGCTCGCAATGGATGGCCATCTTTTGCTCATGACGTCAACCTTCCTTGTTTTACAATCGTCCACTTGTTTAGTGTCAACGAGACCGCAACTTCGGCTCATTTAGTTTCCGATCAATCAAGTTGGTTCAGAAGTACGACCCACTCGAAAGATTGACTATTGGCGCGGCTTGGTTGCTTTCTGCGTATGGGCTAGCGCGGAGCCCGATCGAGGAACACTTTTCCACGAACTATCGGGTGGAGAATTGGTAGATGGTTGTCTGCGTATAGTGCTGCCCTGGCCGCAGCACGGCGCTGGGGAAGGCTGGGTGGTTGGGCGAGTCTGGGAAAAGCTGGCCTTCCAAGACCACTGCCGTGCGGTGCTGATACGCCACGCCTTGCTTGCCATGAATGGTGCCGTTCAAGAAATTGCCCGAATAGAACTGCATGCCCGGCTGATCGGTGAGGATCTGCATGACGATTCCACTGGTCGGATCGTAGAGCTCAACCGCCTTCCGCACCTTCTTGGTGTAGTGGTTCAAAACCCAATTATGGTCGTAGCCCTTGCCCAAGGCAAGCTGCTCATCTTTGGCGTCGATGCGGGCACCAATCTTGGTAGCCTTGCGAAAATCCATCGGCGTGCCGGCGACATCGGCCAGCTTGCCGGTTGGAATTAGGCCCGGACCGACCGGCGTCGTCTTGTCGGCGTCGATGGCCAGCTCTTCGTCCAAAATGGTGTGCGTTGGATCACCACTGAGATTGAAATACGAATGGTGGGCGGGGTTGAGGATGGTGGGCTTGTCGGTCGTGCCTCGGTAATCGATGCGCAGCCCGTTCTCGCGGGTCAGCGTGTAGGTCACGATCAATGTGACAGTCCCGGGATATCCCTCCTCGCCGTCCTTGCTCACGTAGGTGAGCTTCACGCCTGGACCATCCTTGCCCTTGACGGCATCCGCCTTCCACAGCTTCTTGTAGAAACCGTGTGCGCCTCCGTGCAGATGGTTCGGCCCGTTGTTCACATCCAATTGATAGGTCTTCCCGTCGAGGGCAAATTTGCCCGCGCCGATTCGGTTTCCGTAGCGGCCAACGGTGGCACCGAAGAAGTCCTTGTCTTTGACATACCCGGCGAGATCGTCGTAGCCGAGCACGACGTCGCGGAGCTTGCCCAGGCGATCCGGCACCTTCAGCGACACGACAATGGCCCCGTAGTTGATGATCTTCGCCTCGGCGCCGGACGCGTTGGTGAGCGTGTAGAGGGTCACCTTGCCGCCGTCGTCGAGGGTTCCGAACGCGGTCTCGGCGATGGATGGCTCGACCTTCTTGCCGGGCTCGGCCGACGCGGTCGCCGGCGCCAGCACGGCCAAAATAGATGCCAGGGCAAGGGCGAACAGGTTCGATTTCATGGACATGGCTGCGATTCTTCCTGTCACGGCTACCAGATGGCTTCGGCTTGTAGGCCCGCGGTGGAGCCGCTCAACTTATAGACACCGGTGTTGGGGTCCGGGTAGGTGTAGAGCTTGCCCGAATCGACAGACGAACCTGCGGCGGCCTTGTCCCACATCGCCCAGGTATAGAAGGCGCGCAACTCAGGGCGCCCCCAGAATCCCTTGGATCCGGCGATTGCGAGGGCCCCGGTGACCTTGGTCAGCTGGCGGTTCCCCGAGCCGTTGGCCGCCCAGAGTTGGTCGTGACCGAACTCGAGGAGCGCCTTGGCGTGCTCGACGAACCCGAATGCCAAGCGTGTGCCAGCGGAAACCCAGTCCCCGGCGGACGGAGTCGAGTTCTTGTCATGCTGCCACACCACGTTCGCCTGCATGCCGAACCAATCGAGGGGTTGAATGGTGATCACATCGAGTGCCCGGAACCGCCATTCGCTTGTGTCGTAGTTTAGCGAGAAGTCCGGGTAGTAGAAGCGAGAGAGAGTTCCAAAGCCCGTTCCGCCACCCCTACCGTATTGGAGGGCCACCTTGTTGTTGCCACCAAGGAGGTCCTGCACGAATTGGAAAGTGGCGCCCCATCCGCCATGCGTTACGGCGGGGTTGCCATCGCTATCTGTGCTGCCGCTCCAGTCCGCGATGTACTGGAACCCGAGTTGGAAGTCAGCGCCCGACCACGGCCGGAACCCCCGAAGCTGAAAATCGTTGCGAATGCCGAGGCCATATTGCTGCGGCAACGAGGGCGAACCTGTTGGCTGTCCATCGACGGCGAAAGCGCCATAACTGAACTTCAGGTCCTTCACCACGTCCGAACTCCAATCGAAAATGTTGGCGACATTGATGTCCTCGATTCCCGCACCCACACCGGAGGGGTTCCAATAGAAGAAATCGCTGATATAGACGCTTTCACGCTTGTAATAGCGGGTACCAAGCCAGGCTGTCCCTCCGGAAAGCCACGAGATTCCCTTGATATCGGCGTACAGATTGGGAAAGGCCACAGTCGCGCCGGTTGCGAACGCACCTTGGTCCGAAGAGGTGACCCCGGTCGGAGTGTATCCAATGTAGGTCGTCGGTATGTAGGCGACCGGCATGAAGTGGATGTTTGCGACCACGCCGTCCTCGCCCACGTACATCACCCTTGTGAACTCCATCTCGGCCCACACCTCGCACTCGTTGCCGAGCCTGTACTTGGAGAGTATGCCGCCGAGGTTGAGTTGGAAGCAGGTCATACGACCCTTTTGGTTGACGCTCGCGCCGAAACCGCCACGGAAATAACCGTGCGTGGTAATGTCGCCAACCTTCGGTTTGTCGGCTTGAACAACAGCTGCGGGGGCTGGCTCGACGGCTATGGCAACCGGCGCAACGGGCACGGGCTGCTCGGCCTTTGCCTCGTCGGCGGGTTGGGTTTCGGCGCTTGCGGGTTCCTCGGCGAAGGCGTAAGTCGACACGAAGCCCATCGCCAGTAGTCCCGACAGCCCTGATAGCTGCAATACTCGTCGCATGATTGTCCCTTTCTCCCGAATGTTACAGTGGTTGGAACTTTGTGTTCACGAAGTGTGATGTCCTATTGTCCATAGTAGGCGCCCTTGCCATGCTTGCGCTCGTAGTGCTTGCGCACAAGGTAGTCCGGCAATCGACCCGCGTTCGGATCGATGGTCCGCGTAATGGACGCCATCTTGGCAAGCTCTTCGAGGACGACAGCATGGTACACCGCCTTGTCCGCCGTCTTGCCCCACGCAAATGGGCCGTGCCCTGCCACCAGAACCATGGGAATCTCGCGCGGATCGCGCGTGCGAAAGCAGTCGATGATTTGCGTCCCCGTCTCGGCTTCGTAATCTCCCCGGACCGCATCGGCGGTCATGATCGCCGTGCAAGGAACGTCCTCCGCGAGGTGGTCGGCGTGGGTCGTGCCATAGAGCGGGATCGGCGTGCAGGCCTGCGCCCAGGCCGTGGCATAGGTCGAATGCGTGTGGACGATGCCACCGATGCCCCCACCGATTGCCTGAAACGCTCGATACAAGGCGGCGTGGGTCTTCGTGTCGGAGGAAGGTCGCAAGGTGCCCTCGACCACCTTGGCATCGAGGTCGACGACGACGATGTCGACAGCCGTGAGACTTCCGTAGTCGACGCCACTCGGCTTGATCGCGAAGACCGCTCGCTCGGCGTCGAACGCCGAGACGTTGCCGAAGGTGTAGATGGCGAGACCTTGGCGCGGGATCTCCATGTTTGCCCGCCATGCCTGCTCTTTTAGCTCGCCGTAGCTCGATTTCATCTATCCCTCTTGCCCTCTTGATGCCTACGGATCCACATTGCCGTCAGGCGGTAACGCGATTGCCGTCAGGCGGTAGCACGATGAAGACAAGCACACCCAATGTCAACCCTAAAACATCAGCAGTGGCAATTGGTTCCACGAGCGGCGCGCACTTGGAAAGCCTGTTCAAGAAGACTGTGGATCCGGCCATCGTGCGTGTTTGCGTTTCGCTCGAACGAACCTCCCTGCTTGGAGCCATCGAGCCGATGCAGTGGGGTCAGCGATTGAATTCCGTCTCGTTGTTTTGCGACAATACGCTTGTCCCCGAATCCTTCGCTGGGCCCATGCGCAATGAATTATTGCCCGGCGTGTACTTTGGGGTCTTGACAGCGAGTTGGACTGAGTATAGGCACGTTGTCTAGGTTTTCGAAGGCCTTCCTCACGCTGCGGATCGGTTCCACAGCTGCAAGGCGGCCCTCATCGAGAAGTATTTCCAGCCCGAGCAGTACAAACACCAGTACCACCCGCAAACCTGACGAATCGCCCATGACAAAATACGCCATCGGACTCGACTTCGGGACCAACAGCTGCCGCGCGCTGCTGGTGGACCTTGCCAGCGGCCGCGAGGCCGCGACGGAGATCTTTCCCTATCCCACGGGGCAGCTTGGGGTCATGACCGACCCCAAGGATCCCAATGTGGCTCGCCAGAATCCGGCGGACTACCTCCTTGGTATCGAGAAGACCATCACCGGCGTCATGGCCCAGGCCAAGACCAGCGAGCGGGGTTTCGATCCCGCTCAGGTGGTCGGCATCGGTATCGACACCACCGGCAGCAGCCCGCTGCCCGTGGACGCCGAGGGCACGCCGCTGTGTTTCCGGCCTGAGTTCAAGGACAACCTGGCCGCCTACGTCTGGCTGTGGAAGGATCACACCAGCTACCAGGAGGCCGCCGAGATCACCCAGCTGGCCACCAAGATGCGCCCGAAGTACATGGCGAAGTGTGGCGGCACCTACAGCTCCGAGTGGTTCTGGAGCAAGATCCTGCACTGCAAGCGCGTGGCCCCCGAGGTCTTCGCCGCCGCTGACAGCTTCGTAGAGTACTGCGATTGGCTGCCCGCCGTGCTGACCGGCAATACCCATCCCGCCAAACTCATGCGCGGAGTCTGTTCGGCCGGGCACAAGGCCATGTTCAACAAGACGTGGGGCGGCCTGCCCGACGCCGAGTTCCTGGCCAAGCTCGATCCCAGGTTGGCCGACCTGCGCGGCCGCCTGTTTGGCGATGCCCACACCGCGGACCAGCGCGCGGGTGGCCTGACCCAGGAATGGGCCGCCAAGCTGGGCCTGAAGCAAGGCATCGCGGTGGCCGTGGGCGCCTTCGACGCGCATATGGGGGCGGTGGGCGCCGGCGTGTCCGACGGAACCTTGGTGAAGATCCTCGGCACCTCCACCTGCGACATCATGGTGACCCCCAACTCGCACGCCCTTGCCGACATCGAAGGTGTCTGCGGCATCGTCGACGGCTCCGTCATGTCCGGCTACTTCGGCATCGAGGCCGGTCAGTCCGCCGTGGGCGACATCTTCCTCTGGTTCGTGCACAACCTGGTGCCCGACAGCTACGGCGCCACCGCCGACGACAAGTTCAAGACGCTGGCCGAGGAGGCGTCCAAGCAGAAGCCCGGCGAGCACGGTCTTCTGGCCCTGGACTGGAACAACGGCAACCGCACCATCCTAGTGGACGTGCGCCTGACGGGCCTGCTGCTCGGCCAAACCCTCCACACCACGCCCCACGAAATCTACCGGGCCCTCATTGAGGCCACCGCCTTCGGCGCGTTGACCATCATCAACCGCATCGAGGAGTATGGAGTCCACATCAAGGACGTGGTCAACTGCGGCGGCCTCGCGGCCAAGAACGCCTTGCTCATGCAGATCTACGCCGACATCACGGGCCGCCCCATGAAAGTGTCCCGCTCGGACCAAACGCCCGCCCTGGGCGCAGCCATCTTCGGCGCTATCGCGGCTGGGAAGGAATCGAGCGGTTACGCAACCGTGCAAGAGGCCCAGGCGGCCCTGTGCGGAACGCGCCTGGAATACAAACCCATCCCGGCCAACCAGGCCGTGTACGCCGAGATGTACAAGCTCTACCGCCAGCTGCACGATGGTTTCGGCACCGCCAAGTGGAACGGATCCATGTTCAACGTCATGAAGGATCTGCTGGCGCTCCGCGACCGCCAGCGCCAGGCTTAGGCATTGCAGGAGAACGCGAAGGAGAACGCAATGATCGATCTGAAACAGAAGGAAATCTGGTTCGTTACCGGCAGTCAGCACCTTTACGGTCCCAAGACCCTGGAACAGGTCGCGGTCAACTCGAAGGAGATCGCCTCGGCCATCGGCGCCTCCGCCGCGATGCCAGCCACGGTCGTCTTCAAGGGTGTCATGAAGACCCCTGACGAGATCACGGATCTTTGCCAGGCCGCCAGCGCCGACAAGAAGTGCGTGGGCCTCATTTTCTGGTGCCACACCTTCTCTCCCGCCAAGATGTGGATCCGCGGCTTTGGCGTCCTCACCAAGCCTTTCGTCCACCTCCACACCCAGTACGGCCGCGACATCCCCTGGGGTGACATCGACATGGACTACATGAACCTGAACCAGGCCGCCCACGGCGACCGCGAGTTCGGCTTCATTTGCACCCGCCTGCGCAAGCAGCGCAAGGTGGTAGCCGGTCACTGGAAGGAACCGGCCGTGCAGGAAGACCTCGGCGTGTGGGCGCGCGCCGCCTGCGCGTGGGCCGACGCCCAGGGCGGCCGCGTGGTTCGCTTCGGCGACAACATGCGCGAAGTGGCGGTGACCGAAGGCGACAAGGTCGAGGCCCAGATCAAGCTCGGCTACGCGTGCAACGGCTACGGTGTCGGCGACTTGGTTGCCTTCATCAACGCCGTGTCGGAGACGGACGTGGCGGCCACCATGAAAGCGTATGAAGACCAGTACCAGATCGTGGCCTCGGCCAAGAAGGATCTGGTCAAGGTCCAGGCCCGGTACGAGGTCGGCATGCGCGCCTTCCTGAAGGACAAGGGCGCCATGGCCTTCACCACCACCTTCGAAGACCTCCACGGTTTCGCCCAACTACCCGGCCTCGCCGTGCAGCGCCTGATGGCGGAAGGCTACGGCTTCGGCGCCGAAGGCGACTGGAAGACAGCCGCCCTGGTCCGCGCCACCAAGGTTATGTCCGCCGGCCTCAAGGGCGGCACCTCCTTCATGGAAGACTACACCTATCACATGGATCCCGCCGGCCAACGCGTGCTGGGCGCCCACATGCTCGAGGTCTGCCCCACCATCGCCGAGACCGACAAGCCGGTACGGCTCGAAACCCACCCCCTCGGCATCGGCGGCAAAGACGATCCTGCCCGCCTCGTGTTCAACACGCCCGCCGGCCCCGCCATCAATGCCTCGCTGATCGACATGGGGAACCGCTTCCGCATGATCGTGAACGTGGTGGATGTGGTGAAGCCAGCCCATGCTCTGCCCAAGCTCCCCGTGGCCCAGGCTCTGTGGATCCCGCAGCCCAGCCTGGCCGTGGGTTCCGCCGCCTGGATCTACGCCGGTGGTGCGCACCACACGGCTTTCAGCCAGGCCATCGACGCCCGCCACATCGAGGACTACTGCGCGATTGCCAACATCGAGTTCGTGCTAATCGACAAGGACACCAAGCTGCGCGACCTTAAGAACGAACTGCGCTGGAACGAGGCCGCCTACAAGTTGTAATCCTGATGGGCCGCTACGACCAAGCGGCCCTAAACCCAACAGGAGTCCCAACGTGAACCCACCGCTTCTGGCGGCGCACAACACAGGCTCGGTATTCAACGGCCTCGACTGGCTCGTCATTGTCTTCTTCCTTCTCGGCATGGTGGTGGTGGTTTGGGCCTCCACGCGCAAGAAGGCACAGTCCGGGACCGACTACTTCCTTTCCGGCCGCCAGGCGGGATGGCTGCAGATCGGCACCTCGATCTACTCCTCCAACATCGGGTCCGAGCACCTCGTGGGCCTGGCCGGCGCGGGCTTCGCCTCGGGCATGGCCATGGCACACTGGGAAATCCAGGCCTGGATCATCCTGATTCTGGGCTGGGTCTTCGTGCCCATCTACGACCGCATCCAGGTCTTCACCATGCCGGAATTCCTGGAACGGCGCTTTTCTCCCGGATCGCGCTCCATCCTGAGCTTCCTCACCATCGCCAGCCTGGTGCTCACCAAGATCGCCGCGACTCTCTACGCCGCGGACGTGGTCTTCACCGTGTTGCTGGGCCGAGACAGCGTGCCCATGTTCGGACACGAGATCCCCCTCTTCTGGGTGGTTTCGGTCGGTCTCGCCGTGGCCACCGGGATCTACACGGCCCTCGGCGGCCTGCGCGTGATCATGTACACCGCCGTGTTGCAGACACCCGTGCTGCTCTTCGGCTCGATCTGCATCCTCTATATTGGTCTCTCCAAGCTGGGCGCCGGCAGCCTGGTCGCCGGCTGGGAGAAGATGCTCGGCTCGGCGGGAAGCAACATCCATCTCATCCGTCCCATTTCGGATGCGAGGTTCCCCTGGCTGGCGGTGCTGCCGGGTTCGGCCATCATCGGCTTCTGGTACTGGTGCACCGACCAGTACATCGTCCAGCGCGTGCTGGCCGGCAAGAACCAAAAAGAAAGCCGACGCGGCACCATCCTGGCGGGCTATCTCAAGCTCACACCGGTATTCATCTTCCTGGTTCCCGGCATGATCGCTTTCGCGCTTTTCAGCACGCCTGGAAGTGGCTTCACCACGGCGGGAAATGGCGATCAGGCCTACACCAGCTTGGTTGCTCAGCTCCTACCCCATGGCATCCGCGGCATCGTGGCTTGCGGCATGTTGACCGCCCTCATGGCGTCGCTGGCCTCGAAGTACAACGCATCCGCCACCCTGGTCACCATGGACTTCTTCCAGAAGTGGCGACCCAATGCCTCGGGCAAGACCCAGGTCTTCGTGGGGCGTGTTTCCACCGCGGTCATCGTGTTGGTCGGCATCCTGTGGGTGCTGGTGATGAAGAGCTTGGGCAAGAACCTCTACGAATATCTCCAGAGCGTCCAGGGCTACATGTCCCCGGCCATCGCCGTGCTCTTCGTCATGGGCATTTTCTGGAAGCGCGCCACGGCTCCCGCCGCGTTCTGGGCCTTTCTGGTCGGCGCGGTGGGCGGCTTCTTCCGCCTCGGCCTCGATCTGCTCATCGAGCGCCCGCTCAAAGAAGGGCGCACGACCCCCGACTTGCTCCGTGCCCAGTATGGCGTGTTGTTCGACCTGCAGCAGATCCACTGGCTTTACTACGCCGAAGCCCTGCTCATCCTCTGCATCGTCCTGGTCTTGGCCATCAGCGCGTTCACCAAGGCCCCTGATCCGGGCACCGTGCGCTACACCTACTACGGCGCGACCGCCGAGGAAAAGGCCGCCACCCGCGCCAGTTGGAACCACTGGGACGTCATCCACAGCGTGGTCATCGTCGCCATCATCGCCGTCTTCTACTACTACTTCTGGTAGGCAGCGGACGGCGCCATGGCCTCCAGCGCCCTACGCGCTTCCACGAATCGCGGTTCGAGACGCAGAGTCTCTCGGTACTCCGCGGCGGCCTCATCCAACTTACCTAGCTGAGCCAGGAGGCGGCCAACGTTGAAGCGGGCGACGGCCATGCTTGGGGCCAGCCGAGCCGCGGTCCGGAACTCCTCAAGCGAGCCCGGCAAGTCCAGCTGTCGCTCCAAGGTGTTCCCCATCAACATATGCGCCCGCCAGTCCTTTGGCGCTTGTTGCAGAGCCACCGCAAAGGCTTCCCTGGCCTCTCCATACTCGCCGACCGTAAAAAGAGCTCGCCCGACATTGAGGTGGTTTTCCGTCCATCGGGGATTGAGGGCTATGGCACTCCTAAACTCGGCAATAGCTGCCCGGTATTCTCGGCGCTCAATCCATTCGTTCCCCATCCGGGTGTGCAGCTTGTAGTCGTTTGGCTGCAGCTTCAGGGAGTATCGCAGAAACGTCAGGGTATCGCGCCACTGGGATTCATAGCTCCGCGTAGCCCAGGCACTTCCCGCCGCCAGGATGGCCGCCAGCGCCACCACCATCGGACGCACGCGGGACACCTTCAGCGCGCCGACACCGCGGTTCCACAACCGGCCTAGCTCCCATTGGAGGGGCAACAAGAGCCCAATCATCGGCAGGTACATCGCCCGGTTGGTCGCGACCGACGACGTGAAGCGGATGATCCCCAGCGTCGGAAGAATTGTGAACAGAAACCACAGGCCGCCCGTCAACCAGGCACGCGTCCGGCGCAAGGAAAGAAGGATCGCCGCGGCGGCGCCCACGGCAAGCAACATGCTGCCCAGCACCTCCATGTTCGTCAGCGCAAATGGCTGCGGAACGGGATAGTCGGAAACTAGGCCTGTGGGATAGACGACCTTGATGAGGTAGAGACCCGCGCTATATGCCGCAATAAGGGCTAGATAGTGCGGCTTCATGAATTCCACGATGCCCGCGTCACCCGCTCGCGATTGGGAGATCACGGCCACCACGGCGGCGACGCCACAGAGAAGCACGAACGGCAGCTTTTCGAGCAGCGTGCGCCGGTTGAATCGTTTCAAGGGCCAAAGGTCCAAGACCGGCAGCAATACAACCACGGGCAGCGCCGTGGGCTTGGAGAGCAAGGCGAACGCGTACAGCAACAATGAACCACTGTATCGCTTCCAGTCGCCACGCCCTGTCCGCTCGGCGTGCCGCACGTATGCCAGATACAACAGCAGGGACAATAGCGCGAAACACGTCGACAGCACCGTCTTTCGCTCCGCCACCCACAGCACCGCATCGGCGTTGAGCGGATGCAGTCCGTAGATGAGGCCCAGCAGATTGGCCACAATCCAGTTGCCGAACAGCGTGGCCAGCAAGATCACGACGAGCGCGACATTGAGCAGGTGCAAGAGCAACGTCGTGCGGTGAAAAGGCATCAGGCTAGTGGATGCGCTCGGGTTCAAGAAATCGAGCAAGTACGACAAGAGCGAAAGCGGCTGATAGTAGCCGTTGACCAACGACGGTGACCACACTTCACCGAAAATTCGCCTA
>Ga0224559_1001543_pt1 | contig 12526 bp, 10 predicted proteins | sample 714S33034metaG_FD_180676 | JGI IMG/M metagenome (GOLD analysis project Ga0224559, IMG submission 180676) | Peat soil microbial communities from Stordalen Mire, Sweden - 717 S3 30-34 | ecosystem: Environmental > Terrestrial > Soil > Wetlands > Peat | place: Sweden: Norrbotten County, Stordalen... | reverse complement strand
ACGATGGCGTTGAAGCCGAGCGCCTCCTCGGCCCAGCCGGCGTCGACGAGCTTCGGATTGCCGTGCATCATGTCGCGGATCGCCATCGTCATGATCAGGCTCTCGCGCAGGATGCGCCGCTTGTCGTCGGCCGAACGCGGCTTGGCGTTGCGTTCAATGCCGTAGCGGAAGTGCTTGTCGGCCCACGCCAGCGCGCGGTCCAACTCGGCCTTATCGTAGATGCCGTTGTCGAGCCGCCGGCGCACCTCCGTCATGTCGACGGTCTGCACGCGCATGCCAAGCCAGGACTCGAAGAAGTCATGGTTGACGATCGATCCGGCGATGCCCATCGAGACGTTGCCGACCGAGAGATAGCTCTTGCCGCGCATGTGAGCGACCGCCAGCGCGGCGCGCCCGAAGCGCAGGAGCTTCTCCTCGACGTCGGCCGGCACGGCGGAGGCGCCGGCGTCCTGCACGTCGCGACCGTAGATCGAGAAGGCGGGCAGACCCTTCTGGTTGTGCGCCGCCAACGCCGCCGCGAGATAGACCGCGCCGGGCCGCTCGGTGCCGTTGAAGCCCCAGATCGCCTTCGGCCGCAGCGGATCCATGTCGATGGTCTCGCTGCCGTAGCACCAGCACGGCGTCACCGACACGGTCGCGCCGACGTTCGCGCCGGCGAACTTGGCTTCACAGGCGGCGGCTTCCGCCATGCCGGCGATCGTGGTGTCGGCGATCACGCACTCCACCGCTTCGCCGCCCGGGTGGCGCAGTTTGGCCGACAGCAGCGCCGCGGTGCGGCGCGCCATCGCCATCGTTTGCTCTTCCAACGATTCGCGCACGCCACGGCGCCGGCCATCAATGATCGGCCGCACGCCGATCCTCGGCAAGGAACTCGTCATGTGTTGGGTCTTCCTCTTTACCTGAGCCGATTCCATCCCATTCGCGGCGCCCTTCGGTCCGGCCTTGTCGCGCCGGGCGCCGTGCGCCTGATTGTCGCTTTACGCGCCGCCTAGAGAGCGCTACTTCGAGTTAGCACTTTACTCTTCGCGATCGGAGACGCGCAAGGGGGAGGTTGTTTCGCCTGGACGATTCGTCGCAGCTGACGCGGCCGCGACGCGCCGCCGCCGAGAATTCGCCGTGCAGATTTAGACGACCGACGACATTGGTTTTTCGAACGCTGCGTTGCAGGAACCACGGGTGCCGAAGACAGTTGCAGAGATCGCTCGCGAGACAGGTCTGTCGGTGACGACCGTCCGGTTGATCGCCAACGGGCAGGCCGGCAAGTACCGAATCAGCGAGGCGACGGCGAAGATCGTCGAGGAGCAAATCCAGCGCTACGGCGTCGTGGTCAATCACGCCGCCCGCAGTCTCAAGCTCAAGCGCACGGATACGATCGGGCTGGTGGTGCCGGAGTTGAGCAACGCCTTCTTTGCGCGCCTAATGTCGGGCCTCGAGGAGCTTTGCCGCGGCAGCGGCCTAGTTCTGTTGACATCGTCGACCAACGAGAATCCGGACCTCGAAGACCGGGCCGTCCGTAGCCTGTGGGCGCGCGGCGTAGACGGGTTGATCGTCGCCCCTTGCCGGACGCCCGACTACGGCAGGCTGTTCGGCAAGAACGCCAAATTGCCGATTGTCGTCGTCGATCGCGCTTATCCCGGTTCGCGTTATCCCTCGGTCGTCAGCGACAACCTCGAGGCCGGCCTCGCGCTGACTCGGGCCGTGCTGGCGACAGGCGCGCCGTTGACCGCATTCCTGTGCGGCCAACCGGATTTGCCCACCATCGAGGGCCGCGTTCGCGGTTTCGCCGCCGCCTGCCAAGAAGCGGGCGTAACGAACTGGGAAGGGCTGATCTTGCGCGCGGCGGAAAACAGCGTCGGCGCCGGACGAACTCTGATGGAGCAATTGCTGGAATGCGGACGCCCGCCGGCGTCGTTCATGTGCTCGTCCCTGATGGTGCTGGAAGGCGCGACGCAGCGTCTGAAGGAGCGACTCGGACGCATTCCGCCCGAGACGGTCATGGGCACCTTCGACGATCAGGAATTCCTGGACTTCCTGCCCAACCGGGTCTTTTCGGCGCGGCAGAACGAAGGGGAATTGGCGGCGCGAGCGTTCGCGCGGCTTGAGGACCTGCGTTCCGGGAAGATGGCCGGACCGGAGCAGATCACAGTGCCATTCCAGTTGATCCAGCGCGGCGGCGGCGGCGCTGCGCTTCGCGCCGACGCGGGTCTACGCCAGTCGGGCGGTTCCAGGCGGTCTTAGGGTCCAGTTTCATAACCCGTCGCTGACGACAGCGGGACCGCAGCGAGCGTTCCGCGCGGCGACTTCCGTTGCGGCCTCAGCGATTTTTGTTGATGTCGATCCGCTGCCCCGACGCATCGAAGACATGGATGTCCTGAAGCGGCGCGCGGAAGGTGACCGTCTCCGTCACGTCCGGCGTTTCCCGGCCGCGCACCTCCACGACCAGCATCTTGTCATCCGCGCGCCGAACGTGGGCGAAGGAGGACTCGCCCAGGCGCTCCACCAACTCAACCGCGCCGCTGGTGGCGAACGGCCCCTGCCCCGCGATCCTCAGATGTTCGGGTCTGACGCCGATCGTGACCTTGGCGCCGCGATCGAGCGCGCCGGTCGGCAGCGCCAGCGGCTCGAACCCGACGCCGACCACGCGCGCGATTCCGCCGTCGACGCTTTCCACAGCGCCGGAAAAGAAGTTCATAGCCGGCGAGCCGATGAAACCGGCGACGAACAGGTTCGCCGGCGCATAGTAGAGATCGAGCGCCTTGCCGACCTGCTCGATGCGGCCTTCGCTCATCACCACGATCCGGTCGGCGAGCGTCATCGCCTCGGTTTGATCGTGCGTCACGTAGACCATGGTGGCGCCGAGGAGGCGGTGCAGCCGCGCGATCTCGACGCGGGTCGAGACGCGCAGCGCCGCGTCGAGATTCGACAGCGGTTCGTCGAACAGGAACACATCGGGCTCCCTGACGATCGCTCGGCCAATCGCCACGCGCTGGCGCTGCCCGCCGGAAAGATCGCGCGGGTAGCGGCCGAGAAGCGGCTCGAGCCGCAGCATGCGCGCCGCCTCGTTGACGCGCCGCTCACGCTCGGCCGGCGCCACGCCGGTGAACTTGAGGCCGAACGTCATGTTCTTGCGCACGTCCATGTGCGGGTAGAGCGCGTAGGACTGGAACACCATCGCGATTTTGCGCTCGGCCGGCGCAAGTCCGTTGACCAGCCGATCGCCGATGTAAATGTCGCCGGTCGTTACGCCGTCGAGTCCGGCGATCATGCGCAGCAACGTCGACTTGCCGCAGCCCGAAGGGCCGACAAGGACGATGAACTCGCCGTTGTCGACGTTGAGATTGATGTCGCTCAGCACATTCGCGGAGCCGTAGCTCTTGCCCAGATGTTCGACGCGGAGGTTGGACATCGCGTAAAGCGCCCTACTTGACGGCGCCGGAGGTCAATCCGGCGATGAGCTGACGGGAAAAGATCACGTAAATGACGACGACAGGCAGAATGGCCATCGACAGCGCCGCCAGCACCGAGTTCCAGTCGGTGATGTACTGGCCGAGGAATTGCTGCACCCCGAGCGTGATCGTGTGCGTCGAGTCGCTCGAGGTCAGGATCAGCGGGAACCACAGATCGTTCCAGATCGGCACGATGGTGAAGACGGCCACGGTCGCAGTCGCCGGCCTGAGCAGCGGCGCGATCACCTCGAAGAAGATCCGCGTCTCGGGAACGCCGTCGCAGCGCGCCGCGTCGCGAAGATCCATGGGGATCTGCTGAATAAACTCGCTCAGAATGAAGATCGCCATCGGCAGGCCTTGCGCGATGTAGACGAGGATCAGCGCCGTCAACGTGTCGTTGAGACCGAGCGTCCGCATCATGTTGAGGATCGCCACCGAACCGAGACGGATCGGAACCATGATGCCGATCGACAGGAACAGCGCCAGAGCGGTGGAGCCTCGGAAGCGGTATTCGCTCAAGGCCCAGGCCGACATCGCGCCGAACAGCAACACCAACCCCATGCTCACGATGGTGACGATCAGCGAATTCTCGAAGTAGACGAAAATGTGGGACGCACGAAACACCTTCGCGTAGCCGATCAGCGAGAACGTCGAGCTGTCGGGCGGCGACAGCGGCGAACCGAAAATGGCGTTGCGCGCCTTGAACGAGTTCATCACGACGAGGAGGATCGGGCCGAGCGCCAGCGCGCTGTAGGCGATGAGCACGGCGTGGACCGCAAGAGAGCGTGCGCGTTGTTCGAGAAACACGGTCGGAAATCCTCAGAATGTGTAGCGACGCATGCGGCGTTGGACCACGAACAGATAGAGGCAGACGCCCACCAGGATGATTAAGAACATCACGGTGGCGACGGCGGCGCCCATCGTTGGATTTCCGAGCTGAAGCTGGTTGCCGAAGAACGTGCGGTAGAAGAACGTGCCGAGGATGTCGCTGGCGAAGTTCGGGCCGGCGAGCGCGCCCTTGACCGAGTAGATGAGATCGAAGGCGTTGAAGTTGCCGACGAACGTCAGCACCGACACCAGGCCGATGGTCGGCAGGACCAGCGGCAGCTTGATGTGGAAGAAGATGCGAAACTGGCCGAGCCCGTCGACCCGAGCGGCGTCGACGAGTTCGTCGGGAATGTTGAGCAGAGCGGCGTAGATCAGCATCATCGGGATGCCGACGAACTGCCACACCGACATCAACGCCAGCGTGGCCAGGGCCGTCGACTCCAGACCGAGCCACGGGGCGAACCAAGACCCGAGCCCCACTGCCGTCAGCGCGCCTTTGGCGACGCCCCACAGCGGCGAAAGGATCAAGTTCCACGAGAAACCGACAATCACCACCGACAGCATGGTCGGCAGAAAGAAGACCGTGCGGTAGAAGCTCTTCAGCTTCAGTCCGGGCAGGCTGAGGAGACCCGCCAGCGCGATGCCGATCGGATTCTGCACCGCCATGTGGATGGCGAAGAAGATCAAGTTGTTCTTGAGCGCGTTCCAGAACGGCTGGGACCACAGAGCGTCGGTCAACAGGGTCGCGAAGTTGGCGAGGCCGACGAAATGAACGCCGCCGCCGCTCTCGCCGGTGAAGGTCGAAAGCTGCATCGTCGCCAGCAGCGGATAGATGGAAAACGCGCTGTAGATGACCACGGCCGGCCCGAGAAACAGGGCGAGAAGGCCAAACAGTTTGACCTTCTGCATCTGGGCGACGACTTGGGGAACGGATTCGGCCATGGCCGGGACTTTGGGCAGGAGGCGAGAAAGCAGCGTAACGATCCGTCCCTCTCTCCCGCAAGCGGGAGAGAGGAGGATCGCGTCAAGCGCTAGAAGCGGCCGAGCGCGCCTTGGCGCCCGCAGACGCTCGCGTCACTTGGCGGGCTTGTACCACTTGTCGAGGCCGTCCTGCAGTTGCTTGCCGGCGGCTTCAGGGGTCAGCTTGCCATTGATGACCTGCGCCGACACGTTCCAAAGCTCGTTCTCGAGGTTCGGCGTGCCGCGCGACAGAATCTGGTACGAGTCGCGGATCGTCGACTTGCAGTCCTTGCGCCAGCCGACCATCGTCGCGGCGAGATCGTCGTCGACCTTCACCGCCGTGGTGTTGAGCGAGAAGAACCCGGGCAGCGCGTTGGAATAGAGCGCGGCGAATTCCGGGGTCGTCAGCCATTCAAGGAATTTCTTGGCGTCTTCCTTGTTCTTCGACGCCGAGTTCACGCCCATGGCGATATCGGTGTGGTCGGAGATGTAGCAATCGCTGTCGCCGGCGGGCAGCGGCGGCGGGAAGGCACCCATCGGGAACTTGGCCTGGGCGCGGAAGGTCGAGATGTCCCACGAGCCGGCCGGATAGATCGCCGCCTTGCCGAGCGAGAACAGGTTCTGGCTGTCGGGATAGGTCTGCGCCTGGAAGCCGTTGCCCATGTAAGGCGCCCAGGAGGCGAGTTCCTTGAACACCGCGATATATTGCGGGTCGGTGAACTTGTCCTTGCCGGCGATGAGGTTCAAGCGGCCGGTCTCGCCTTTCCAGTAGTCGGGGCCGATGTTCTGGAAGCCCATGGTCGCGGCCTCCCACTGGTCGGCGGTGCCGAGATCGATCGGCGTGTAGGTCCCGTCCTTCTTCAGTTTCTCGAGGATATCGTGGAACTCCGCCATCGTCTTGGGCGGCGTCGCGCCGATCTTCTTGAAGGCGTCCTCGTTGTAGATGAAGCCGTGGATGACCGAGGCCATCGGCACGCAGAACGTCGTCTTGCCGTCGTCGGTCTGCCAAGCGGCTTTGGCGACGCTCGAGAAACTATCCATCCCCTTGAGATCGTTCAGGCTGTCAAGCTGGTGCTTGTTGAAGAGATCGAGCGAGGCGTCGAACGGACGACAAGCGATGATGTCGCCGGCGGTGCCGCCTGCGAGCCGGGCGTTGAGCGCGGCGTTGTATTCCTTCGGCGCTGACGGCGCGAACTCGACCTTGATGTCGGGATAGGTCTTGTTGAAGGCTGGGATGATCTGCGAATTCCAGATGTCGGCGTCGTCGTTGCGCCAGCTCTCGATCTTCAGAGACCCCGCCTGCGCGGCGACGAGGCCCGTCACGAGCGCCGCGGCCGCGATGGCCGCGCGGGAAACTGTCTTCCGTGTCCAGTTCATCGCTTCTCTCCTCTTTTCCTGGGCGGGCGGCGCGGTTCATCCGCGGCGCTTCACCCGAGCTCCTTGCGCAACGTTTCCAACGCTTGCGCCAGACGACCGCGCGAACGTTCGAGACGATTAGCGGCGTCGCCGCGATCGCGCGCGCCCGACGACACCAGCACCGCCTGCTTCACCTCGCCGCCGGCCGCCGCCAGCGCGGCCTTCGCCGTGTTCTCGTCGGCGCCAGAAATCGCCATCACGATCCCCAACGCGCGGCGATACAGCTTGTCGTTGTCGGCGCGCAGGTTGACCATGAGGCCGGCATGAATGTGCCCAAGCGCCAGGCCGACGAGCGTCGACAGCATCCCGAGCGCGCACTTCTGCGCGGCGCCTGCGGCGAGTCGGGTCGATCCCTGCAGCGCCTCGTCGCCGGTGTCGAGCAGAAGCGGAATGTCGGCTTCCGTCAACAGCGGCGCGTTGGGCCGGTTGGCGATGGCGATGACCAGCGCTCCGGCGCGCCGGGCCGCTTTCGTCCCCGCCAGCGTAAACGGCGTCGATCCGCTCGCCGAAACGGCGATGACCGTGTCGCTCTTCACGTCCCCAAGCGCCGCAATGGCCTTTTGGGCCGCATGCTCGTCGTCTTCCGTAGCGGCATCTAGGTCGAAGGGGGTGCCGACGGCGCCGGCGAGGATGACAGGGATTCGCCGGCGGTCGAGGCCAAAGGTGCCCGGCAGTTCGGCGGCGTCTTCCGCCGCAATAAGGCCGGCGGCGCCGGCGCCGAGATAGATGCAGCGGCCGCCGCGCTCCCATCGATCGGCCAGACGCGACGCCGCGGCGCGGATGTCGCCTTCGGCCGCCGCGACGCATTCCACCGCCCGCCGATAGGACGCGAGCAACGCGCCCGAGAGGGCTGGCGCCGGATCGGCGATCATGCGGCGTCCGGCGTGACGCCGTCCCTGATCGCTCGAGCTCCGCAGTTCTGCGCCGCGCACATTGCGTGTACCAGTGGTAGATACCTCTTGTATTTTTCTTTAGTGAATGGCATACCTCTTGTCTAGTGGCCTGCAACAATTTTTTATGGACTCGGGGAGCGTGTCGACAGCCCAATTCTTCGTCGGCGTAGACGGCGGCGCCACACGTTGCCGGGTGCGGATGCGCGCCGCGTCGGGGCGCGCGCTCGCTGAGGAAATGGGCCCAGCGGCCAATATCTACGTCGATTTCGAGGCCGGCGTCAGCGTCATGCGCGAACTTGTCGCAAGCGTGATCGCCAAGGCCGGGCTGGCCGCCGCGAGCCGCGGCGAAATGGCGCTCGGCGTCGGTCTGGCGGGCCTGTCCAGCGCCGACGACGCCGCGCGCGTCGCCGCCGCGCTTCCCGGCTGGCGGCGCGTCGAGGTCGCCAACGACGCCGTCACCGCCTGCGTCGGCGCAAACGGGTTGGGCGACGGCGGATTGATCATCGCCGGCACGGGCACGGCGGGCATCGCCCGCATCGCCGGCGGCGCGAGAATCATCGGCGGGCGCGGTTTCCTGCTCGGCGACGATGGATCGGGCGCCCGCATCGGCGCCGACGCCGTGCGCGCGGCGCTGCGCGCGTTCGACGGCCTCGAGCCGATGAGCGGCTTGTCGCGCGCCTTGCTGGCCAAGTTCGATTCCGATCCGCTGCGGATGATGAAATGGGCGCAAACCGCCAAGCCCGGCGATTATGGCGCGTTCGCCCCGCAAGCGTTCGAGGCCGCCCGCGCCGGCGAGCCGGGCGCAATCGAGATCGTCGATCGCGCCGCGCGCGCGGTCGCGGCGATTTTTCGCGCCCTGGAAGCGCTCGGCGCCGAGCGGATCGCCATCGTCGGCGGCGTCGCGGCGCCGCTGCGGACCTTCCTTCCCGGCGAGATCGAGGCGCGGCTGAGAACGCCGCAACACGACGCCGTCGACGGCGCCATTCTGCTCGTCGGCGGGGCGCTGCCGGCCTCGGGAGAGCTGCGATGACGATTACGGCGCCGTCGCAGAGCGGCGGCAAACTCTATCGCGCGGTGGTCGAAACGCTGCGGCGCGAGATCGAATCGGGACGCTTCGCCGAGTCGCAATTGCTGCCCGGGGAGCGGGCGCTGTGCGAATTGCTGGAGGTCTCGCGCACCACCTTGCGCAAGGCGATCGCCGAACTGATCGCCGAGGGCGTGCTGTTCCATCGCCACGGCGCCGGCACCTTCATCCATCGCGCGACGCCGCGCGTCGACCAGCCCTCGTCGCGCCTGACTAGCTTCACCGAGGACATGCAACTGCGCGGCTTCGAAGCAACCTCGCGCGACCTCGAGCGCGGCGTGTCGCTGCCCACGCCCGACGAAGCGATGATGCTCAGCGTCGGACTGAACGACCGGGTGTTCCGACTTGGCCGCCTGCGGCTCGCCAACGACGTGCCGGTGGCGATCGAGCACGCGGCCGTGCCGTTGCGCTATCTGCCGGACTGGGAAGGGGTCGGCGCGTCCCTCTATGAAGCGTTGACCGAACGCGGGCATCGTCCGACGCGCGGCCTGCAACGGCTGCGCGCGACCCTGCTCTCGGACGCCTACGCCGAGCTGCTCGGCGTCGAGCCGCGGAGCCCTGCCCTGCACATCCAGCGCATCGCCTATCTCGCCGACGGCGCTTGCGTCGAATTCACCAAGTCCTGGTATCGCGCCGACACCTACGACTTCGTCTCGGAACTGACCCTCTCCCCGCCACTACGAAAGATCCGCGGATGACCGCCTCTCTCACCCACATGCGGGCCGAAATCGACGAAGCGGGCGCGGCGATCGCGCGCCAGCTCGCTGACGACGCCGGACGCATCGACCGCCTGGGAAGCAAGCTGCGCGCGCTCGACCCGCCGGTGCTGACGACGATCGCGCGCGGCAGTTCGGATTGTTGCGCGCTCTACCTGAAATATCTGGCGGAGATCGTCGTCGGCATCCCCTGTGCGTCGATCGGTCCGTCGATCGCGACGCTCTACGGCGCCCCGCTGCGTCTTTCGCGCGCCGCCTCCGTCTCGATTTCGCAATCGGGCCGCAGCCCGGACATCATTGAGATGCAGCGCTCGGCGCGCAAGGCGGGCGCAATGACGATCGCCATGGTCAACGAGGTCGACTCGCCGCTGGCGACCGAAGCCGAAGAGCTGCTGCCGCTGATGGCCGGGCGCGAGCAGTCGGTCGCCGCGACAAAATCCATGATCGCCGGCCTCGTCGCCGGCGCGGCGCTGGTTGCGGCCTGGCGCGGCGACGCCGCGCTGAAGAGGGCCATCGCCGGCCTGCCAACGATTCTGCCGGCCGAGAGCGCGCCGCCGCCGCCCGCCATGATCGAACGCGTTGCGCGCGCCGAACACGCCTTCGTGCTTGGCCGCGGCGCGACCTTCGCGGTCGCCACCGAGGCGGCGCTGAAGCTCAAGGAGACCTGCGCTATTCACGCCGAAGCCTATTCGTCGGCGGAAGTGCTGCACGGACCCGCCGAGCTGGCGCGACCCGGCTTTCTCGTCATCGCCTTCATGCCGACCGACGCCGGTCGCGACGGCATGGAAATGACGCTGCGGCTGCTCGCCGCCGCCGGCGCCGACGCCGACGTCGTGCGGGTCGACACCGGCGGCGTCGACGCCGGCGACCGGCTCGACTGCGCGACCGCGGCGTCGCCGCTGCTGACGCCGATCGCGATGATCCACCGCTTCTATGGTCTCGCCGAGGCGGTGTCTCGCCGTCTCGGCCGCAATCCGGACCGCCCGCGCAATCTGCACAAAGTGACGGAGACAATCTGATGACGGCGCTGGTCGGCGCGCGCATTTTCGACGGCGAGCGGTTCCTCGACGACCACGTCGTCGTTATCGACGGGGCCCGCATCGCGGGCGTCGAACCTTATGGCGATCGTCCACGCGGCGGCGGCGACGTCGATCTCGGCGGCGGCCTTCTCGCGCCGGGATTCATCGACGTTCAGGTCAACGGCGGCGGCGGCGCGTTGATGAACGACCATCCAAGCGGCGACGTGGTCGCCCGCATCGCCGAGTCGCATCGCAAGTACGGCACGGTCGGCGTGATGCCCACGCTGGTGACCGACGCGCCGGAGAAGATGCGGTCGGCGATCGCGGCGGTGCGCGAGGCGCGACGGCGCTTTCCTTCGGTGCTCGGCATCCACCTCGAAGGGCCGTTTCTCGACCCAGCGCGAAAGGGCGCGCACAACGCGAGCTTCATTCGTCCGATCGAGCCAAGCGACATCGAAATGATCGCCAGCGCCGATTGCGGCGCGGTGATGCTGACGGTTGCGCCCAACCGCGTTCCCGCCGACGCGATCCGCGCGCTCGCCGCGCGCGGCGTGCTGGTGTCGCTCGGCCATTCCGAGGCCGTCTACGAGGAGGCGCAGGCCGGGATCGCCGCCGGCGCGCGCGCCTTCACCCATCTGTTCAACGCGATGAGCCCGTTCCAGGGCCGCAAGCCCGGCATGGTCGGCGCAGCGCTCGACGCTAAAGACGCCTTCGTCGGCATTATCGCCGACGGGCATCACGTGCATTCCGCGAGCCTTCGGATCGCTTTTGCCGCCAAGCCGCACGACCGTATGATGTTGATCAGCGACGCCATGCCGCCGGCGGCGGACGGCCCCGACAGTTTCCTGCTGCAGGGCCGGCGCGTGGCGCGAGTCGACGGCTGCCTGCGGCTGAGCGACGGCACCATCGCCGGGTCGGTGATCACCATGGACGACGCGGTGCGCTTTTGCGTCCGCACCGTCGGCTTGACGCTCGCTCACGCGCTGGCGATGGCCTCGCGCACGCCGGCGGCGTTCCTGCGGCGCGATCGCGATCTCGGCCGAATCGCGCCCGGCTATCTCGCCAGCCTCGTCCACCTCGACGACGAGTTGCGGGTCAAAGAGACCTGGGTCGAGGGCGAGGCGACGCTCGCCAAAGCGGCCGCCTGAGGTCAGCGCTTCAGGCGAACGACCTCGCCGGTGCGGACGCTTTCGTCGGCCGCAAAAACAATGCGCAGCGAATTCAGCGCGTCCTCATGATGCGAGCTGAGATCGACCCCGCCGCGGATCGCCTTGAGGAACAGCCGCTGTTCGCGTTCGCACAGCTCCTGGTGACCCGGTTCGTCCTCGGTCGAGACGATCTCGTCGGGCTTGACGAACGCACCGGTGGCGTCCAGCGCCGCATGATGGATGCGTAGCGCGTTGGTCTGGGTGTGGGTGTTGTGGTCGGCGGACTTCGACGTCCCGTTGGCGCTCTCGTGCGAGACGATCGACACCGCGCCCTTTGGTCCGATGATGTCTTTGACGAAGTGGGCCGTCTCGCTGATCATCGGCCCCCAGCCGGCCTCGTACCAGCCAACCGACCCGTCGTCGAAGGTGATGTCGAGGTGGCCGTAGTTGTACATCGTCGGCGCGATCTCGCCGGTGAGCCGGGCCCCGACCGCATGCACCGCGACGGGTTTCGCACACGTCACCTGGCACATGATGTCGACATAGTGGACGCCGCAATCGACGATCGGCGACGTCGACTGCATGAGATTCTTGTGCACCTGCCAGAACGAGCCCGCCGATTGCTGGTTGAGGTTCATGCGCATCACCAGCGGCTTGCCGAGCGTTCGGCCAATCTCGACGAAGCGCGACCAGGACGGATGGACGCGCAGAATGTAACCGATCAGCAGCGTCTTATGCGCCTCGCGCGCCGCCGCGACGATCTGCTCGGCCGCTTCGAGCGTATCGGCGAGCGGTTTCTCGCAGAACACATGCGCGCCGGCGGCGAGCGCCTTGAGCGCCATCGCGGCGTGATGCTCGGTGTAGGCGCACACGGCGACCGCGTCGGGATGGGTCGCGGCGAGGCCCTCATCGAGCGTGTCGAAGCGCGGCGTGCCAGGGAATTCGGCCTCGAGGTCGGCGCGCGACGCCGCGTGGCGGGTGCACAGCCCGACGAGTTCAAAGTCCTCGATCGCTTT